>MTKW01000063.1_pt2 | contig 77867 bp, 68 predicted proteins | sample 1042761 | NCBI WGS metagenome assembly MTKW01 (sample SAMN06205366, study PRJNA360243) | anaerobic digester metagenome | biome: Wastewater treatment plant; feature: Anaerobic digester sludge; material: sludge; isolation source: anaerobic digester fed with sludge from wastewater treatment plant ... | reverse complement strand
AGGTTCTGACATGAGTCACCTATTTTATTGGGGTAGGGCAATTAATTTTACAACGTACCTAACACACTAAACACCACCATTACACTGACCACTAACCGCTGAGGAATTATAAAAATAACCGATAAGAAAAAGCCGGTCAAGGATGGATGGTTTTGATAAAAGTGCTGACAGCACTATAGTAAAACAAACACCGCCTCTTGTAACGTTTTTTTAAACGTTAAGCCATACAGCACTATTGGTGAGACAGAATTCACCTCTTTCCAGGGTCTTGCAGCGGAAAATTATTTTCTCATCTGATTCCTTCCACATCTCGGTTACGATCGTATCACCGGGGAAAACAGGCCTTGAGAAGCGAACCTTTATAGACTTGAATACAGATGGATCATTACCGGCATATTCCTGCAGAACCGCTCTTCCCGCAAAACCGAAAGAGCACAGGCCGTGCAAGATCGGCCTGTCAAAACCAGCCATTGCCGCAAAATATGGATCTGCATGCAGAGGGTTATAATCACCGGATAACCTGTATAGCAGAGCTTGCTGGGGTAAAGTCTTCATCTCTACCAATTTATCCGGTTCCCGATCCGGCGGTTCATTTCCCGCATTGGGCCCCTTCTCGCCGCCAAAACCACCTTCTCCCCGGATAACCACTCCAAATCTATTAAAAAATATGGCCTCATTTTTTTCATTTACAGTTACCGAATCAAGTTCAATAAGCGCATTTTTACCCTTATCATAAATCGCTGATATTTTGGGTTTCGAGATCAGTTTCCCTTCAACCGGTATCGGCTGCTTTTGAACCTCCAGATACTGTTCACCATGAAGTAGCATCGCCAGGTTGATATCCACACCTTCCACGGCGGCCAGACCCAACAATGCCGGAAAAGGCGGAATTACCCCAAAGGTTGGCAAAGCCTGCAATTCGTTTTCATATACAAATTTAAGCTCATCCGGCTCTGCGCCGGCACCGATACCCAATGCATAAAAGATTGTATCTCTGGCCGTATATGTGTATTCCAGAGGTTGCAATTCTTTGCCGATAACTGAAAGATCGATAGTCATAACCAGATCCTCCTTTTTATATTAATTGATTTTCTTCGTCACATTTGTGGTCCGGCTAGTTGTAGAATCAAACCAAGCTTCCACCCGTAAAATATTTATATCTCATCAATCTTTTCCGCTACAGTATCCGGGTTAAGATCGTCACCCTAAGAAAACCTTCCGACCGATAGTTACCAAAATTTATCGTAGACATTTAATCAATTGATATATATTTCTACATTTTCTAATAATCTCCCTGTATCTGCATGAATATTTTCATCCGGCCTTATTGTCATCAATTTATAGGTTGAAGGCTAAAATTAAACCGGTAATAGATAAAAAAACCCCGGCTTCGAAGCCGGGGTTTTTTCCCGTCGTTAAAATTACTTCTTGTACATAATTTTTATTTTAGCTTCCTCACGAAGCCGATCGATAAGGGATTGTGCCTGGGAATCGATTATCTCATTCTGGAATTCTTCCCGTACTTCATCTTTCACCTCGCTAAACTTTACGACACGTCCTTCTTTGCTATCAAGCACCTCTATGATATGGAAACCCTCCATCGTCTCTATCGGCGCGCTATATTCACCTTTTTTTATTGTGAATACTGCCTCTTCAAAGGTGTCTCTAAATTGATCATTGGCCGGTCTGTACATAGGTTCAAGTTCTCCCCCGTTATCTTTAGAATAAGTATCTATAGATAACTCACGGGCCAGATCTCCAAAATCTTCGCCTTTCTTCAGGCGTGCCGCCACATCTTGGGCCTCTTCCTCTGTCCCAACGAGAATATGTCGTGCTTTAACCTCTTGATGAATATCAAATTTAGAGCGGTTTTCAATAAAGTAATTTTCCAAATCCTTATCGGATATATTTTCATCCGCCAAAATTATTTTTTCCATCAATACCTGCGTTCTGATACGGTTTTGCAGATTTTCAAGAGTATCGCCATATTCCTCCAACAATTGATGGAATTCTTCCTCTGAACCAAATTGCGAGATTATCTCATCTGTTTTTCCCTTGATTTCTTCTTCGGTTACAGATAATTTCAACCTTTTGGCTTCCTGCAAAATCAATTTCTCATTGATCAGGCTATCGACTATAGTTTCGCCGCCGCTGCTGATCATATTTTCCAGAAGCTCATCCTTGGTAATCTTTTCGCCGTTTACCAATATGGCAATCTGGCTGCGTTGGTAAAATATAGCGGTTGCGGCCAATGCACCAACAATCAATATTATCAGTAAAATGGTTATAAAAATATTCCCGCGTTTGTTTGCCGGCCCACCACCGTTATCGATCTGATCGGTTAAATAACTTTTATCCAAATGATGTCACCTCCTTATTGATTTTCTGATGCAGTGCTGTTTAAATGAACACAATTATGATTATACCCCTTTTATATAAGCGGTCAAGCGTTTGTGTCCTGCCATTATATTCATGTCATTATATCCCTATACTATTCCCTATACTATTTATTCACTATTTTAAAATTCAAATAAATACTATAAAGGGCGGCCTAAAGAAAATATAGCCGCCCTTATGATCGGTAAAAAGATGGAGCTACCTCTGTTTTTTTTGAAAATCCTCGAGCAACTCTCCACCAACGCCTACATTCTCCGGACCGCTTGCTCTTAAGTAAACAACAAAAGCCGATTCAGCAATGCCGGTCAATCTGCTGGCAGTTTTGGTAAAAGAGCTGATCATCTCCCTCTTCTTTTCTTTATCCAGTTCGGGGCCATAAAAAAATATTGTCGGCAATATTTTACCTCCTTTCAAAATTAATCTTCTTTATTATCCTGAATTACTTGATAGGTAACATGTACAGATTCATGGCCCACATCTCCTCCGGCGCCGGGGGCCGCCACCGAATCTCCTACCAAAAACAAATTGCCCACACCGGGAACTGTCGCCGGAGGTCTTTTATCCTCGGTCTGTTCTATATTAACCTCCGTCCCATCGACGACCGGCAGGAATAAAATTCTGCGCCATTCTATGGCTTCCTCAAGTTTGGGGAAGAATTTAAAGAGTGCCTTTTCCAGTTCGGCCTCTTTTTTCTTGGCCCATGGTCTATCTTTTATCTTGCTTTCGGACAACGGTTGCAGCCAGGTAAATAACTGTTTCCCTTCCGGTGCCAACGCTGGTTCCACGTTGGATGTAAACAAACCGAAAGACATGGGATTATAAAGATAACATAGCCCGTCAATGTTGGATATGGGATACTTAAGCCCATAGTCAAGAACTATTCCGGCAGTAGGACGATTATCCTTACATTTTTGAACATAATCATCATCAACCCTATCCGGCAGAAGCCCCACCAGTTGATGGGAAGGTATTGAAATTACAATTTTTTTGGCTTTGATAAGTTTATCTTCTACAAAAACACCCACTGCCTTACCATCTTTAACTTTAATTTTTTTTACAAAAGACTTTAGGCGTATTTCCCCATGTTCCTTGATCTTGTTTATAAAAAGATCTATTATCGGCTGCCATCCGCCGCGAGGATACATAGCTGATATACCGGTCTGTAAAACTTTCTGCATATTAATAAACATCTCTCCAACCGATGCTTTCTCAATAAAAGGGCAGACCATCATCGATGCGCTTACCATATGGAAATAACGCCTGAGTCCGCCGCTGATATTATTTTCATCCAGCCAATCCTTTACGCTTTTGTCCATTTGAAGTGAATGATCATCACTTCTTATCTTGCCCATCATCCTGATTATCTTCAATTTTTCACTTATACTGAATAGCCTGGTGGTAAGAAAAGCTTTCGGTCCGGTTGGAAATACTTTGATTTTCCTATCTCCATCCATAACCCAGGATGTTCCCAGCGGAGCATACTCGATCTCATGGCCCAGTTGGCGGCAGGTTTTTGAAATTGCACTATGGGGGCCAAATCTAATCATATGGATCCCATAATCGACAACAAACCCTTTTCTCTTTTGGACAGCCGCTCTTCCTCCCGGTTTTGCCTCCTTCTCCAGAACCAAAACCTTTTCTCCGTCATTTGCCAGCAGTGCTCCCAACTGAAGCCCGGTAATACCCCCTCCTACAATAATTGTATCGAACATCTTATCACCTCTTTAATTGTTGTTTAAATCAAGTATCTCTTGCATTAAAATAAAATTGTTCGAGGTTTTCAGCCCGCCACCGCCCACCGCCCTGCTTTTTAAATCCCTGCATCGTCTATATTAGACTATTTTGCTTTAATTATATTGATAAAAACCCCTTCCCGTTTTTCTTCCCAGTAACCCTGATTTAACATAACGGCGAAGAAGGGGGCAGGGATGATATTTGGGATCCCCAAAACCTTTATAGAGAACCTCCATAATAGCCAGACAGGTATCAAGCCCAATCAGATCAGCAAGTGCCAGCGGTCCCATGGGGTGGTTCAGACCCAGCTTGGCTATCTGATCAACCCCCTCCGGCGAAGCAATGCCTTCATATACACAGTAAATTGCTTCATTGATCATCGGCATCAATATACGGTTGGAAACAAACCCGGGATAATCATTTACAACTACAGGAGTCTTGCCCATTCTTACAGCCAGTTCCCTGGTAATATCTATTATTTCTTTGGTGGTTAGATGCCCGCTAATAATTTCAACAAGCTGCATTACGGGGACGGGATTCATAAAATGCATCCCGATAACTTTATCGGGGCGGTCGGTGATCGCGGCAATTTCAGTAATCGGCAGAGAAGATGTATTGGTGGCAAATATTGTATGGGGAGGACATATCGTATTTAATCTTGAAAATATATTTTCTTTAATCGCCATACTCTCGGTTGCCGCTTCAATAATAAAATCCGCTTCCTGGGCCTGCTCGAGAGAAGAACTTGTATCTATTCTGTAAAGAATTTCTTCCCGTTCCACCTCTGTAATTTTGCCTTTGGATATCGCATGGTCAAGATTGCGGATAATATTGTTAATTCCACGTCTTAAAGGAGCATCTGCAACATCATGCAAACAAACCTTACAACCTGCCTGGGAACCAACCTGCGCAATTCCGCTTCCCATCTGTCCCGCGCCGACCACAAAAATATTTCTTATCTGCATCTTTGTATCCTCCCGGCACTAATAATAGGTAATTTCTCCATCTTATTCCCGGTTTCCTGCCGTTATCGGGTAATTAAATTGGAAACACCATTTGGGGAGGAGCCTTGGCGGGGGCATGTGAAGGGAGCAGCCTCAATGGCAATCTTCTCCATCGGGTCTTTCAAAAATAATATTTTCCGGATCAAGCGTAAACTCAACAAGCTTCATTGTAATGTAAATCGGGGCGCCCCAACGCAAAGCCAGAGCGATGGCATCACTGGGCCTTGAATCAACTATTTTTTTGTCATCATTATGGGCAAGATAAATCTCGGCGTAATATGTTCCCTGAGGCGTTATATCGGTAATGACCACTTTTTCAATTTTACCCTCTAATTTATCACAACATAATTTGATTAGATCGTGGGTCATGGGTCTGACCGGATAATCATTCTCCAGAGGCATGGCGATAGCCCGAGCCTCATATGGCCCCACCCATATCGGAAGCATTAATTTCTCTTCTTTATCAGTCAATAGAACAATATAATTATGGTTCTGATCCATAGCAACCATCTTTACATCTACCTCTAACAGAGAAATCACCTCTTTTTTATTAAAGCCTCCTTTTTACCATTCCCCAAATCAATCAATTCTCTAAAATGCCATTCTTGAATTTTCATGTACGCAATCATAAATAATTATATGTAGTCGGGGGATAAAGAATCCCCCATAAAATAAAACCCACAAAAAAGATCGGATTCTTCCCGACCGAAAAGACTGCACCAACCCGGATTTCTGCCCGGCTAAACCGAAATCCTGAAAAGGTATCAATTTATTTTTATCCAACGGATTAACCCCTATCGGCTAACTTATACTACTTTACATGCAATTTCCGGCGTAAAACCACGAATGGGAGGAACCACCATATTATCGAGGCAACATCTTTGGCAGAGCTCTTCAAATATCATGACCGCTTTAAAGATCTTTTAAAAACACCCTGAGCTTGATCTTCAGCCACTTGTCTTTCCACTCTTTGGATTCAAGCTTGCCAAAAAGCAGTTTCCCGGCATCCATCAACCGGGCCAACACTTCATTTTTATTACGGGGGACGTAACCTAACTTTCTCTCTTTTTGATCTAAGATAAGAATGGCCAGCTTATCATGTTTGTTATCCGGCTCCCGGCGAAACAGGAGCGGGGTGCCGGGGTTAAGTTCCGGTTCAATCTCCCGGAGGTTTAAATAACCGGTTCCGGCAATATGGCACTCCAGTAAAAATATCTCTTGCACATAGGGGGCAATGGAGGCATCACCATCGAAATAACCTGTAATTAAACGCCATAAATCTCTGTCGGAAGGAACTATCTTTGAACTCATTACAAAACCTCTTTAGTGAATTGTTTTATGGGGATTTAGTAAATCCTTTAGCAGCGCAGAATAAACCTGCTTCTGGGCTTGATATTCTTTTAGTTCTTTCAGGATCGCCTCCTTCTGTGTTTTGATCCACTCCCGGTCTTCAAGCTTGTCTTGAAGATTAAATGGGAAGTCATTCTGCATTTCGGCGAGAATCTTTAAAAGTCTTTTGATTTTCTCTTTAAGATGCTCAATATCCGCAGCCAACTGTTCCATAGTAGAAATTTCTGCTACGGATTCTTTCTGATCCACGTACAAAAGTGCCAGAGTCTGCATCTCCTCCAGATCTCCCATTTTAAAGGCGGTGAGCACTCGATCCCACATGTGTTTATAATTATCAGGAAGATGCTCATTGACATCGGGGTGCAGCTTCTTAACCAACTCCCGGTACAATCTCTTAAGCTCCCGAGCATCATCAAGGGATAATTCAGGTAATTTTTCCCAATACTCCGCATGCCGGATTTTACGGTACAGTGCCAACACCTCTTCTCTCCATTTCTGCAGCTCAATATCAAGATCTCGCTCAATTTTGGAGAGATCGGGGGACTCTCCCCTATTTAAATCGACTTGGATCAATTCGATTTTACGTCGCAATCTCAGCACATCATTTCTGATCAGAAACAACCGGTACTGTTTTTTGCCGATATGGATATAATACTGTGCCTCTATATTAGGCTTAACCTTATTAATCAGATCATCGCGATCGGAAATCAACTTGGAAAGCTCGGTTTTAAGCAACTCAAACTGTTCCTTAAGAGCAATATACTCTTTGGAAACAGCCAGTTCCCCCTCTTTCACCCTTTTTCACCTTCCTTCACCGTAACATCCCCTATAATTAAAGATTAGTTTGTTCTATATTTATCCATTCCCGGGGTAAAATCCTTTTATTTTGCTTATTTACCTGTTTGAGGGAATCATCAACAGAAGATATTACCCTGATCTGAAAATACGTTTTTTATCGTTGAACTTGCACGATTGATTAAGCAGGAAGTCGTCGTCGGGCCGGTGGTCAATCCCATAGTATCCTGACATAATATATGAGACCATAAATTGACATCCCGATTAACGGCATGATACTATGATCACATAAAAAATATGGTTCGAAAATCTATCAAATCTCTTTTAAATAATTCATATTACACATAATGATGATCCGCAGTTTCCCTGGCAGAACCATCGGCAAAATTTTTCATCGTAGATAGCACCCATCTGATTTTTTTTAGGAGGTAGCGATTTGTTTATCGGTATTGATATTGGAGGAACCTTTACCGATGGAGTACTTGTTGATGGACGAAAAATAATGAAATCGGTCAAGGTGCAAACCAGATCGGATCTATCCATCTCGATACGCAGTGCTCTGGAAAAAATACTGATCGGCATTGAACCGCAAAAAATAGATCAGGTTAATTTAAGCACCACGCTGATCACCAATTTGATCTTGCAGGAAAGCTTGACTGAAACGGGGTTGCTCCTTCTTCCCGGCCCCGGTGCCAACCCCCATCACCTCCGTTTCTCCGCGGATATTAAAATACTGCGCGGCGCTGTTGATTATCGGGGCAGAATCATTGAACCGGTAGTCCTATCCGAAATTGAGGAGGCTTGCTTGTACTTTAAACAAAAACAGATCAATCACCTGGTTGTAGCTTGCAAGTTCAGTCAAAGAAATCCGGCTTTGGAGCTGGAAGTTACCGATTTTATCCGCGATCATTTCCCCGAATTTGAAGTGTTGGCCAGTCATCAGGCAAGCGGTCTGTTAAACTGGGTGTGCAGAGCAAACGGTGCATGTTACAGCCTGGCTACGGAGGAAGCTTGCCATGATTTTCAAGAGAAAATTATTACTACTCTGCAACAACTGGGACTGGTTTGCCCTCTTTCCATATTGAAAGCCGACGGGGGCACATTGCCTCTGGAAATATCACTGCGTTATCCTTTGGAAACTATTTTTTCCGGACCGGCGGCCAGCACACTTGGGGCTTTGGCGACCACCCGGGAACGGATAACCGCGGTAGTAATAGATATCGGGGGCACAACCACCGATCTGGCTTTACTTTTGGATGGAAAACCGTTATTGGCGGAAAGGGGCGCATTTATTAAAGATCATCCGATTCCTTTGCGTTCTCTGGCTGTCGCTTCCCTGCCCATCGGCGGCGACAGTCCCCTGTTAATCAAAGACCGGACCATATGTTTTGGCAAAAGAGAAGGCCCTGCTCTCTGCGCGGGAGGAACGCGTCTTACGGTTACAGATGCTCTTGTCTACGGTGGGTATAGTAATTTTTCCTCTCCGGAAATAATCAAAGAAAAGATCGAAGCGATGGCCGAAAGTTTGGATATTGCCCCGCTCCGTCTTTCAGAACTTGTTTTGAATCTTTTTGTTGATAAATTGGAGACAAAATTGGAAGAGATGTTTAAGTTATGGGAAGAAGAACCCGCCTATCGTATTTGGCAGGTTTTATCGGCGCAAAAAAAACATCCTCAAAAACTTATCTGTTTAGGAGGCCCGGCGGCCGGAATGGGCAGATATTTGGCCCGGAGAAAACGCCGGCAAGTGATAATCCCTCCCTATTATTCCATCGCCAATGCCATCGGTGCGGCAATGGCCAAACCGACTTTAAAATTGGATTATTTTGCCGATACAGAAAGAAAGACTTACTCCACAAATATCGGCGGGTTACAGGGTCCTCTTCCTCGCCAACTTGGAAATATCGAGGAAGCCAAAAAATTTGTTCGGGATCTTTTCACGGAAACGGCAAAGGATTGGAATCTACCCGGAGGTGCAACAGAATTTATTTATGAAGAATGCTTCAATATTGTCCGTGGTTGGCAGACCACGGGAAAGATCTTTCAGATAGGGTTGCAAACCGTTCCGGGAATAAGAGACTTTATCGAAGAGGCGGTGAGTACATATGACTAAAACAGGCCTGATTTTTTTCCCGGCCTTTGATTGGGCGATCTCCCCCACTCATCCGGAACGGGAAGAACGTCTTCTTTATACCAGAGATCAGATCTTTGAAGAAGGAATTCTTGACCATCTGAATATAACTGAATATACACCTCGTCTTGCTGAAAATAAAGATATTGACAGAGTTCATTTTTGTATACCCGATACCGAAACACAGGCGACTCATGCTCATTTTATTTCCGCCGGCAGTGCATTAAAGTTGGGCGATGCCTTGATGGCTCAGGAAATTAACAACGGTTTCTCCCTGGTACGCCCTCCCGGACATCATGCGATGCGCGTTGCTTTTGGCAATCGGGGCTTTTGTAATATCAATAATGAAGCCATCCTCGTTGAATATTTACGTTATAAATATGGGTTAAAAAAGATCGCCATAGTCGATACCGACGTTCATCATGGCGATGGCACTCAGGACATTTTTTATCATGACCCCGACGTCCTCTTTATCTCCCTGCATCAAGATGGCAGAACGCTGTATCCCGGATCCGGCTTTATCGATGAAGCCGGGGGTCCGGGTGCTTATCTAAAAAACATCAATATCCCCTTGCCCCCGGAAACTACCGATGAAGGGTTTCTTAAAGTATGGCGGCAAATTATCCGCCCTCTGTTAAAAGAATTTGCTCCGGAGTTGATTATCAACTCTGCGGGCCAGGACAACCACTTTACCGATCCTCTTGCCAATATGCAGGTGAGCAGCCAGGGCTATGCCCGGCTCACCGAGGAGTTAAACCCTGATCTGGCCGTCCTGGAAGGCGGTTATGCAATCGAAACGGCACTTCCCTATGTGAATCTGGCCATTATACTGGCCCTGGCCGGTCAGGACTACCGGCATGTAATCGAGCCTGAATATCACAAACTGAATATTAGGCAAAGTACCCGGGTGACCGCTTATATAGATAATCTGATAGGTTACTGGCAAAACAAACTTGCTCAAAAACTTCCGAGCAAAGAAGAACTTTTTCCCTCAAACAAAATCTATAAAAACAATCGTCAGATTTATTATGATACGGATAATATTCGGGAACAGCAACAGGAATCCGTCTATTACTGTGCGGACTGCCCCGGTATTTATAAAGTTTCATCGCAGAGTTTCGGCGCCCGCCGGCGGGATTATCGCATCATGGGGATCAGTATTCCTCTGTATGCCTGCTCCCGTTGCCGGGAAAGAGGTTATAAAATATGGGAGCATGAAAAGAAGACAAAGACCCATGAACTTTATTATCTTCAAGATAAAAAAGAAGATATATATCAAAAAGAGAAAATAAGTTAGGTTGATGGTAGACGTTACTTTCCTTGATTCTTTTCAATTGTCATGGGCTTCTATGGGCTCAATTGATTTTCTTCATTTTAAAGCCTTACCGCCTATGCATGAATGCTTGATAGGCTTAACGGCCGCCATAGCTGCTTCCGCCGGAACCCCCGCCGCCGCCGCCCGAAAAACCCCCGCCACCTCCAAATCCGGATGATGACCTGCTCTCGGCCGCCCGTACGGTTTTTTCGGCCACCTCAACGGACCGTTCCAGACTCTGGCCAATGTTTTCGAAGTGGTTGCTGAAACCTGCCATTTCCAGTCCGGCTGCACCATAGTACCAATGTTGCCCAAAACGGTAATTATCATCTTTAAGGTTGGGGAAAACAATCTCCAGCTGCTTCATAACTTCTCTGGCAACCCCCAGACTGACTGCATAGACCAGGTAATGTTCCCAGATAATCAGACTGGGTATTTCATGACGCTCCATATCGGAAAAATGCAGTAAAAACCTGCGGAAAGCCTTCCATTTGTTTAAATCCTCGTTGGCAGGTTGTGAACGTCGTTTGTAAATCTGCGGAATTATGGATATTAAAAAGGCGTTAACCAGAAAACTTACTCCGAGTATAACCATTTCCCAATTTATCAACAGTATACTGATGATAAAGAATAGCACCCCGATTCCGAAAACAATCCAACGGGTTTTGGAGTCAGTTCCTTCAAACCATTTGTTGACATCCCCTTTAACGGATAAACAGTCTTTCCATAGAAGCCAGAAATTATCATAAAACTCCCGACTGCGTTTTTGGGAAAATTGCTCGATATCGTACAAATACAAAGTAAGATTATCCTCTGAAATAGTTGCAAATAAATAATCAATCAGTTTCCGTTCATGAGGCTGCAGATTGTTTTTATCCTTTTCGTATTGTTCTTTTTGCAAAGCAAGCAGATAGGTGGTAACATCCCTGGTTCCCAACAACCCTTTTTTTTCAAATAGCTGCTGTTCAATAGTTATATATCCGCGCCGGGCCATGTCCATAAGGGTAGCAGTAATATCATGGGTCTTCACCTCTCCCCAGTTCCACAAAACCGACATCTCGGCCGGTGAATAATCGGCGGGGAGCTCCCGATAATAATCTCTCTGAAACTCCGGCTTGAACTCCTTCCCATGTTTCAACCATAACAAGAAAAGAGCGACTAAAGTGCCCATAAAGACCAACATGGCAAATACAATCTGCAGGCGTGCCATGAGACGTTCGCGATTGGCTTCGTCAGCCCACCCGGTTTCCTCGTCAAGAATTGCCGATAGAGCATTTTGGCCCGTTTTCAGTTCGGCGGGTATGGCGGGGAAAAGCTGCACCGGCATGGTCACACGCCCCTCCAGAAACTCATCGGCCGGCATATTCGTGATCTGCCATACTACTTCTCGGGGCCCGGCAAAATTCACTTCACCATGCAGAGGGCCATGGCCCCAGATACGTATATCCTCTCCTTCTTTGAAATTTTCGGCCCCGGGTGGAAGTAAAAGATGAACGATTACTTCACCTATATCCTGCTTGTTTTTCTCACCGATAAATTTACGATAAAAATCGGCTACATCATCATGAACTGTTACCAGATCATTTACCCGATAACTGACATCAAAAGTACGTTGCACATCAGTCGCATCAATACTCCAATCAATAATAATATCGTCCGACTCGTGCTTTATAAGGAAGGTGCCTGGAGGTTCGTATTCCATACCCGGATTAAAATTATAAGCGACACCGTTTTCGGAAACCAGAATATCACTTAAGGGGGTGGAACCTCGTGGAATTGATATAAAATAACCTTCATACGTACCATTAAAAGTAACAGTGATATGTTCGGTAACCAGCATGGAACCATCCGGAAGCAGCTCGGCATCGTAAACCAGTTTATCCATTTGTAAACTTCGTGCTTCGGCAATTCGAGAAATACAAACTGTCAATAGCAGAGCTGCACATAAGGTTAATAAAATAATACTCGGGGAATATTGGCGTTTAAACAAACAAATCCCCCCTTGTTTAAAATTTAACCTGAACAGTTTGACGAGCATCGGGTTCGTCTTGCAATGTAAAATAATCAGCCGAGCCAAAGCCAAACATGCCGGCTACCAGGTTGGTGGGAAATAGTTCAATAGCGGTATTTAATTTTTGCGCCGTATCGTTATAAAATTGACGGGAAAACGCTATTTTGCTTTCAGTATTGGCCAGTTCTTCCTGTAATTGCATGAAATTGGTATTGGCTTTAAGCTCCGGATAAGCTTCGGCTACTGCAAACAAGTTGCGCAAGGCACCTGACAACATAGTTTCCGCCTGGGATTGTTCACCGATGGTTTTGGCGGCAATAGCCTGGTTACGAACGCGGGCAATTTCTTCAAAGGTCGACTTTTCATGAGCAGCATAACCCTGGATGGTGGCAACTAAATTGGGAATCAAATCATAACGTCGTTTAAGTTGGACATCTACCTGTGACCATGCATTTTTCAATCTTTGCCGCAATCTAACCAGATTATTATAGGTAACAATCAGGAAAACCGCTAAAGCTACTGCCAGAGTTACAAGGATAATCCATACAATTTTCATCTATCATCGCCTCTTTCCAATAAAATTCTTTAACACAGCTCCGGAGAATAAAGATAATTTGCTATAATTATAAATGGATCTGAACAGATAAAATACAATATATATCACCATGCATTAACGCACCTTTTTTAATCCATTTTATGTTTTTTTATTGTTTTTATCAACGATTTAACTAAATCAACAGAATGTTAGTAAAAACTAATTTGATATTGTAAATAGATATTCCAATGCCCTGACTCCTCCTTGCTATTGATTAATATTTCATTCTATATTATAATAATTTTAATATTTAGTATTTAGTATTTTATCTGTAATTATGGTAATATTTTACGTTACTCATCAATTCCAATAAACGTGGAGGTATACAATGAAAGATCCCGCTAAAGATCAATTAGCTGAAGAAATGTACCATCATCTTCTCCCAAACCTTGCTGACTATGTTGAAAAATACGCCAGAGAAAAACCCAAAGAAATAGCCATAATTGAGCATAACACCGGAGAAAAAGTAACCTGGAAACAGTTCAACACATCAGTATCGGCATTTGCGGCCAAACTCCTCTCTATCGGTCTCCAAAAAGGAGATATCATCGCCACAAGTTTACCTTTGTTAAAGGAACATATTTATCTGATGTATGCATGTTTCCGCATCGGCGTAATTATTGCTCCGCTGGACCTTAGATTGAAGACATTGGAAATTCAGTACTGCTTTGAAAAAATGAAACCAAAAGCCTACTTTTTTTTGGGCAAAACACCTGTTGCCGACTTCAGACCTATGGTTGCAGAAGTAATGAAATCGGCACCGTATGTACAACACTGGGTGCAGTTCCAAACAGAGCCCGAATTGATTATGGAAAATGCGCTGGGTATTTCAGAGTTTGTTAAAGATATCAAGAAAGTGTACATTAAAAGCTTGTTTACACGGAATGTTGACAAAGCAAAAGCAAAAGTTAAAAAAAGAGACGGCTGTATCATCATTTTTACCACCGGATCAACCGGTTCACCCAAACCGGCATTGCTCTGCCATGAAGGTATATTAACGCAGAATATTGGCCTGGCTGTAGCCTTCGAATTTGATGAAAAAGATAGGTTTTTAGTCAATTTACCGCCATCCCATGTCGGATGTACAACCGAACAGCTGGCTACCACAATCTTTGGTGGTGGCACCCAGGTGATCCTGCATATTTTTGACCCCAAGTTGAGCCTGGAGGCCATCCAGGAACACAAAGTGACATGCATCGGCCAGATACCCGCTCTCTTTAACATGGAATGGCTCCTGCCCGAGTATAATTCGTACAATCTCTCCAGCTTGCGGTTTGCTATTTATGGCGGTCAGGCGGTACCTCGTGAATTTTTAATCAAGATGAAGGCCATGGCCCCAAAGATTGGGACCGGATTGGGTCTTACCGAAACATCAGGCTTCTGCACCTACACCGACCTCAATGCCGATGTGGATGAAATTGCCCGAAGCATTGGCTACGATATGCCGTTATGTCCAATCAGCATCCGCGAGCCCATGAATGAAGATGGCCGTGCCGGTAAAGAGAAACCGCCCGGTGAGATTGGGGAGATATGTTTCAGCGGTCCGCAGATCTTTTTGGGTTATCTTAATGATTCTGAAAATACGCAAAAAACTATCTCCAAGGAAGGAATCTGCTATACCGGTGACCTGGGTTATTACGATAAAGAGGGATTACATTTCTCGGGAAGATCCAAGCTGGTAATCAAGCCCAAGGGCTATCAGGTTTATCCGGATGATGTTGAACGCCATATCAGCAAGAAGTTGAAAGACAAGATCAATATGGTCGCCGTGCTTGGTGCTGAACATGCCGTATTTTCGGAAGCGATTATCGCCTTCGTGGAACCGCTGAAAGGAGTAAAGATTACATCGGAAGAAGTTTTAGAGGCATGCAATGATATATCTTCCTATTCCAGACCTTCCCACGTTGAAATTGTTAATACAGGCCAATTCCCATTGAACAGAGTGGCCAAGACAGATTATCTGTTGCTGAAAGATGAAGCCAAAAAAATAGTCGATGTCTTGCGTGGAGAAGGCAAATGGGATAAAGCATAACCTCAATAATGGAAAATAAGAAGGCCTCCTTTTTTCATCAAAGGAGGCCTTCTTATTTTCCAATTGATTTGACCATCCGGTAAGCTACAGATACAACTATTATCAGTCTGCTCAGATATTGCCTTCTTCTCATGCAGGGCCTAGAGCAGATAACACTCTCTCATGAACAGCAAGATCACCGTCGCTGTGGAGTACAAAGCGAATCTTCTTGACATGCTGCAGATCTTGGGCCATATTCGCAACCAGTTTCAAAGCAACCTCAGCCGCTTCGGCTACCGGGTAACCGAAAATCCCCGTGGAAATCGCCGGAAAAGCTATCGAGGAGATTTTTTTGTTTTCCGCAATCTGCAAGGAATGGCGATAGCAGTTCTCCAAAATTTTATCTTCGGGTTTATCAACGCCATAAACCGGGCCAAGGGTATGGATAACATATTTATTGGGAAGATTATGGGCGCCGGTTATTACCGCTTCACCGGGCTTGATCGGCCCCAATGGCATACACTCATCTTTAAGTCCGGAGCCGGCCGCCCGGTGAATTGCTCCGGCCACGCCACCCCCCGGTAAGAGACGTGCATTGGCGGCATTGACGATTGCCAGAATATCATCTTGCCGTACTATATCCCCCTTGATGCACTCGATCAATACTCCGGATAGCTCCTTTTTCATAAACCAACCTCCATCATTAAAATGCAAGATTGTTCTATCTTAATAAGCTAAACGGCAAAATCTTGTTCAGTGCCGCCGCTGTCTTCTCTTAGCTCATCCAACATTACTATTTTATCTTCTTTCCGCGATATCTCTGCAGCAAAAGCCATGAGGTGACTCTCCAAAGATGCTTTGGCAGACGTAAGAACCTTGGATGCTTTATTGTTTTTTTCCTTTTCCAGAGATTGGACCAAAGATCTCATAATACCGTCATCTCCACCCAGATGGCCCGCCAGAGATAGATCCGCTTTCATCAAAACCCTTTTTTTTACGTTGTGATGATCGTAGACTGCAATTTCCTGATTCTCGGCGGTAAACTTTCCAAATAAAGTGCCCCTGGTCCCCTCAATTCTAATCCATCGCCCCTCGGAAGAGGCAAAGCCATGAACAGTCAAGGTCGCCTTGACTCCATTATCAAATTCCATATTGACGATCTGATTATCACATACATCATTATCACAATGAAAAACACACCGGCCGTAGGGGCCTTCCTTCAAAGCCCGCTCCTTCCCCTCTTTTGAACAATCGTCGGTAATAACAGAGGCCGGCCATACGTCCCATTCAACAAGTGTCTTTAAAGGCCGATATATCATGCTTGCAAATTTAACAATATGTGGACAATCAAGCGCAACTCTCGCTACAAGCCTCTTATAAAAATAACGGGAACGCAACCCTACCTGCAACAAAGGTTCAGCTCTCCCATATAGGCGGGGAGCATACCATTGACATGTATCTTTGACCTTACAGCCATCAAGGCAACGAAGAGTAGCACCCTCGGGCGCATTTTCTTTCCGGTAAAAGTTCAGACCGCCAAAAGAACTTAGCTTATTTACTGGAGAACCAATAAGCCAGTAGATAATGTCCAGATCATGACAGGTTTTTGCCAGAATCATGGGGCTGGATTCTTCAGTGCGACTCCAATTACCCCGTACATAGGAGTGTGCAAAATGCCAGTATGAGATATTCTCACTATGGTTTATATTTGTAATTCTTCCGATCCGGCCTTCATCAACTACTCTTTTTATCGTGGAAAAGAACGGAGTATAGCGCAGGACATGGGCTACCCACAACTGTTTACCCGACTGTTCGGCAACATTTACCATTTTGTAACAATCTTCCGGCGTTGTGGCCATAGGTTTCTCGACCATGACATGATAACCAAGCTCCAGTGCTTTCAATACCGGAGCGGTATGCATCTGGTCCTGAGTAGCAACAAAACAGACATCTGCCATCTTTTCTTGCTCCAAAATATCTTCCCAGGATTCAAAACAATTCTCCTTACGAATACCATGTGCTGCCGCAAAATTATTACGCTTGATATCCCTCGGTTCTGCAACCGCCAGAAATTTAATTTTATTTTTATTCCTAAGTGCCCATTGCCCGTAAACGCCGCTCCCTCTGTCACCGGCACCTATCAAAATGGCAGTTACCATATTTCTACCATCCTCCTAATACCCTGGTATATTTTATCTCCACATAATATTATAGCTACTGATCATTATCATTAGTATAAGAAATAGAGGCTTTAAAGTAAAGAAAAAGAGGGATATTGTCATGTTTTTCAAGAAACATCTTAATATTTCTTGATCATATTTTATCAAAACAATATTATAATATAAATTGAGTTCTTAAAAAATTTGTCTAACAATATATAATTATGTTAAAATAGCTGTGTTATATCAGATAAAGAAAGATGTTATCTTTTTTTAAATTGCATTCTTCCAAGGGGGTTGAGGATGAATCTACCAAGGCTAGCCGTGGAACGACCGATCGCTACCTGCACAATATTACTTCTGATCATGGTTATCGGTATTGTTTCACTATCCCAGACTTCCCTTGGTTTGCTGCCGGATATCGATCCTCCGGTCCTGGCGATCATCACTGTTTTCCCGGGGAGTGCACCCCAGGAGACCTTGGGTCTGGTTACGGAACCGATTGAAGATATGGCTTCAACCACAAGCGGACTTACTTCATTATATTCATTTTCTCAGGAAAGCCTTTCTCTGATTATCCTCCAGTTTAAATGGGGTACCGATGTCAGTCTGCTAAGAGAAGATATTGGTGCACGGCTTGATTTGCTTACTTTGCCGGAAGGGGTACAGCGCCCCATAATCCTGGAATTCGACCCGACCATGCTGCCGATCATGCAGGTTACGGTAAGTGGAAGCGAAGATCTGGTTACGCTTACTGATCAAGCAAATGACATCATCGCCCCCCGTTTAGATACCGTGCCGGGAATCGCCAGCGTAAGCGTTGAGGGTGGAGTTAATCAAGATCTGTTTGTACGCCTTTCACCCAAACTGGTGGAAGAAAACAATTTATCCTTTGGCACGGTTGTAGATATCTTGAGGGCCAGCCTCCTTGATATACCTGCCGGTATAAAAGATGTGGATGATCATAACGTCAGACTACGATTCGTGGGCAAGACCCCGGATATCAACCTTATTAAAAATATCGTGGTGGGGTTTGATATGGATGAGGATAGATTGAGAGAGATGCTGGGCAAATCAATCAATATCGACCTTAACAAACACCTGTCCACAATGGATCTTCCTGAATTTGAACCGGATAACATTCCGATGAAAACCATTTACCTGAAAGATATAGTCGAGGACATCTACATAGATAAAGAGCATAATTATATCATCATCACGCCGATAACCGATCAACCCGCCTATACGATTTCCCCCGATGTGCTGGCCGAATTTTTACCTCCTGAATGGAGTGATTATCTGGCCCAAAATCCCGATAACCTGCCCCCTGATGGCCTAAACCCGGGGCAGATAATTGTACCGATACAAGATGATTCCGTTCAGGATATTGACGAAGAACAAATCGGGAACACGGTTATCAACAAGGTTCCGGATTATGAAGTATGGATGGAGCAGATTAAAACAGACGTTACCAAGGGACTTGATAAGGCATCAAGAAAAATTGAAAGTTCCTTGACTGAACTTGCTCTGACGTTCATTCTCACACAAGCGGGAATGTCCGATAATACCCAGATGTTTGAAGGCGACCTCCCCCTGATACCCATTTGTCTGGGATCAATAGCCGACGTCGGCATTGATCAACATTCTCGAAGCACCATAACCAGAATAAATCAACAGCCGGGCATCAGCCTCATCCTTCAGAAAGAAGGAGATGCCAATACCGTAGCGGTCGCTCGTGATGTCCGCAAGGTTCTGGATGAGGTAAAAGCCGAGTTTGCTTCCGAGGGTAGAGACTTATCTTTTGCTTATCCTCTTGACCAGGGACGTGAAATAGAGATAGCCCTTCTGGATCTAGGTTGGGCACTGCTGGGAGGCGCATTATTGGCTATCGCCATCCTCATGCTCTTTTTGAAAAATTGGCGTACCGCTTTGATAATCGGGCTTTCCATCCCTACCGCCGTTATTTTTACTTTCTCCATGCTCTATTTCACGAAGATGACTATCAATCTGATGACTCTGGGAGGACTGGCCTTATCGGCAGGAATGCTCGTCGATAATTCCATCGTGGTAAGTGAAAACATATATCGCCATTTCCAGTTGGGGGAGGCACCCAAAGAAGCTTCCATCAATGGCAGCAACGAAGTTATCGGCGCCATAGTCGCCTCTACCCTGACAACCATATGTGTCTTTTTCCCGGTAGTATTCCTGAGCGGAATCGCCGGTGAACTGTTTACCGAATTTGCTGTTACAGTAACTTGTGCTTTGCTGGCTTCATTGTTAATTGCCCTCACCGTTGTCCCTCTTCTGGCCTCTATACTTTTGGGAACCGGCAAGGGTATGGATATTGCACCACCCAAACTTCCCTATTATCGTCGTATCCTGGACCAGTCCCTTAGATACAGATGGCCGGTAGTTATCGGTGGGGCCGTGTTTCTCCTTATTGGATTATTGCTTTATCCGCTCCTGGGAGCCGATCTGTTTCCTATTCCCGAGGAGCCTTCATTTTCCATCGATATTACCCTACCCCCCGGAACGACTATGCATTACACGGATGACTATGTAAAAGAAGTGGAACAGATACTCGGACAGTACGAGCAGATCTCTTCTTTTTCTGCCCGTGTTGGCGATGCGGGCTTCCTGGGGATGGCCATGGAATCAGGGATGACCAACCAGGCTCAGATCAAGGTCCGTCTAAACGAAGATTCAATCAAGGAGATAGACGATCTGATCATCCGGATTCGGGAAGAAACAATGAAAATATTGCCGGAGGCGGAGATTATTTTTAACCGGGAGACACTCCTTGATGCTTCGGGAATGGAAGTAAGACTGGAACTCGATATTGAAGGAGAATCTCTGGAGAAAGTGAGAGAAATCTCTGCAGAGGTGGCCGATAAACTTACAACCTTGCCCACTCTCTCCGATGTTAAATCCCTGATGGAAGAAAACCGTCCCGAGATCCATATCAACATTGACCAGAAGAAAGCCCTTGAAAAAGGGGTTACCACCTTCCAGATTGCCATGGCTATACGTCAGGCGATCCAGGGTGTAACGGTAGCCAATCTTGAAATAGATAACATTTTATATAATTTGATCGTCGGATATAAAGAAGATGAGCTCTCCAGCACGGAAGAACTTGAAAAAATCAGCGTGCAAACCATGACCGGATCGCATGTGCGACTTGAAGAGATCGCCTCTCTTCATGATTCTTTCGGACCACTTAGCATCCCTCGCAAAAACAAACAGATCATCGGTCAGGTACAGGCTCAATATCGGGGGCTTGATTTTGGTTCTGCGGAAGAGGAGGCCCTTAGCGCCCTTGAAGATATCGAAATCCCATCCGGCTATAAAGTTGAACCTTCGGGCACTTCCGCGATAATGGAGGAGGCCTTTGGTGAACTAGAACTGGTCTTTATTGTCGCCGCGTTACTGGTATATTTCGTTATGGCCGCACAGTTTGAATCTTTACTCTATCCGTTTATAATCATATTGAGCCTTCCGCTGGCCTTTACAGGTGCCATTTTGGCTCTGCTCATAACCAAAAACAGTGTAAGCGTCCCGGCCATGATCGGTGCCATCGTCCTCTCAGGAGTGTTTGTAAACAGCGGTATTATTATGGTTGATTTCATCAACCAGCTACGTCATATTCATGGATTGCCTTTGAAAGAAGCCATTATCGAAGGAGCGATAGCTCGTTTGAGACCGATCCTTATGACCACCTTGACTACTATTCTGGGACTTTTGCCGCTGGCTTTCGGACTGGGGCAGGGAAGCCAGATCCAGGCTCCGATGGCAATAACAATTATCGGCGGGCAGATTGCCGGCACCCTGCTATTGCTGATCATAATACCGGCACTATATTACGTTTTCAGTCGTCGCGGTGCAAATAAAACAGATGTGGAGCAATCCAATTAGCATTCAAAGGACTCCCGGATTTGTTACCTGAGAATATTGATATCCCTTATTATCTCCGGCGGTAGCTTGTACTCCCGCTCAAAGGTAATCAATCCGTTCCGCTCCTGGTAGGTATCGTACTGTTGTGTATAGCAATATCCGCAGATCCAATCCTCTTCCAGAATCGCCCGGGTGTAATCCCGAAGGTTTTCCTTTAACCCCTTATCCTTCTTGCTTCGGTAAAACCCAAAGCCGCCATACTCACTGATAATAACGGGTTGTCCTCTATAGCTTGCCCCCGGCGCCAGAGGCCTTTTTATAATCGGGATCCAGGGGAAAATCATGTTATATATACGTCCAAATAGCCCGTATTTCATCTTTCCGCCGCGATAACGCCGAAACATCTGACGGAACCTTTCTGCGGAAGGCATAATCAGTGGATATAGATGAATATCAATAATATCGGAATCCACATGATCAAAACCGCTATTATCGATCACCGGACGTGACCGATCAAAATTACGGGTAAATTCAACCACTTTCTTTATAAAGAAACGCGTGCTTTTTTTCCAGAACAGATCCATAACCCCCCAGCTTTCATTAAAGGGAACCCAGGTAATGATACTGGGATGGTTGAAATCTCGTCTCATAAACTGTTTCCATTCATCAAAGAGCCTCTCTCTGCCTATCCTGGATGGCAGATAGAATGATGGCATCTCCGCCCAGGTCAGAACGCCGAGGGTATCACACCAGTAAAGCAGCCTTTTGTCTTCTATCTTCTGGTGGATGCGAATCCCGTTATAGCCCATTTCCTTGACCATTTCAACGTCTCGACGCAACACCTGATCATCAAGTGCCGTATAATGCCCTCCCGGGTAATATCCCTGGTTGAGAAGAAGCTTCTGATAAAGAGGCTGGCCGTTCATGAATATCTTATCACCCTTGATGGCAATCTCTCTCCAGCCGAAATAACCCTCAACCTGATCACAAACTGCCCCGTCCGGATCCTTCAAGGTGTAATAAACCCTGTATAAATCGGGTTTATCAGGTGACCAGGGAAAGATTTTTTTTAATAAAACGGTCACGGGTTTCCTGATTTCTTCAGATGCCGCTTCCACAAAACCGCATTCATTCCCTTCCGGATCAACTATCTTTATTTCTATCCGTGCTTTGCTATCCCGATTCAACTTGATCTTGAAAGATACATTTTTCTCCTGATAATCGGGAAAAATTAAAACCTCTTCAAAATATACCGGCCCCACACTTTCTATCCAGACGGTCTGCCATATACCGCTTACCGGCCGGTAAAATATCATAACATCCTTTTTCAGAAAACTTTGCTTGCCACGAACCTGGATCATGGATCGGGAATCTTCGACCTTTACAACCAGAACATTTTCATCTTTGTTAAGAAAGGGGGTAATATCAAAACTGAAAGAAGTATATCCTCCCCGGTGCTCGCCGATAAAGTTACCGTTGATCCAGCAGCGGGCATGGTAATCTACCGCCCCAAAATTGATCAACGTCGGTCTGTCCTTCATCTCCGAAGGCAGAGCAAAACGTTTAAGATACCAAAGAAAACGGGGTGGATCAGCCCGACCTTGTCCACTGGCATCGGATTCCACCGGAAAGGGAACCACGATTTTATCCGGCAGAGATGTTCTATTGAACCACTCCTCCCTCTCGCCTGCTCCTTTGGGATCATAAGCAAAATCCCATTTACCATTCAGGTTTAGCCAGGTTTTTCGCTGAAAATCAGGGCGGGGATACTCCGGCCGCGGTAATGTGTCCATCAATATAATCTTCCTCGCCTTCTATTTTTTTTCTGCCTGCATCAACTGATCAAAATAATCCAAAATAAAATCGCTTGCCACTTCGCGCTGTGGCATCGTACCCATCATCCCATACATAGCCGCCATCCCTTCGGCATCTTCGGTTTTTTATAGCAATGATGGCAAACCATCTTACCAAGCTTTGCTATAGACGAGGCTGCTACGACCATATATCTAACATTGGTGGATATTTAACATATTCACCAGCGGGAAATACTGTTCATATATATGCGCACCGGAAGAATATGCAATAATCGGCCCATCTTCGACTGGAAAAGTCAACTGCATCAGGATATATTCTTTCAATAATTGCAACCCCCCCAGGTTCTCCGGAAAACCGGCAAACAGATCCCATGATCTAAAGAACAAGGACATGGTCAGCCGTCCATCCACAACCTTGAAATCGACCACCCGAAGGCAAGGAGGATCGGCAAGTTCGATGCTGTTCTGGTCACCAATGTTCATACACGCCTGGTTGGTGGCTCCTCCGGAAATATTTAAAAGATCAATGAGCCTGGAGAGCTGCCGGGAAATATACTGACCATATGTATAATCTTCTTTCTCTCCCTTTGTATCGGTGGCCAGATAATCATAAAAATAGGCCTGGATCTTCTCATCGGAGGTAGGTGCGGGAATCCCTGAATTTTCAGGTAAAGTAACCGCCAAGGGTCGGGTTCCGGGATTTTCGATAAATACGGTTAAATGATCAAGCTGTTTCCTTACTTGCCCCTCGTAACTTCCTTTCTCGATCTTGTAGCTATAACCATATCGGGCACAGGACCACATCGACATCCGCCAAGCCTGCTCAATCGTCTGCTCTTTAACTATGGCCAATTACAACATCTCCTTTTGCCTCATTTCGCCGTTAATTGCCTTTTTTATATATTATCATTAATTAAATGATAATTAAAGAATCTTTAATCTTCAGAATCGGGCAAATATGGCTTGTCCGCTACAGCCTGCACTTAAATAAAAAAAGGAAGGATCTGTATCCTTCCTTTTTGGAAAATAAACATCTATCCTGTAAATCCTTGATAATAATAAAAATGGTGGAGAGGACTGGATTCGAACCAGTGAAGGCATCGCCAGCAGATTTACAGTCTGCCCCCTTTGGCCGACTTGGGTACCTCTCCACACATATTTTCTTCTCAAACCATGTTACCTGGAGCCGACGGGGGGACTCGAACCCTCAACCTGCTGATTACAAATCAGCTGCTCTGCCAATTGAGCTACGTCGGCCCGCTTCGCGGCTCCTGATTCACGAAGGATATTATAACGCACGATCAAGATTTTTTCAAGGGCAAAAGCCACAATAACTCCTGAGACGGATATCTGATAGTATCGCTACTTTTTATTCTTGTTTTCAAACCACGACAGAACATTCTCCTCGCCTGCTTCAATTCTGGCTTCCAGATTTATTTTTGTCTGCTCATCGCAAAGACCATCAACGAAGTTTGCCCGTACTTTCAAGATGTCCATGATCTGACGGTGCCTCTTTTCAGATAGATCCCAGAAAAACATGGGGATGGTGGCTAAAATTCCACTGATAATACCGATGATACACATCGTTCTAATAATAGGATTGATTATATCGGCATTGTATAAGAGGCTGATGACCCCTTCCATTTCCCCCATATATCCAAAATATTTCTGTACATTTGGTTGTATAAAAGCAGTTAATATTCCAAATATCGCCAGAATTATCGCTGAAAATTGCGATAAAAAACCTTCCAGTCGGTCGCCCGTCTTATACTGTTGATAATCATATAACTGCGAAGTAATAGCCGGGCCGGTAACCACCTGTACCGCGTTAAAGAAGGTAATCAAGAAACAACATGTCAACAACAGGTAAGGATCATCAAGCAAAAATACCATCGGAATGGTAAATAATATGGAGCCTAAATTGGAAAATATGATCAGATTACGCTTACCAATTTTGTTGATAAGCCATGGTGCCAGGAGCATTCCGGGGACGCAGGCCGTACCCATAATTGTAATAAAAATAGATTGCACACTGGCGGCAAAAGCCTCCGTCATTTTAGGAGCAAGCATATAATTACAGATCCAGACCACAAAAGAGGCCCCGACTAATTTGAATATGCCTAAAACAATGCTTGCATTCGAAATCCAAAAATATTTATTCTCCAGGGTTCGCCTGATACCGTTACCAAATCTCACCTTGTGTTTGAAAGATTTGGGAACGACAATCCTCTCCTCGGTAAAGAAAGCGGCAATCAGACCAATACCGAAGAATATAATGGCCATAATCGGTAAAACCCATTTATAAGTCCCGATGGCATTGACCCCTTGCACCAAAACTATTCTCTCTCCCCATTCATTTGTCCCCCAGACGGTAAACAACAGATTGGCAATTAAGGGAAAAAGAAAGTTGACCAGAGAAGGCCCAAAGGAATAGATAAATGCACCGTAAGACATCAGATCAGTCCGTTCCTCAGGGCTGGGTGAAATAACCTGGACAAGAGAAGTAAATGCGGTCGTATAAATAACAATAAAAATCTGTTGCAAATTAAATAATATTGCAAAAACAATTACCATGGTAAGGTGATCATTGATCATGGGCGGAATCCATCCGATTGCAAAAAACAAGATGATAATGGGGATAGGCATGGAAATCAGATAAGGTCGGAATTTACCATATTTGGTATTGGTATTATCAATAATCATACTGATCAACGGCGACCGGACCAATACAAATAGGCTGCTTGCTATCCCCACCCACATGATCTCATTGTTGGTAAAATTCAAAGCCGAGGCAATATAGATACCATAGGTAAGCGTGATAAAGGATGGCAGCAGCGTACCGCCGACAACACCCATACCACCAACAGCATAAGCAAAAAATTCCTTGAATGAGAGATAACGATTGGGGGGAGGCTTATGCCAATGATCTTTAATAAACCTTCCATAACTTAGAAGCTTTAGAAAGAAACCTTTGATTTTACCTGGAGTCTTCTGGGTATTAGTTATATTGTTGCCGGGAGTCTGAATCTTGCCTTCATAATTGTCCATAAATATACCTGCTACTATTACTTGATATATAATATCTTTATTATATAGAACATACGGTAAAAATTGCAATGATATATTACAATCCTTTTTCCATTCATCAGCAGATTATTTTTCCCAACCCCTTGCATTATCAATTTAACCCCGGGTGTCTATTTATTATTTTTTAATCTTTTCCTAGTAAATCTCCCAGTCCTATCCCTCCCAATATGCTCGCTTCACCCTTTGATTTGCCCCCCACGCTCTTTGATGCTGCCGCAATTATACGGTTGGCAAGCCTGCTAAAGGGGATGGATTGGAGCCATACATGGCCGGGACCTTCCAGGGTGGCCAAAAATAATCCCTCTCCTCCAAAAAATGCACTTTTTACATTTTTCACAAATTCCACATTATAATTTATCGTTGATGTCATGGCTACAAGACAACCCGTATCAAATCTCATTACTTCTTTCGGTTCCAATTTTTTCTCAATGATTGTTCCTCCGGCATGCAGGAAAGTCAGTCCGTCTCCGATCAGCCTTTGCATGATAAATCCTTCTCCACCGAACAGGCCTGTACCAAGATTCTTTTGAAACGCTATCTCGATTTGAATCCCTTTTGCCGCACACAAAAACGCATCTCTTTGGCATATTATCTGCCCGCCCTGGTTGGCCAAATCCAGAGGAATTATTTTTCCGGGATAGGGGGCGGCAAAGGCCAGCGACTTACGTTCATGGGCCTTATTCGTAAACACGGTCATAAACAGGCTTTCTCCCGTCAATATCCTTTTGCCGGCACCAATCACTTTATCCATGAATCCTTTTTTGCTATCATTATCGGAGCCATCCCCAAACACCGCATCCATCTCGATGCCGTTTTCCATGTACATCATGGCTCCGGCCTCCGCCACTACACTTTCATTGCTATCTAGGGCAATCTCCACAAACTGCATGTCATCTCCAAATAAATTAAAGTCGATTCCATGAGCTCTTTTCATCCTGATTCCTCCCAGAAACTGTTATTATCGGAACAATTGATTATAGCAAGTAATTTTTAAGGATGTCAATCATCAAAAAATTCGAGGCAACGGCAGTACCGTTCCTCGAATTTTTAATCACTTTAAGCATCTTATTTTTCAAGCCGCAGACCGGAAACTATGCCTGCAGTTATATATATCCTATATTCCACGCTCCTGCATGCGGTCAGCTTCGGTAAGCGATGAGATCTCCATCCCTCTCATCGCATCGCCCAAACCGCACGATATCTTGGCCAGAATGGAGGGATCGTCATAATGCAACGTCGCTTTGACGATGGCCGACGCCCGTGCCACCGGATTATCCGATTTAAAAATCCCCGAACCAACAAAAATTCCATCGGAACCGAGTTGCATCATCAGGGACGCATCGGCAGGAGTAGCAATACCACCCGCAGCAAAATTGGCCACCGGCAGACGGCCTTCTTTCTTTAATTTTCTTAGCAGTTCTATACATACTCCCATCTGTTTGGCCAGAACCACAAGCTCCTCATCCGGAGTCTCCATTGCTTGGCGCAGTTCTGCATTAACACGGCGAATATGACGTACCGCCTCGACCACATTTCCGGTACCCGGCTCGCCTTTGGTACGAATCATCGAAGCTCCCTCGGACAAACGCCTTAATGCTTCCCCCAGATCCCTGGCACCGCATACAAATGGAACCTTAAAATTATGCTTATCCAGATGAAATACTTCATCCGCCGGGGTAAGCACCTCGCTTTCATCAATATAATCCACACCGATCTCCTCAAGAATCTGTGCCTCCGCAATATGGCCAATCCTTACTTTGGCCATCACCGGTATGTTTACCGCTTCCATTATTTTGATAACAATTTCGGGGTCGGCCATGCGTGCCACCCCTCCCGCAGCCCTTATATCGGCAGGAACCCTCTCCAGAGCCATAACCGCAACTGCACCGGCCTCTTCGGCAATACGAGCCTGCTCCGGGGTCGTAACATCCATGATTACGCCACGCTTCTGAATCTCAATCCCTTTCACCGCTTTATTTGCTCCAGCTTCTTTCATGAGAAATGCTCCTCCTTTGGTGCCCCTGTAGAATAAAAACAAGCGCTATCAGATTATGATTACTGAATAATTAACACCAGAATAATAACCGATAATAATTTTACCAAAATTGTAAGGGGTAAGCAAGTATATCGTGATCAATAGACGAAATGCCCGAGCTTGATCCTAAGCCCGGGCTTCCATATGGATCCGGCGTTATACCCCTTAAAGTCAACCCATATCATTCAAACATTTTCTGGCATTTTTCTTGAAATTGCTTCTTGCTTTACTGCATAAGAAACTATTGATTAGCTAATTAATAGTACCGTAAGCATGATGGACACGTCATAATTATTTTAAAAGGAGCAAGCAGAATGTTTTCCAGTTTTTCAGCTGTCTTTGAAGCACTCGATCTGATCGAAACCGAACTTGAAAATGGAGTTGATAGCCAGGACAAAGATAGAGTTGCCGATATAATGATTTCTTTGCGCAGCACCATGGATAAATGCGTTCAGAACTGGTTGAAATTCGAGGAACGCGTCAACGCCATCCAGGAAAAATACAACATTGTCCTGCCCGATACGCTTCCGGATGGATTCCTCGATGATTTCACGAACTGGGAGGATTCATTCCTTGCCAAGGACCTGCCCGGGAAGAGTACCGACTTTAAAAAAGATGATCAGACATTGACGGACATCGATTTACAGATTGACGCTGATGCTGATGATGAAGCATCTATAAATAATAATATAAAAAATAATTTTATCAAGATGAATGAAGAACAGGCTATCACCTCCTTCCGCAAGGGGCTTGGATTTTGGGATCTGGCGATGCTTGATGAGGCGGTAAGAGAATTTGAAGAAGTAACAAAGATTGAACCAAATTTTATCATAGGTCATTTCTGTCTGGGGCTCTCTTCAAACCAAAAAGGAGATTATGAGAAAGCACTTAAAGAGTTGAAACTTGTTACCGCCCTTGACAGTGACCCTTCAACCAAAGCACTGGCCTATAACACTATCGGAAGTATCTATGCCGATCAGGGAAAATATCAGTGGGCCCTGGATAATTTCAACAAAGCCACCGGGGCGGATCCCGGGCTGGATGAAGCATATTTCAATCAGGGCGCCGTCTTGTACAATATGACATTTTATGAGAGAGCCATAAAGATGTTCATGAAGGTGTTGGAAGTCATCCCCGATGATTGGGAGGCGTTTTTTTATCTGGGCAAAGCCTCGGGCTATCTAAGAAAATGGGATGATTCCTTGAATTATCTGGAGAAGGCATATCGTCTGAATCCCAATGAACCGCTTATTACTTTTGAGCTAGGGGTTATCCACCGTTTTTTGGGACACCGTAACCAAGCATCGCTCTATTTTCTTGCCACCCAAAAATTGGTTAAGTAACCTTCAACATGCAGGATTTTTAAACCCTGTCGGCGAACTGATAATTCCAAGTACATTATTATCTCGATCATCTGTCTATAAACAGGAGGCCAGTCTCATTGTCCCTTAAAATTGCCCTTATCGGGGGAACCGGTCTTTACAGTCTGGAATTTCTTGATAACGTAGAAATACTTAAAGTTTCAACTATCTATGGCGAGACAAAAATCCGGAAGGCGACGGTAAATAATTCCGAAGTTTTTTTCTTGCCGCGACATGGCAGCAAACACAGCGTTCCTCCTCACCTCATCAATTACCGTGCAAACATTGCCGCCCTGAAGTTTGTCGGCGTGGAAAAAGTATTTGCCACTGCGGCTGTGGGCTCTTTGAACCGAAAGATGCCTCCCGGCTCAATTGTAATTATCGATCAATTTATCGATCAGACTGGTAGACGTCCCTCCACTTTCTATGACGGCGACAACTCCCCCGTTGTACATACCGATTTTACAGAACCATATTGCCCCGTGCTGCGCCGGTTGCTGATTGATGAATGCCGGAAAGCCGGGTATACCTACTTTGATCAGGGTACCTACGTTGCCACGGAGGGGCCCCGTTTTGAAACCCCCGCAGAGATACGGGCCTACAGGCATCTGGGAGGTGACCTGGTCGGCATGACCAATGTTCCCGAAGTTGTGCTGGCACGTGAAGCCGGACTCTGCTATGCGACCGTGGCACTGGTTACCAACTATGCGGCGGGAATATCTCCGGATATCCTCAGCCATGAGGAAGTTCTGGAAGTGATGGAGATACATGGTAAAAGAATTGGTAAGCTCTTTCTGTTGTCCATCGTCAACACTCCTGAGCATACCGAGTGTCTCTGCTCATCCGCCGGTAAATATTTTAAGATAAAGGGCAAGGTTATCGGTGAAAAATAATGGAGTTGGATTGACTATATGCAGCCAATAATTTGGGATGAGAAAACCCGGACGTTAAAGCTACTGGATCAGAGAGTTCTCCCTTACCGAATTCTTTATCATCATTGCCGGGGCGCAGATGATATTGCCCGGGCGATAAGTACGATGATCGTCAGAGGCGCTCCCGCCATTGGAATATGTGGTGCATTTGGACTGGCCCTGGAAGCCCTCTCTCTCGTTTCAGAACCGGGGATTACGGAAGAAAATTTCCGGGCGAGGATGAAGAACGCCTACCTTTGCATTGGAGAAGCACGCCCCACCGCCGTAAATTTGGAATGGGCCCTGAAGCGGATGTGGGCGGCCATAAATAAAACAAGCTCCCCCTCCTCTGTTGCCGAGTTATGGATTGAAGAAGCAAAAGCAATAATGCACGAAGATATTGCGGCCAATAAACAAATCGGGGAATACGGCGCCACGCTTGTTCCCGACGGAGCAACAATACTGACCCACTGTAATGCCGGCGCTCTCGCCACCGGTGGCTGGGGAACCGCATTGGGAGTTATCCGCTCGGCGTACCTTGACGGGAAAAAGCTTGCCGTGTACGCATGCGAAACAAGACCCTATCTGCAAGGTGCAATACTGACTGCTTTTGAACTGCAGCAGGAAGGTATCGATATAACCCTGATTACCGACAGCTGTGCCGCGGCGATTATGGCTGAGAGCAGAGTTGATCTGATTGTCGTGGGAGCAGATCGTATCGCCGTTAACGGGGACACGGCCAACAAAATCGGAACATACGCACTGGCAATCATCGCCCGTTATCACCGGATCCCTTTTTATATCGCCGCCCCTGTCTCTACTTTCGATTTCTCTCTGGACGACGGCAGCAAAATAAAAATCGAAAAACGGGATCCGCACGAGGTGACTCACTTTGCAGAAAAGCTCATTGCTCCGGAAGGTGTTCCTGCATACAACCCTTCTTTTGACGTAACACCCGGAAAACTTGTTGATGGTTTTATCACCGAAAGGGGCATATATAAGTATAATGAAATAATCCGTATAAATAAAAATATCTCTGAATCATAGCCATTATTAGCTTATCAGTCTGCTTACAGGGAGGTATAATATATGTCATCTCTTTTTATAAGGAATGCCACTATCGTTACCATGGATGATGATCGGAATACTGTTGAGGGCTCGATTTATATTAACGACGGCCTCATCATTCGCATCATAGAAGGCACTACAACGGATGATGAATTGGTTCGATTGGCACTGCCGCCCGCTACAAATATTATTGATGCCTCCGGGCTAATCATCATGCCGGGGATGGTAAATACCCATGGGCATGTAGCCATGACCCTCTTCAGAGGTTTTGCCGATGACCTGCCCCTGCAGGAATGGCTGGAGAAAAAGATATGGCCGGCCGAAAGTCATCTCACCGCGGAAGATATTTACTGGGGAACGATGCTCGGTATTACCGAGATGATCCGCAGCGGAACGACCACCTTTACAGATATGTACTTCTATATGGAACAGGTAGCCAAAGCTGTTGAAACAACAGGTATCCGGGCCGTACTTGCCCATGGGATAGTGGGGATAACCGGCCGACTGGAAAAAGACTTACATGATACCGGGGAACTGATCGAAAACTGGCATAAAGGTGCGGGAGGACGGATAACCGTAACCCTTGGTCCGCATGCACCCTACACCTGCCCTCCTGAATTTTTAAAAGAAATAATCACCCTGGCTGAAAAAGTCAACCTCCCCATACAGATCCATATGTCTGAAAGCAGGGGTGAGGTCGAAAACTGCCTGAAAGAACATGGAGTTACTCCCGTAGAACTGGTTGGTCAGGTTGGTCTTTTTAAAGGCCACCGGGTTATCTGTGCTCATTGCGTTCATCTCCATGCCCATGATATCGCCATTTTAGCCGCCGGAGAAGCCGGAGCTGCTCATAATCCCGTAAGCAATCTGAAATTGGGAAGCGGAATCGCCCCGCTCGGCAAGATACTTCAAGCGGGCATCAAAGTAGGAATCGGCACCGATGGCGCGGCCAGCAACAATAACCTTGATATGTTTGAAGAGATGCGCCTTGCCGCCCTCCTTCCCAAAGGATTGGAGGAAGACCCTTCTCTTCTGCCGGCCTCCAAAGTCCTCCGGCTGGCAACCACAGGAGGAGCGGAGACACTTTTTTTACCGAAGCTGGGAATGATCAAAGAGGGTTATCGTGCCGACATCATCGGCATCACCAAAAACCTCCCTCACCTCTGCCCTCCACATAATATAGAAGCTCATCTCGTATATTCCGCCGCGGGTTCAGATGTAGAGCTCAACATCGTGGATGGCAAAATATTGATGGAAGACGGCAAACTTGTTACCATAGATGAAGAGAAAGTAATTTTCGAAGCCGGCCGGCGGGCATTGCAGCTGGTAAAATATAATTAATTTTTTTCTATCTTGAAAAACGGAGTGGTTTATTTTATGGTTAAAATTTCTATCCTTATCACCAATGATGATGGTATTTATGCTGAAGGCATACAGGTTCTCAGCCAGAAAATATTTGAGATGTACGGCCGCCAGATGGAGATATCGATCGTGGCCCCAAATCATGAGCAGAGTGCAGTGGGGCATGCTATCACCATGCACCGGCCTCTTCGTGTAGAACCAATCAGATATCTGCATAACCCCGCATTGGCCGGATGGTCAGTAAACGGCACGCCTTCAGATTGTGTAAAACTGGCGGTTGAGTCCCTCCTGCCGGAAAAACCTTCGCTGGTTATCTCCGGCATCAATCAGGGAAGTAACCTCGGAACCGATATCCTATATTCCGGAACCGTATCGGCAGCTGTAGAAGGGATTATCCTTGGAATACCATCCATCGCCATCTCCCTGATCAATCCCGATGAATCCGGTTTTGATTTCTCTGCCGAGTTTGCCTGTCACCTCATCCCCCTGCTGATTGAAACCGGTCTCCCGCCGGGAACGCTGCTCAATATCAACGTTCCACCCGGCACCTGTGAGAAGATAAAAGGTGTCTGTGTTACCCGTTTAGGAGACCGTCGCTACCGCAACACTTTCCAGAAGAGGACTGACCCGCGCGGCAAACACTATTATTGGCTGGCCGGCGATGTCATTGAAACGCAAAATGAAAAAGAGTTCGATGTGGGTGCAACCAAAGAAGGCTATATTTCCGTTACGCCGATTCACTTTGATCTTACACGTTACGATCTATTTGAAACCCTGCAGAAAACGATAGACCGGATCGACCTTTTTGTAAAAAATGACTGCACCGATATTTAATATTCTCCAAACAGATATAATAACAAATCCAAAATTCAATAGAAGGAAGATTTGATATGACCATATTACAGCCTTTAAGTAAGAACTGCTATGTTATCCCCAAGCAGGATAAGATGCATGTCGAGGCCAGAGTCTATCTGTCCAGGAAGATGGCCCGATCTTTCCATGAGAAAGAAACCCTGACCCAGCTTATGGATGCCGCGTCCCTTCCGGGCGTTTACAAATACGTGTTGGGGATGCCTGATATTCACAGAGGATTTGGCCTGCCCATTGGCGGGGTAATGGCCATGGATGCCGAAGACGGAGTGGTTTCTTCCGGCGCGGTAGGCATGGACATCAATTGCGGCGTCCGCCTCTTGAAAACAAATATTCCGGCGGCAGAAATAGACAAACCATTACTTCGTAAAATTATGCAGGCGATAGTGGCCAGAGTTCCAACCGGAATAGGCAAACAAAGCAGGCATGCCAAAAACATCGGTGATATTTTAAATACAGTTGTAACCGATGGAGTACCTGCGCTGCTGAAGATGGGCATTGGCAGAAGGGAAGATATTGAATCAGTTGAAGAACAGGGTAAATTCCCCGGCGCCGACCTCAAAGCCGTAAGCAAGAAGGCTATTTCAAGGAGCAATCAGCTTTCCACCATCGGCGGTGGAAACCACTTTATCGAAATAGGATATGTCGCCGAGATTTTTGATCGGGACTTTTCCGGTAAGATGGGGTTGCATAAAGGGTACCTCACCGTCCTTATTCATACCGGCAGCCGGGGATTCGGCCATCAGATCTGTACCGACTACTCGGACTCGATGAAGAAAGATGCTGCCCGCATGAAGATACCGTTACCCAACGCCGGCTTGGCCTCCGTTCCCATAAAATCACCTCAGGGAAAGAAATACCTGGCGGCTATGGCCTGCGCAGTGAACTTCGCCTTCTGCAACCGCCAATGGATTACTCATGATGTGCGGGAAGCTTTTGCCGATATTCTTGGCGGCAAAGACACCGATTACGACCTAGGTATCGTCTATGATGTCGCCCATAATATCGCCAAATTTGAAACGATTGATGGGAAAAAGCTATTGATTCACCGTAAGGGTGCAACACGTGCACTCCCGCCCGGCCATCCGCTTAATCCACCCGGATTCCTCTCTACCGGACACCCGGCTATTATTCCGGGCAGTATGGGTACCTCCTCATATATTGTAACCGGCACCAAAAAGGTATCCGCAACCTTCAATTCAGTCAACCATGGAGCCGGCCGCCTGCTCTCTCGCTCCGCGGCCAAAAAAGAAATATGCGTAAAAGAACTGGAGCAGAAAATGAAAGATATACTGATCATGGGACGTGATTTTCGCGTCTTTCTGGATGAAGCTCCCCAGGCCTATAAAGATATAGATTCCGTTATCGATACCCTGGCAGAAATCGGCATCACCCACAAGGTAGCCCGCCTCTTCCCCCTTGCGGTTATCAAAGGAGAAGGCTTCTGATCCCCCCTCCTTTACCATCTTTATTCTTTTATACGCATTATTTAATCGGTGCAAGCATACCCATAATCATCCAATCCTTTACACTTGAGGCAGGGCCCATGAATCTGAAAATATATTACCGCAGTTTTCCAAAACTCGATCTCTTCTGGGTAGGCATATCGGCATTAAACGTTTTGATTATCGCCTCCCTGGTCTATCTGCTATTTTTACGGCCGGCCTCCCCGGGGTCCCCTGCCTATAACTTGACCGTAAAAGCTCTTGAAAACCTGAAAAAGAATGAGAACTATGTTCTGTATATCTACGAGCATGCCGGAGAAGATTCTCTTAGCTTCAGAGGACATTTTGCCGAGGGGTGTTTGACGGGTACGATCCTTGAACATAATGTGCATATTTATTATAAACCCGATGACCTGTATGTACGTTATAACGATGAATCTGATTGGGAAAAAACGGACGAGGTTGAACTTGCAGAGTTAAAAGCTTTCCTCACCACTCCCCATGAAATAATTGCCCTGGTCAATGACCAACTTGGCAACGTGCTTATGGGACCGGAGAAAGGCCGTGATGACAATATATATAAAACGGTTTATTGGATCATCGAGACCCCCGAAATGTGGGAAACTCTCTTCCCTGCCCTGGACCCGACCATCATCGAGGAAGGCACCCTCAGTATGGAGATATCAGCCAAAGAATGCATTATCTGTCAGTTCAGAATCAATCTGGTTATTGCCTTCTCTGCCGACGAAAAACGGATTATCCAGCGCACCCTGAACATATCTTCTGACAAGCAAAAAGTTTGACAAACAGGTAGCCTTCCATTAAAATTACTAACAGAAAGGGGAGTAGCTCAACGGGAAGAGCAACGGTCTCCAAAACCGTAGGCTGCGGGTTCGAGTCCTGTCTCCCCTGCCAGTAAAACCGCCGGATATCAGCATTTCCGGCGGTTACTACTTTTTTGAATGTATCTTAAAAAAACACAAACAACGCACACAATTAATGAGTCTTGATTATAATATTTGAATTATTTAAAGGATAGCGGAATAGTTAACAGGTTGAACGTAGCGGAAAATATTTAAAAATTAATCAAGGGTTATTTTTTGGCAGGCATAGCACTTCCCTGCAACCCTTTCGGCCGTTATGCCTATGGTAGCCCCGCAATTGACCGCCTCAAATAACCCTTGATATCCATATACTTTATCTTTGGTGCATCCCATTATGTTCCAGCTGCGTTACTTATTCTTGGTTGAATAATTTACACGCCCTACATAAAATTCTTCATCCGGCTCACGCGGAGTCAGGCCGATACTTTTTAAAACTTTCTTAAGCTTTATCTTCTCATGTTCATAAAGCCGACTGGTTGACAAAGGTATAGGGCCACCATTAAGACCATTTAACCAGCCAAAGTATTTCCAATGCATAATATTGTAATTCCCTTGCCTGACGGTCGGTTCAACCAGCTCACCGAATAACTCCAGCGCCGGATAGATCTTCCAATAGATGTCCATGGCCTCTTTTAATTTGCCTTCCCGAAGTAAATTAAAATAATCAACCAAATAAGGTTTATCAGGATTTTGAATCAGTTCATAAGGAGCCGAGCCGGCCCATTGTTGATCAAACCCCAGAACGTAGGTGCTCCAATGTTGTGGAAAAGGCATCCCTAACAGAGCCTTATCGCCGACCATCTTGAAGCACTGGGTAATATGTGAATGATCAAGGGTACCCATCTTGATGGCCACCACATTTTCTATGTCAGCAATGCGCACCAGCAGATCAGGATTATAGGGACTGCCATGGAACCGTTCAAAATTATATTTATGGGAAGCATATGCAGTTACGGCCAGATTTACGGAATCACAGACTGCTTTGGTAAATTCATAAATTTCATTCTCATTTTTAGGATAAAAGAAAGGAGGATAGGCCAACATCATGCTACTAAAACCTAAACTTTCAGCCAACTGGGCAATTTTTATCGTTTCATCAAAAGTATTTCCACAGACATAAGCACTGAGTAAGAAATCATCCTTTACCTCATCTAAAACAATCTCCCAGAACTCTCGCATTAAAAATTCAAAAATCGTGAACGGCATACCTTCAATAATGGCGCAGGACATGGCAAACTTGTTTTTTTTGCACATATTAACATCATGTCTGATCCCGGCCTCATCCAATACCATAGTCTCTCCATCTCCGAAGTCAACAAATTTGAGTGACGGTAAAATCAGGTTTTCCAGGCCATGATATTTCTCTCTGGCCCATTCCTTGGCCTCTGATTTTTTATACTCCCGCAATTTCATTCCTCCCTTAATTCTTTTCTTTTTGTCATACTACTTATTGCTCTTGCTTCAATATCTCTAAAATGTCCAGCAAGTTTATCAAGTTCGTCCCTTCAAAGATCTGAGTTACCTTGGCATCCCTCATATACTTCTCCACAGGATAATCTTTAATGTACCCGTACCCTCCCATGATCTGTACCGCATGGGAAGTAACTTTCTGGACCATCTCTGAACAGAATGTTTTGGCGATACAGGCTAATTTTAATCGCTCCATCGGATTACGATCAAACTGCAAGCTGGTCCAGGCGGATTTCTGCACGATAGCTCTTCCCACTTCAATGAACATCAACATCTCGGCAAGCGTTAAACCTATCCCCTGATGTTCAATAATAGTTTTTCCGCCCTGAATTCTATCTTTAGCAAAGGCCAGAGCTTCTTCATATGCAGCCCGTGCAATACCTACAGCTATCCCCCCTACCGGTCCCCGACTTACACTCCCCATAAACTCGTAGTGAGGTATCGCTCCATATTCCAGACCCAACAAATTTTCGGCAGAAACAAAAACATCTGCAAAAGAAATCTGTGCCGTGGTTGATGAACGAATGCCCATTTTATTTTCAATCCTGCCTACGGTAACACCGGGCAGATCTGCCGGAACAATAAATTTACTGGCGGTCTGGCCTCCCCGGGCTACATCCTCTGTAGCCATCACCATGTAAAAACAGGCTCTCCCGCCATTGGTTACAAAACTCTTGGTCCCGTTTATAATATAGCCGCCATCCACTTTTCGATAAGTAGTATTAATACTGCCCGGCCCGGCACGTTTAACCGAAGCCACATCAGACCCTCCGCCGGGCTCGGTATAGCACCCCCCCACCGGTAACGCCTGATCGGAGGAGATCATGGGAAGATATTTCTCTTGCACATCAACATCTCCCTCCAGCATCAAGATCCCCTGTATTAACCAATTTACACCGACTGAGACCGCAAAACCGGCATCTGCGGCGGCCAACTCCTCACCGATAAGGGTAGTCGTTATCATGGATGCCTCCGCACCGCCAAATCTCTCTGGGACAAAAACGCCGATTAAACCCAGTTCAGCTGCTCTCCGCCAAAGATCCCAAAATATTTTGTCCCCTTCGCCTTCAGGATCCTGATCCATAATCAGAGCAACAGGTCGGATTTCTTGTTGAGAAAAATCCCTTGCCATTTTCTGCATCATCAGCTCTTCAGCTGTAAAATCGTACCCCAACTTAAAATATTCCCCCAATTATAATTTGTAAATTCACCACCATATTTAGATATTCTATTGCATATTTTACTGATTATTCCGAGTATTGAAATTATACTAACATTAACTTGGCCTGTCAACCAATAAATGGAATTTATAATGTTTTGGGGTGTTATTAAACGGGGTTAGATTGTGATTCTAAGGCTAAAACCGACGACTGATTTTTTATAAATTCATCTGTTTTTCTAAAAACACTATCTTTATCATAATCAACAGTAACGACATGCAGGGAATTTTCAACAACAAACATACTCTTATCCGCCGATGAGATATGCTCTATTATGTACTCTGCATTGGCCAATGGCACTACGGGGTCGCATCGGGAAGCAATCACCAGTGCCGGTTGTCTTACCTGAGGCAGCATGTTATTTGTCTCATCAATAAACTTCAAAAGTTCAATTATTGATTTTGAAGGCAACCAAAAATAATTGGCTAACTTGACGGAGTTATCCCGGATCGATTTTCCGACCCCGGGCAGATATGGTGCCACCCGGGTGAAATACGGAGCTAAGGGGATCAGTTTGGCACGCCAACCGCCCAGCACCGATGGGGCGCATATCGGTATTATCCCGGCGATATCTTCAGGGTGTGTTGCTGCCAGATTCAGAGTTAACGCTCCTCCCATGGAAAGTCCCGCGACAAAGACTTTAGAACATATTTTTTTAATTTCATCAAGGCCTTCTTCCGCAGAATCAATCCAATCCCGGTAAGTAGATCTGCGCATATCGGCCGGAGTGGTGCCATGCCCCTTTAACCTAACGCCCAGAGCTGTAATTCCATGTTCCCATAGATATTTACCGAGAAGTTTCATTTCATGGGGGGAGCCGCCGAATCCATGGATCAGCAAGCATCCTATCTTGCTGTCCGCCTGATAGAAAAATGGCTCCGCACCCGGCATAATCGTTCTGTAATTATTTTTCACTTTTTTTTTACTTCCCTTTCTTTTCATGATGGACTTTTTATAGACGATCAAATTTACTCTATATCTGTTTCTATTATAAAACATCCCCGTTTATTTTAAAATAATAGTAATAAATAAATATATATGGAAATACTAAAACCGATCTAGGATGGCAAGGTTGCCCTTTCAGGATTACTTCAGAGGAGGTAAAGAAAATGCCTAAAAAAGAAAACAATCCTCTCCGAAACATGAAATATGAAGTGGCCAAAGAACTGGGTATCGATCTGGATATGGTTAACCCCGCTGAGCTTACGGCCAAGCAAAACGGTTATATCGGCGGCTACATGGTTAAAAAATTAATTGAGCAAGCTAAAAATCAATTAAAATAATAACGGAAGCAGAGGATATATCAGGAATATTTCTATTGACGTTCCGTTATTACCTGAATGCCCGGCAGTTTACCGCCACCTTGAGGCATATTTTCAAACTCCGCACGATGATCAGGGCTTTAACCAATCACTGTCAGGTCTGGCTATCAGGCGGGCATTGTTGTATGCCATATCCAATGTTAAGCATGTCATACCGGCATAAAAGTTATCCTGTTTTGAAACAGCCAAAGCCATATCCACGACGTTAGGATCTTGCAAACAAATTGGTATAAGCAGTTGGATTTCATTTTTATAATATTGAGGGACTGCCTCTTTATAATTAGCCTCGATTTTTTTCTTTGCGATATCAATTGCCCCGTTAAAAAGAGTGGTTATATTGGGATTGTCCCTTATACCGGAAGGAATTCTTTCTCTATTGCTTTCACTATCCAGGATGTGATCGATGTTTACTCTCAAATCCAGATTGGTATCATATAACAAATCACTGATATTATTAAAGTAATTTGCTCTTTTGGGCAAAGGATATATATTTTCAAGATATATATTACTTTCTTCATAAAAACCTTTAAAATACCACGGAACTTCGAAATAAGGGTTGGTGTTTTTTTCAAAATAAGCATAGATGTACTGATAATTTTTCGTAAACAATCCGGTATTGAAACAAGCTTCTTTACCGGAAGTATATATTTTACTGTTTTTTTCTTCGCCTTCCAAACTATCCAATTCAAATTTAAGCCTTTGAAAAGTATGAACAGCATAGTTTTCCAGTATGGGATTAGTCTTGTTTTTGCTTTTTTCATTTGACTCCGGATCTCTGAATTTCCAGTCCTCGGCAATGCAAAGACTCTCCAAATAATCAAGCAGCTTGAACCAATTTTTGGGGACAACCGTAAATTCATAAAATTCTACATAAGCATTCGGCTCATTCAAACTATTTCCCCTCCATTTCCGAAAAATGCCTCTTCTATCTTTATAATAAATATATTTAAATAAGTGAATTTAGACCTATGAAAGCTCCTTGTGGCTGAAATTATTTGAAAACAAAATGAGTGGGGTAGAAGTGGTATGCAGCTATGATATCTCCGAGGTAGGATGCTTGAAGAAAACATGGTTGGCAATAATAACGGTCTGAGGCTGCTTGCGTACCCACTGATTCCCGGTTTTAGCGGGATTATAAAAACCGATTGCTCCCAACGATGGATCCCAACCGTTTACAGCATCCATCACCGCCCGGTATGCGCTGCGGCCGGGCTGCAGCCACAACCTCCCATCCAGATAGGGCGAGTATTGGTAATGGCCGTCAACGATCTGAAGGATAACCCCTTTCACATCATCGGGATAATGCGGACTGCTGATCTTATTTAAAACGGTGGCCGCCACGGCTACCTGGCCATAATACGGTTCTCCCCCCGCCTCGGCATGGACCAGCCGTGCCAACAGGTCGATATCATCGGGGGGGAGGTTCAACCTGTTGGGAATATATGAAGGTACAACAAGTTTTTGGCTCTCTACCACATCGGTAGTACTACCCAGATCATTCTCCACCATAATCGATAACACCGAACTGCTGTAGACTTGCGCTATCGATGATATACTTTCTCCCGGCATTACTTTATGATGAATATAATATTCATCGCTACCGGTATAATTACTCCCCGGAAAACCAAGAAATAAATCCATCAGTTTATGCCCTCCGGGAAGATGCAGTGCGGATTCAGCGGCACTCTTTTCACTATATGTTTTTCCGGCATAGCTAATATCATCACCCCGGGAATAAATCAAAAAAGGAACAGGGTCCGCGGTGTGGGTTCGCAATGATAACGGAGTGTAATGATCAGGAAGCAGTAAAATTTTATAATCCATATTTTTTTTATCCAAACTATCTTTTAGTTCCTTCACTACAAGTTTATCGATCAGCTCTATCGCTTTCACCTTGTTTTCAGGTTCATTCCGGTGACTGCATTCATCGGGGGCTTCAATGTGCAGAAAAACAAAATCCTTACCACCTTCAAGTGCTTTCAGAGCAGCCTTTACCTTCCCGGCATAGTCGGTATGCAAGTTGCCTGTAGCACCCGGAACATCGATCGATTCCATTCCTGCACAGATCCCCAATCCCTTGATCAGATCTACGGCAGAGATAACCGCTCCCGTTAATCCGTACTTTGTTTTGAAATCAGGTATTAACGGCCTGCGCCCCTCTCCCCAAATCCAGATGGAATTTGCCGGTTTAAGTCCGCGCTTGATCCGCTTCCTGTTTATATTATGATTCATGAGTATTTTGTAGCTCTTGACCATCATATCGGTAATTATTTCCTTACCTTCCCCCTGGGGTAAATAGGCGGAAATAGTCTTGCCGATTATGTCGTGCGGCGGAGTAAGCTCCCACTCACAGGGTCCCTCTTTCCAGATTATCAGATGGCGATAACTTTTTCCGCTGTAAAACCTGATCCCCTCGATAGTGAATTTCCGGTTAAGTTCGGCAATGAGTACCTTTGCCTCGTCTGTTGTTACTTCATCGGCACTGTAATCGACCATGTTTTTATTAGCATACGGTTCATCATCCGAGAGAGTAACCAGGTTGCACCTGAAGGAAATGTCCTTCTCCCCCATCCCGATCCCCATACTGGCAGCCTCGTAGGAAGAACGACCGCTGTAATGCTCAACGGGGTCATATCCCATAACTGAAAGATTGGCCGTATCACTGCCTGGCGGCATGCCTGCAGGAACAGTCTGAACAATCCCCATAACGCCATGCTCAGCCATATAATCGATGGTCGGCTTGTGTGCAAACTGAAGGGGAGTCTTGAAATCAAACTGTTTCAAGGGATAATCACCCATGCCATCGCCGAGTATCACTATATATTTCATCTGATTTCTCCCTTACTTTTAATCATCTATCTTCTCTCTTAATAATTTATACAATACCTCAACGGCTTCAGCCGGATCATCACGGTAGATGATCTCTTTACCCCGTCCTCCGGGTCCGCTTAATTTCCATGTACCGATTCCCACAACGGGTTTCCCCATCTTTATGGCCAATGCTATCTCGGAGAGAGTGCCGTATTCTCCGTCTATAGCAATTACCCCATCAACGGTTCTGGTTATAATAGCATTTCTCGCCTCTCCCATTCCCGTTGCCACCGCAAATGTAAGAAAAGCGTTTCCGCTGCGATGATCGTCTCCGGAAAGAATACCAATTGCCGTTCCCCCGGCATTACTGGCCCCGCGGGAAGCAGCCTCCATCACCCCGCTGCCGCCGCCACAGATCAGAACAGCTCCACGACGGGCAACTTCGGCCCCTACTTCTTCCGCTAATTGCAACGGTGGTCTGCCACAGTCTCTGGCACCGATAACTCCAATGTAATACAAGGCCGCCACGCTCCCTCTGTATATTTTATACGGTGAGCCAATTAACGTGCATGGCACATAACATAAAATAACCATGCCTTCTTTATTTCTTACATAAATCCAATTATCGCCCTGAAATGGCCGAGCGCCTATGTAATTCCCGTAATATGATTAATGCGGTCCACCTCATCCATATGATTAAATTTTATACCGATAAAATCGAAACGACAAGGGACCTCCCGTTGTAGTTCCGATGACAGGTAATAGTTGGCCAGATCTATCAATTTATTTTTCTTTCTGTCAGAGATTGATTGTTCCGGAGATCCGAAATTACCTGTCCATCTGCTCCTGACTTCCACAAAAACCAGCAAATTCCCCTGCCGGGCGATAAGATCTATCTCACCTATCGGGCAACGATAATTCCGCATTATTATCTCATAGCCTTCCGATCGGAGATAATCCGCCGCCAATCTTTCACCTTTCATGCCTCTCTCCCGTTTGTTTTTCATGCTTATTTCCCTTATTGATCATGCCTTTATCGCTCATATTCAATTAACGATCTTATCACCCAGGTAAAAGGAGCGCCTATGTACCGGTGATGGTCCATAAGCTTGCAATGCTTTTCGATGCTCAGCGGTGGCATATCCCTTGTGACGCGCAAAACCGTACTGCGGATATTGAACATCAAGCTTTTCCATGATCCGATCCCGGGTTACCTTGGCAATTATGGATGCAGCCGCTATGGAGGCCGAGAGCCCGTCCCCGCCCGGAATGGCTTTCTGCGGGCATGGAGCATCAGGGATGGGAAAACCGTCTACCAAGATAAAATCGGGCGGCACCAACAGAGCTTTAACTGCATCGGCCATGGCCAACAAAGTGGCACGATAAATATTTAGAGCATCTATCTGCTCTACTTCAACGATGCCCACGCCCATATCAAGCAATTCCTTTAAAAGGTGATCATAAAGTATATCTCTATTTTGAGGGGTCAGTTTTTTTGAATCGTTAAGACCAATAAAATCTATATCCAGAGGAAGGATAACTGCCGCAGCCACAACCGGCCCGGCCAGAGGCCCCCTGCCGGCCTCATCCACGCCGGCGATAAGAGTGTACCCGGCATCGCGTGCCGCCAATTCGTATTTTTTCAGCTTATGAAGGCGCATTATCTCCTTCTTCTTCTCTTCTTCTTTCTTTAAATATCTTTTAATAAGCTTCCGGACCCCTTTTCTTGGATCCTTCTCGAGTAATTCAAACTGTTTTTTGTCAAGAAGATTATCATCCAACATCCGTGCTATCTTCTTCAATGTTAACTCTTGCACCTTTATCTCCCTATCCATTATAGATTCACCGGTAGCTCCATGGAATAACGGCCCAACAACCCGTCCCTGTATTCTTTCAATAATATATGCGCCGCCTGGTTCAAATCAATCTCCCCTCCGGCCTTGAGACAACCTCTTCTTGAACCTATCCACCCTAGTATCTCATCCGTATGTAAAGCATCATCAGGTATCCGGTCACCGAACCTTCTGCCTATTCCCTCTTTAAATCCCTCGATTCCCGATTCCTGCAGCAACCAATCCGTTACCTCCAGAGGATCAAATTGAGAATCTTCCAGCACCCCTAGAGAAGCCAAGACATTAAAAGTTTTATCGTTGACAAAAGGCTGAATAATACCAACGGTGTCAAGCAGTTCCCAGCCTTCTTTAAGCCTTATCCATTGCCTTCCACGTGTAATTCCGGGTCGATCCCCGGTTTTTGCAGCTTTTCTCCTCAATAATGAATTGATGATCGTTGACTTGCCAACATTGGGAATCCCGGCCACCAAGATCCTATGGGGGCATCTGAATCTTGTTCTCTTTGAATGAGCATTTAACCTGTCCAGTATTGAAAATATTGTTGAGGCAGGATGCCGGATACTGAAGGAAAGTGCAGACATGCCTTCTTTTTTATAATAATAAAGCCATTTATCGGTGATCTTCGGATCGGCCAAATCAGATTTGTTGAGGACAATGATCTTCTGAATTTTCCCGATAATTTTTCCGAGAGCGGGGTTACTGCTACTTTGCGGAGCACGTGCATCCAGAACTTCAATAACATAATTTACCGCCTTTATCTGCTCCTCTATCTCCTTTAAATGGCGTGCAGAACCATGATTTATGTTCTTCCTGTTCAACTTAAATACCCCTTAATTTATGCGGCGGGCCTGATCAAAAGGCCAGAAAACCACACAGGCGCGTCCCTTTACTTTTTCCAGGGAAACAAATCCAACATCAGGGTAGCGGCTATCTCTGCTATTGGAGCGATTGTCACCAAGGACAAATATATGTCCGGGAGGTACTGTTACGGGGCCATAATCCAACATCGTGCAGTTCTTTAAATAAGGTTCATCGACCGGCAACCCGTTGCAATACAGTTGATTGTCAATTATCTGGATCGTATCTCCCTCCACCCCCACCGTTCTTTTAATAAAATCACGGCGGTCATGGTAATTAAATACAACGACATCTCCATGTTCCGGGTTATAAAAATGATAAACCATTTTATTGACGATTATTCTCTCTTTATGATTCAGTGTTGGAAGCATCGATTCCCCTTCCACCAGAAAATGCTCCAGCACGAACATTCTAAATAATAAGGCGAGGATCACGGCAATAATAATTGAACGAGCCCATTCCCATATCTCTTTTAGCAAAGCGATAGACCTCTCTTCAGGCAACGGTTAGTAACGATCCCGGTAAATTGAAGCATGGAGAAAAATGACCGCATTCTTTCAACTACAACTAGCGCTTTTCTTTGATGCGGGATTTTTTGCCGGTGAGTTTCCTTAAATAATAAAGACGAGCACGCCTGACTGCTCCCCTCTTTACCACTTCGATACGCGATATCATGGGAGAATGCAAAGGGAAGATCCTCTCTACCCCGACTCCGAATGATACCCGGCGCACGGTGAAAGTTTCCCTGGAACCTCCTCCGCGCTTTCGGATTACAACCCCTTCAAATATCTGGGTTCTTTCCCGAGTTCCCTCAACTACTTTTACGTGAACCCTTACCTGATCACCGGGTGAAAAATCCGGAATATCTTTCTTCAGGTACTGTTTTTCAACATCACGTATTGTCTCCATTGGATTGCCTCCTCGAATTAATGCCCGTAAAATCCCAATTTTACCGAGGCATATTATAGCATACAGATATTTCTTTTACAAACAAAACATCGAACCGAAACGGCTCAATGACTTTACTTCAACCAATATCTCCTTCTTCGGATATCTTATCATTTTTATCAAGCAGGTCCGGTCTGCGCTCACGGGTAGTGTCCACCGCTTGCTGATGGCGCCATTCTTTAATCAGCCCATGATTTCCCGATAATAATACATCGGGAACCAAATACCCCTTGAATACCGGAGGTCTGGTGTACTGGGGATACTCCAGCAACCCATCGGCAAACGAAAAAGATTCATCCTTTACCGCCTCATCATCCAGAAGCCCCGGCAGAAGCCTTACCACTGCATCGGTTACCGCCATAGCCGGAATCTCCCCACCGGTCATGATGTAATCGCCGATTGATATCTCTTCATGAACAAGGTATTGACGCACCCGTTCGTCTACCCCCTCATAATGGCCGCATAACAAAACAACATGTTCTTCTGCGGCGATTCCGGCCGCGGCCTCCTGATCAAAGACCTTGCCCTGTGGAGATAGCAGAATCACGCGTGGCACCCCCTTGCTGCGGGAACTCAGTTCCTTTACCGCCGCAAATAACGGTTCCGGCTTCAAGATCATTCCTCGGCCTCCGCCATAAGGATAATCATCAACCTGGCGATGCTTGCCCTCGGCATAATCTCTCAGATCAACGACATTGATTTTGACCAGGCCCTTTTCTATCGCCCTTTTAATCATACTTTCCTGAAAGGGACCATTAAACATCTCCGGAAATATGGTAACAATGTCGATATGCATAGCATCCTCCAAACAAATTACAGATCCAAGAGTCCTTCCGGCAAATCAACCCGCATTCTGCCACTCTCGATACTTATCTCTTTTATAATTTCTTTGACCGCCGGCATGAGGAATTCTCCCCCTCCGGACTTATTAACCACATAAATATCCTGAGCTCCCGAAGAAAGAATTTCTTTGATAGTACCAAGAAGATCTCCTTCCTCCGTATAAACCTGCAACCCTACAATCTCATTATAATAATAATGACCTGAAGGCAGTCTCACTCTCTCTTCCGGTAAGATATATAATTTTTTGCCTCTCAATGCATCCGCTTCTTCACGGCTGTCTGTTCCTTGAAGTTTGATGACCCATAACTTACCTTGAATCCGGGCTTTTTCAACTTCCACAACTCTCATCTTCCCCGATTTGCTTATTCTTACATTTTTTAATCGATAACAACGGTCCAAAAAATCTGTATGTGGGAAGACCTTTATCTCACCCTTCAAACCATGGCTGGAAACGACCATGCCGATAACAACCAGATTGGGCTTCATATCATTACCTCTGTTTACATTTCTTATTCTATTATCTCCACCATTACTCTTTTGTTCTCTTTGATCGCCGCCGCTCCTACAACAATGCGTATTGCTTTGGCGATCCGTCCCTGTTTGCCAATGACCTTACCCATATCTTCAGGTGCCACCCTTAGCTCCAGAATAATAGAACGCTCCCCTTCAACTTGTTGCACATCTACTTGTTCAGGGTAATCTACCAATGATTTAGCAATGTATTCTACTAACTCTTTCATAGCAAACCTCCTTAGCTTAATTAGTAACCGCTTTTTCGAGCAGTTTCTTTACCCTATCGGAAGGCTTCGCTCCTTTTGATACCCAATATTCAACTTTTTCCCGATTAACAAATAAAGTAGTCGGGCTGGTGGTAGGATTGTAATAACCTACTTCCTCAATAAACCTGCCATTTCGAGGAGAACGTGAGTCTGCAACTACGATACGGTAAAAAGGTTGTTTTTTTGCCCCCATTCTCTTCAAACGTATCCGTACAGCCAAATTAACACCTCCTTTCTATAATTAATTACATAAAAGGAAACCCTTTATTCCTTTTAAACTTCTTGAACCCTTTCTTCTCCATGGCCCCCAGCCTTTTCATCATCTTTTTCATCTGTTCAAATTGTTTAAGAAGCCTGTTTACATCTTGAACATTGGTGCCGCTGCCCATAGCAATCCTCTTGCGCCTGCTGCTGTTTATCATGTGGGGGTTAACTCGTTCCGACCTGGTCATGGAGTTTATAATGGCCTCAGTTACAACCAGTTGTTTTTCACCAAGAGATAAATCTTTAATCTCTCTTGGAATCCCGGCCCCTCCGGGGATAAGGTCTATTATTTCGTTCAATGAACCCATCTTCTTAATCTGTACCAATTGCTCCTGGAAATCTTCCAGGGTAAACTGTTGACTATAAAGCTTCTTTTCCAGTTCAGCCGCTTTCTCTTTGTCTAAAGCCGATTCTGCTTTTTCAATCAAGGAAAGGATGTCACCCATCCCCAAAATTCTTTTAACCATCCGGTCCGGGTAAAATGGCTCAAGTCCCTCGATCTTCTCTCCGGTACCGATAAACTTGATCGGACACCCTGTTACCGTTTTTATGGAGAGAGCGGATCCTCCTCTGGTGTCCCCATCCAACTTGGTAAGAATTACCCCCGTCAGAGAAACTTTCTTGTTAAACTCCTCAGCAATATTAACCGCATCCTGGCCGGTCATCGCATCAACAACCAGAAGCACCTCCTGAGGATTTAAAGTCTCCTGTAAAAGGGAAAGCTCCTCCATTAAATCATCGGCTACATGCAGCCGGCCGGTTGTATCCACGATAATTACATCATGGTCTTCACTTTCGGCATAGCTTATTGCCTTGCGGCAGACATCGAGGGGGGTATCTCCACCGGCATATACGGGTAGAGAAACCTCGGCGGCATAGATTTTTATTTGATCAATCGCTCCCGGACGTTGTAAATCCGCTGCAACCAGAAGCGGACGTTGTCCTTTGCCACGAAGATGAAAGGCAAGTTTGACCGCGGTTGTTGTTTTGCCCGCCCCCTGAATTCCGGCCAGTAATATAATTGTCGGTGGCGTTGAAGCCATCTTTATCTGGCTGTTATCCTGTTCAAGCAACGCCGTCAATTCTTCCCTGACAATTTTAATAACCTGTTGTGCCGGTGACAGACTCTTTAAAACCTCGTGTCCAACAGATCTTTCCTTCACCGCTGAAATAAGACTTTTTACTACTTTAAAATTTACATCCGCTTCAAGAAGAGCGATCCTTATTTCACGCAGTGCCGCCTCCACATCTTTTTCATTTAACTTGCCTTTTCCTTTAAGACGCTTGAAGACATCCTGTATTTTCTCCGAAAGAGAATTAAACATCGCTACATACCTCTTTTATTTATTTGAAATAAAATCATTCTTAATTCTCATTTTCCTCAACCAGTTCCTTGACAATCCTTCTTACCGCCTCGATTTCCCGCCCCTGCATCTCCGATGCTGATAATATCTCCAGAATCTCATTCAATCTCTTTTTACGATAAACATAACGTTCAAACAACTTCATTGATTTCTCCATCGTTTCCAACGACTGCAGGGCCCGGTTAACAAGATCATATACACCCTGTCTACTGATCTGTTGCACCTCGGCAATCTCTCCCAATGAGAGATTATCAAAGTAATATAACTGCAACGCACGCTGCTGTTTGGGAGTCAGCAAAAACCCATATATATCGTATAGATAACTTACCCGTTCAAGTTTTTTCAGCATCTGTCCACCTGTCAAGTGATTTTACTTTACACTACATTCTACATAAAAATAAATATATAATCAATTACTTTTAAATTATATATTTTAATCAACCGTACATCGGTTTGTGAATATAAAGTAAAGATGCCCCCAAAAGAGAAAAGGAGCCTGTGGCTTGCATAAAAATTATATTTTAACCTAGAAGAGCCTGAACGAAGAGGCTGGGATCAAAATACTCAAGATCATCAATTTTCTCTCCCAGGCCTACATGGCTAATCGGAAACCCGAGTTGCTCTTTAATAGCAATGGCGATACCACCTTTGGCGGTTCCATCAAGCTTTGTTAAGATTACGCCGGAAATCGGAACCGCATGGTTAAATTTTTCCGCCTGCGCCAATCCATTCTGTCCGGTGGTAGCATCTATGACCAACATCACTTTATGGGGTGAGCCGGGGATAACTTTACCACAAACCCGATGAATCTTTTTTAGTTCCTCCATCAGGTTTACCTTGGTATGCAGTCTCCCTGCCGTATCACCGATCACAACATCTATATGGCGTGCCTTGGCTGCCTGCAAAGCATCATAATATACCGAAGAGGGATCAGAACCCGCCTGTTGTTTGACAAGCTCTGCACCGGTACGATCGGCCCAGATTTCAAGCTGTTCTATCGCCGCAGCCCGGAAAGTATCGCCGGCCACCATCATCACTTTCTTCCGGTTTCTGATCCAACGATGAGCAAGCTTGCCAATTGTGGTGGTCTTCCCTGATCCATTAACTCCCACTACCAGAATAACCAGGGGCGGATCAAAAATATCTCTCTCCGGGAGAATCGGATAGTGGCTTAATAAATCAATCAGTTTTTTGGCCAATACTTCTTTTACTTTGGAAACATCGGTAATTCTGCTACTTTGCAATTCTTCCCTGAGGCTCTCAATAATATTTGCCGATGTTTCGGCCCCTACATCTCCCAGAATCAATCCCTCTTCAAGTTCATCAAAAAAAGCCTCCGTGATTTCACGGCCCCGGAAAAGATGTTCCAGGTGTTGATTGAGGTTTTTACGGCTTCTCTCCAGACCGCTTTTGAATTTATCAAACAGATTCATGGTGCGTCTCCTTTATCTGATTTGTTAACTGGCTTTTTCGTCCACTTTCATGGATATTATGCGCGAAATACCCGGTTCCGGCATGGTAACGCCATACACTACATCGGCTTTCTCCATGGTTCTTCTCCGGTGAGTGATCAGGATAAACTGGGAGCTGGCAGCGGCATCACCCATAAAATCAATAAATTTGGACAGGTTGGAGTCGTCGAGAGAAGATTCAATCTCATCCAGAAAATAAAATGGAGCCGGCTTATATCTGAAGATAGCAAAGATAAGCGCTATGGCCGTTAGCGCCTTCTCTCCGGAGGAAAGTAAAGATATATTTTTTAAATTTTTCCCCGGAGGCTGAGCAACAATCTCGATGCCGGAATCAAGGATATCCTCCGGATCTATGAATTTGATAATCGCTTGTCCACCACCGAATAGTTCCATGAAAGTATCTCTAAAATGGCCTGCAATCTCTTCCAGAGCCTCAACCAGCTTGCTTTTTATGCGTTCATCTATTTCTGCAAGAATCTCTTTTACAGACTCCTCTCCTTTTCTTAAATCTTTCTCCTGTTCCTGTAAAAAAGAAACCCTCTCCGTCATCCGTTCCAACTCATCAATAGCCCCGATACGAACTTGCCCCATCATCTCTATTTCTTCTTTTATCAGATTGATCTCTTCAATAATCTCGGATTCATTATAATCGGGGTCATCAACTTCCCCGGTCGGGAAGGTGTTGAATTTTTCCTTGAAAAGATTTTGCAGGTGTTCGTATTCAGCCTGAAGCCGGGTCTTCTCTATCTCCAAGCGGTGTTCTGCCCGTTCCAATCTCTGGCTTTTATTTTTTTTGGCCTGCTCCTCCTTTTCAAGTTCTTTCTTTCTGGCCATACCGGTATCATATTCCCGGCGAACCTTTTCATACTCTACGGTTTTTTCTTTGCTTTCGGCCGCCAGAAGATCCATTCTCTTGATTTCCGCTATTCTTTCTTCATCCATCTCTGCAAGCATTTTTTCTATCTGTATATTTTTCCGGTCAAGCTCTGCCATTTCATTTTTAATTTTCTGTATATCATTTTTCATCTGTTCTATGCGTTCCGAAAGGTAGTTTCGCTGTTCACTGATCTTATTGTATTCTATTTTCTTCCGGGTAAGCGCATCGGCTACGGCATCTCTGCCTTCAAGAATATGCCGGTGTTTTTCCTTCATATCGTTGAATTCGGATTTCAAGGAACCGCTTCTTTTTCTAAGTTGAGCCAATTCGTCGCCCAGTAAATCTCTCCGCTCATCAAGTTCTTCTGCCTCCATAATCAAGGAATCGCCTGAGCTGATGAACATCTGTATATTTGATTCCAGATAGTCCTTCTCCTGATCAAGAAGTGCCCCTTCCCTCTCCATGCTCTCCAGTTCTCTCTTCAATTGCTCCACATACTTCTTTGAATGCGCCTGTTTATCTGCATATGAATCCGTCTGTTTTCGCAAATATTTCAGTTTTCCCGACAGCTCCTGCATCTCTTTTCGATTTTGAGCTATCCTGCTCTCAATATTTTTGATTTCTTCTTCCCGGTTCCACCGCCGGATTTCCTCTTTTTCATCCCGACCACCGCGTATTGCGCCACCGGGATAAACAACTTCTCCATCCACAGTTACGGCATACACTGAATATCCCGACTTGCGAGCCACGGAGAGAGCCGATTGCAGGTTATCAGTCAAGTAGATGTTCCCCAACAACCACGAAGCGATCTCGCTGTATTCCGGGTCCACCTCGCAAATTTCTAAAAAAGATCCCCTGTTGCCGTTTACTCCTCTGATTTTTTCGGTTATGGAGCTATCCTTGGTTCTTAATTTACGGGCTGTACTTAACGGAAAAACAGTGGACCACCCCTTGCGCTCCTCTTTAAGAAAATTAATGGCCCTGACCGCCGATTCCTCATCCGTGGCCAGTACCCCGAAGACCTTCTCACCCAAAACAGCTTGGAGAGCGCCCCTGAATTTGGGGGCAACGGATATTTTAGAGAAGATGGTTCCCGGAAGTATCTTCTGCAGAGAAGGATTATTAAGCAATTCCTCCGATCCTATCTGAAATGAGGTCCTGTCTTTATCAAGTTTCTTTAACAGCCAGAGTTTATTCTCATTCGATGACAAACGCTCTCTAACCCGTGTCAACTGTTGCTCGATTGATAAAACCTTCTCTCTGGACTTTTCCAGGTCGGATTCAATAACGCCGGTTTTCTGTAGAGTTTCCCTTAGAATTGATTTTTTTGCCTGCCGTTCTTTCTCCAGCTTTGAGGCTTTCCGGAGGGCCGATCCAACTTTTTCCCGTTCAATTTCAATCTGCTCTTCGATATCCGCACGCTCTGACTCTATTTTTTCTCGACGATAAGCAATTTCAGCCAACGTTGATTCCAGCCCCTCTATACGCGTAGTAGTAGAGATGAGCTCCTGCTGAAGCTGTTCAATTTGTAATAAAGATTCCTCGGTCTGATAAAGCTCGTTTTTTTGCTGTAATTCATCAACTTCCGCCCTGATCCTGTCTATCTCGTTCTTTTTTTCTGCAAATTGATCTTTATGTTGTCTGCAGGCATAGAGAAGCTCCTGATACCGTCTTTCATAATTATCGCGGTTCTGTTTATTTTCTTCCTGGCGCCGGACCTGATTCTGTCTTCTTTCATCCAGCACACGCAGCTTTCCCTCTATCTGTTCTTTTTCCTGCCATGCCGAATTTAATTCCTTTTCAAGGGTACTCTTATATACTTCAACCTCCTCCAGCCGTCTCTCCACTTCCTGCAAAGAAGTAACCGCCGCGGTTAAATCTCTTATTACATTGTCCGTTTCACTTTCATTGTTATCCAGTTTTGACCTTACTTTTTCGGCAAGCAATTTATTTTCGTTTATCTTATGGTTCAGGACCAGGCGCTCTTTAGCTCTTAAATTGTTTTTAAGATCCCTGTATTCGCGTGCCAATTCAGCCTGGCCTTTCAATGGCTCAATCTGATTCTCCAATTCATTGATCAGATCCCGGATCCGTTGTAAATTGCCTCGCATATCATCGAGCCTTAGACGGGCTTCTCTCTTACGGTGTCTGTATTTTAATGTCCCGGCAGCCTCCTCTATCAACTCTCTGCAATCTTCAGGTTTGGCAGAGACAATCTTCTCTACCCGATTCTGCCCCACAATGGAATAATATTCTTTGCCGACCCCCGTATCCATAAATAACTCTGAAATATCCTTTAAACGGCAGGGGGTCTTGTTAATAAAATATTCGCTTTCACCGGAACGGTACAACCTCCGGGTGATCTCCATCTCCGTAAATTCAAATTCAAGACGAGAATCCGCATTTTCAAACAGAAGGCTTACCTCTGCAAAATTGAGAGCCTTCCGTTCCTTACTTCCGCAAAAAATAAGATCTTCCATCCGTCCCCCGCGAAGATCTTTAACGCTCTGTTCACCCAGAGCCCACCTGATAGCATCCACGATATTACTTTTGCCACATCCATTGGGGCCAATTATCGCCGATGTCCCGCTAGAGAACTCGATTGTAGCTTTGTCCGCAAAAGACTTAAAACCGAATATCTCGATTTTTTTTAAGTACAACTTGATTACCCCTTTGCAATCATATCTGTTACATGTTAATCCCCAATAAACTCAAGCAGGCAAATTTTCGTTCTGTTTCTTTCTCCTGTGCCCGGTTCCTTAATTATATTCTAATAAAAGGATGCAACTTCCTTCATCAAGAATAATCGTTTAGGAGCAATAAAATGTTATTTCTTTACAGGTCATCGCTTCCTTGATCATGGGTTAACTTCTCCCAAGCATGTTTCGCCGCCGCCTGCTCGGCCAATTTCTTGGTCTTTCCGGATCCGGTGCCGATGATTTTATTGCCCAGAAATATCTGAGCGGAAAATACCTTGTCGTGATCCGGCCCCCTTTCGCCAACAATCCTGTACCTGGGGGTGATGGAATAACGTGACTGTAAATACTCCTGAATCGATGTTTTATAATCTCTGTTCAGGCCTCCCTGGCCCCACATCTTAAAAACAGACATTAACATGGCCAGAACATAATCATAAGCCGCCCGATAGCCTAGATCCAAAAAAAGAGCTCCGATAAGTGCTTCAATAGTATCTGCCAATATCGATGGGCGGGTGTTTCCCCCGCTGGCAGCCTCGCCTTTCCCCAAAGAGAGATATCGCCCTATATCTAAACGTAAAGCGATCTTTGCCAGTGAATTTTCGCAGACAATTTCCGCCCTTAACTTGGTCAGATCGCCTTCCGTCATAAGAGGATGGGTATTGAACAGATAATCACTGACAATCAATTCAAGAACGGAATCTCCAAGAAACTCCAATCGTTCATTATGATTCAAAACATCGTTGGCTTCATGTGCATAGGAAGAATGAATCAATGCTTGTTTATACAGGTCGAGGTTATGGTAATTCCATCCTAGCTTCTTCAATAATTTTTGGACTTTCTCTATGACCAAATTGCTCACCTGACAGTTTCATTTTCAATTTCATATCTTTTCAGTGCCAAACAAGAGTTGGTCCCTCCAAAACCAAAGGAATTCGATAGAGCATAATCAACTTTAGCCCTGCGCATCTTATTGGGTACGTAATCGAGATCACATTCGGGATCCGGATGCTCGTAGTTAATTGTAGGCGGTATAATTTGATGCTTCAAGGTCATCAAAGTGGAGATAAGTTCGACGGCACCGGCGGCGCCCAGAAGATGACCGAACATCGATTTATTGGAACTTACGGCCAGGCGGTAAGCATGCTCACCAAATAATTTTTTTATAGAGAAACTTTCTATTTTATCATTATGGGGCGTTGAAGTTCCATGTGCATTGATATAATCGACCTTCTCATAATCCAGACCGGCATCATCAAGAGCCCTTTTCATGCACAAAAAAGCTCCTCTTCCTTCGGGATCGGGAGCAGTGATATGGTAGGCATCCCCGGACATACCGTAACCTACAATTTCTCCATATATTTTGGCACCTCTCTTGAGAGCCCGATCGAGTTCCTCCATGATTACAACCCCGGCACCTTCGCCCATTACAAAACCGTCCCTGCGAGCATCAAACGGTCTGGAGGCCTCCTCGGGCCGATCATTGCACGTAGATAAGGCCCGGGCTGAACAGAAACCCCCATAAGCCAGTGGCGTGATCGCGGCCTCTGCACCCCCGGCAACCATATAATCTGCATCTCCCCTCTGGATAATCCGATAGGAATCACCGACCGAATGAGTTGAGGTTGCACAGGCAGTTACCATCGTATTGAGCGGGCCTCTTGCCTGCAGGATAATGGAAATATAACCTGCGGCCATGTTGGCAATGAGCATGGGTACCATGAACGGGCTGATTCTGCGCGGCCCTTTTTCCATCATTATTTTCATCTGTTCCTCAAAAGTCCCGATGCCGCCTATTCCGGACCCTACCGATACTCCCAATCTATCTTTATCGAGATTATTACTTCTGTTTAATCCGGCATCCTCCCACGCTTGCAAGGCGGCATTAACCGCATATTGCGTGAATCTATCCATCTTTTTGGATTCTCTCTTTTCTATGTACATGGTCGGATCAAAGTCTTTAACTTCAGCTGCAATCTTGGAGGAGAAATCAGAAGTGTCGAAGCGAGTAATAAAACCTACACCGTTTTTCCCGCCGATAAGAGCTTCCCAGCATGTTTCAACGCTATTCCCGATTGGTGATATAACACCAACCCCGGTAATCACAACCCTTCTTTTCTTCACAATAACACCTCTTTGAATACTACTACCGGCCTTTTCTCTTCACCAATTAAAAGGCCGGTTGTATATTAAACATAAACTATATTAAGAGCGAAAAGGAACTATATTTTTGAGCGAATATGATTGACCACATCACCCACAGTCTTGATACTTTCTATTTCCTCATCGGTTATTTCAATACCAAACTCCTCTTCCAGAGCCATCACCAGTTCCACCAAATCCAGTGAATCGGCATCCATCTCCTCGAATGTGGAGTCTAAAATAATCTTATCGATATCAATATCCAGCTGCTCTGAAATAATCTCTTTTACCTTTTCGAAAACATCCAATTTATTTACACCTCCTTTCTCTAATTTTATATATTATAAAACCAGCCCTCCGTCAACAGGTAATACCTGACCGGTTATGTAGTTGGCCTCAGCAGCAAAAAACAATACCGCTTCCGCAACATCTTCGGGCCTGCCAATCCTTCCAAGAGGGATCCTTTTCAGAGAATCCTCTTTTATCTTATCAGACAATTGTGCAGTCATCTCCGTCTCGATAAAACCGGGGGCAACTGCATTGACGGTGATGCCCCTTGAACCGAGTTCTTTGGATAATGACTTGGTAAGCGCGATAACCCCGGCTTTTGAGGCGGCATAATTAGCTTGCCCGCTATTTCCATATATTCCGGCTATCGAGGATATATTGATAATCCGTCCTCCACTCTTCTGCTTTAACAGAGGGCGGATAACAGCCTGACAACAATTGAATACCCCTGTTAAGTTTATCCTGATAACGTCCTCCCATTCCTCCTGTTTCATGATCACCATGATATTATCTCTGGTGATACCCGCATTATTGATAAGTATATCAATCCTTCCATAATAATCAATAGTTTCCAGTACCATTCGATCACATGATTTACGATCGGCTACATTGCCCTTGATAAGTATCCCCCGGCCTCCATCCGCTTCTATTATATCCAGCACTTCTTGTGCCGCCGTTTTGTTCTGCTGATAGTTGATGGCCAATGATGCCCCTTCATTGGCCAAAGCCTTGACTATAGCCCTGCCTATCCCCCGTGAGCCGCCGGTAACCAGGGCCACTTTGCCCTCGAGTTTACGCATATTTTCTACTTCCCCCTTCCACTATCTTTATCTTCAACTGTGCCCATGATTCAACATTATCCACATTTAAAGAGCGTACTTCCTTCGATATTTTATTCATGAACCCGGTCAGAACTCTCCCCGGCCCGACCTCTACAAAAGTATCAAATCCGGCATCAATCAAATTTACGATAGAGTCTTCCCACCTTACCGCACTGCTAACCTGTTTTATCAAGGCATCTTTGATTTGATGGGGATCCGTTATAAAACGGGCCGATACATTGCTGACTATCGGTACGCACGGCTCCTTGATTTCAATTTTATCCAGCTCGGCAGAAAGCTTCTTCTGAACCGGAAGCATGAGCTCGCAATGAAATGGAGCACTGACCTTGAGTGCGACCATCTTCCCGGCCAACTTATCTTTGTTGGCAATCTCCACCGCTTTCTCCACCGCCTTGCATTCTCCCGAGATAACAATCTGCCCGGGATAATTGTAATTGGCGGGCTGGACAATCCCCGCAGAGGAGGCCTGCTTGCATATATTCTCAACATCCGCCCTCTTCGCTCCAATAATGGCCACCATCGCCCCTTGCCCCTGTGGAACTGCCTCCTGCATATAAACGCCTCTCTTCTGGACCAGAGGCAACGCATCTTCCAAAGTAATCGCCCCCGCAGCAACCAGAGCGCTGTATTCACCCAGACTTAGACCGGCAACTGCATCCGGAGTAAAACCTCTTTCTTTCAAAACTTTGAAGATGGCGATGCTCGTCAGAAGGATGGCCGGTTGAGTTATAGCGGTCCTCGAGAGTTCTTCTTCTTCCCCTTCAAATATCAGCTCTGATATGGGGAACCCTAAAATATCATCAGCGCGCCAAAATACTTCTCGCGCCGCGTTATATTCATTATAGAAATCCCTGCCCATCCCTATATATTGCGCGCCCTGCCCCGGAAAAAGAAAGGCCACATTTCCCACTTTTTTATAATTCACCCTTTCCAAACATGGTGTATAATTTAATTGTTATCCGCAACCATAAATTATTATGCCACCGCAACATGATAAATAATTACCATTCAAGAAGCACACCGCCGCAAGTTAATCCTGCACCGAAAGCAACCAGGGCCACAAGATCGCCCTTCTTCAATGTGCCCGATTCAACGTTTTCATAAAGTGATATGGGGATGGAAGCCGCCGACATGTTGCCGTAACGATCTATATTAACCGGTACTTTCTCCATGGGCAGCCCCAGCCTCTTTCGTGCCGACTCAATAATGCGAAGATTCGCCTGGTGAAGAAATAGAAAATCGAGATTCTCCACTTTCTCATCAGCCTTTTCCAACAGGCTGACAGTTATATCTTCCACTACGCGGACAGCAAATTTGAATACTTCGTTTCCATTCATCTTGACAAAATGCTTCTTCTCTCTCACCGTGATATCACTGGCCGGCAATCTGGATCCCCCTGCCGGTACAATAAGCATCTCCGCCCCGCTCCCATCTGACCGTAAATCAGTTGAAATAAAGCCCCTTCCGGCATCTGTAGGTCGCAGGATTACCGCACCGGCACCATCTCCAAACAGAACACAGGTGGTCCGATCTTCCCAATCAATGATCCGGCTAATAATATCTACCCCGATAACCATAATATTTTTATAGGTTCCATTCTCAATAAACTGCCTGCCGACGGTAATACCATATATAAAACCGGTGCACCCGGCATTTAAATCAAAAGCCGCTGCCCTGACGGCACCCATTTTGTTTTGTACCACACAGGCTGTTGAAGGAACAGGAAAATCGGGGGTGCTTGTACAGACAATTATCAGATCGAGATCTTCCGGATTCAGTCCGGATCCTTTCAATGCCATCATACCGGCATCCACGGAAAGATCAGATGCGGCCCTGTTTTTTTCCAAAATCCGCCGTTCTCTAATTCCTGTACGGGATATTATCCAATTATCGTTGGTCTCCACCATCTTTTCAAGATCCCTGTTGGTTAAACGTTGCTCCGGCAAGGCTATGCCAATTGATGTTATCGCTGTTTTCAACGGTTTAGACATAATCAAGAACCTTTCTAGTCGATTTTTATTCCTGCTACTGACTCCTGTATAACATCGTTGACCTTGTTCTTGACCAACGGGTAAACCTGATTTTTGATGGCCATCCTGATCGCTTTGCGCCCCGACGAACCGTGGCATTTTATGCAGATCCCCTTTATGCCAATGAGAGGTGCTCCGCCATATTCCGCATCATCCATTTTCCGTTGAAAAGTATGGAAGGATTCAGATAAGATACGCACTCCGACTTTATTGATGGTATTCTGCATGAACTGTTCCTTTAACCCTCCAAAGATACCTTTGGAAATCCCTTCGGCGGTTTTTAAAAAGATATTTCCCACAAAGCCATCACAGACTACAACATCAACGGTACCCTTTAAAATTTCATAAGGCTCAATGTTTCCGACAAAATTATCAACATGAGCCTTAAACAGTTCATATGCTTTTTTAACTTGTTCATTACCTTTATTATTTTCAATCCCTACATTAAGCAATGATATTTTCGGATCTTCCCTTTTCAGAACCTGTTGAGCATATACCTTGCCCATGAGAGCATATTGAACCATCTGTTCGGGGCGGGCATCCATATTGGCACCGACATCCAGAATGGTAATCGGCTTACCGGCAAAAACCGGAAAATTTGTCAGCAAGGCCGGCCGGGATACCCCCGGAATTCTCCCCAGGAAGAGGAGCCCTCCGGCCATCAACGCTCCGGTATTTCCGGCACTTAAAACCGCATCGGCATCACCGCTGCAGACCATTTTAAGAGCCTTAACCATCGAAGCACCTTTTTTTCGGCGGATAGAAATACCGGGAACATCATCCCCCGCAATTACTTCCGGTGCATGGATTACCTCGATCCTGTCCTTGGGTATCTCCGTACCTGAAAGAAGCGGCTTTACTTGTTTCTCCAGCCCGACCAATATTATCTTCAGGTCACGACACAGCGATAAAGCCTCTATCGCACCTTTGACAATTTCTTCAGGGGCATTGTCGCCCCCCATAGCATCGATGGCTACTCTTACCAAGAAATATTATTACCTCCATCAAATCTAAAGTATAAAATAAAATAATACCGCCATAAACTACTCTATAAACTACAAGTACGTTTCAGGCGGAATAATTTCAGGATATTAACCTTCGATCTCAACTACGTTTCTATCCTTGTAAAAACCACATTTCATACAGACACGGTGGGGCAGCTTCAATTCAAAACAACGGGGACATTCCACTAACTGCACTGCTTTCAACTTCTTATGGGCACGTCTGCGATCCCGCCGGGCTTTGGAAGTTCTTCTCTTTGGAACAGCCATTTTAACTCCTCCTACTATCTTCTTTATTTAATTTATCTTTTAACTCCTTTAAAACGGAAAACCTCGGATCAATATTTTCTTTCTCGCAGCTGCATCTGTTTTTATTTCTATTTTTACCACAGATGGCGCAGATACCCAGACATTCTTTGTGACAAAGGTTATTCAATCCTTTGGATACTTCAAACAGCTGCCTGAAGTATTCCCCAAGATCAATTGTATCACCTTTAATCGGGAAGCTTTCTTCCAGATCTTCTATAACCACCGTCTTTTCTTCATTACCGCCTCCGGGGCAATGCAAACTCAGCTCATCATGGAAAGAATGCCTCGTGATTTTCTCGAACGGTTCGAGACAATATGAACATTCCGCCTGATATACCGTTTTCATCGTTCCCGACAGAAAGATGCTTTCATGATTATAATAAGCTTCCATGTTGATAATCAGATTGTTGCCGGGATCATCCATGCCGACAGATCCATCGATCCATCCCAACGCAGCCAGATTGTCTTCAAAAGTTATTTTAAAATTTTTTAAGGGCTCATTCTTCAGCATGCCAAGATCAAGAAGCAAAATTGTCCCTCCCGAAAAAAACTAATGCAATTATATAAACCTTTATTTTCTTTGTCAAGAAATAGAAGACAGAGCGAACATGTCGGAACACTGTATATTTTAAAAAAGAACCCTATATGGCCTGCTTTTTTATTTGAATAGTAATGAAGAATCTTCGCTCAAGATTCTTCGCTGCGCTCAGAATGACGCAAAAAGGCGCTCGGAATTTCACGCGTTGCCCGCACCACGATATAATGAAAGTGCTTCCCATTATTCGGAAGTTGCAGAGCAACTTTCCCTGTCATTCCTAAAGGAGAAACACTCTATTTCTCGTCATTCCGAAGGAGTGCCCCCCTGCCACCTGAGGGAGCGACCGCGCCAGCGGAAGCAACCGAAAGATCTTAACCACTCTCTCGTCCCGCTTTTATCTTACTTTCATGGCAATGACAAAAAACATCCTGCATGTGAAGTTCCTCTTCTTTTCTTATCAATTAAATACCTCTAAAAACCTACAATAACTTTACACCAACAAGACGACGTTGCCGTGCTCATGTTGAATTTATGCAAAAAATGGCTTACTATTACTATATAAGAGTTTAAGCTGTATAAATTTGAATCTAAAACCTACAGGAAGGAAAAACTAATCATGGGAAGGGAGTTACATAGAATGTATGCTGTTATATTAGCCGGTGGCAGTGGAACTCGTCTCTGGCCATTGAGCAGGGAACTGTATCCCAAATACCATTTACAAGTAGCTTCAGATGAAACCGGAAGTCTGTTTGAACAGACGGTCACCAGGGTTAACACTTTGGTACCTGAAGAAAATATAATAATTGTTACCCATGAAAACCAAAAAAATGATCTGGTCACAATTCTTAACCGCAACCATAAACAGGGGGTTACCGTTATAGGCGAACCGCAGGCCAGGAATACTGCTCCCGCTGTGGGCCTGGTCGCATGGTTCCTGCATGCTAAAGATCCGCAAAGCGTTATGGCCGTTCTCCCCTCAGACCATTATGTGGAACCCAATGAACAGTTTGTGGATTTACTTAAAAAAGCGGGCCGGTCCGCGGCCAAATACGGGCTGGTTACATTTGGGATCCGTCCGCATGCACCGGAAACCGGCTATGGTTACATCTGCTGTGGTGATGCCCTCGATTCATATACCTACCTCGTTGATAAATTTGTGGAAAAACCTGATCTGGATACCGCGCGCAGTTTTGTTCAAGATAAACGTTTCTTATGGAATAGCGGGATGTTTGTGTTTCATGTCTCCTCTCTGGTGGATGAATTTCGCCGCCACCTCCCTGAAATCGCCAAACTACTGGATCAGCTGGATCTTGATAATTTCAGCAATCTGCCTGAAATATATGAGCAGATGACCTCGATCTCGATCGATTACGGGATTATGGAAAAATCGGACCGGGTGGCAGTAATACCCGCAGATATCAGATGGAGCGATGTTGGAAGCTGGGAATCTTTCTACCAGATGTCCTCCCATGATCACAACAAGAATGCATTACAGGGACGAATTTATGATGTGGACACCTCCGGCTCACTGATCATCTCCTCTTCCAGAGTTATCGGCACCATAGGACTGAAAAATATGATCGTGGTTGATACCCCCGATGCCCTGTTGATCTGTGACCGAAACAAAACTCAAGAAGTTAGAACGGTTGTAGAAAAACTTAAGGAGGAAGGGGCGGAAGAAGCTTCCGTGCATCAGACGGTATTCCGGCCGTGGGGCAGCTATACGGTACTTACCGAGGCCGAAAGGTTCAAGGTAAAGACCATCATTGTCAATCCCGGCCATCGACTCAGCCTGCAACGGCATCGTTATCGCTCCGAAAACTGGGTGGTGGTAAACGGAACTGCCCGCGTAACCCTTGATGAAGGAGTGCATGATCTCTCACCGGGTGAGAATATCTTTATTCCCGCCGGCAGCCTGCATCGGTTGGAAAACACCACCACGGAAATGGTTCAGATCGTCGAGGTCCAGAACGGCAGTTATCTGGGTGAAGATGATATCGAACGGATCTCGGATGATTATGACCGTGCCGGCAATCCCGACACCAAAAAAGATTCTTCCGCAGACAGCCACTTCAAGTTAACATACGATAAATGGCTCGACCACCCCCGGCTTGATGAGCAAACAAAACAGGAACTCCTGTCCATTGGTGATAATCCGGAAGAAATAGAGAACCGTTTTGCATCAGAACTTGAGTTTGGCACGGGAGGATTCAGGGGCATCATCGGAGCCGGGCCCAACCGCATAAACAGTTACGTTGTCCGTCGAGCCACACAGGGGCTGGCCAATTACATCAATGACACCTTCCCTGAAGAATCGGATAAAAAGGTAGCCATCGCCTATGATTCTCGCCGCTTCTCAAAGGAATTTGCTGAAGATGCGGCTCTAGTCCTCTGTGCCAACGGTATTAAAGCCTGTCTCTTCAACGAACTGAGGCCTACTCCGGTGCTCTCTTTTACCATCAGGGAGCTCGGTTGCCTCGCCGGTATTGTCATTACCGCCAGCCATAACCCCCCCCAGTATAACGGCTACAAGGTTTATGGCCGTGACGGAGGGCAGGCGGTTCCCGCCTTGACCGCGGAACTAACCAGATATATCGCCAAGGTGGACCTTTTTGATGATGTTAAGCACATCACCGGTGCAGATGCGGAGCGTAAAAAATTACTCATCACTTTGGGAGAGGAGATCGATGATCTTTATCTGAAGAATGTAAAATCACTGTGCCGCTACGAAGGGAAAAAAGATCTCCGTATCGTCTACACCCCCCTGCACGGAACAGGTTATCCTCTTATCCCCAGAGTGCTGGAAGAACTGAAATATAGCCACTTGTTTATGGTTCCGGAACAGGTCTCGCCGGACCCCGAGTTTTCTACGGTAAAATCCCCCAACCCCGAAGATAAAGAGGCTTTTACCATGGCGTTGTCCCTGGCCAGGCAAAAAGATGCCGATATAATCCTGGCTACTGACCCTGATTGTGATCGTGTAGGGTGTGCGGTAAAAGATGATCATGGAGAATATATCCTCCTCAACGGCAACCAAATCGGGGCCTTGCTGGTCAATTATCTTCTGCAAAGGATGAAAAAAGATCATACGTTGCCTTCCAACGGTGTAATCATAAAAACGATTGTAACCGGAAATCTTGGGAAAGTGATCGCCGCCGATTACGGCATCGAAACGATTGAAACTCTTACCGGATTTAAATTTATCGGGGAGAAGATAAAAGAATTCGAAGAGAGCGGGACAAAAGAGTTTATCGTTGGTTATGAGGAAAGTTACGGGTACCTGGCCGGAACTTTTGTAAGAGATAAGGACGGCGTGATATCTGCCGCCTTGATTACCGAGATGGCCGCTTATTATCAGTCCAAAGGCAGGTCTCTCCTTGACGTATTGGAAGAGCTCAATCAAGAATACGGTTATTATGTCGAGGAACTTCAATCTATCGAACTGGATAACCCCGCGGAAGCCGAAAGGATGATCCAAAATCTGGCCGAGAAAAAACTCGATAATATCGCCGGAAAAGCTGTTGTTGAAAAGAAGGATTTTATGAGCGGTAAAGCTGTTGATCCGCGAACCATGGCCACCAGAGCCCTTCCCTTTCCCAAAACAAAAGCGATCTTTTTTGATCTGGAAGACGGCTCCTGGTTCTGCGTTCGTCCTTCCGGAACCGAACCCAAGTTCAAGATTTACTACTCCACTACCGGCAAGAACAATGATGAGGCCAAGCGTAAAATGGAGCACCTTATGGACGGGGTGCAATCCCTACTTAAAAGTATTGATTGAATATTGATCTCTTCAAGGCACACATCGACCCGGGAAAGCCCTATAATGGCTAATGGGTAATACCGTCATAATCAGAGTCCGGTTCTTGAGGAGCATAGAGAACAACCATGATGCGATTGGGAAGACAAACTATGCTTTCGCCATGACGGGAGATCCAACCCGTATGTGCACAAATGCCTCGCGGACATAGATCTCTGTCCAGAGGGAGCATCCTTACCTTGCCCTTGCTTATCTCTATCGTAGCTTCATATTTATCTTCGGGGCCGAAATTGATGGTGACCAGATCTTCATAGTTTTCCGTCAACGATCTCTCCTCCACCATCCGGTTATCAACGTATATCCGGAGATACTTCTGTTCAGAACTGTTCCTTCCGGTAATATTAAAATACAAACCTCCCAGGCCGATCAGAAGAAAAATTATGATCGTGAAGAGATCTCCCCAAACCAGACGAAAACGCTTCATGGCTGCCTCCTTTATCCCCAAAATTATAACATAAATCATTAAAATTTGATAAAACCCGAAATTTTATTTGAAATCTGTTAGAATAGGAAGAGGAATTATTTTTGGATATAATATCAAGCGTATCACAGTTAATTATCTAAAAGAGGAGAACAGCCATATGTGGAACCCCAGGTATGAAATGATGGACAGAGATAAGCTAATAAAATTGCAGTATATTCGCCTCAAGAACACACTGGAACGAGTGTACCAGACGGTCCCCCACTACAAACAGGCCTTTGCAGTTAAAGGTCTGGAACCGGGTGATGTGCGCCGACTTGATGATATCACCATTCTCCCCTTTACGTACAAGGATGATCTGCGTAAACATTATCCCTTCGGGCTATTTGCCACGGATTTCAATGAAGTAGTACGTATTCATTCTTCATCCGGCACCACGGGGATTCCCGTAGTAGTTGGCTATACCAGGAATGATCTTGATATGTGGTCGGAACTGATGGCCCGAACTCTGGCCGGCGCCGGCGGCAACAAAGATTCCGTTATCCATATTGCATATGGATATGGTCTCTTTACCGGCGGACTGGGCGTACATTATGGTGCCGAAAAGATTGGGGCCACTGTCGTCCCCATTTCCGGGGGTCAAACAAAACGACAGGTACGCATGATGAAAGATTTAGGAACAACCTTGCTGGCCTGTACCCCTTCTTACGCTCTCAACATTGCCGAAACCATTGAAGAAATGAACATAAATTCCGAAGAACTAAGATTGAAATCCGGCCTTTTTGGTGCCGAACCATGGTCCGATAAGATGAGAGAACTGCTGGAGCAAAAACTGCATATCGATGCGTATGACATATATGGTTTAAGCGAGATAATCGGCCCGGGTGTCTCCAGTGAATGTTCCGCCAAAAACGGACTGCACATTCATGAAGATCATTTTATTCCCGAGATAATCGATCCCGTCACCGGCGAAGTCCTCCCTGATGGCAGTATGGGGGAACTGGTCATAACCACCATTACCAAGGAGGCCCTGCCCATAATCCGATACCGGACCGGGGATATCACCTCGATAACCCGCCGGGTCTGTGCCTGTGGCCGCACTCATGCACGAATGTCCAAGGTTACCGGACGCACCGATGATATGATTATCGTGAGAGGGGTAAATGTTTTCCCCACCCAGGTAGAAAGTATTTTGCTGGATATCGGCCAAACAGCACCCCATTATCAGCTCATTGTCGATCGGGTCGGCGCGATGGATACCCTTGAAGTCCAGGTAGAGGTCTCCCAGCAGATGTTCTCGGATAAAGTGAGGGGATTGGAGGAGCTGGAAGCTTTAATCAGCGGGGAAATCAATAATCTGCTTGGCATCAATGTAAAAATCAAACTCGTTGAACCAAAGACGATTCAACGCAGTGAAGGAAAGGCTCAGCGTGTAATAGACCGCAGGGTATTTAAATAAAAAGTAAAATCTACACTAAACCAATTTCTTTCAAGGAGGTCTTTTAAATGGTTAAACAGATATCAATTTTTTTGGAGAACAAATGCGGGCGGTTGGTAAAGGTAACTCAGGTTTTAGGAAAACACAAGATCAACATTCGTGCACTGACAATTGCCGATACCTCGGATTTTGGAATATTACGCATCATTGTTGATGATCCGGACAGAGCACTCACCGTATTGAAAGAAGAAGGCTTTATCGTTACCGTAACCGAAGTGATCGCCGTCGAAGTTCCCGATCATCCCGGCGGTCTGGCCCGGATTCTGGAATATTTTGAGGAAACGGGTATAAATATCGAATATCTTTATTCCTTTGTTGAAAAACCTGCTCATGATGCCCTGATCCTCATGCGCCTTGAAAATGCTCAGAAAGCAATGGAGATCCTGAAAGAAAAAAATATTAATATTTTGGATGGCAAACGGATCTACTCGCTTTAAAGCGGATAAAAAGCCAATATGCGGATAAAATGCCAACAATACAGATATAAGGAGCTGAATTATTTATGCAGAAGTGGCAAAAAAACGATTACATCTCCATGGACGAGCTTTCTACACTTCAGGAAAATAAATTTTGTGCCATCGTAAAACATGCTTCCCGTAGCCCGTTTTATAAAGCACATTTTAAAAAAACGGGGATCGATCCCCAAAAAATAAAGAAGATTGATGACCTGAAATCACTGCCCTTTACTACCAAAGCGGATCTGCGAAAAAGTTATCCATACAAGATGGCCGCCGTACCAATGGATAAGATTATACGTATTCATGCCTCTTCCGGCACAACGGGAAAGCCGATCGTCATGGGATATACAAAAGGAGATATTGCCGCATGGGCACAGATTGTGGCCAGAATGTGTATCATGGCCGGTGTTACCCCCAAAGATATTGTCCAGATCTCCTTCGGCTACGGGCTGTTTACCGGCGGATTCGGACTTCATTATGGTCTGGAAAAATTGGGAGCAACCGTAGTGCCTTTTTCCAGCGGTAACACGGAAAGACAACTTATGCTGATGGAAGACTTCAAGACTACCGCTCTGGTAAGCACGCCCTCATTTGCTCTTTATATGGCCGAGGTTGCTCTGGAAAAAGGGATTGAACCGACAAGCCTTAATCTGCGTCTGGGCCTGTTTGGCGGCGAACTCTGCTCCGATCTGGTCAGGGAAGAAATTCAACGGAAATGGAAAATCAAAGCCACTTCCAACTACGGTCTCACCGAAGTCGGGGGGCCCGGCGTTTCCGGTGAATGCGAAGAGCTGGAGGGTATGCATATTCTCGAAGATTGCTTTATTGCCGAAATAATAGATCCCAAAACAGGTCAGCAGCTTCCGGATGGAGAGACCGGCGAGCTGGTCCTGACTCCTCTTTTCAAGAAAGGGTTTCCGGTGATCCGATATCGTACCGGCGATATTACCCGCTTTATCCCCGAACCATGTAAATGCGGACGTTCCTTGAAGAGGATGGGCTATATTACCGGCCGTACAGATGATATGATTATTTTCAAGGGAGTAAACATCTTCCCCTCGCAAATCGAGGAGGTTCTGGCCACATACAGTGAAGTATCTTCACATTACCGGCTTGTATTATATAAAGAAAAGGGCATTAACAAAGATCTGGAAGTCCAGGTAGAACTGACGCCGGAAGGCTTTTCCGATAGCTTCCGCGAGATGGAGCTTCTGGAAAACAATATCCGCTCCGGTCTCCGTTCCGCCCTCTCCGTATCTCCCCGCGTCAAATTGATGGATCCAAAAACATTACAGCGTACAACCGGCAAGAGCAAACGCGTCTTTATAGTCGAAGGAGATGAAACAGTTTAAAATGATAAAAAAGATTTTAACCGGAAACGAGGCTATCGCCAGAGGAGCTTTTGAAGCCGGTGTTACAGTGGGCACCGCTTATCCCGGAACCCCCAGCACGGAAATACTTGAAAATTTAGCACGGTACCCCGGAATTAACTGTAACTGGTCCACAAATGAGAAAGTGGCATTGGAAGTGGCCATCGGTGCCTCCCTGGAAGGGGCAAGAGTGCTTGTCGCCATGAAACATGTAGGAGTCAACGTGGCTGCAGATCCTCTTTTAACTCTATCCTATACCGGTGTAAGTGGTGGTCTGGTCCTCGTAACTGCAGACGATCCCGGGATGCACAGTTCTCAAAATGAACAGGATAACCGCCATTATGCCCACTTTGCCAAGATACCGCTGTTGGAACCTGCCGATAGCCGGGAAGCCAAAGAATGCGTAATCGCCGGAATGGACATAAGTGAGAAATATGATACCCCGGTAATGCTTAGAACAACCACCCGTATCTCCCATTCCCGCACCGTGGTTGAGTTGGGTGAACAGAAAAAAACAGATCCCAAAGGTTATCAAAAAAACCCCTCCAAATATGTGATGCTTCCCGGGTTTGCACGTCAACGCCATCCTCTCGTTGAAAAGCGGCTTCTTGCTCTGGCGGATGAAGCGGAGAACAGCCCCTTTAACCGCCTGGAAACAGGTACCGATAATAAAATCGGCATCATCTGTTCCGGTATTGTTTATCAATACTGCAAGGAAGCTTTTCCCCATATCCCGGTGCTTAAACTTGGATTTACTTACCCGCTTCCCTTAAAATTGATCGATAACTTTTGCCGCAGCGTTGAAAAAGTGTTCGTGATAGAAGAACTTGATCCCTTTCTGGCGGAGCGGATCAAAGCCCATGGTATCCGGATAACGGGGCAATCATTATTTTCACCGGTTGGTGAACTGAGAGCAGAAATTATCCGTGAAAAAATATCACGTTTTAATAATAAAGTTGATTCCATTGAATCCACCGACCCCAACAATTCCACCAATCCCATGGAAGAAAAAATACCACAGCGTCCGCCGCTGCTCTGCCCGGGCTGTTCACACCGTGGGGTTTTCTATGCTTTAAAACAATTAAAATTGCGAGTGGCCGGCGATATCGGCTGTTATACTTTAGCCGCCCTCCCTCCTCTTAAAGCCCTGGACTCCTGTATATGTATGGGGGCCAGCATCGGAGTGGCTCTCGGAATGGAGAAGGCAAATCCGAAAGCATCTTCTCAAACAGTAGCCGTTATCGGAGATTCCACGTTCTTTCACTCGGGCATTACTCCCCTTATAGATGCTGTTTATAATGATTCATCGATAACCGTGATTATACTTGATAACAGTACCACAGGTATGACCGGCCACCAGGAACATCCGGGCACGGGGGAAACCCTGCAGGGAAAAACAACCAAACCGGTTAAAATTGCCGATCTCTGCCAAAGTCTGGGTGTAAAGAGGGTGGTCGAGACAGATACATCAGACCTAAGCACATTGCGTGAAATCATCAAAACAGAGGTGGGCTGCAAGGAACTCTCCGTAATTATTTATCGTCGGCCATGCATTCTCAAAAGCAGAACATTTGCCGAACCTCTGCGCATAGATCCTGAAAACTGCAATGGTTGCAAAGCCTGTCTGCAGCCGGGCTGCCCCTCCATAAGCTTCAAAGATGGAAAAGCCCTTATTGACTCCCGTACATGTACAGGCTGTGATCTTTGCCGTCAACTATGCAAAAAAAATGCCATTATAATATAAAAGAAAGGTAGAATTCCGGAAGCATGCAAAAAATAGATATTCTTGTCGCCGGTGTCGGAGGTCAGGGAACCATCCTCACCGGGAAGATAATTTCGAAAGTGGCCCTCCACGAAAACATGGATATAAAAACTGCCGAAACACACGGTATGGCACAGCGAGGAGGCAGTGTCGTTACTCACGTACGCATCGCCGACAAGGTATACTCGCCATTGATTCCATTAGAAAGTGTAGATTATCTGCTTGCCTTCGAACAGTTGGAAGTCTTGCGTTATCTGCATTTTCTTCGCGCCGATTCCACGTTAATCATAAATACCCAGACGCTGGCACCACCATCCGTTCTCTCGGGACAAGAGCTCTACCCGGAAAACATTCCGGAGAAGATTAAAGCCCGATTCCCCCAAACCTACCTCGTTGATGGGCTGCGGGAAGAGCCGGTAAAGACAAATAAGAGAGTCTTGAACGTTTTTTTAATCGGAATCCTCGCCTGCATGCTTCCCTTTTCTCGTGAAAGCTGGGAAAAGGCCCTCGAAATAAATATCCCGCCAAAGTTCCTGGCTATAAACAAAGACGCCTTCACCGCAGGATATGATTGGGGTTTAAAAACAAAATAATCTATCAATTACCCCTATCTGTTTTTCCGTTTAATATGATTAACGCACCTATAGCCGATTGTCCTGCCCAAGCTATATAGCCCGATAATCGATGCTATTTGCCTGTCTGAAGATAACAATAACTGCATCGCCCTTTGATATCGGGTAATTAATTATATCGAATAAAAAAGCCTCCGTTAACCTGCTGCTGTAGTAGCAATAGCCATCCGTAACAACAACATGCAGGCGGGATTTGAAGTTTTGATGTTTGCCCAAGTTATGCCCCGCTATCGCCACGCCGTAGCCGGTATCATCAAATAAAAATGCTCCTCGGGATAAGTTACAGGTCCCATAAGAATAAAACGACAACAGTTTTTTACCCCTGCCGAAAATATAATTCAACTAAGCCTTCCATATTTAGCCCCATTAATATATTATGAATTTAACGGGGTGATAACCATATGGTAGAAAATAAAGAAAAAAAGACCAGTTTGGCAGAAATCCTGCAGAAGATATCAATAGTGCTGATGGTGGCCATGGTGATTCTGGGACTTTATTATTTTTTTAAATATCGTCCTACATATCAACAGTTAGCCGATTATACTCCTCAGAATCCGTGGCTCGGGGCTTTTGTTATCATTGCGGTTTATGTCATTAAATCATTTTCCCTTTTTCTTCCACTGCCATTATTTTTTCTTGCCGTAGCCATTATCTACGACCCTGTACCGGCCTTCCTGATCAATCTTGCCGGGGTTATCCTCAGTCTTTCGCTTCCATACTATGTTGGCAAGTCTTCGGGCAGCAAGCTCCTGGAAAGATTTACAAGTAAGTACCCCAAAATCAAGAAGATAGATGATATAAAAGCAGATAACGAAGTTCTGTTAAGTTTTGTTTTTAAGCTCTCAGGCGTATTCCCGTGTGATTTAAGCAGCCTCCTGCTTGGTACCATGAATGTTAAATATAAAAATTTTATGATTGGTGCCATTCTCGGCCATTTACCGCATATTGTGGCATGGACTTTTCTTGGAGATTCACTCGATCTGCGCTCTCCCAAATTTTATCTTGCCATCGGTGGAATAATAATTGTTGTCGTAGGCTCTTCTTTGTTTTACAAAAAAATCGGCGCTAAAAATATAAGCGGAAGCACCGATAAAGCAAACCTATAATACGAGGGAAATTAAGGATCTGGTAATGTCATGCCATCGCACATTTTATTTCACTTACTCCAATCAGTATTTTTCTATGGAACCCCCGTTGCATAAATATAAAACACCCGGCACCATCCGTGACAAACATCGGAATGATGCCGGGGAGAAGTGTCGGTTATTATAACTGAATATTATACTTCAATATTTCCTTTTTTCATCGTCTCGGTGGGCTTGAAAGCATCTATAGGAAACTTTTTGTTAATCTCATCCAGCTTGGATAGAAGTGCCGGGTAACCTATCCCGGAGGCAAGGGCGAATGGCCCTATAGGCGTTCCCCCTCCGTTGGCCATGGCCAGATCAATTTCCTGAGGAGTATCCGCAACACCTTCTTCCAGAAGTTTGGTGGCTTCGTTTACCTGAAGAGCTATCAGGTGGTTGGGATCATACTCCGTGGTGGCCTTGTCAAGGTCTATGTTAGGTCTGCCGGCAGACCAATCATAGATACCTTTGCCGGTCTTCTTGCCCAGGTTGCCGGATTTTACATAGGCCTTGAGAGCCTCGGAAGGCTCGTAGTCCTTGGAAATTTCCTTGGAGAAATACACCATACCGTTCACGGCTATGTCAATGCCCGCAAAGTCCATCAGCTCAAAAGGGGCCATGGGCATAATAGCCTTGAAGGCCGCGTCGAATTCTTCCGGAGTAGGTGAACCCGCTTCCAGGATCTTGGAAAGCAGAAGAAGGGTCGGTTCGTTAACCCGGTTGAATATGAAACCGGGGGAGTCCTTCTTCACGATTACAGGTACTTTCTTGATGCTTTTTGCAAGGTCGTAACCAACCTGAATAGATTCTTCGGATGATATTTCCCCCCTGACCACCTCCACCAACCTCATCAGTACAGCCGGGTTGAAGAAGTGGTACCCGATTACCTTTTTCGGTCTATTGGTAGCCGCAGCAATATCCGTGATCCTGATATAAGAGGTGTTGGAAGCCAGAATAGCGTGTTGGGGAGCGAACTTATCGAGATCCGCAAAGACGCTCTGCTTGAGCTCAAGCTTTTCGGGAACGGCTTCAACTACAAAGTCCGCATCCTTGACTGCTTCTTCAAGGTCGACGGTGGTTTTCAGGTTTGACAGAGCATTTTTGTAATCCTCCTCGGACATTTTGCCTTTGGCTTTGAATTTATCAAAACTATTCTTAATCCCGGCAACACCTTTATCCACGAATTTTTGCTCGATATCCCGCAAGACTACCGCATAACCACCCTTCAAAAAGGCGGCGGCGATACCATGCCCCATGTCACCCGCGCCGATAACAGCAATTTTCTTTACATCTTCAGCCTTCATCATACATCCCCTTCCTTTTATATAATTTTTATATAATTTCTTTTATCTGCACAACTAGCGACCTTTCCACCGGGGCTCCCGTTTCTCCATGAAAGCAGCTATCCCTTCCTGGAAATCTTCGGTCTGCATCAAGAATCCCAGAGCCTCCTGCTCCAGTTTTAAGCCGGATTCCAGATCGGTATCAATGCCCTTGTTCACAACCGATTTGATTTTACGCAGTCCCAGTGGCGCCTTTGAGGCCAGCTTCTCGGCAAAACTCATTACCGCATCTTCAAGCTGATCCATGGAAAAAACTTCATCGGCCAAGCCTATCTCCTTGGCTTCCCTGCCTTTTACAGTATCTCCCGTCAGGATCATCTTCTTGGCCAGAGGCAGACCGATTCTCCGCGGAAGGCGCTGGGTGCCGCCCCAGCCGGGAAGCAATCCCCGGTTAATTTCGGGCAGGCCAAGTTCGGAGTTCTCGGAAACGAAAATAAAATCACAGGCCAGCGTAATTTCGCATCCTCCGCCCAGGGCAACCCCATTCACCATGGCGATAACGGGCTTTTCATAATTAGCCAGCATTTCCACAATGGGTTCGACGGGGGAGGTCTCCGATAGATCCCAGCCCGCGGAGAAGCAATACCTGATCTCCTGCTTGCCGTCTTTCTCCCTGATACGGGGATTACCGGTTACAACCAATACCCTTATCTCGTCATCCTCTGCGATCTCTTCAAGAACCTGCTTCACTTCCAGGCCCAGTGCGGAGTTGATAGCATTGAATCTATGAGGACGGTTTAGGGTAATTTTGGCCACGTAACCTGACTTCTCGACAACAATAGTTTCAAAACTCATATTAATATCACCTGCTTTTATTATTTGATTATTTAATAAATTCTACACATACCATTAATATCCTTCAATAAAAAAACAAAAAACCGGAAACGCGATGGAAACATGAGCAAACATTTTTATGGAATATACCGGACATGGGTTTTTAGACGTAAAAAAAGAATATGCTTCAAACTTTCAATCAATGATTGAGGCATATCCTGAAATTTTTTTCAAATAAAATTATACCCGGAGGCTATGCTCATGCCCGGAGAATAATAATTGTGCAGATATCAAATGAAGCCATTATTGATGGTATAATCGCCCCTTCGTGCCAACAACCTACTTCTCGGTAACCGGGTTTATGAACTGGGATGATTGAAAAAATAAAAATGAGGGCAACCGGATAATCTGCAAAAGTCGTCCCCCCCGCACCTAATATTTTTCCTTTAATATTATCAGCGCATCCGCAGCCACAGCCCCTTGCCCTTCTTCATAGACGATCAAGGGGTTTATATCGAGCTCTTCAATATCATCAGCATACTCAAGGGCCAACCTGGACAACCCCATCAATATCTCCGTCAGGGATTCCAGGTCACGTGGCGGTTGACCTCTTACCCCCTCCAATACACGAAAACCTTTTATCTCTCTTATCATCTCCCGGGCATCTTTTCCGGAAAGAGGAGCAACTTTCATCGATACATCCTCCAGGATCTCAACAAAGATACCACCGAGGCCAAATAAAATCATCGGCCCGAAGATCGGATCTCTTTTTAAACCGACGATTACTTCCAGGCCGGGCCTTAACATCTCCTGAACCAGAACCCCGTCAATCAAGGCATCCTCTTTATAGCGGCGAGCTCGCCTCATTATCTGCGAAAACCCCTTCTCTACTTCAGCAGCGGTGTTTAGATTCAGGATCACTCCTCCGGCATTTGATTTATGAACAATGTCAGGAGATTCTACCTTTAAAGCAACGGGATATCCTATATTCTCGGCAGCCTTTATAGCTTCCCGGGCCGTTACGGCCAGAATCTCCCCGGTTACCGGAATCCCGTATGCAGACAGGATGCGCTTGGCATGTGATTCGGTCAGTATCCTTCTCCCCGGTGGAAAAACTTTCTCTTTCTCTTTTAATTCATATGCCCGGCGGTAAGATTGGAGTTCGCTGTGGATTGATGCAAATTCATTGGTCCGAGCGCTCCATCTGCTCAGATCGGAGATCGCCTGCAGGCCGCTGGGAATATGCTGCAGAACCGGAATGCCCGCTTTAATGAGTTCGTCCATCGCCTCCAGCCCGTACGCATCTTGTGTGGGAAAAGTAAATATCACCAGCGGTTTTTCAGTCTGCCTGTATACATCGATTATTTTTTTGTTTGATTCAGGGTTAGGGACATCAATGTTGTATAAAAATACTCCTACATCTACCAGAGGATCATCCATAACCAGTTTTATAGTTTTCTGGAAAAGATCCGGTATCATTGCTATCTGCGAGGTTAAATCAACCGGATTTTGGGATGCGCCAAAAGCGGGAAAGTATTCACGCAGCCCCTGCTGTGTATCCTCACTGAGATGTACAACATCCAATCCATATGCCGGACATTTATCGGCTAGGATGACCCCTCCTCCTCCGGAGATAGTAATAATACCGATCCCATTCCCCTGTGGTATCTTCCCCGCCGCATAAATTGATATTAACGCACTCATCTCTTCGATCGTATCGGTGCGGATAACCCCTTTCTGACTGAATACTGCATCATAAACCCTGTCTTCCCCGGCCAATGCACCGGTATGCGAAGAAGCGGCCCTGGCCCCTTCAGAGGTCTTCCCCACTTTGAGCATGGCAATCAACTTTTTGTTAAGCATGGCCTGTTCACAGGCTTCTATAAACTCCCGGCCATGGCGGTACAGTCCCTCCAGATAACCGCCGATAATTGATACCTCTTCCCTGTTTACCAGATAAGTTAACATCTCCGCAAAAGAAATATCGGCTTCGTTTCCGGTACTGATAAAATAATTGAATCCCACCCCCAGCTGGAGCATGGCCTGATAAATAATCCATCCCACACCTCCGCTCTGGGAAATAAAAGAAAAGAAACGAGGAAATACAAAGTCCTGCGGCAAATTATAAAAAAAGCTGGCCATACTTCCGTTATAATAATTGCTGATGCCAAGGCAATTCGGCCCCAATATGCGGATACCGTTTTCCCGTGCAAATACCCGGATCTTTTCCTGCTCCTCTTTGCCCATGCCACCAATCTCTGCAAAGCCGGATGTAAAAATAACAACTGCTCTGATGTTTTTCCGGGCGCATTCTTTTAGAATTCCCATCACCAGATCTGCACGAACGGCAATTACAGCCAGATCGATATCATCCTCGATTTCCGTTAAGCTGACATAGCACTTTTCCCCATAAACCTCATCGTGCTTCGGGTTTACCGGATAAATTTTCCCTTTATAATCGAAAAGACCTAACAGAAGCATGGTCAAGCCATTCGGGTTTCTGGGATT
>MTKW01003047.1_pt1 | contig 78234 bp, 89 predicted proteins | sample 1042761 | NCBI WGS metagenome assembly MTKW01 (sample SAMN06205366, study PRJNA360243) | anaerobic digester metagenome | biome: Wastewater treatment plant; feature: Anaerobic digester sludge; material: sludge; isolation source: anaerobic digester fed with sludge from wastewater treatment plant ... | reverse complement strand
AATCGCAAGCTGCATAGCAGGTGGAGTAGCCAGGCTTCCGTCCTTCCCCGGAAGCTTGCACAGCATGCGCGCAAGGATGCTGGGATGGACAGACTCAGGCAAAATAGCCCTACCTTGTGTTATGGCTACAACACTCTCAGCCACAACCACGACGTCACCGGGCTTCGTAATCCCTCCGGTGTATCTCTTGATGACTTCAGCCAGGTTCTCGTTTTCACCTATCAAGTGGGTTCTTATTGGGTACGTCGCGACCTCCATCGGCACAGTCCTTCGCCTGTTTGCGGCCTTGCCACACTTGTCAGGACACTCGGCGGCAAGAAGAAAGCACCTCTTGAGCCCTGTAACCATTGCCTCTGCAGCTCTTTCTTTAAAAGTGGGGCTACGGAACCATCCCTCATCTACCCAATTAGTTATGGTAGCCACTTCCACAACGACGTATGGAATCGCAAAATCAGAAGGAAGTCTCGCGGGATTCCTGGCTATTCCCCTATCTGTCACCGGAAGCTTCTCAACCAGGGAGGCCTGGATGCATTCTGCCAAGGCCTTGCTTTGACCTTCCGTCTCTCTGCTATAGAGAGTCCTTGAGCCTGATATCTTGCGATTGCCAGATGAAAACGTGTGGATGCTGACAAACACGTCAGCACAGGAGGACTCTGCACGGGCAAATCTTGCCGCTCTTGACACATCCTCATCAGATGTGCGAGTCATTACGACTCCTGCCCCTTCTCGCCTAAGGGCGCCGGCAAGGAGTCGCCCTATATCAAGAGTTATCTTCTTTTCGACGAGATTGACAGGCCCGCGTCCCCCGATGTCGGAACCTCCGTGCCCGGGATCAATAGCTACAAGCTTACCTCCAAAGACCTCCTTGACAGGACTGCGATCAAGATCTATTACAAGTCTTCCGGGCGCACCTCCTTCCCGCGTTTCCGGAACCTTAATCACAGTCCAGGACGAAGGGTGTTCGAGATTGACCGAGACATGAGGGTGCGGCGGCCCCGGAGCTACTGTCATTCGGGATATGAGGCCATCATTCACTGCTATTGAGTCAGGTGCCATAATAAGCACCGAGTCAGGAAGGTCGATCAGTAATTCATTGGCAGATACGCAACGAATACGAAAACTCGGCAATAAAGTGGCTTCTATGACCAGGCGGGACGTGGCGCGATTCGCTACCGGGTCAGCAAATCCGGTAGCCCAGACGTTTGTAATTCCAGGACGCTCCATAAACTCAACCCCGCCCGGCATAATCGTGCGTCTCTCCAGTGAGAGGACACAACTCATATTATGCTGAGGCGGGGCATTGTGCAGCTTGACTTAAACAACGTCTGACAATTGGTTCCTTAGCCGCCCGAAACCGGCGGAAGTACTATGATTGTCTGGCCATCGGATACTTCTTCATCCATCTTACAGAGCCTGTCACAGGTAAGCAGGATGCCCCAGGCACCTTCAGGAAGGTTTGCGGCAGCCAGCGCTTCTCTTGCTGTTGCGCCTTCTTCCAGTGTTACTTCTATTTCTTCATCAAGGTTCTCGTACATTTCCCGTATCGCCCGGGCAAACCTGAGAGTAACTTTCATGTAATCCTCCCCATCTTGTGAAGCTCGGATGCGACATGTTCAAGCCCAAGCCGTGTCAGAGTGTCTACCTTCGGCCTTCCGTTCGAGTCCCAACCTCGTGCTTCATAATACTCGTCAAGAAGGGTGTTGAGATCCTCTTCCGTGATATGCATCCCTGCAACCGGGCCGTCAGGCACGGGCTCTTCATAGAATCTCCTTGGAGGCCAGTCATCAGCCCTTCCGAAGTCTTCTCTTTCCCTCACAGCAAACGCCCGCGTCAGGTTCCATATTCTCTCAGACTTCACCAGCAGGTCGTCCCAGGAATCGTCCCTTCCGGTTACCACCGGATACAACCTGGCATAATGCTCAAGAGGAAGGCCCAGTTCAACCCATTGCAGCCTGCACACGCCGAAGCAATCAAAAAGCGGCCTCACATGTTGATATTCGACAACCTTGGCAGCCTTCCCCTTGATGACATCCCGTCCCACTGCAATGTCATGGGTTACTGACCATGCACGGTTGTGATGCGCGCCTATGTCACACGTCATGTATGCCAGCATCATGGAAGGCGCACCCCTTGACTCATATCCGCTCCATTCAAGCCCCTTAACATGTATTGCTATACGCTTGCTTTCATCGCCCCAAGCCTCGGAAGCGCCTGCCACTCCCTGAGCCAGAAGTTCCCCAATGCCCTCCCTGCCAGCTATTTTATGCGCAAGATCGCAAAACGCGCCAAGGCTCCCGAACCTGGCTTCGATACCTCCCGTGTCCTCCTTAGTGATTATGCCTTTCTCAAAGCATTCCATGGCAAATGCCACGACATTGCCTGCGGAAATCGTATCAAGGCCAAGCTCATCACAGACATAATTCGCAAACGCCACTTCCTCTATTGAGCTTAACGCGCAATTACTCCCTATGAGTGCTGTAGTCTCATACTCCGGTCCTTCTACAAGGACAGTTTTCCCACGAAAACTCGCCCTGCATAGTTTCCCGGTAGCCATGGGGCAAGCAAAACATGCCTTATCACCCACGACAATGGTCTCTTTCATAAGCTCGCCGCTTAACCCGTTTACATCCTCATAGAAATTCTGCCTGAAGTTGCGGGTAGGAAGTGCTGCGATAGAGTTCGCCCATGTAGTCACTTGCGCAAGCCCCAAATCCTGCCATACCTTGAGCCCGGGATTCGCCATAAGCTCACGGAACATATCAGTCGCCACATTCTTCAGCCCGGCGATATCAGCTACAGGCACACTTCGAGTCCCCCTCACAGCAATAGCTTTGAGGTTCTTGGACCCCATGACAGCTCCCATTCCACACCTGCCTGCCTGACGGCCAAAATCGTGATTTATACATGCAAACACGACACCGGCTTCGCCTGCAGGGCCTATCGTGGCAATTTGAAATTCGTCCCCTAACTCTTCTTTCAGGATTTCTTCAGTCTTTATCGCGCCTTGCCCCCAAAGGTGATCCGCGCCTCGGATCTCCACTCGATCATCATCGATCAGAAGATAACACGAGGTTTCGGCTTTGCCCCCCACAATAATCGCGTCTATCCCGGCGTACTTAAGTTCCCCTGCCAGGTGCCCCCCGATATTACTGTCACCGTAAAGGCCGGTAGCCGGACTCTTTGCTGAGATACTGGTTTTTGCCCCACTGGGCAAAAACAACCCTGCAAATGGGCCTGACGCGAAGACGAGTATGTTGTGAGGCCCGTAAGGATCAGCGCCCGGCGGGACTTCTTTGTAAACATAGTAGGCGCCAAATCCCCTACCGCCTATATAATTGTGAACCAGCTCTTCAGTAAGGGGTTCATACGAAACTTCTCCGGAAGACAAATCCACCCGGAGAATATTGCCTGCATATCCGTACATCTAATCCGCCACCTCCCCCTTATCCTTATCGCCGGTTGCAAGCCTCCCTAGGATTCCTCTCGGGCAAAGCCTCTCGCACTCCCCGCACAAGATGCATTTTATCGGGTGATCCACGTCCGGATGAGTAAACATGGCGCCTTTCGGACACGCGTCCACGCAAACTCCACAGTTCGTGCACAGCTCGGGATCGATTGTAACAACTCCCGAAGCTACGCTGATTGCGTCAAAGGGACATGCGTCTATACATTCGCCGCACTGGTCGCAGACAATGACCTCGTATCTGGCTTCAGTAAACAGCTTAGACACTATCCTTATGCCGGCTTTCTTCGGATTGTTCTCCCCGAAATTGGCTACGGAACAGACCACTTGACAAAGCTTACATCCTGTGCACCGTAGCATGTCTATATCTATCCCCATACCGATACCTCCCTGCCTGCCAAGAGAGTCGTAAGACCATCAACCCCCTCACACGACTGACGGTTCGATCACCAGTTCCCCGCGTTCAAACCTTCCTAAGTCAAGCCCGTGAATGTCAATGGAAGGCCTTTCATCACACACGATTTCACTGATAAGCTTGCCGGTCACCGGCCCCAACATAAACCCGTGCCCCGAAAACCCACATGCCAGATAGAACCCTTCACATGGTGTGCTTCCCAGGATTGGATGGGCATCAGGCGTCATGTCGTATAGCCCGGCCCACTGCCTGACCACTGACAACCCCCTCACCGGAGGTAATACCTTCGTTATTTCCTCCGCCATTTCAACCAAGAATTCCCGGGTGGAAGAAATTGAGAACCCCGGTTTCTCTTTGGGATCCCCCATACCCATGATAAAACTTCCGTGAGGAGTCTGCTGACAGTAAAATCGCCTGGAAAAGGACATCACCATCGGGCCCAGAACCGGATCTACAGGTTCTGTTACAAGGATTTGGTGCCGCTCAGGATAGAACGGAATATCCAAGCCTACCATTTTGGCGACTGCTCCCGAGTACGGCCCTGCAGCGTTAATCACTACCTTGGCCTCAATCGTTCCTCTGTTAGTTCGTACACTCTCAACTTTTCCGGAACGAGTCCCGATCTCACAAGCTTCGGTGAAAGTATGTATCGTGACGCCCAGCCTCTTTGCAGCAGTAGCATAAGCGTACGTAACATGAAAAGGATTAGCATGGCCGTCTGTAGGACAGAATGTGGCCAAGTAGATACCGTCGGTGTTCAGTATTGGGACGATTTCCCCGGCTTCCTCCGGAGTAAGGAGGCTGACCGGTATACCCAGCTTATGTTGGAGTTTGACGTTCTCCCTAAACTGATCCGCTTCTCGGCGGGTGTATGCTAACAGAAGATACCCGCCCTGTTTGAACTCTATACTCCTTGAATAACCCAACTCCTCATCCATTCTTTCGAATGCCCTGACGCTGTCAACAGACAGGAGGCAGTTGAGTTTAGTGCCCCATTGCTGCCTGACCCCGGCTCCGCAACGCCCTGTGGAACCGGAAGCCAAGTAAGACTTCTCCAGAAGCGCCACGCGGCCGAACCCCTTCTTCGCCAGATGGTACGCGATAGACGTACCGATAACGCCGCCACCGATAACCACTGCATCAGCAGTCTTTGGCGGATTGCCGGACGTCCCGGGTGACACGGTTCTAGCGTAAGTCATTGCTATCACCTTCAACAATGCCGCCGAGACGGATAGGCTTCGTGGGAGGCCTATACCTTGTCGGCGCCACCTTGTCCACCTTCTCTCCCAAAGCCTTTGAAATCTCAGCGAGCAACAGCTCACGGCATGTGCGCCCTTGGCATGGCCCCATGCCGCACCTGGAAATCCTCTTAATCTCCTCTGCAGTGGTGTAGCCTTCCGCAATTAAAGCCCGGATTTCCTTCTGAGTTATATCTTCACAGCGGCAAATCAAAGTACGCTCAGATACATCCGTCATCTCTTTGTTAGGTTTCTTATCTCGCAAGTGAAGTCCCTCCCACACGAATATGCCTCACATCCATAGCAAGAGCCCGAGGTATCTCCACCCACACTACAGGGGTTCTATCATGCCTTTTGGTGTTTTCCACCTTCACCACCTTAGCCTCGCATAACTCGGCTCCGTCTCTTGAAAGGCCCTTTACCTGTTGTCCTTTATGAGGGAGGGGGATAAACTCATAAGGAATCCTGACAACTGCAAGGCCGTCCTCCCGTGTTTCATCCACAACGAATATGGCTTGCCCCGGACAGACAGAGATACACCTTCCACACCCATTACACTTGGTGAAGTCTATTTCAGGTAGGCTGTTGATATCATCAAAAGCCTGTATCGCCCCTTGATTGCATGCCTCGTGACAGGGGTCACAGGGAATTTCCTGAAAGCATTCTATTACCACCACCGGGCCTTTGCCTCGCCTCTCTGCGTCCGGAATCATACGAGAATCCCTGCAACTCTCAGTCAAATACCCTCACCCCCTCTGTGAGTGTCATGAGCTTTGCTATCCCTTGCCTCACCTTTTGGCCTGTCGGGCCTTGCCTGAATATCCTTAACTCTGCCTTCGCCCGGCTGAGCCTCTCTTCAAAATCATCCGTCTTGTAGCCCAGGGACTCTGCTGCCGACAGGCCTGCGATTGTGCCTTCTATCATTGCAGAAGACGCCTCTTCTATCCCTGCTAAGTCTCCGGCGATAAACACTCCCGGGCGGGTGGTCTCATAATTCTCGTTGCGAAGCGGTGTATATCCGCCAAGCTCTGACACATAGCCCATCTTACAGCCTACCTGCCATAGGAGCTCTGTAAGTGGCGAAAGGCCTACTGCAAGACAAATAGTATCTGCTTCAAAATAACGCTCTGAACCCGGGATAGGTTGAAACTCAGGGTCCAGCGCCCACACAGTGGCGCCCTCAACTGCCTCGGTTCCATGGGCTGCCTTTATCGTATGAGAAGTAAGGATAGGAATGCCTGCCCTTTGGATTTTACGAGCATGCACATGATATCCTCCCACATGAGGCATTGCCTCTAACACTGCAACCACAGATACGCCTGCTTGCAGCAACTGATAACTGACAATAAGGCCGATATTGCCTGCGCCAATCATCAACACCTGATTTCCGGGCCTGACTCCGTAAACGTTCATGAGCGTCTGCGCAGCCCCGGCGCCATACACTCCGGGAAGGTCATTGTTTTCAAAAAGAAGCATCCTTTCGGAAGCCCCGGTAGCACAGACAACCCGCTCCGGCTTAAGGAACCGAATGGAATCGTCTTTCTCGATAGCCAGCGCCCCATCATCGTAAAACCCCACAACTTGCGAATCGCACAACACGTTCACTGATGAACCCCTTAGCAGCTCATCTGAAAGGAGTTTTGCAATGTCAATACCCCGGATCCCGGCAAATTGCCCTCTGGAGCCGAAAAACTTATGGGTCTGCTTCACAAGCTGGCCCCCGAGGTGCACCCCGGAATCCACGATTGTTACGCAGGCCCCCATATCGCGAGCTGAGATAGCTGCTTTGAGCCCTGCGGGCCCTGCCCCAACTACACATATTTCAGTTGTCAGCAAGGAGGACACCCTTCCCTTTTTGAGTTATTACATTCATGCCTTCTCGTAATCTCTCAACACATACCCTGACGTTAGGCCGTCCATCCACTGTCATCAGGCATGACGAGCAATTCCCGATAGCGCAAAAAAAGCCCCGTGGCCTCTTCAGCTCAGGACTTTCTCTTAAAACTCGTACACCTGCTGCATGTAAGGCACAGGCTATTGGTTCGCCTTCATACCCCTCAAGCTCTTTCCCGTCAAACGTAAAGCGAACAATCCTACCCTCCCTAAACTCAAGTATCGGATGGCGTTTAATCCTACCATCATCCATAACGCGGCCCATCCCTTCAATGGATAAAATTAATGTGGCATGACATAAGACCGGTATCCAAGGTAGATACGGAGGTCAAGACGCATTGACTTATTTATTCGAGATATCAGTGGGATTTCCTTCGTGAAGCGAGGCAATTTGACTGTTTACCCGATTTTCAGCATCTCTTTTGCATGTTTCATGCTCGTTGCGCTAAGCTCAGGGTGTCCCCCCAACATCCTTGCGATTTCCCGGACACGGTCAGGATCTTTGAGCCTGGTTGACACTGTGCGGGCACGTCCGTCCTTGACCTCTTTGCCGATGGAGAAGTGGACATCTGCCATACAAGCTATTTGAGGCAAATGCGTAACACAAACCACCTGCCTCACCTTACCGATGGCTGCCAGCTTCTCCCCGATGACAGTACCTGCCCTGCCCCCTATTCCTGCATCGATCTCATCAAATATCAGTGTTCCGACTTCGTCCACTGATGCCAGAATAGACTTAAGCGCCAGCATTATGCGGGAAATCTCTCCACCGCTTGCAATCCTTGCCAGAGATTTCGGGGGTTCACCGGGATTTGCTGATAAGAGGAACTCCACAGTATCGACTCCGCCGGCTTTGACAGCCAGCATTTTTCCACCTACAGGGACTCCTTCCGCATCTTCCTTCTCTCTGAAGTCCACTTCAAAAACGGATGAACCCATGGCAAGCTCCTCAAGCTCTGAGCTGACACGCTTTCTGAGTATTTCGGCAGCATGCATCCGGACACTGCGAAGCTCTTCTGAAACCCTGCCCAAATCCAGGCGGGTCTTGGCGATGTCCTTTTCCATAACGGCAAGTTCCCGGACAGACGACTCAAGCCTTGTAATTTCGTCACCTATTTCTTGTCTATAGCTCAGTATCTCGTCAACAGTATCTCCGTACTTCCTCTTCAGGCGCAAAATTGCAGCAAGCCTTGCCTCCGTCTCTTCCAGACGTCGTGGATCCCGGTCTATGCCGTCTCTGTAGACTCTAATCTCTCTGGAAGCTTCTTCGCATGCAGCCAAAGCAGTCTGAAGAAGCTCCTTAGAGTCCCTCAGAGTATTATCGATCGCGAGCACCGGCTCTAATTCTTCCAATATCGCGGCAATCGTGTCGATTACACCTGGAGCGCCATGGTCTTCCCCGTGCAGCAGGGCGTGGGAAAGAGAGGCTCTGTCGTAGAGCTCACCTGCTGAAGCCAGCACATGATGTTCGCGAACCAAAGATAGATCTTCACCCGGCGCCAGATTGGCAGCGTCAATCTCTTCTGACTGGAATCTTAGAAGATCCAGCCTCCTCTCGCGCTCCCGCTCACTTAACCGAAGCTCCTTGAGGCTTGCATCAAGCCGGTTCAGCCTTTGGTAGTAGGCCTCGACCTGTTCCTTGAGCCTCAACCCTTCCTCGCCTGAGAAATTGTCCAGATACTCTACATGCCTCTGTTGCTTCAGCAGAGCTTGGTGTTCATGTTGCCCATGAATGTCAACAAGATAGTCCCCTATGTCAGCAAGCATAGCCTGGGTAACCGGACGGCCGTTCACTCTTCGTTGGCTTCTTCCCGAGCTTGATATTGAGCAAGATATGACTAACGTATTGTCGTCACCGATTTCAAGGCCGAGATCTCTGAGATTCTTTCTTAAAGCTGCCTCCTGGGGAACGGAAAACACGCCGTGAACGGATGCTTCATCACACCCGGTCCGGATATGCTCAAGGGAGCCGCGTCCGCCAAGCAAGAGCGTTACGGCACCGATTATTATGGATTTTCCCGCGCCTGTTTCACCTGTGAGGACATTAAGCCCGGGGCCGAACTCAAGCACGGCCTCTTCCACCAAGGCATAATCCTTGATATGGAGTTCAAGAAGCATTTAATCCACCACCAGACTGCCTTAAGAAGCAACTTGCCTGTCCTACTCTTCAGCTTGAAGCCTTAGCCTGTTGAACCTCTCCATAACACTGATTACAGCGGATTTCGGTTTCACGACTATGAGTATTGTATCATCTCCTGCGATTGTGCCTACTATTTCAGGGATGCCCATGTTGTCAATGACTGCAGCCACCGCATGGGCGTTACCTGTCAGCGTCCTTATGACCAGAAGATTCTCGCTGAAGTCAATGGATATCACAGAATCCTTAAGCAGTCGTCTCATTCTGCGCTCGGAATCTTCGAAAGCTCTCTCTTTCGGCACGACGTAACGATACCTGCCGCTGCCGGTGGGTGTCTTGGTTATGCCCAATTCCTTAATATCCCTGGATACAGTGGCTTGTGTAACCTCAAAACCCTCTTTCTGCAAAGAGGCAGCCAGGTCTTCCTGGGTTTCAATGGGTTTCCCCCGTATGATCTCCAACACCTTCGCATGACGCCGAGTCTTAGACAGTCTTTGTCTCATTACACCTTGCCCTCCGCAAGACGTGTCTTCAAGACTTCATAGAAATCTCTGTTGCCCAGCTTTATAAGATATGTTTTCGGAACTGCAGGTTTCACCACGACCTCATCCCGGTGCTCCAATGCAAATCCCACTTGCCCGTCGATTGTCAACATTACGTCCTCGTTTTGGGCCTCAAGGACTATTCTCACATCATCCTCAGGAGATACCACAAAAGACCTTGCTCCCAGGGTGTGCGGGCAGATAAACGTCAATATCAGCATGTTCATGACAGGGTTGACAATAGGGCCGCCTGCCGAAAGTGAATATCCTGTAGAGCCGGTAGGGCTGGCTACAATGGCACCGTCTGCAGGATAGGTTCCAATGAGGCTGGAGCCTACGTAAGTATCCAACCTGATCATCCTTGCAAACGCCCCTTTTGTGACGACCACGTCATTGAGCCCGATAAACTCTCCTACAACGCCTTTTCCCCCACGCCTTACTTCAGCGTGAACCATCATTCTCTCTTCCACTTCATACCTGCCTGAAAGGATCCTGTCCAACGCATTGCCCATGCCTTTGAGCTCCACCTCGGTAAGGAAACCGAGATGCCCTACGTTGACTCCGAGGATAGGGAGGCTTGTTCCTGCCAGGCGCCGTGCAGCGTTAAGTAAAGCTCCGTCCCCGCCCAACACTACTACTACATCCAGTTTGCCTGCTAAATCCTGATCACCGAATGAAGCTTCGGGCAAATCAAGGTAATCGGCGGTTTCCGGATCCAGGAACACTTGGACACCGCGCCCGGGAAGAGTCTTTACCAAATCATTTGCAGTTGAGATCGCGATATCTTTTCCAAGGTGGACTATTAGGCCGAATCTCATCATATGATGTCTCCTTGCATAAATCATCCGTTCACAAGTTCCCTGTGGGCAGCATCAACTACTTGAGATATGATCTCGGGATGATAAGGACTTAGTGTCCGCAGGCCTCTCTTTATAGCATACACTAAAAACTCGATGTTTCCTGCCGGTCCCGTTATCGGCGAGTGTGTCAGGCCCTTGACTTCAAGGCCTTCTCCTTCCATAAATTCCACGAGGCTTCTAATCGTCTCAATGTGTACGTGCTTGTCACGCACCACTCCGCCTCTTCTTACTTCCTCCCTACCTGCTTCGAACTGGGGCTTGATGAGGATAACGAGTCCTCCGTCATCCTTAAGAAATGTCAGTAGATGACGTATGAATTTTGACACCGATATGAAAGACACGTCCACCGTGGCCAAATCACACAGTTCAGGGATTGACCCGGGTTCAAGGTATCTGACATTCGTTCGCTCCATGACCACCACATTCGGGTTGTTCCGGAGTCCCCAGGCAAGCTGCCCGTACCCGACATCTATTGCATAAACCCGCCTGGCGCCGTGCTGTAGCAGGCAGTCTGTGAACCCTCCGGTGGATGCACCGATATCCATGACCACCTTGTCTCTTGCGTCAATCTCAAACTCCAGAAGGGCTTTGGCCAGCTTCTCCCCGCCTCTGCTTACGAAAACCCTTTTCCCTTTCACCGGCCTTAGTTCTATTTCCGAAGCAGATTTCACAAAGGTCCCGGGTTTAGTCTCAGAAACGCCGTCAACTATGACTTCTCCCGCCATTATGGCGCGGCGCGCCTTCTCTCTGGTAACTGCCAGGCCCCTTTCGACCAGCAACACATCAAGGCGTTCCCGCCGGCGGCCGTCCACAGAACCTCCTCTTCCCATGTCTACGTTACACCCTCAATACTGCTTGACACAGACGATTGTTGCACCTCGCAGGCCACACTTACAGCGCCTCTGGGCTTACACAGCCTGAGTGCAGCTTCTGCAATACCCACAGGCGACAATCCGCATTTATCAAGTAGGATCTCACGCGGGCCGTGTGTCACAAAGTCGTCAGGTATACCCAAATGGGCGAACTCCACCTTTCCCTGAGCCTTCCTGGAAATGATATCTGCGACCTCGTTGCCCAGGCCTCCGACAACGCTCGCCTCTTCAACTACAAGCAGCCTCCTGCATTTCCTTGAAATCTCCAGGATCTGAGGCTCGTCCACCGGTTTCGCAAACCTGGCATTGAAGACAGCCGCAGATAAGCCTTCCCTCCTTAAGATTGCCGCTGCGTCCAGCGAAGGGTACACCATGCTTCCCAAAGCAATTATCGCCACGTCTTTGCCATCCTCAAGAAGCACGCCTTTACCATATTCAATAGGCGGACATGTCCTCCTTCCCGCCTTATCCATGGCAGACGCGCGAGGGTACCTGAATGCGCAAGGCCCCTCCATGTTCAAAGCGAAGTCCAGCATAGAGACGAGCTCATCTTCATCTATAGGCGCCATGACTGTCATACCGGGAATGCTTCTTAAGAACGCAATATCAAGATTCCCGTGGTGTGTAGGGCCATCCTCGCCTACAAGCCCCGCCCTGTCCACGGCAAAAACCACATGAAGGCCGGGAAGGGCAATGTCATGAACAATCTGATCATAAGCCCTCTGCAGAAACGTGGAGTAGACAGCCACCACGGGAATAAAACCCTGGCTTGCCAAGCCCCCTGCCATCGTCACTGCATGCTGCTCCGCAATACCCACGTCAAAGAAGCGGTTAGGATATGCTTTCATAAATGCGCTGAGGCCTGTACCATCAGGCATCGCAGCAGTAATGGCAATAATGCGAGGATCCTTGGACGCCGCTTTTACCACAGCCTCACCAAATATCGCAGATAGGCTCTTAGAATTGCCGGATGAAAGCATCCTGCCTGACGGCACATGGAACTTGCCTACCCCGTGAAAAGCCCTGGGGTCCGCCTCTGCCGGAGGATATCCCTTGCCTTTCTTGGTGACCACATGGATCAACACAGGTCCGCCTTTGGCTCTGGCTTGCTGAATTGTGCGAATAAGGAGTGGGATGTCATGTCCGTCAAGCGGCCCTAAGTAAGTGAAACCTAAGTCCTCAAAAAGCATGCTGGGGATGACTAGATACTTTAAGCTGCCTTTGAGCTTCCTTACGCTCTCAGACACATCTTTTCCGATGATTGGGATGCTCCGGATGATCCTCTCTAACTCGCGGCGGGCACTCAAAAGATGAGGCTCTGTCCTAATGCGAGAAAGGTAGGACGCAAGGCCTCCCACATTCCGGGAAATAGACATTTCGTTGTCGTTCAACACAACAATAATGTCTGTGCCGAGTTGCCCTGCATGGTTCAGGGCCTCAAATGCCATCCCCCCGGTAAAGGATCCGTCTCCGATCACTGCGAGAACACTGTAGTCTCCATTTCTCAGATCTCTGGCTTTGGCAATACCGAGAGCTGCAGATATTGAAGTGCTGGAGTGTCCCGTATTATACACGTCATGAGGGCTTTCGTCCGTTCTCGGAAAACCGCTGATGCCGCCGTACTGCCTGAGAGACGAGAATTCGCTGAGCCTTCCCGTAAGGATTTTATGGGCATATGCCTGGTGGCCCACATCCCATATCACTTTATCATTGGGACTTGCAAGAACAGTATGAATGCTCAAGGCGAGTTCCACCACTCCGAGGCTGGAAGCCAGATGGCCACCGGTCTCCGAAACAGTGTTTATGATTTCCTCCCTGATTTCACCTGCAACTTGCTGAAGCTGGCCCAGTGTAAGGTGTTTGAGCCCTTCGGGCAGATCCAACGCATCAAGAAGTCTTGCCACTATTCGAGTCTCCTTCAGCATACTTCTTTGCCGGGCAAAGATTCTTCTTTCTGTTCGAAGCTTTCGGGTCAGGCAGGATAACAAGGCCTGTCGAGCCTTCAAGCCAGGCCAGGACTTTACCTACGGCAAGAATGATCTGCTCCGGTTCGCTGATGGCAACGTTCTTTCCCCACGCCTTGCCACCGACTGTGAGAGCTGCAATGAATCCCACGATAACCGTACTTGCCACTGTCTCGCCGGCAGGGCTTCGCCCCGCCGGCATCACCAGTTCAAGGGCAATTGCGGCTCCTATCGCGCCGCTGACAGTACCTGTCATATCACCGATGATGTCATTGCAGAAGCTCGCCACACGGTCAGCAGATCTTGTCATACGAAGAGCCTGCTTCGCCCCGTATACTTTCTTCGAAGCCATGGCATTCAATGGCCGTTCTTTCGCTGCTGTGACAGCAGTGCCGATTACGTCAAAAATGACACCGATGCCAACTATTAAAAGCAAAACAAAAAGTCCAAGAATCAACCCCACGCGGCCAAGGAGTATCTTGGACACAAAACTTACGGATATGGCCATGACAAATGTGACAATTGCTACATAAAGGACCCGTGACACACGTGGGTTCACGAGCTACACCCACCTTAATAACGTATCCGGGTAGGTGGTAACATTATGGGTAAATATTGTGGCTTGAGGTCCGGCAGGTTTTCCCTGTAGTGCTCCCTTGCGTCACCACTTGGGCGGTTTCCCGTTTACGACTACAGCCCGAGGTTGCCCTTAGGACGGCCGGACTACCACTTAGCTCACACTACAATCCCCGTAATGTCCCTTTGATCCTTGGACAGTCTAGGAGTTTTCCTCAACAGCATCTATCCATCTTCTAGCCTCTTTTGCAGCGAGAGTTTCATGCAGCAAAGGGCCGCTTCTTCCGGCCTGAAAAAGCAAGCCTGCTACCTGCAATCCCTCTCTCACCACTCAAGGCAGGCTACTCTACACCCAGCACATACTACTTTCGTATTCGCACCTAGGCGTAGGTTTACCCCCCGGCCGTGGCCGCGGCCTGCGCCGGCCAGCCACAGGAGCGGGTCTCCGCGAGACGAGGGTCAACGCCTGTATGCCATTACAGATCGCCCTCATCTCTTAACCCCCAGCACCGACCCCCAACTGGGCGTCGGCAGCCGGCACCAGGGACTTCATCGATGTGCCCTTGACGGATTTTTAGGCCCGCCTTCAAAGATGGAGGCGCTGACTAGAATACTGCACCACCTACCCTGATGAACTTGATTATATCATATGCGAAATTTCCCATCAACCAAACCCGAGAGCCCCCGTGGTAAGCCAAAGGAGTTCTTCCGCTTGCTTCTCATAAGGTTTTAGAATGTCAATAGCGGAAGAGAAAAGACTGGAGCAATACAATTCTGCCTTTTCTACCCCTAACACTCGGGAGAATGTCAAAAGGCCTTCCTCGTGGAAGTCCAAGATATCATCTCGAACTTGAAACGCACGCCCGAACAATTCCCCAAAACGCGTGAGAATTTTCAACTCATTGCTGCTTGCACCCGCCACGATTGCGCCACATCTGATTGCAGCCTTCATCAGGGCACCGGTTTTCAGATCGCTCATTTTTTCGGTGTACTCCACTCCGATATCACAGTGAACCGGAGAGATATCCATAACCTGTCCACCGACCATACCAAGGCTTCCTGATGCTGACGCCAGTTCGTATGCGATCTTAACTGAAGTCAGAGAGCCCATTAGTTCATAGGCTTCCTCTTTCGAGACTACTTCAAACGCAAGAGAGAGCAAGGCATCCCCTGCGAGGATCGCTTCCGCCTCCCCGAAAGCCTTATGAACGGTAGGTAGCCCTCGCCGAAAGTCATCATTGTCCATAGACGGCAAATCATCATGGATAAGAGAGTATGAATGCATTAGCTCAATGGCAACTGCAGGTGGAATGCCTCGCTCAAGTATTTGCCTGAGGCGCGCCGAGTCTCCGCGCCTCACCCTTTCCACCATCATCGCAGTGGACAACACAAGGAGCGGACGGATCCTCTTACCGCCTGGAAATACCCCGTATCTCATGGCTTTGTGAAGCAGTTCAGGGTGTGTATCGGATGAAGGGATGGCAGCATCCAGCGCTGTGTCTATCATCAATTTCAAATCATTTACAGTCTTCTCCACTACGGCTCGTCCCCAACCCGAAATGATTCTGTGACAAGCTTTCCGTCTTTTGTTTCAATGAGCTGAGCGATTCTGGTTTCAGCGTTCTCCAGCTTTTTTTGGCATATTCTTACAAGAGACATCCCTTTTTCGAATGCCTCAAGGGATTCCTCAAGCCCGAGAGCTCCTGATTCTAAGGAGTCTACCATTTCCTCCAGTTGCTTCATGGCTTCTTCAAAACTAATATCCTCTTTTGTCTTTTCCACCCGCGCTCTCCTCCTCCTCAAGCACAGACTTCACAGTAGCCGTAAAGCTCCCGTCTTGAAGCACCACTTCCAAGTCTTCTTCAGGCGCAACCTGTCCCACACTGCACACTACACTCTTCTCAGGGAGTTTTCTAATGAAACCATACCCGCGGCCGAGAGTCCTTAAAGGGCTTAGGCCCTCAAGTTGACCTGCCAAAGCCCTGAAATCTTCACGCCTTTTCCAAAGCACACCGTTGACAAAAGCATAAAGACGATCTCCTGCAACGCAAAGCCTCAGGCGGTGGTCTCTCGTCAGCTCCATTGGAAACCTCAAAACATGCGACCTGGCCTGCGACCGGAGCTTGCCTTTATTGTCAGATACAACCGTCCGAATACTACTTGTGAGACGCAAGTTGAGCTGAAAAAGGGTCTTTCCCAGTTCGCTCATGTCAGGTACAGCTATTTCAGCAGCAGCGGACGGAGTGGCAGCCCGCATGTCAGCGACAAAATCGGCGATAGTGAAATCTGTCTCATGCCCTACGGCGGATATTACAGGAACCCTCGACGCAGCAATTGCCCGTGCGACCCTCTCATCATTAAATGCCATGAGCTCCTCAATTGAGCCCCCGCCTCGTCCGACAATGACAACATCGATGAAACCGGCCCGATTCACCAAATCAAGAGCCTGCACAATACTGTCAGGAGCACCGTCACCTTGAACCAGCGCAGGGACGACAAGAACGGTAACACCGGGCGCGCGCCGCTTGATTACTGTGATTACGTCACGTACGGCAGCCCCTGTGGGAGAAGTCACCACTGCCACAACTTTGGGGAAGCTTGGAATCTCCCTTTTCCTGGAAGGCGAGAAAAGCCCTTCCTTATCCAGTTTCTCCTTGAGCTGAAGGAAAGCCAGATACAAGGAACCTGTTCCGGAAGGCATCATGTCTTCAACATAAAGCTGAACATCGCCGGATCTCTCATACATCCCTATAGCGCCGTATGCGAATACCGACATTCCGTCGGAAGGAATGAACTTAAGGCGAGAGTTTTGCGACCTGAACATCACGCATCTCAGCCTGCTGAACTCATCCTTTAAACTGAAATACATATGTCCTGATGAATGCAGGGTGAAATTGGAGACCTCACCTTTTATCCAGACACCGGCAAGAAAGTCATCACTCTCTACCAGGGCTTTTATGTATTTACCTATTTCAGACACAGAGTATACGGCAAGCATCTAGTCTTCTTTCATCTCCCTGGCCAACTTCCCTAAAATGCCATTTATGAATTTCCATGACTCCTCATCACCGAACTTCCGGGCGAGGGTCACCGCCTCATTTATCGCTACATTTATGGGGATATCGTCAAGGAATAGTATCTCATAGACCGCAAGCCTGAGAAGATTCCTGTCTACCGCTCCCATCCGCTCCAACGTCCAACCGATGGCAAGGCGGGAAATGGTATCGTCGATAGACTCGAGGTTCGCGAGGGCTCCAAGAACGACACGGTGAATGTAATCGACATTTCGGCTTCCGGCGTCCTTGTCGCTTAGTGTGGTCGAAATGGCGGTTTCAGGTTTCATTCGTCCGACATCTACTTGAAAAAGCACAATGAACGCTGCTTCTCGCGCATCCCTCCTTGTCAAAGCAAGCCCCCTAACCTCCCAGTTCCGCATCAGCCTTCATCAGGCGGGAGAAAGTCTTCCAGGAAAATATCCTTTGTATGTCTTCTTCCCCGATCCACGTAATTACCGGCAAGGTAGCCTGCTCCTATGCAAACAGCCAAGTAAAGTCCGGCAATAGGGCCTGCAATCACCATAACCAGCCCGACGATTAATCCCAGAAATGTCCCTATTAGCTTTCCCGGATATCTAGCAAGAGCGACACGCAAGAAATCTCCCATCCCGGGCCGCATTGACTTGCACCTCTTTCCCTTTGCAGTCCACATCTTCCACCTTGTCCAAGGAGATGCCGAGACGACATCAGAGTCTGTCCAAAGTAACTAGATTACCCTCTTGGGCCTCTCGTCATGGCCTACATTGCGTACATGCACTGTCACTCTGGACACGTCCACTCCGATTGTATCACTGATGTATCTCCCAAGCTTGGCTTGAATCTGCTCGGCCACTCCTGGAATAGAGACATCAGGACTGACGACAACTGACACATATACCTCAATGTCTTCCCCTGAAACGTCAACTACGGTATCAACATCCTGTATGCCCGGGACTTCACGTGCACCCCGCTTAATCAGGGTTTCAATGGCCAATGACGAAATCCTGACCTCACCAAGGCCGGTAGCGCGAACAACGGTCTTCCTTCGCCCTCGGCTTCGGAAAGCAAGCCACACCAAATACGCGCCTGCTGCTACACAAATAATCGAAATAACGATTACAGCGGGACGCAGGCCGCCGTACTGCCGGGTAAGAAAGATATGTGCAAAGAAACTGGTGGGATTAGGCCCGAATGCCATGGCAATAAAAATCATCCCTACCGCAAGCAGCAGTATAGCTGAGATGAATACAACGACCCGGTCATGTATCCTCATAGAATTGCCCCTTTCACCGGTGTTGCTAGCGTACTCTCGGCTCCTCTTTCTTCTCCTGTGTCAGGAAATTCACTCCCTGGACATGGACATTGACCTCTACGACTTCACGGCCGGTCATACTCTCAATAGCCTGTTTTACATTTTGCTGTACTTTCCACGCGACTTCAGGGATCCTGACACCGTAGTCCACAATAACATAGAGGTCTACAGCGGCTTCCCTCTCTCCTACTTCAACCTTGACCCCTTTGGCTAGGTTTCGACGTCCAAGCAGCTCGGCGATGTCCCCTGTAATACCACTGGACATGCCGGCTACGCCTTCGACTTCCGTAGCAGCGAGGCCGGCGATTACGCTGACTACCTCGCCTGCGATCTTCACGGTCCCAAGAGCCTCACGTGCTCCGTGTAAAGGAGCCTCAGGGTAACGCAGTTCTCCTGGCTGCATAGCGCTCACACCCTCCTCCTGGGTGTATTATATCAGCACATGTTATCAGTCGCAATCAATGCCCGTCCCCGAAAACCAGGGCCCGAACATCATTATCGCAGTAAATCTTCGCTTCTCGAAATACTGAGCTTATAACGAGCTTACGTTGAAACTCCAGGTTCGTGGAAATCCCCTCAATTGTAAATTCGTCCAAAGCCCTTGCCATTCTTAGTATGGCTTCATTTCTGGTCCTACCCCACACCACGACTTTAGCAATCAGTGAATCATAGTAGGGTGGAACGTAGCACCCCGGATAAAGGGCGGTATCCACCCTAACCCATGGCCCGCCGGGCAATATCAGTTTGCTCACTCGTCCCGGCGTGGGCACAAAGCTTCTCTCAGGGTCCTCCGCACATATCCTGCATTCTATGGCATGGCCTTTTATGTCCACATCCCCCTGGCTGAAGGGCAATGGTTCGCCAGAAGCTACTATGAACTGGGCTTTCACAATATCAATCCCGGTGACAAACTCAGTTACCGGGTGCTCCACTTGAATCCTTGCATTCATCTCTAAGAAGTAATGCCTGCCTTCAGAGTCAACAAGGAATTCAACTGTGCCCGCGTTCGTATACCCGACAGCCTCTGCACCTCGTAAAGCTGCATTCGCCATGGCTCGGCTGATAGTCTTGTCCAGAACCGGCGATGGTGATTCTTCGATGAGTTTCTGATGCCCTCGCTGCACAGAACAATCTCGTTCTCCCAGTTGCACAGCGTAACCTTGTTCATCCACCAGGACCTGAACCTCAACATGCCTTGCACCTTTGAAGTAACGTTCGAGATAAACCCCGGGGATACCGAATGCAGCCTCTGCTTCAGCCTGGGCGAATTTTACGCAGCCGGCAAGCTCTTCCCGGTCGTACGCTATGCGCATTCCCTTTCCTCCGCCGCCCGCCACTGCCTTAATCATCACAGGAAAACCGTACTCGGCGGCAAATGCTTCAGCCTCTCCTGCATCGCTTATGACACCCGGGGTGCCCGGGATAACATCAAGGCCATGGTCTGCCATGATCCGTTTAGCCATGGCTTTGCTCCCGATACTACTCATTACATCATACCTGGGCCCTATGAACTTGATTCCATGAGATGAACATATCTCCGCAAAATATGGGTTCTCGGCAAGAAACCCATAACCCGGATGAATTGCGTCCGCGCCTGACACCAACGCTGCACTGATAATGTTAGCGACGTTGAGGTAGCTCTGTAAACCCGGACCCGGACCGACACAATACGCTTCATCTGCAATGGCTACAGGAAGAGAATCCCTGTCAGGCTCGGAGTAGAGAGCAACACTTTTGATGCCAAGTTCCTTTGCAGCCCTGATGATTCTGAGGGCGATTTCACCCCTATTTGCGATAGCTACCTTTCTGATTGAGAGATCCGACACAACATACCTCCTGCACTTCGTAGCGAATAAGCCTACAGCGTTTCCAGAACGAAAAGTGGCTGGCCGTACTCCACCGGCTCTGCGTTTTCTGCCAGGATCTCCGCAACCCTTCCTTTTACCTCTGATTGGATCTCATTCATGATCTTCATGGCCTCAATAATGCAAACGGTCTGCCCGGGCAAGATCGTATCGCCTACGCTGATATAGGGCTCTTCATCAGGCGCAGGAGCTCTGTAGAAGGTGCCGACCATAGGCGCTGTTATCGTCAGACGACTGTCTTTCGATACCGCTTCAGCCTCAACCCCTACCGTGCGCGCGGGAGATGCATTTACTTGCTTGCGAAGCTTCATTGTCAAACCTTCTACTTCCAGCTCCAATTCGGCAATGTCATAAGTATTCATTAGCCTGGCGAACCCGGCGACCTCCCGCCTCATATCCTTGAGTTCCACTTGTTTTGCCTGCCTTCCCATTGTTCCCACATGCCCCATAAGGGACAGAACTCATATTTTCCCCGGCCGTTACCCCAATGGTTTAGAGCCTTTTAGTTATAGACTGCCCGACTTGAGATAACAATAGCCATAACCTGGGTCAATACCCATGCTTCCCTATATTCACCACAACTTTTTCATTTCCTGCTTACATCATACCATCAGCAAGCCTGCCTTAACCAGGCTATCGCGTTTCCCCTTGCTCAATTATCGTGATGTTAGCGAGCTCAACCCCTAAACACCTGGCAGCAATATCCCCGATCTGCTCTGCATCGGTCTTCGTCAGTTCTTTGCCTGCAATCACCACGTCACAGGTGTCTCCTCTTACAAAAACCAGGGCATCTTGGAAGCCCCTTGCCTTAATCAAGGCTTCTGCATCAGCTTCACGTTCCGTCCTTTTTGACAAGTCCAGAAGCTGCATACCTGCAGCCGTTCTTGCCTCTTCTGAAAGACCGGAGTCCCGGGCCACTGCTTCCAGGGATTCAATATTCCTTGACCTGGTTCTGCTTCGTTCAAGGCGGAGCGAGTCAAGGATATCGCTTCCTCCCCCCGGCGACTCTCCCCCCAGATCTGCAAAATCCATCTCCGGGCCCAACTCGTCCTGCGAGTCAGCATCTTGTCTGACACCTAGGATTCCACTCATGGAAAACAGCCCTTCATCCTGTTTCACTCCGATGTTCCGTGTTCCTATTAGGATCCCCAGAACTACCGCAATGACAACCATCAGCGCAAAACCTGCTCTTGCCCTGTCTTGCACAGATCTCACCTACCTTTTGCGTGGTAGCACCGCTACCTTATGATAAGGGATGTTGAAGAGGGTCGTTACCGCCTCGATTAGCGTCTTTTTTACCGCTATGTCCTTGGCGCCGTCTGCGACGACAAGCACGCCTTGGATTTGGGGCTCTCGGAAACTCCGCACCACCGGCAGGGCGGACCCTGTGGTTCTCTCTTGTGTTGTGACTATCTCACCGCTCTCTCTCACCTGTGTTGTCTCCCGACTGGCGCCCTGAGTATCCAGTTCCCGGGACGTATTCTCTTCATGAGTCTCATTCTCCGCATAATCATAGAATCGTCCCGTCTCAAAGGTAATCTTGACGCTTACNNCTTGATGGGTCCTGCTGAGGTCTGTCTGAGTGACGGACGGATTACTCAGTTTTGGCGAGAAACTGAAGAGAAGTAGGAGTATGCCTACGAGTCCTATGACAACGAGAACACCGATTTTTTGCATCTCGGGAGGTTTGATGTCTCCCATCCCATCTTCAGCGCGTTTTCTCAGTCCGGTCAAGAATTCAATAATTGGAGATGCCACCTGTCTCACCGCCCCTGTTTCCGTATGCATTGACACGCGTAAATAAATCCCGGAATCATCGATATCTCAAACACCCGAATTGCGCCGGTGAATCATTGCCGAAAATCCACTGATACAGAAATGGCAACGACAGAAGAAAACCCGTAGAACTCCTGTATTGCATTGATTACCCGCTTCTCCATGAGGGCGGCGAGTTCTTTACGATTCTCGGAAAGAGCAGCCCCGGGCAGGCTAAGATTTTTGAGAGTCACATCGATACGCCGTATATCCCCTTGTGATGTAAACTCAATTCCGGCATAAGCTTCATCCGCTCCCGACGCCAATCTGGCAATGGACTCCACCTGGGAAGCAATCCTCCTCTCCGCCTCGCCTTCTACGATGTCAAGGCCTGCGTATGTAATTCGTTCCCCTTTGGCAGTCCAACTCAGGCGATCCAACCTACTGTCATAACCGGGCGCAAACCCTGCCTGAGACTCTAAAGCATCATCCGTTGCGCTTGAGATGTGGAAGACAGAGTTTATGATAACGGCAATCAGGATAACACCCATGACAACTCTGGCAAATCTCCGAAGGTTATTGGCAGGTAAAAGCATTTCAACAAAAGCAAATGTCAGGCTTACAACAACCAGATCCCTTACCCACTCTGTTACCATCCTGACCAACGATTTCACCTACCTCAGAGTCACGGCAAAATTCACAAGTCCGGATATGATGGTTATAACAGCAAGGAAGACAACTGCCACAACACCCAGAGTAACAAGGACCAGAATCAGTGTATTCCCCAGGACGCCAAGACACTTGGAAAGCCCGGGATCGCCCAAGGGTTGCACGATTGCGCCGGCTAATCTGTACATGATGGCAACGGAGAGGATTTTGGCTGCAGGTACCAGACAAATCATGAAAATCGAAACAACCCCTGCGATTGACAAGCCTCCGTGTATAAGCGCAGCACAGCTTGCCACCATGCCCACAGCATCAGAAAACATCTTCCCCACCACAGGAATGAAGGTTCCTGACACGAATTTAGCGGTTCGGATTGATACAGAGTCAGCTACGCGGGCTCCTACACCTCGGATAGTCATCACCCCGAGAAAAAGCGTCATCGCCCCGCCAAGACACGCAATAGCTGCATCCCTGGCAAGCGCTGAAAACTGTGTCAATTGCACACGGTCCGTAATCATGCTTACAACCTCAAGCACTGCAGAAAGGAAAAGAAGCGGGAACACGACGTTGCGTATGAGCCCGCTTGCAAGTCCTGCAACCACTACCACAGCCGGACTCATAACCGCGGCCGACGTAATTCCACCCACAGCAGACAGTAGCGCGAACAGAAGGGGTGTGGACGCATGTATGAAGGTAGTCATCGTGTCCACTGCTTCGTTGGCTGCCCTAATCGTAACAAGGAAGCTATTTGTCGCCATTAAGGCAAGAACCATGAAACATGCAGAGCGGGCGATGGTTGTTACCTGTTCAGTTTCAAACCCCGCTGCAAATTCTGAAAGGATCCCGCACATGACGGCAAGTATGATCAACTGCCCGAGCAATGCCAGACTGGCCCTGACTTCGCCGGCAATCACCTTTAACACGCCTGTCACCACACTTGCCGGATCGAATCCGCCTAAGGCTTTTCCCGGAGATCTGATGAATCCGGCAATGTCAAGGCCGGGGAAAAACTCTTTCATACTACTGTCCATATCCTCCAAGAAACTCTGAAGAGCAGAGGTGTCCAATGCGTCCAACTGTGCTTTGATAATGTCTTCCTGTAAATCGGATGAGCCTTCAGAGTCTCCCGGCAAAGCCGGGTTGGCTGAACACAGAGTCCCACAACCTAAGATGACGGCTGCAAACACCAAAGTCGCAAGGATAATACCGGGTATGGTGTTGTGTCTCACAATACGGATCACCAGGTTCGACCTTCTTCCTTTTCAATGAGCCTATTTCAGGAATCTGGTGATCGTCTCCAGCACAGCTATGAGAACAGGAAGAGCGGTAATCAGTATGATTACCTTGCCCGCCAATTCCAGCTTACCTGCAGTTGCTCTCTCTCCTGCATCTCTGCACACCTCAGCCCCGAATCCTGCTAAGTATGCGATTCCCACAACCTTCAACACAGTAGAGAAATACACAGGGCCCGCGTTGGTCCTTGCAGTAATATCAGTGAGCGTCCTTACGAGAAAGCTAATAAGAGGGAGTATTCTTCCGATAATTATCAACCCGGTAATAACACTGAGCCATATTGCTATTTCAGGACGGTGGGGCCTAATCAGCACCGTAAGGACGGTCACTATGATGGCAATCGCAAGCAGGCTCCCGATCTCCACAGGACTATCCTCCTTTGCCGGATCACAGACGGAATCCATCGATCACCAAAGCCTGAAAACAGTCAAGATCTCATCCAAAAGCTCCTTGAAACGAAGCAGCGCCACACCGAATACTAACACGGCTCCGATAACCGTAGCCGCCCAGGCGAAGTCCTTCCTGCCGACCTGCTCGAAAATTAGGGAAATAACGATTGAGATGATGCCGATACCTGCGACCTTAAATACAATGTCGATTCCTCCCACTTCGTCATCCCCCTTTTGTGTAAGGCACACCCCAATGTAATCCCAGGGTCTAAGCAGATCACCATAAGTAATCGTCGGTTCCAGAAAGTGTACGTACCGTACGGGGCCACCCAAGACCTCGCATAACGAGCGAGACTAATGAACTCATACTTAGGCCGGGCCATGCAATCAGTAAAGCATGAGAGCGATCATCGCTCCCACACTGAGCCCTAAATAGCGCCACATCCTGGCTGTTTCGCTCGCCTTGTCTCTGGCTTTCATCTCATTTGCCCGTAACCTCTCCCGGACAAGCGCGATGTGTCTTAGCTGGTCCGTGCTACTGCAAGAACCTAACTTCGCGCCGAATGCAAGCAACGCATCGCGATCCTCCGTTGTCAGGGCTGAGACCGGATATATGACTGTCACAGCCGTCTCCCAAGCCTGTCCAGGTGATTGGTTTCCTGAATCAATTATGTGAGAAGCAGTCTCAAATATCCTCCGTGCAACACTGCCTTTCCGTCCCCCGGCTCTCATCAGCGCCTCAGAAAGAGGAGTCTTGGCGTAGGATATTTCAGTCTCCAGCAGTGTAAACCCGGAGATAAGCTCTGAAAGCTGCCTGGGCCGTTCTGAGTAGCCCCGCGCAACAACGTTACCTATCACGCCGGAAGATCCCACGACTAATACTGCACCCAGAAGCTTGACCACAGGGCCTCCTCCTTTGCTCCCTTTTTACCTAAGAGGCCCGGCAAACATGTTTTTTTCTGTGCCTACGTCAAGGATTGCCTCCACGGTGCCAGGCCCGTGTGCCTGGCTCAGTATTACCGCCCTTTCAAACATGTCGCCTTCAAAAAGGCACTTCAATGCCGGCCTCCTCGCCACTTCTTCCAGGGATCCGCCGTGAGCGGTGGCAACCAGGCTGACACCTGCGCACATCACTTCCCGTATGGCAAGAGCATCCTCTTCCCTACCGATTTCATCAGTAATGACTACATCAGGGGACATGGAACGGATAAGCATTATCATCCCTTCAGCTTTCGGGCATGCGTCCAATACATCGGTACGAATACCACAAGTGGCTTGAGGGATTCCTTTGTAACAAGCGGCTATCTCCGAGCGCTCATCTGCTATACCTACTCGAACCCCTCGGAAATTGAGAGAAGGAACACCATCGCTTGCCTGTCTTGCGACGTCCCTCAGCAATGTGGTTTTGCCGCATCTGGGCGGTGATATAATCAGCGTATGATAGAGTCTGCGGGGTGGTTTGATAAGGTATTTCATGACGCTATCGGCTGCACCCAGGACTTCGTGGGCTATTCTGATGCAAAACCCTGATATGTCCTTTAGNNTGGCCGCCGCATATCGTGATGTAGCCTTGACGCAAGTCATCTTCGAAAGCATAGAGGGATCCGCAAGCGATGAGCTGTAAAGTGATGAGAGCGTCATCTTCCGTGAAGACATAAGGCGGGCTGGTATCGATCTCGTCATCCCCTGCCATCAGCATCACCGGCCTCCACGTACGAAGCCTAATCTCGCAGACTCTGTCTAATTGCTCCTTGGGCAGGGCGGCGATTGCTCCGCGAAGACCAGGCGGAAGGCAGGGCAAAACCTCATCCATGATAGCGTATGAAACAGACTTTCCACCCAGATGCTCATTTGACAAGGCAAGTCCCCCCTTATACAAATAAGTATTCCGGGGGGACTGGTTTTATGACCCACTGTAATGACATTCAGACTCTAATGCCGCTGAGCGACTTCCGCGACGATCTTTCCGAGTGAAAATCAGATATGGCTGTATGGCTGTTGACAGATAGACAATGACCGACTATTATACATATAGATAAACATCAATATCATCGAAGGATATCTATGGGGAGGCACTTAAATATGAAGCTGGGCTATGCTGAATCAGCACTGGTCTTCAAAGCGTTGTCTGATGAAACGCGCCTTCGGGCGCTTCACATGCTATCTGCGGGGGAGTTGTGCGCTTGCGAGCTTCTTGCGAGTTTCCACATTACGCAACCAACGCTGTCTTACCATATGAATATCCTGTGCGATTCCGGGTTGGTGACCCCCCGCCGAGACGGGGCTTGGGTGAAATATTCTCAAAATAAAGAGAGCCTGCAAGCTGTCAAAGAACTACTTGACAACATTACCGGTTCCGAGTCCGGTGGGCAAAGCTGACAATGATAGACGCGAGGGGGAGAATCCGTTATGGCTGTATTGGGTTGGCTCAACGATCAACTGCTGAAGATGGAGTGGCTGTCAAACCTCATAGCTAGATTGGTTGAGAACGTATTTGGGCTGGACATCGGAACCACACTCGGGGGCAGCATTCACTTCTTCATCTATGACACCATCAAGATCCTCGCGCTTCTGTGGGTCTTGGTGTTCGGCATTTCATACATTCAAAGCTTTTTTCCGCCTGAGCGCACCAAGAAGATACTTGGCAGGTTCGATGGCATCACTGCTAACATTCTCGGAGCGTTTCTAGGCACAATAACCCCGTTTTGCTCATGCTCGTCCATTCCGATCTTCATTGGATTCCTTAATGCAGGGCTGGAGCTTGGGGCCACGTTCTCGTTCCTAATCGCGTCGCCGCTGATTGACCCAGCGGCATTGATCTTGCTGGCAAGCATTTTCGGATGGGCAACTGCGGTTGCATATGTAGTCTTTGGAGTCATTCTCGCTGTTGTGGCCGGCACCATCATTGGTAACGCAAGGCTGGAGAAGTACGTAGAACCATTCGTGTTCAACAAGATGCCAGAAGCTGCCAGTCTTGATGAGCAGACCCTGTCGACTCATGAAAGGCTGATCTATGCCGCTGAGCAGGCAGTAGGAATCCTGAGCAAGGTTTGGATATATGTATTGGTAGGCGTCGGCATCGGCGGTGTGATCCACAACTGGATACCCGAGACCATGATAACTGCCGTGCTCGGCCAGGATAAGTGGTATTCGGTACTACTTGCGACCGTAGTAGGAGTGCCGATGTATGCAGACATATTTGGAACACTGCCCATAGCTGAGGCTCTAGTGGCAAAGGGGGTAGGACTTGGTACCGCACTGTCTTTCATGATGGGCGTGACAGCGCTATCGCTCCCGTCTATTATCATGCTGAAAAGAGTAGTTAAGCCTAGGCTTTTGACTATATTCGTGGGAATGGTCACCGCAGGTATAATGATTATCGGATATGCGTTCAACGCATTTGGACATCTCTTAGTCTAGGCCCGAGTCACAAAATGTAATGGATTCCAGGAGGTAGAGGGTCATGGTTATCAAGATATTGGGTTCATGTTGTCGTAACTGCGAGACTCTGATGGCGAACGTAAAGACTGCCCTTGTAGAACTAGGGATGGATTGCACAGTAGAGAAGGTTACCGACTTCGCTGAAATAGCGAAATACGGCGTGATGTCCATCCCGGCCCTGGTCATTGACGAAAAAATTGTATCTTTCGGCAAGGTGCTAAAAGCCAAAGAAATTGCAAGGATTTTGGAGGATGCAATAAAGTGAATGGCAGTTGCTGTTTGGATGATTCAGAGTGTTGTTGTTCAAAGCCCAAACATCGTAGAGTTGAAATCGATTTCTTATATCTGGACTTAACCGTATGCACCAGGTGCATAGGTACTGATGCTAACCTTGAAGCAGCTATTGGGGAAGTGTCGGGCGTGCTGAAAACAGCCGGGTTCGATGTGGTGGTGAATAAGGTCAATATCACTTCAAAGGAATTGGCCGTCAAGTACGAGTTCGTGAGCTCACCCACGATTCGAGTGAACGGCAGGGACATTCAGCCTGACGTGAGGGAATCGACCTGCGAAAGCTGTGGAGACCTATGCGGAGATAGTGTGGACTGTAGGGTTTGGATGCATGACGGAACAGAACACCGAGTACCCCCAAAGGAGTTCATAGTCAACGCGATCCTGCGAGAGGTCTATTCGCAGGATACCCGAACTTCGGTTCAGGATAAGCGCGAATACCAAATCCCTCATAACCTTGAGGTGTTCTTTCGGCAGCGCTAGGCTGGGTTCAGGGCCGCGGAGTGTTTCCTGAGTTCGGTCTGTGTGCAGGTCGCTATTGTGATCCGTATGGCTATAACATGGCAATACAACATGAATAGGCAATTTGAGGACTGTAGGGGTGAATAGAATGACTACACCGGATGCCAAAGCTGTTGGTCTAAAAGAGAGTGGCGGACTTGGTTTTTTCGAAAGGTACCTCACGGCATGGGTCGCAATATGCATTTTACTCGGCGTATTCATTGGAATCAAATTTCCTGGATTCCCAGAGGCTCTGAGCAAGCTCGAATATGCACATGTGTCGATTCCAGTTGCCGTGCTCATCTGGTTCATGATCTATCCTATGATGGTGCAGATTGATTTTGGCAGCATCGTCAGGGCTGGGAGAAATCCCAGGGGACTGATAGTCACGTTGGTTGTGAACTGGATAATCAAACCCTTCACCATGTTTGGCCTGGCCTGGCTGTTCTTAAAGGTGGTCTTCGTCAGATGGATACCTGCCGAACTAGCCAGTCAGTACGTTGCAGGCGCGATTCTCCTGGGAGCTGCTCCTTGCACAGCTATGGTATTCGTGTGGAGTTACCTTAGCGGAGGGAACCCCACTCATACTCTGGTGCAAGTAGCCATCAACGACCTCGTACTTCTCTTCCTCTATGCTCCAATAGTGATTCTCCAGCTCGGCCTGACTGAGCTCAGAGTGCCGTATGATACCATTTTGCTGTCAGTAGTCCTATACGTTGTTATCCCCCTGGCTGCAGGTTATCTTACTAGGAGAAGGCTTATCAGGACTAAGGGAGAGGAGTGGCTCAAGAACTCCTTCCTTCCTACGTTGAAACCTTTCACCATCATTGGCTTGTTGCTGACGTTGATAATCCTATTTTCCTTCCAAGGCGAAACGATCGTTAAGAACCCGCTTCACATCCTATTGATCGCAGTACCTATGACCATACAGACCTATCTCATCTTTGCAGTGGCGTATCTGTGGTGCCGTGTATGGAAGGTGGATAGGACGGTTGCGGCTCCTGCAGCCATGATCGGTGCCAGCAACTTCTTTGAATTGGCAGTTGCCGTAGCGATATCCCTGTTCGGACTCGGTTCAGGAGCTGCGCTGGCTACTGTAGTGGGAGTTCTCGAGGAGGTTCCTATCATGCTCAGCCTGGTAGCAATCGCCAATAAAACAAAGCATTGGTTTCCGGAACCAGGTAATCCAAGGTGACTCCGGTGGAAACAATCAAAACCATGTCATAATGGCATCAATTCAAGTAAATGTATTGGAAATTACAACAGAGGAGGTAGATCTCAAGGGCTACTTCCTCCGTCTTCGTTACGTCCAGTGCATTCGGTGCCTGTAGGGCTAAAGGGCCAAACAGAGGATGCCATTCTTACCGTTAGCCAATTGTAAAAGCACGCAGGACAGCAATAGTCTGCCTACCACAAGCAGAAATAATTAGATTCAGGATTAGCGTGGGTACCCCCATAACACCAGATAGGCTATGCTCGCTCCAGATACTGGCCGGTTCGCGTGTCCACTCTGATCACATCTCCGATACTGATAAAGAGCGGGACTTGCACCACTGCGCCGGTTTCAAGGGTAGCCGGCTTGGTCCCGCCGCTCGCAGTATCACCACGTAGGCCCGGATCCGTATCTGTAACAGTCAGCTCTACAGAGTTGGGGAGCTCAACTCCGATGGGAGCTCCTTCGTACACCTGAACACCGATTACCATGTTCTCTTTGAGATATTTCTTGTTATCTCCCAGCTTTTCGTCATTAAGATTGATTTGTTCATATGTGGAGGTGTCCATGAAGAAATTATCTTCGCCTGAGCTATAGAGGAACTGCATCTCGCGGTACTCTATATGAGCTCTGGGGACTTTTTCGCCTGCGCGGAATGTACGTTCCATGGTAAAACCAGTCTTCACGTTTCTCAGTTTTGACCGGACAAACGCAGACCCTTTTCCTGGCTTGACATGTTGGAAATCAACAACTGAGTAGACCTCCCCGTCAAGGTCAATAGTAAGGCCTGTGCGAAAATCGTTAGTTGAAATCACATAACCACCTCCGGAATGAACAACCCAGACACTTCATATTTCGCTTCAAGCCTAGATTGTCCTTTCGAATCTCGAAATATCTGATGACTCATAGACTGCCCAACTTCAGCGCCTACATAGACTCTAAGATACACAGCGAAAGCCAATATCAGAGCTCTATGAGCTCTTTGGGAGAGCTTGTGAGATTTGTGATTCCGCTTTCCCGAACTACGACAAGATCCTCAATCCTGACACCTGCAAAACCCGGAATATATATACCCGGCTCAACTGTGACCACCATTCCCGGGCGAAGCTCTTCCGTGACGGCCACAGAAAGCCTGGGCTCTTCATGAACTGCAAGGCCTACTCCATGGCCAAGTCCGTGGCCAAAGTTGTCGCCGTACCCTGCTTCCTCTATGACCTTCCTGGCCAGGCTGTCGATTTCCTGGCCGGTCTTCCCCGGGGCAATCCCTTCCAAGGCAGCCTCCTGGGCGCGAAGGACAATGTCATAGAGCCGGCGTTGCTCGGGAGAAGCTTTCCCCAACGAAACAGTGCGGGTCATATCACCCCTGTAACCATGATAGACTGCGCCGAAGTCCATGACTACAAGCTCACCTTGAGCCAGTTTTTTTCCGGACGCGACTCCATGGGGCATGGCACCGCGTTCTCCTGATGCTACGATTACCTCAAACCCAATGCCTTCTGCGCCATTCTTCCTCATGAACCATTCTATCTCAAGGGCTACGTCGATTTCTGTCATTCCCGGCTTGATTATGTTGAGAATATGAGAAAAAGCAGCATCGCCTATAGCCTCCGCCCGGCGAATCTCCTCGATCTCGTTCTCGTCCTTTGCCGCGCGCAGTGCCTCAACCAAACCTTCTACAGGCACGAGCTCAACCCCGGTAAGAGCTGATGAGAATGTCTCATGCTGCTTATACGTGATTACATCTTTCTCAAATCCCAGCCTGCCGATACCTGCCTCTTCCACTACCTCTTTCAGAGTATCCGCGATTTTCTGTCCGTGCTTGATTACACGGAATTCAGGCGCTTGATAGGCGGCTTGCTCAACATATCGAAAATCCGTAATGAAGCAGGCATGATCCGGGGAAACCACAACAACTCCCGCAGAGCCTGTGAACCCTGTTATGTAACGTCTGTTCTCAGGCCTTGTGATGAGAAGCCCGTCAATTCCCGCAGGTGACAACCTCTCTCGAATGGCAACCAGTCTATTCTTCATCGTTGTCCCCCAGCCCCTCTAAACGTATATCGTGTTCATCATCAAAGAAGTTGGTACGCGAGTCCTCTTCGTCCACTGTTGCTATGCGTGGTGTCACGAATATGATCATCTCCGTCTCTTTTGTGTCAAGCTTCCTGTTTTGGAAAAGCAGCCCCAGTAGGGGAAGATCCCCGAGAATAGGAAGCTTCAAAACGCTTTCTATCTCCTCACGCTGAAGCAGGCCTGCTATAGCAATAGTCTCGCCGTCACGGACAGTGGCAACAAGGTCAGCCTCCCTTGTCCTTACATGAGGGAACCCTTGGGTCTGGTCCGTCCTTAGAATCGACGACACCTCAGGCCGTATTCTTACTGTTATGAGACCGTCTCTATTCACTCGAGGCGTTATGACCAATTTAACTCCTGCCTCGATGAAAGATACGGACTTGGTCTCACCGCCCTGCTCAGATATAATCACAGGTATCTTGTCACCTATGAATACCCTGGCTTCCGTCCCGTCAAGCGTAGTCGTGCTCGGCCTGGCTATAGTCACAGCCTTCCCGGAATCTTCCAACATCTTTAAGAACGCGCCTACTGCAAGGGAAAGGCCCTGGAAGACTCCGGTCGTCGGGTCTGTCCTTATATACACTTTTCCGAACCCGCCATACTCTCCCATTTCTTGAAAGCTGATTCCGAACTGGTCTAACGCATCTTGCGCGATCTCCTCAAGCCTTGCATCAATTCGCACCATCGGAACGGGGACATCAAGTTTTCCGATGATCTTCTCGGCCTCGTCAAGTTCAACGGATACCCCTGTTACTATAACAGAGTTTGTACGGGAATCCATCTGAATCTTGTCCGGGGGAACTACGAGTCTCAGCGCGTCCTTCATGTCTTCAGGGGACGCGTAGTCAAGCTTGACAATCCTGGTCTCAATATGATCGAACCCAGTCTTGAACCTCTCAGGCAGGCCCACTACGAGGGTGTTTCCCACATACCTGTAGGAAAGCCCCGTGGCCCTTGTTACCAGCTCAACTGCGTCAGTAATAGGGACTTCCTTCAGGGACAGCGAAATCTCACCGCGCACAGTAGGGTCGGAAACGATATTGACATTACCGAGTTCTGCCAAGATCTTCAAGACGTCCCTTACATCAGCGCCTTTAAGCTCAATCGTGACCGGACTGCCCAGGGGCCTCTCCCCTGCTGCCTGGGTGGCAAAGCCCGTTATTGCCGTGGCAATTGCCATGACAAGGACTAGGGCGATAAGCCTAATGCATTTGGCGCCTCTTGCTCCGTTAATCATGATTCTCCCCCTCCGCCTAGTTCAAGCACAAACTCCTCGTCCTGCTTAACGACAACGACAGCTCTCTCCTTAACGGATTTTACGGTCGCGCCTTCGATTTCATCTCCGGGTTGCACTATTACACTGGAAGTAGGCGTCTTCACAATTGCGTAAGACGCATCGTCCGACACTATGATCCCGCTTACAAATAGCCTCGGAGGATCCACCGCAGGTTTTTCTTCCTGCTCTTTTGCTTCATCCTCCCCGTCTGCATCTCCGTTTGTCTGCCATTCTATAGCAGTCTCTGTTTCATTGGCCTTGGGCTCATGAGGCATGTCCTCAGTCAGGATATGCGTCTTTACCGCCTCCTGTTCCCGCCCGGCTTCTTCTTCAGGCTCAGCGCCTTCTGATCCGGCGTCCCCCCGGATGCCTTCCGATCCGGCATCCTTACTTGCGTCTTCTGATTCTCTGTCCTCACTGACGCCTTCCGACCCGGCCTCCTCCCTCAGGCTAATCTCAGACGCGGGCTCTCTCTCTGTGTCCTCAGATGAGCCCTCATCTGTGATAGACTGGATCATAGGTACTACCGCCGATGGTTCAGGCACAACAGGTTTGCCGGGAAGTTCCACTTTTGCGTCTGCCTCGGCTATTTCCACAGAGCCCTTAACACCCTTGTTGTCTTCTCTGGGCCTTATGGGCCAATCGGGGATAAAAACCCCCCTCTTCTTTGCCGCAAAAGCCATAGGGGCCTCCTGTTTGTATTCCGTTGCCACCTGGGGAAGCGGGTCTCCAAGCCCCTTGGGCTGAACAGGGGAGACAGTCACCCGTTGCAGACTTCCGGTTGCTTGCTGAGATGCAGGTTTCATCTCTATCGTCAGCCAAACGCAGGTTGACACAGCAACTATCGCTATAAGCGCGATGACCCCGGCCCTAATGTCAAAACCCGAAAAACGCCGTCCCGGCATTAGCCGTCACCACCTTTGGGGACTACATAGACAACCATGGAGAGAGTTGCAGTAAGGATGTGCTCTTCGCTGATGTCCTCAGTTTCTGAAAAACCGGGCGACTCAAGACGCAGGTCGGTTAAGCCAAGCGCGCGCTCCAGTTTCGAAAGCCCCTGAACGAAGCGTTCGACTTGCCGGTAAGACCCTTGGAAGGTGATGGTCATGGGAATCTTGGAATAGTAAGACCCGGCAGCCAAAGCGCCTGCAGATACGCTTGATATCTTTGTCCCTGCCTGTTTTGAGACATCCTCCAACTCACTGATGAAGTAGGGCACTGCACCCTCCGATGTCACGCGAGAGTTGATACTCTCCAGGGCGGATACAGCTTGGGCATAATCATCTCTCATGCGTTGGAGATCATGAATCATGACAGGCAGCGTAGCCATCTTCTGATTGATCGCCTGAGTCTCCGCCTTTACGCTTTCCAATTCCATGGACATAGGCACAAAGACGACTCTGTGAAGAATCCATCCTATGATAACCAAGCATATTATCAAGGTCAGCAACCGCTTTTCAGTCACTTTCCGTAAGATTGACATGTCTAGCCGCCTCCTATAGGCGACAACTTCCCTGTTGCCTCCAGCTTGTAAGTCCCGTCTACCTCATTGACTCTTGTAACCTTCAGTAATTTGACATCACGAAACATGCCGGACTGTTCCAGAGAAATCCCAAACCCGGCTGCTTTAGAAAGCGCGGTAGCCTCTGCCTGAAACAGTACCTTGCCTTCACCGGCAAGTGATAATTGTACAAGGCGCACTCCTTGCGGCATCAAGCCAGGCAAGTTTCTTAGGATTCCATCTACCGGAAGAGGATTCTCCGTTTCCTTCCTGGCCAGTTCAAGCTTGGACTGAATGTCTTTCTTGAGTTTCGCGGTCAAAATAAGCTCTTCCTCGATCCAGGCAAAGCCTGCGAAGTCAGACTCTAAGATAGAAAGGGCTTCCTTGCCCCTGTCGAGCTCTGCACTCTTGAAGCTGTAAAGAAAGGACATAAATAACACAAAAAACAGTATAATTACAAGAGCTGTTACACCGAACAACGCAGGATGCTTGGGTTTCGCCACTTCCTGCGGAAGCAGGTCGACTCCTTTCATCAGCTATCCACCCCTCGATGCGCAAGTCCGATAGCGACTGCAAGTGAAGTCCCGTACGTTGCCAGGTCATCCGCAAGAGGAGAATGTGCGTCGAAAGTGACGTTACTCAAAGGGTCTCCTATTATCACTTCCAGGCCGACACTTGCCTCCAGATACTCTCTGAGACCGCCTAAGTTCGCCCCTCCGCCTGTCAGGACAACCTTTCTTATAGGCGAATGCTCTCTGTTTCTCACTCTGCCCTGGACGTTGCAGTAGTCTATGGATCGCCTTACTTCCACTGCAAGCCTTCGAGCCACCTCTCTCAGGACTTCCATACCCTCCGGATCAAGGCAGCCGTCGTCTTCGGCCTTGCCTACCTCAAGCAAGCTTACTTTGCGCTTCAAGCCCTCTGCTTCGGCGAAGTCCTGTTTCTTGATGCGGGCAATTGCTTGGGTGAAAGTATTACCCCCTATGTTCACCATGCGGGTGAACCTTAAGACCCCTTGTTCTGAATACACCAGATCCGTTGTGCCTCCTCCGATATCCACGAAGAATTGTGAGCCTTCCTCTTCACCGCCACAAAATACACGGCAAATTGAGATTGGTTGAATGTCCAGAAAAAGAGGTTTGACCCCTGCAATCTCCATGGTTTCCACATGGCCTGCCACGAGGCTCTTCGGTGCAGCGACAATCATGACTTCCAGTCTTTCGGGGGAATCATGCCCGCCTCCGACAACGTCAAAGTCTATGCTTGCCTCCTCCACAGGGTAAGGAACGTACGCCCTTGCTTCCCATTTTACTGCTTGAGCCAGTTCCTCCCTGGACATCTTCGGACAGAATACGTGCCTTACGATAACCTCTCCGCCTGATATTGCAGCACACACTTCCCTGCCCCTGATGCCGCCTGTATTGAGAGCCTCTTTCACCGCAAGAGCGACCTCCGGAGGATCCATGACTCTACCGTTACTGATGGCCCCCTGCGGAGTGGGACATACTCCGAGATTTAGGATCTCCAGTTTGCCTCCGGCTTTCCTCGCTTCAACTGCTTTAATGAGGCATGTTCCGATATCAAGCCCGATAATCCGCTTGATTCGGCCGAGTGATAAAATCCTCTTCGCGAGAATCTCCTCCCTTGCTTAGAATCTAAGCCATGGAAACACCATAGGAATAAGGCGTCCGCCGTAAATACACACCATAATGGCGCCTAAGGATATGAACGGCCCGAAAGGAATTTCATCTTTCCTGGACTTAATACCCAGCGCCATGAGACTCACTCCGACTACAGCCCCAATGATGCAGGCAATGACAAATGACGTAAGCCCGCCCGGGACTCCCAAAAAACTTCCGACAAGGGCCATGAATTTTACGTCCCCGCCGCCCATTCCTCCGCGGCTTATGATTGCTATGAGGAATACCAGGCCTCCACAACCTACAACCCCCAGCACCCGGCTGAACACGCCTTGGATTCCTCCGGAAAAGGCGCCTATCAGCAAGCCTACAACCGTCCAAGGAAGCGTCAAGATATCAGGTATGATCTTATGCTTGAAGTCTATACCTGCGGCTACAACCGCAAGGCTTATCAATACAAGCGAATTTCCGGCAGACAACGTAAATCCCTCGGCGCCCAAGACCTTCGCAAACAGTAACCCGGAAACGACCTCCAGTATGGGATACCAAACAGACACCCTCCCCCTGCAGTGTCTACATCTTCCCCATATGACGATATACCCGATAACCGGGATGAGCTCAACCGGCCTGAGCTGAGCCCCGCACTTGGGACAATGCGACCTTGGCGCAACCGGTGACTCTCCGCGAGGAATGCGATGGATACATACTGCCAGGAAGCTCCCTACGACCGTCCCGATTATGAACCCTGCTAATTTCAACACTGTGCCGGCAATCCTCACTTCTCGGTGATCTCAAAATTCTTCATATCAGGCCTATGACCTATGTCCCACAGCTCCTTCAATGAATGCGCTCTCATGCGCCTTCAAGGCCTTCCTCATGATTCAGGAGACACCTGTTTGGCGCAGGCTGCTTGTCCGGCGGCTTGTTCCGGTAAGGCGCCCTACCGGAACAAGCCGGAGAGTCTTCTTCACCCTCTTGACATGATCCTCCCGAATCAGGAGCAGTCATAAAGGAGAATCTCTGCATGACATAGCCTCTCACGGTGTTGTGCCACCTGATTCTGCGCCCTAATCTGCATGACTGCATGTTACATCTTTGAAGCTACCGTCGTCATTTAGATTTATTGAATATACCGCTTCTTTGTCTACTGGACAGGTAAGTCCCGCTTTGATGTACCCACCTGATTCTAAGGCCGCTACGTTCGCTGGATACACATCTCCTTCGTTTAGGTGGTCCGCCCAGTACCTCGTTACTGCGCTTTCAAGAACTGCTATATTGGCAGCACACGCGCTTTCCTTGGCTTTGTCGAAAGAAGCAGTATACCTTGGTATGGCAATCCCTGCGATAATAGCGATAATCGCAAGGACAATCAAGAGTTCAATCAAAGTAAAACCACGACTGTTATGTAGTACACTCAGCACACGGTCCTTAATGCGTGTCATAGCATCTCTCATGATTCTGTCTCCTCTCCCAATCTGGTTGCTAAATTCCAAATGAGTCCTCTGACAATCTTAAGACCTTGACCTAAAGCACCTGTACCATCTCGAACATAGGCAGCATTACCGCTGCCACTATTAACCCAACTGACAGACCGACCACTGCAATGAGCACCGGCTCAATAATACTTGTCAGTGATTTGATTCCTCTGTCCACCTCCTTTTCATAGAACTCCGCAAGCTTCACCAAAACCTGATCAATAGCTCCGCTTTCCTCTCCTATTGCCACCATTTGCGCAACAACGGGCGGAAAAATTCCGGCATCCGCAAGTGGAGCTGCAATACCCGCGCCTTCCCTCACCCCGGATCGAACCTTCTCCAGCCCTAACGCAACAACTTGATTGCCTACGACTCTTTCCACTATCTCAAGGCTCTGTAATATGGGAACTCCTGCGCCTACAAGACTTGCGAGGGTTTCAGAGAAGCGTACGATGATGACTTTCATTGTGAAGCTTCCAACTACCGGGAGCTTCAGCACAACAGAATCCCACCGGTAGAGACCTTCATCAGTTCCCACATAATACCTTGCTGCAAGCACAATCAGAGCCGAAACCCCAATTAGCACATACCAGCGCGCCTTGACGAACCTCCCTATGGAAATCAGAGCCCTGGTGAGCCAGGGAAGGTCAACGCCGGATTCCTCAAGCACACCTGCAAAACTCGGGACCACCGTTGCAAGGAGGATAATGACAATGATTACAGCAAACACGGCAATTACTGCAGGGTATGTCATTGCACCCTTAACCCTTTGCCTCAAATCGTAGTCCCTGTCAAAATACGAGGCCAGCCTTGCAAGGACTTCATCCAGCCTACCGGAGGCCTCGCCCGCATCAACCATGTTAAGGAAAATCGGGGGAAACGCCCCTGTATCAGCTAACGAACGGGCAAGGGACATTCCGGCATCTACATTCACTCTGGCAGCGCCCAGCACTTCTCTTTCCAGCGTCGACTCAGCCTGTTCGGTAAGAGTATGAAGAGCAGGCGAAAGCCCGACTCCTGCATTCATCATAATCGACATATGCCTGGCAATCCGAGACAGATGCACTAACCCGAGCCTGCCCCTGGAAGAACCCATAGGCGTTATGGCTTTCACCCGCTCACTCTTCTCGTCCCGGGTGAGCCCTATGATGAATAAGCCTTGCGCTTTCAGCATGTCAAAGGCTGAAGATTCGTCCCCAGCCTCAATGTTGCCTTTCGTCAACCGTCCGCTTGTATCCCGCGCCCGATATGAGAAGGTTGCCTTCATCTTGCACCTCCTGCACAAACCGATCCTACGTTGCTCTGAGAAGGCGTTTCATGTCGTCAGCGTCAACCGCTACGGCAAGGGCGTCCTCATTGGAGACTACTCCCTGCTCCACCCAATAGCGGAGGGAGTGCTCCAGTGTTTGCATTCCAAATCTTGCGCCTGTCTGAATCATAGACCTTAATTGATGGGTCTTTCCTTCACGGATAAGGTTCCTTACAGCGGGGGTACCTACCATTATTTCGACGGCAGGCACTCTGCCCGGCTTATCCTTCCTGGGGATCAACTGCTGAGCGATTACAGCTTCCAGTGTCCCTGCAAGCTGAACCCTTATCTGATCCTGTTGATACTCGGGGAAAACATCGATTATCCGGTCAACAGTCTGGACAGCGTCACCTGTATGGAGCGACGCGAGAACCAGGTGTCCTGTCTCAGCCGCAGTTATCGCAGTCGCCATAGTCTCCAAGTCTCGCATTTCACCTACGAGGATTACGTCCGGATCCTCTCTTAGCGCAGCTCGTAGGGCAGACGGAAATGACTTTGCGTCCTCCCCAATCTCGCGTTGATTCACTATTGCCTTCTTGTGTTGGTGCAAGTACTCTATAGGATCCTCAATAGTCATCACATGACAGTTCCTCGTGGAGTTAATGAACCCGACCATGGCTGCGAGAGTCGTAGACTTCCCACTGCCTGTAGGCCCTGTCACCACCACAAATCCCCTGCGCTTTCCTGCGAATGCCTCCAGGATTTGAGGCAACCCCAAATCCCTTAGGTTCGGAACGTCAAACGGAATGATTCTTATGGCAGCCCCCAAGGCGCCCCGTTGCTTATACGCGTTTACCCTAAAGCGTCCGATTCCCGGAAGCCCCATGGAAAAATCTACATGTCCTTCATCATCAAAGACTTGCCTGTTGTCTTTGCTCATCATGGACATGACGAGGCGTTCAGTATCATCGGCCGAGAGGCGTCTCAAATCGTCGTCCATAGGCCTGAGTGTGCCGGTGACTCTTAACATAGGCGGAAGCCCCGCTGTGATATGTAAGTCAGACGCTCCGCTTCCTACTGCAGCCTTCAACAGGCCTTCAAACCCTATCACCCAAATCCCCCTATCACTTTAGGAACAGCGCATACTTTCCCCAGCTCTTCCCGGCTGGTTATGCCGAGAAGGACCTTGGACACCCCGTCCATGGCAAGTCTTGTCATTCCGCGCAAGACGGCAGCTTCCTCAATATCTTCGGCAGGCGCGCCCTGCATTACAAGGTTCCTGATATCCGCGGTTATGTCCATAATCTCACATATGGCAGTCCGTCCCAGGTACCCCGTATTTCCACATTGCCTACATCCTCGGCCGCGTTTGAATGTCCGGCCTCTGTCTGCTTCAACTTCTCCTGCAATCTCAGGCGCCAAAGCCTTCCATGCATTCCAGGTGGCATCATCCACCGGGTATGTCTCGACACAATAGGGACATACCTTCCTCACAAGCCTCTGCGCAATGACAGTGGTTACTGATGAAGCCACAAGATACGGTTCTATGCCCATTTCGGCAAGCCTTATCAAAGCGCCTGCCGCGTTTATCGTATGAAAAGTGCTGAGGACAAGGTGGCCCGTCATAGCGAACCTCACTGCAATCTCAGCGGTTTCCCTGTCTCTAACCTCTCCCACCATTACGATGTCAGGGTCCTGCCTGAGAATGGCGCGGAGGCCTTGGGCAAAAGTGAGGCCTGCCTTAGGATTCGTCTGAACTTGACTCACTCCGGGAATACGAAACTCTACCGGATCTTCGATGGTGACAATACTCTTCTCCTCGGTATTCAAGTACTGAAGGGCTGCATAGAGAGTCATTGTCTTCCCGCTCCCCGTCGGGCCCGTTACAAGGATAATACCATTGGGATCCTGTAAGGCTCTCTTCAGACGATCCACGTCATTATCCAGGAACCCGAGTTCCTCGAGACTCCCCACAACACCCCTTGACCTCAAGATCCTAACCTCAGCCTTCTCCCCGTGAATGGTGGGAAGAGTGGATACACGAAGGTCGATATCTTCACCGTCGAGCCTGAGCTCAACCCGCCCGTCTTGCGGTAGACGCCTCTCGGCAATATCCATCCCGGCCACGATCTTAATGCGAGAGGTCACGGCAGGCCCTAACTTCAGCGGAAAAACCATCACCTCTCGCAGAACCCCGTCAATTCGATACCTCACCCGGACGTCCTTCTCTTGCGGCTCGATGTGCACATCGCTTGCTCTGGCTTTCACAGCTTCTGAGATCACAGCGCTCGCAAGTCTTACCGCAGGCGCACCCAGCACTTCAGCATCCTCAGGCTTCTCCTCTTCTTCGTAAGGATCGGCTGCATCAGCCTGCGCCTCTACCTCCCTTGCCAGTTTCGTCCCTGGCCCGGCCCCAAAATATTCACTGATAGCTGCGTGAATTTCAATATCACTTGCTATCACGGGTTCTACCTCAAGGCCGGTCATGATCCGGACATCATCCATGGCGAAAACATCGAGGGGATCAGCCATCGCCAGAGTCAGGCCGGTTTCTGTCTTCTCTATCGGGAAAACCCTATGTGTCCTGGCAAACACTTCAGGGATAAGTTGAGCCACATCCGGACTTACGATGTACCTGGCAAGGCGAACCCTGGGAATTCCAAGCTGCGTCTCAAGTGCGGAAAGCATGACGTCTTCATCCACTAACCCTTGGGACACAAGAATCGACCCGAGCCTTTCTCCGCTCTCCTTCTGTAATAACATGGCTCTCTTCAGGTCCGCCTGGGTCAATACACCTGCATCCATCAAGATCTCACCCAGTCTTCGCCTGGGCGCCATTGCGAAAGGAACCTTGAAGTCGCTATTCCCATTGATTTCCGACGTGTTTCCCATGTCATTCACACCCCAGATCAACAATCACATGTGCAGAGTTAGACACAGAAACCGGTATTCCTGCATCTTCCAGTCACATACTAGAAAAATACCATGAATCCACAATTACTTCGTCGAATATTGTCGTTCACAAGATGCAGTCAAAGGGCTTTCGCGTCTATTGGACTGCAGGCGAATATTCGGATTTAGCCTGCCTGATTAGGCGTCAGAGCCGGGATAAGGCCGGTGAAGAAGGGACTCAACGCGGTCCAGGATCTCTCCTGCGACTTGGCGTTTGGTCATGTAAGGCAAGTCCTCTTTGTGTCCTCCGGGATAGAGGATCTTCACTTCATTGTAATCTGATTCGAAACCTGAGTCATGCCGGGAAACATCATTTGCAACAATGAAGTCAAGGTTCTTAGATACAAGTTTGTCTTTGGCGTTCTTAATCAAGTCTCTGGTTTCTGCTGCAAACCCAACCGTAATTCGCTCTCCCTTGAGCTTACCGACTTCCAGCATGATATCGTCACATCTCGCAAGGAGAATATGCTCCAGGCCTTCTCTTTTCTTCATCTTCTCAGAAGCCACATCTCGAGGACGAAAGTCACAAGGTGCTGCAGCGCCGATAATGACATCAGTATCACTTAGGTGATCCATAACTGCCTGAAACATCTCATGAGCGGTCCTCACCTGAATCACATTAACCCCGAAGGGGCTGGGAAGCGCCGAAGGCCCTGTAACCAGGATAGCGCGGGCTCCGCGCTCCTTCGCTGCCTTAGCCAGCTCATAGCCCATCTTCCCTGACGACCTGTTTGTTATGTACCTCACAGGATCAAGGGGTTCCTGGGTGGGGCCTGCGGTTACCAGTACAGTTACGTCCCTAAGAGACGTTCCCTCAAGGAGAATCCTCTCAATTTCGGGAACAATGTCCTGAGGTTCAGGCAGACGTCCTTTCCCCTCTTTACCACATGCAAGGTATCCGAAACCAGGGTCCATGACATGGTAGCCCAGAGTTCTGAGATGTTCGACGTTACCGGTGACGATAGGATTCAGGTACATACCCTCGTTCATTGACGGAACAAGAAGCACAGGGGCTTTGGTTGCCATTATTACTGTAGTCAGTAGATCATCTGCAATACCATGAGCGACTTTCCCCAGGCAATTGGCGGTTGCAGGCGCTACCACCAGAATATCGGCTATCTCCGCCAGACTCACATGTAGAACATCCCAGACATCCGGCTCCCTGAACATTTCATATGACACCGGATTCCCGGAGATCGTCCTGAATGTTAACGGAGCAACAAACCTCGTGGCTGCTTCCGTCATGACTACATGGACAGAAACGCCTCTCTTAACAAGAAGACTCGCTATCTCCACACTCTTGTATGCAGCTATACCTCCGGTCACACCCAGAACGACAGTCTTCCCTTCCATGGGTTCCTCCTATTATGAAAACGGCGCCCGCCTCCCGGGCGCCTGAGTTCCTACTTGATTCCTGACCCTGGCTCCTCAAGGGAGACTTTACCGACGAGGATTTCCTCCATTGCCACGGTGACGGGCTTGTTCGATTTCGTATCAATAAGCACTTTTGCCCCGTTCACCAATTGCCGTGCTCTTTTTGCCGTAGCAACTACCAAGGAGTATCTACTCATTGCCTTATTAGAAAAAGCTTCAAGTGGTGGATGTAACATGACGTATTGAGTCCCTCCCGTAAACAACACCCCGCATGTGCCCTGTGACGTCGCAACTCTTTCCCCATCTTACCCCTGTTACGGGAAATTACACTGACTGGCCCTTCAAATTGCCAATGAATCTTGATAGATCGCACCTTGCAACCTTAGAGCGCTCTGCCGTTATTATAGCACGAAGGTTATCAACAGCTTCATCCAGATTATTATTGACTACTACATAATCATAATCAAATACTGCTTCCAACTCATCCCACGCCAATTTGAATCTGGCACTGATATCCTCTTCGCTGTCTCTGCCACGCGCACAAATACGCCGCCAGAGTTCCCCCATTGAGGGAGGCATCAGATAGACAAAAATGCCCGCCGGCCACCTGGTTCTCACTTGCCTAGCGCCTTGAATGTCGATATCAAGTATTACATCATGCCCTTGCGCAGTAGTTTCTTCAATGAATCTGCGTGGAGTGCCATATGAATTACCATACACGGTTGCCCACTCCAGGAGTTCCCCCGCCTCCTGCATTTCTTGAAACTCGTCCTGTGTGACAAAGTTATAATGAACCCCTCTTACCTCTCCTGGACCCGGCGGGCGGGTGGTTACTGAAACTGAATAATGAATCTTGTCCAGTCTCTCGCCAAGCTCATTAACAACGGTGTTCTTCCCGGCGCCGGACGGCCCGGAAAGAACTATCAAGAACCCTTGCTTTCTCTCGAGGCTAGTCATTCTGCTGAATCACGTCCTGACTGGCTTTGTTTCCCCGAAAGCCTGTGAGCTACAGTCTCCGGTTGTACAGCACAAAGGATAATGTGATCACTGTCCGTCAAGACAACAGCCCGAGTTCTCCTTCCGTATGTAGCGTCAACTAGTTTACCGCGTTCCCTAGCCTCCTGCACTATCCTCTTTATCGGGGCTGACTCAGGGCTTACGATCGCAATTATCCTATTGGCCGCAACAATGTTCCCAAACCCTATGTTAATGAGCTTAACGGTCATGACCGGCACCTCTCCCTACTTGGCCAATTTGCTGAGTAACGCTTCTTTTTGCCTGGCCCCCAAACCCTGCACCCTCCTGGATTCATGTATACCAATCTCTTCCATAATCTTACGGCTTCTGACTTTTCCGATTCTGGGCAAGGATTCTAACAGATAGGACACACGCATCCTGGATATTACTGCATCATCAGCACTGTCCAAGACTTCCTCCAAGGTGAGCCGGCCTTGCTTGAGATCCTCACGGACTCTGGCTCTCTTTGAGCGCATCTCCTGGGCTTTCTTCAGGGCTGCCCTCTTAGCTTCAGGACTTAGCTCCGGTAACGTCATTGTCTCACCTCCTCGTTGGCAAACTCTACTGCGCTTTCGGCGGGGTCACTCTATGTTTTGGATTTGCTCTCTGATTTTCTCAAGTTCGCTCTTAATATCGACAACCCTATGAGAGATATCTGAATCCTGAGCCTTTGCACCTATCGTGTTAACCTCTCGCTGCATCTCTTGGACCAGAAACTCAAGACGACGCCCTATGGGTTCATCCTGCCTTACTACTTCGTAAATCTGAACAGAGTGGCTCCCGAGTCTTACCAGCTCTTCAGTAATGTCACTCCTATCAGTATAGAACGCAGCCTCCATTACGATACGACTCTCATCAACCGAGGTATCACCAAGGAGCTCCGCAAGGCGTGCCTCCAACCTCATCCTGTAATCCTCTATGACCCTGGGAGCCCTTTCCCTAATCTGCTCTATAAGCCCTTCAATCAGCTTCGTCCTGCCTACAATATCCCGCGCTAAGAATGCTCCCTCTTTTGCCCTCATTTCTTTTAGTCCTATCATGGCTTGAAGAGCGGACTGTTCCATCAGTCTCCACATTTCTTCGGAATCAACCTGTCTATGGGTTAACTCCATGACACCCGGCAACGATATGAGGCCATTAATACCCAAATCCCACGACAATCCCAAATCGTGCGCAAGTTGTCGAGTTGCTGACATATATGAATCTACAAGGCTACGGTTAGTTTTGACAGCGGAGAGGCTTTCTCCTGCTTCTCCCAGAGTTACTGAAATATCTATGCGGCCTCTGTCAAAATGCTCAGCCACGAGACGCCGGAGTTTATCCTCAAACTCCAAAAGCTCTCGCGGGACACGAACGAGTATGTCACGATAACGGTGATTTACAGACCGCATCTCGACTATGCAACTGATTCCTTGCCCCAGACTCTCACCGCGGCCATAACCGGTCATGCTATAAGCCATTATCCGCATTCCTCCTGCTCCCTATTCTACTACACAGCATTTGGTCTCTACAAGGGTTTTTGCCATGAATTGCCGATATATCCAAGCACAAAAGCCTTATTCGGACAATACCATGATGTAGAAAGCCATGATTTACAGCATCACGTGCAATTTTGGCACCGTCAGGGAAGAAGGGGCCGGATACACTCTCAATTATGGCCAGGAGGGAGAATATGCAATCGCAAAGTCAAGGCAGACTGAAGAAAGTCTTCCCTGGCGCAAATACGCCTGAAGGCTTTTTCTCATTTTACGATTTTATGATCGACCCTTGCGCCAACATGATCATCATTATCAAGGGTGGACCCGGTATAGGGAAGTCTACGCTAATAAGGCGAATAGGATCATCCCTCCTTGACATGGGTTACGACACTGAATATGCTTGCTGTTCCCATGATCCTGACTCATACGATGGGGTAGTCGTCCCCAAATTGGGGTTGGCCCTCTTCGACGGAACTCCCCCCCATGTACTGGAGCCTCGGTTCCCGGGGATAGTCGAACACATCGTCAATTTAGGAGATTTTCTTAACAGAAAGAGACTCATCCCACATAGACAAGAAGTCGTTGAAACGCTGGGCGAAGTCTCAATACTGTTCGAGAGGGCGTTCCGCTATCTGAAGGAGGCAAGAATCATCCATGATGATTGGGAAGCATACCATATTCAAGCCCTTGATTTTGGATGTTTGAATTGCATTGCCGAAGAGCTTTCGCATGACTCGTTCCATGACACACAGATTTCGCCCAGCCCCGGCAAATCAAGACGCCTTTTTGCCAGCGCCATAACTGCGTCAGGGCCGATTCACCACCTCCGGACCATAGTAGGGCATGCATCACGAAGATATATCCTAAAAGGTGAACCCGGAACCGGAAAATCAACTATTGTCAAAAAAATAGCTGAGAAAGCCCTGAGTCATGGGTTCGATGTTGAATTCTACCATTGCCCTCTTGATCCGTCGAAGGTGGAACATGCAGTAATACCCGAACTCGGGGTAGCCTTGGTAAGCTCGTCTTGGCCACATCTTATTGACCCTATGAAAGATATTGACAGGGTCATCGAAACAGGCCAGGCCGTCTCAATGAAAATCGCCGGTAAGTACGAGTCCGCAATTGCCGACGCAAAACAACGTTTTGGCCAGGCAGTCCGAAGAGCTGTCCGGTGCCTGCATGATGCAAAAGAGGAATATGATAAGGTCCAGGCCATCTACTCGGAAAGTATGGATTTCCCTGCAGTTGAACGCTTAGGCGATCGTATCCTCGGGGAAGTCCTTGAATTGGAGCGCAAAATCAGGGAAGCTACCGCATGATATCAGAGGGTGGAAGCTCTGGAGATGCCATTATCGTCTTCTGATGATCATACGTTACCATACCTGGGCGTGCACCCTTAGGTTTCTTCACATTCTTCCTACGGGTGTAATCCACTGCCACTTTCGAATCAGTTCTCCCTCTGCTGAAGTAGGCAGCAATCCCTGCAGTAACAAGAAGCGTTTCTTCAGGAATCTCATCTTCCACTTGGTCTGTCCTTAATACCACATGTGCGCCGGGAATCCCACGAGCGTGCATCCAAATATCGTCCGGGCGCGCCATCTTCATGGTAATCAAATCGTTTTCTTTGTTGTTCCTACCGGCAATAACCGTATAACCATGAACGGCAAAGGATAGCAGCGAAACCTCGCCTTTTGCCTTTGGCCCCTTTCTCTTCGCGGCGCTTTCCGCATCCTCTTGAAGATAACCCTGCTCCATAAGCTCAGCACGGATAGCTCCTAACTCTCCTTGCTTGTCTGCTTGCCGGATGGTCATGGATACCTGCTCAAGATACTTGAGTTCAGCCTGGGTCACCTTCATCTGCCGGTCAGCACTTTCCAATACTCGTTTAGCCCGCGCGTATCTTCTGAAGTAACGCTGGGCATTCTCCGGTGCAGACAGCCTAGGGTCAAGCGGAACCTCGATCTCTCTGCCTTGAGGGTCGAAGTAATCCGCCAACTTTGCCGAGCCCATCCCCGCACCTATCTGCGGGGCATTGGCAAGTATCAGCTCACCTAGTTTTCGACACTCCAAATCCTTGTTAGCCTGGGATATTTCCTCATCCTGAGCCTTTGCTTTCCGTCTGCATCGTGCAATATTCGAGTCTACTACGTTAAGGAGTTCCGCCTTTTGCCCGGAAAGCGCATCTTCGTCCTCTTTAAGCGAGTACGCGCAATCCAGAAGCCGACTTACGCATGGAAGATGAGTCTCATCACGAATGGAATCAGCGAGACGCAATAAGGCATCCCGGAGTCGTGCCGCGCTATCCCGGTCAAGGGCGGAGCATGTAATGTCAGGCACAAGGCCTACCTCACGAAGAACCCGGCCAGCCGACTCCCGCCCAAAGCCTGCAAATAAAGACACAAGCAACCTGTCAAGAGGCACAGAAGGAGTATTAGCTTGAGACCGGCATAATGCGTCATCCAAGTCTTCCTTGGATGCGACGAGTATGTCCAGCTTATCCTGGGCCGGTGGCTGCGTATATTGAATCCCGGGCCCCATCTGACGCACTCTGCTCAAATCGGAACCGATATGCTTGATACTGTCCAGGACCATACCGGATGCTTTGTCGACAAGTGCTATATTGCTGTGTCTTCCCATTGCCTCTACCACCAAGGCTTTCGGCGTCTCTTCCCGGGATCGCAGAAACGTAATCTCAAGAACCCTGTCAAGGCCTGATTGTGCAACATGCATAACCCTGGAACCTATGAGGTACTTCCGAAGAAGCATGCAAAACGCAGGCGGAACCAGGGGATTCTCACGCCCAATTTGTGTGATATGAATTCGAGCTGCTTCAGGCCGGGACGATGCAACAACCGTGATATTGCGCCCGGGTTGCCGCATAGTCATAGTAAGCTCAAGCTTGGACGGTTGGTAGATCTTGTCTACCCGGGCCCCAATTAGATTCTGTCTGAATTCAGCGGCTACCGCAGCCATTACAATGCCGTCAAACATCAACTCTACCAGCTCCCGTCAGAAGTAGTATATGAAGCTATGGAGTACCAGTCAATAAGGTATTATCTTTTGGACAAGTGAATATCAATAATTATTGACAGGTTCAAACAGAAGGGGGTCCCATATCTTGCAGGTCCCTTGCCAACTATTATGGCATACGCTCAGTCCTTCTGCCGTATCTTCCATTCTGAAAACCAGCATGATTTCAGGGCTCACCGGAAGAGAGGCCGAGCGACGCCTGGTTCATTTGGGGAAGAACATGTTGGAGAAGGTCAGACGGGTTTCGCCCCTTCAAATTCTCATCAGCCAATTTCGCGATTTTATGGTGCTTGTGCTATGTGCCGCTGCCCTGGCATCTTTTGCCCTTGGAGAACTTGGAGATACCGTCACCATAATCACTATAGTGATCCTCAACGCCTTTCTCGGATTCATCCAGGAATATCGTGCAGAACGCTCCCTGGAAGCCCTTCAACAGCTTGCAGCCCCTTCGGCAAAGGTCATCAGAGAGGGAGTCCCTATAGAGGTCAAGGCGTGTGATATCGCCCCAGGGGATATCCTCGTGATTGAGGTGGGGACCAGGATAGCGGCAGATGCCCGTCTCATCGAAGTCGCCCGGCTGGAAGTGGAAGAATCCATTCTCACCGGCGAATCCCTTCCGGTGGCAAAGACAGCCCACGACCTTCTCCCCGAATCTTCCGGCGTGGGGGACAGGCGTAACATGGTGTTCATGGGGACTGTAGCCACAAGGGGGCACGGAAAAGGAATCGTTGTGGAAACGGGAATGTCAACCGAAATAGGGAAAATTGCACACATGGTCCAGGAGGAAAAAGATGAGACTACCCCGTTACAGCGCAGGCTGGAGCACTTAGGACGCATTCTCGTTGCAGTCAGCATAACTCTGTGCGCTTTTGTGGCAATTGCAGGCTTCATGCGAGGCGGGGATCCGGTGGAAATGATAATGTCCGGCGTCAGTTTGGCTGTGGCAGCAATCCCTGAAGGCCTTCCGGCTGTGGTGACAATTGCCTTGGCTTTAGGCGTTCAACGCATGGGAAGACGTAATGCAATTGTCAGAAGGCTCCCGGCAGTGGAGACTCTCGGGTGCGTCACGGTGATTTGCGCTGATAAAACCGGTACGCTTACAAGGAATGAGATGACTGTAAGAGAGCTTTTTGTCGGAGGCAGACAGGTAGAAGTAACAGGAGTGGGATACGCTCCTTACGGTGAATTCCTCATGTCAGGACAGCGAATCGACCCGGGAGGCACAACCGATCTTCTGCTCGCTCTCAAAATCGGGCTCTATTGTAGCAATGCCACCTTAACCCGAAACCGCAAAGCAGTGACCTCAGATCCCCTCATATCACGGCAAAAAGCAGGACCGGCCCCTAGATGGGAGATCCTGGGAGACCCCACGGAAGGCGCCCTTGTTGTGGCAGGCGTCAAAGCAGGGCTGTTGCCTCGGACTCCGGGCCCTCCGAATTCTCCCGTGCATGAAATTCCTTTCGATTCGGAAAGGAAAAGGATGACCATGGTCTACCGGGAATCAAAAGGGTTCATCGCATACACAAAAGGCGCTCCGGAAGTCATTGTGAATCTGTGCTCCGGCATACTCGAATCAGGCAGGGTTCAAGACTTTTCCCCTCGGGAAAAAAAGAGAATTCTCAGTGAAAACTCGCAGATGACATCCGGGGGGCTTCGCGTTCTGGGGCTTGCGTATCGCCGTCTGCCGGAACTCGCCGGACGGGATCTGGACAGCGCCGAAGCAAATCTCACTTTTGTGGGGCTTGTGGGAATGGAAGATCCGCCGCGCGAAGAAGTGAAGAAGTCGGTCGCCCTGGCCAGGGGCGCAGGAATTCGCACAATCATGATTACCGGAGACCACGTAGGCACTGCTGTTTCCGTAGCTCGCGCCCTGGATCTCTCCGGCAAAGACGATCTTGCGATAACCGGAAGCGAACTGGACAATATGAGTGATGACAGGCTCTTGGAATGCGTGGAGAATTCAACGGTATTCGCAAGGGTAAACCCTGAACACAAGCTAAGGATAGTGAAAGCCCTCAGGGCCCATGGGCATATCGTGGCAATGACAGGTGACGGAGTAAATGACGCCCCTGCCATACGAGAAGCAGATATCGGAGTCGCAATGGGACTGTCAGGGACTGATGTCACGAGAGAGGCATCTGCCATGGTCCTGGCAGATGACAACTATGCTACTATCGTAGCTGCTGTAGAAGAAGGAAGGGCCATATATGATAATATCCGTAAGTTCATTCGGTATCTTCTGGCTTGTAACGCAGGCGAAGTCTTAACCATGCTGATAGCGGTCGTTATCGGTCTTCCGTTGCCCCTCGTGCCTATTCAGATCTTGTGGATGAATCTAGTGACAGACGGGCTCCCTGCGATTGCCCTTGGTGTGGATCCTTTGGACCCTCAAGCCATGTCACGGAAACCACGCCGCCCCCGGGAAGGGGTGTTTTCTGAAGGCCTGGGACTGAAAATCGCATCCCAAGGAATCATTATTGGAACATGTACTACTGTGGCGTTCATAATATCCTTAGCTCTTTACTCCGAACTTACAAGAGCAAGGACAGTGGCATTTACATGTCTCGTGATGGCACAGCTCATTTACGTGTTTCATTGCCGATCAGAGTATCACCGCCTGTCAGAAACAGATCTCTTGACAAATCCGTATCTCATAGGCGCTGTAATAATCTCCGGCGCCATGCAACTCGCAGCAGTGTACCTGCCTATGGCTCAAGGGATATTCCGCACTGTGGCCCTGGACGGACTGGACTGGATCATCATATTCGTGCTTTCAGGATGGTCCGGCGTTTTTGCGGTCATTACCCAGAAAATAAGACGCCTGATCGAAAGGCGCACTTCTGTCATACGGGTTTGAGACCCTACATAAGTCCTTCCTTGGGATTCGTTCTTCCGGAAACAACTTGCCTCCGCTTTCGCTCTCTATCCCAAAGTGTCCACTCCACCCAAAGTGAAGGGGCTATGCATATTGACGAGTATGTCCCCACCAAAAGCCCTAAGATAATGGCAAGGCTGAAATCCCGGATACTGGCGCCGCCGAAGAAATACAGCGCGAGCACTGCCAGGAGGGTGGTAAGGACTGTATTGATGGATCTTGTCATAGTCTGGAGTATGCTGTTGTTCGCTATTTCCTCAACCGTCTCCTTCTTGCGGAATTTCAAGTTCTCCCTGATCTTATCGTAAATCACGATGGTATCATTGATAGAGTAACCGATAATTGTGAGGATAGCAGCAATAAACGGGCTATTTACCTGCCTTCCGAGAAATGCAAATACCCCAAGCACTAATATGGTATCGTGAATCAGAGCCAAAACGGCAGCGACACCGAACTTAAACTCAAATCTTAAGGACACGTATGCAACAATACCAAGACAGGAAAGGATTATGGCAAGAACCGCCTTATTGAGGAGTTCCTTTCCGATAACTGCCTCCACCATCTGGGATTCCACAAGGCTTGCAGCGCCGAAATCGGCGGAGAGCTCATCCACTATCCTATTCACTTGTTCGGTGTTCAATGGCCTACCTTCAACCTGCGCTCTGATCTGCACATCAAATGTGCCCCGGATCGGCTGTATAACAGCTTTCCTCAGGTTCATGTCAGCCAACGCGCTACTTGTCAGGACGCGGCTGACTTCGGAAGCTGAAACCGGTTTGTCAAACCTCAGCCTAATGAGGGATCCGCCTGTGAAGTCCACTCCCAGATTAAGGCCGCTCACCCCTAAAGCGATTATTCCTATGACTACCAGGATGGCCGAGATGGCAAGGTATGTTCGTCTCTTGCCGATGATATCCAATGCGCCGACCTCCCTAAACTCCGAAGTGCTTTCTGTATTTTTCAGGATTTCTATCCACTATCGAAACAAGGATCAACTTCGTCACGACCACAGCCGTAAACATGCTGGAGATAATTCCTAATCCAAGCGTTACTGCAAATCCTCTGACAGCGCCTGAACCGAACAGGTAAAGGGCGCCTGCAGTAATCAGCGTCGTCACATTTGAGTCAAGAATACATCCGAAAGCTCGGGAGAATCCGCCTTCAATAGCAGCACGTATGCGCTTGCCGCCGCGAAGTTCTTCCTTAATCCTCTCAAAGATAATGACATTGGCGTCCACAGCCATGCCTACCGAAAGAATAAGGCCTGCTATTCCCGGTAAAGTCAACACTGCTTTAAGGCTGACCAAGGCAGCCATGACTATTACCGCATATATCAGAAGCGCAATGTCTGCCACAAACCCGGGAAACCTATAGATAACCAGCATAAACAGAATTACAAGGCCGGCTCCGATAGCAGCGGCTACCTTGCTCCGGTCTATGGCTTCCTGGCCAAGGGTAGGCTCAAGGACTTCAGCGTGAAGGACTTCCAAAGGTACGGGAAGAGCGCCTGCCCTGAGCATCATGGAGAGATCCTTTGCTCTGTCCATACTACCTAATCCGGTAATCTGGCCCTTGTCTTTGATCACGGTTTGGACTACCGGCGCTGAGAGGAGTTCCTCATCAAGGTATATGGCGATTCTCCGCCCGATATTATCTAATGTCGCCTTCTCGAATTTCCTTGCGCCTTCCGGGGTAAGTTCAAAGTTCACGGCAGGACGGCTATACTGATCATACCCGGCTACTGCAGTTCTCAAGTCATTGCCGGTCATGATAACATTGCCGCGTTCATCTCTAAATTCCAGTTGAGCGGTACGTCCTATAATTTCCCTGGCTCTGTGCGGGTCTTTTACACCCGCCAGTTCCACGATAATACGCCTCGCTCCTTGCCTGTAGATCACAGGCTCAGCAACACCCAACTGGTTCACCCGTCTCTCAATGACTTCCTTTGCGCGGGCAACAGCATCATCATCAGCCTTGACTGTCTCGGTATCCCTGGCTTCGAGGATCATCCGAGTGCCACCACGCAGATCGAGCCCAAGATTAATCGGGAGCTTCCAGATGGCCAGGGCGCATACGACCACAATTGCAACTACACCGACAAACCTCCAGATGATTCCTGGCCTCATACACTGGGTTCCTCCTTCGCCACCCCAAATTTGCACAACCCCATTATATGAGTTAGGTATTAGCTTGTCAATTTGCCTCTTCCTCGTTACGTATCTTATCTCAGGAAAGCCCCGGCAATTGCTCACGTTACGTTTGGAATAGCCGAAAATGTCTTAGATTGTGACTTCGTACACCTTTTTTACATAGACTATAGCGAGGACAGGAAGCTGATTCAGTCATATGGATGCGAGCTCTGATCCTGACATGAAAGCATGTGGATGCGCCAGGATGTAAATGTACCTTGGGGGGAGGGAAATGACGGAATTCCTGGCTATCGGTGACCTTGTAGTTAGGAAGTCTCACGATGAGGACGTAGTCTTTAGAGTGGTGTCTCTCAATGAAGGTATCGCCTTGTTGCGAGGCATATGCTTTCGGGTGATGGCTGACGCCCCCCTTAGTGACCTCGTCAAAGTAGACTCTGACTATGAAGCAATGCAAGAAGAGCACTTCGCGGCGTTAAGAAGGAAGATCGTCTAAAGTGAAAGGAAGTGATTCCTATAGAGCGCGGATATACGAAAGAAGAATTCCTTGAAATGGAACAGTATATCAAAGGTCTCGTTGAAGACGAAAAGGAGCAGGAAATACTCCAAGCCCCACAGCAACTGAGTTACGTCGTGGCAAGGGCAAGCTGGTTCAGGCAATCTGCCCCGGAAGGAAGCTCAATCCTTTGGATCGCATCTACTGACGGGGGGTATGCGACACGTACGGTCAGTGAAGAATTCGTCCGAACCTGGGGGCCCATAATCATGGAAGCAGACCAATTATGGCTGGGGATCGATGCAAGATCCGTTATACAGTTGTGGCAGCCCGGGGTATTTTATTGATATTCTCAAGCAGCCTTCCATACTTACGTAATATCCACTTCCAACCACCGACAGCGCCGAATGAGAGGCGTCCTCCGTCACAGAGGGCGCCTCGAGTTTTAGGAAACTAACGTTCAATGGCAAATTGCCGGTCAACTCCATACGGTATGTATAGAACCCACCTTAAGCCTTCAAGGTTGGGATCGCCGGCAAAATCAGCCATAAACTTCGGAAAGATAAGGAATCCCCTTTTGGAAGTCCGAGCCGCAATCGGTCCGTCAATGTCACTGTCTCTTATTGGCATCGGATAGTAATGCATTCTCCTGACTCGCGTCGTCTCAACAGTATAATATGCTTCAAGCTGCGGATAGATCGCCACTTCGCAGTCAAGCTCATTCTCTATGAGAATATCGAATTTAATCTCAGACGGTAATTCCAGCAAAGATAACACAGTTATGCGCAAGCCGTCAATTTCAACAGGCTCTTGGAATATTATCCCAGGCATGAAACTGTCTGAAGCCCAACCCCGCCCCCGTCTACCGTCATCAATGACTGCAAATTCCGATTCGTTGGATCTTGCAACTCTCACATACCTGACACCGAAGTCCCCGTCCTTGTCCCGGAACACGACTTTAACCAGCCAATAACCGGAAAACTCCGTGCTCTCACATGAGATAACCTCAACAGGGCCGTCTCGGTAGGCCCCTGAAGCCTTCATGTATTCTACCCAAGACACTGCCGCCCCTGTGGCAAGCTGCATCCCTTGTTCATAGTCTCCTGATTCAACTGCCAGAACGTACTTCTTGGCGAGTTCCTCCACCTGGTTTACGGTTCCGGCAAAAGAAGGGTAGGAAAAACACAAGGCTAACAGCAGGACAGAGCACACAAGGAATTTCTTTCTCAAGTACTCTCCCTCCAGTAAGAGCTCGGAATCCTAAACGTGTCACTCGGCTAATTCAGGCTCTTTATCCTTTGTAGCCTCACCTTTGCCGAGAACCGAATTGACTGCACCGCGCACAGTCCTAATCCTTACGTTGTCAGCAATCTGGATTATTAGTGAATCGTCCTTTACCTCGACAATCTGACCGTAGATTCCGCCAATTGTAACTACCGTATTCCCCTTGCGCAAGGAATCAAGCATTTCCCGCCGTTTCTTCTGCTGAGTCTGCTGGGGTCTTATCAGGAAAAAGTAGAAGATCCCAAACATCAGCGCAAGCATTATTAGACTCGACGTCAGCGAACCTTGTTGTGCACCCATTTACTTCACCTCTTGTGGTAATTTTCCACGCCGGCTGTTATTTACTCTTCGTTAGTTCCACAGAGCCTCAGAAAATCCTCCCGAAATTGAGGAAAAGTGCCATTTACAATCGCATTACGAATATCTCGCATGAACTTTATGAAAAAATATACATTATGGTAAGAAAGGAGCCTTGCTCCCAGCATTTCTTTAGCCCTAATCAAATGACGGAGATATGCACGAGTGTAATTGCGGCATACCATGCAATCACACGAGGGATCAAGTGGTGAGAAATCCCGCTCGTACGGCTTGTCACGCACGATAACCTTGCCTTGAGCGGTAAATACAGTGCCATGCCTGGCAATACGTGTCGGTAATACACAGTCAAACATGTCCACTCCGCGGGCGACTCCTTCCACGAAATCCCATGGCGTGCCTACCCCCATCAGATACCTGGGTTTATCCTCAGGCAAATGCTCTATTGCACTTTCCAAGGCAACAAGCATCTCGTCTTTAGGCTCCCCTACCGACAGGCCGCCGATTGCATAACCCGGAAAACCAATCCTCACCAAGGCCTTTGCGCTTTCCTCCCTAAGATCCGGGAATACGCCTCCCTGGACAATTCCAAACAAAGCCTGATCCTCCCGGGACTTGGCTTCCTTACACCGCTCCGCCCATTTGACAGTCCTTATGTTAGCCTCTTTCAAGTAATCGTAACTTGCAGGATAACGAACACATTCATCAAATGCCATTATGATATCTGCGCCCAGAGCTTCCTGGATAGCAACTGCAACCTCTGGCCCGAGAAAATGAGTTGACCCGTCTATGTGGGACGTGAATCTAACCCCGTCTTCGGTGATTTCCCGAAGTCCGGCCAGACTCGCTACCTGAAACCCTCCGCTGTCAGTCAGTATCGCGCCGCTCCAATTCATGAAAGCATGTAACCCGCCTGCTTCACGTATCACGTCATGGCCGGGCCTCAAATATAGATGATATGTATTGGCCAAAATGATGCCGGCTCCCGCTTCAGTAAGCTCATGGGAAGATAAGCCTTTCACCGTCCCCTGAGTCCCGACAGGCATGAAAACCGGGGTCTTGATGACTCCGTGGGGCGTTGTGAGAACGCCTGCACGGGCCTTGGTTCCGTCTGCAGTGGCCTCTACCTCAAACTTCAATCTTAACCCGGCACATCCCTTCTATAATCTTAAAGCAAAAGCATGGCGTCACCGAAACTGAAAAAACGATATCGCTCCTTGACTGCAAGCTCATATGCGGCCATAATCCTCTCATAACCGCTGAATGCCGAAACCAACATGAGAAGGGTGGACTTAGGCAAGTGGAAATTAGTCACGATGGAATCCACCACCTTGAATCTGTAGCCCGGATAGATGAATTTCGAGGTCAAGCCTGAAACAGCAAGGATTCTCCCGTCTCCGGTCATAGGAAGGCTTTCCAGTGTACGAACGGTTGTCGTTCCCACCGCTACGATCCTTCCGCCGCGGTCTATCCCCTGATTCACTAAGTCTCTTGCTTCCTCCGTTACTTCAAAGTGCTCCGCGTGCATCTTGTGTTCTTCCACAACGTCCACTTTCACCGGCCTGAAAGTGCCCAGCCCAACATGGAGCGTAAGCCTGACAATGCTCACACCCTTTTCCGAGACCGCATTTAGCAAATCCGGAGTAAAGTGCAGGCCTGCGGTGGGCGCTGCCGCTGAACCTAAGTTTCGGGCATACACTGTCTGATATCTCTCAGCATCTTCTATGTCCTTTTCAATATATGGAGGAAGCGGCACTTCTCCGATTCTCTCTACAATACTCTCAAAACTCCCATCCGGGGAGAATCTTATTACTCTTACACCTGACTCGGTAATACCCACGACTTCCCCGCTGAGACAGGGATCAAAAACAAGCCTTGTGCCCGGACGCCCCCTTCTTCCGGGCTTCACCAAAGCTTGCCAGGTGCAGTCTGCCTGAGAGACAGGGGCGAGAAGCAACACCTCAACCTTCCCGCCTGTATCTTCCCGCGTTCCCAACAGGCGAGCCTTCATAACCCGGGTATCATTCAATACAAGGACGTCTCCTGGATTCAAGAACTCCGGCAGGCAAGAGAATCTTCTGTGCTGTATTCCGCCGTACCGTCCGACAACCATCAGGCGTGATTCGTCTCTGTGTTCCGTAGGCTCTTGTGCAATCAATTCCTTGGGCAAGTAGTAATCAAAGTCTTTAACCAGCACCGAACTAGAGCATTCTCCTTCCTAAGGCCTCCTCGGCAGCTTCGGTCCATGAATCATGCGTCCGGAAGATCCGTTTTTGTGAATGCTCCGGGTAGCAGTTCTGAAGCAACCAAGGCCAGAGTGTCGCCTTCCAGATTTGTCATGATGACTCTCATGTCAGGGTTAAACTCGCAAAGAACCTGTCTGCAAATTCCACAAGGAGCACACGGCCCCAGGGAATCGCCAATGACCGCAATTGCCACAAATTCCTTTTCACCTTCAGAGACCGCCTTCCCCACAGCGCACCTTTCCGCGCATGTTCCTGCAGGATATGACGCGTTTTCAACGTTGCAGCCTGTATACACTCTGCCGGATCTTCCCAGGAGCGCGGCTCCCACTTTGAAACGGGAGTACGGCGCATAAGCGTGTTCCCTGGCTTCTCTGGCGTGCGTTATTAAGTCCTTATCCTCCACAACTATCCCCCCTGGCTATTCCCGGTGGCCTTTATCGGGGCTGCTGGCCATATCCCTTAGTATACGCAGAAAGCGTAATCATTTCCGAAGTCTCAATCTCAAGTGTCTTACCGTCGGCAAGCAGTTTCTCATTCAACTCAAAGAGGCTCTCCACGAGCACATCACTATCCCCGACTGCCCTTATGACCACCGGATTAACAGCTACCGGCAAGTGATTCACCAAAAGGACCGGTCCTGCGCATCTGATGGATGATTGGGCAATTATTCGCTTGCCTCCCACCTCTACCCCTTTGGCCCCGCTCCAAAAAAGCAGGTTCACAATATCCCGTACATCTTTATCGTGGATTATTTCGCGGCTGCGGAATCCGTCCTCCGCGTCAAAAGCGTGAACAACAACTCCCGGCCCTGAGAGCTCGGCAAATCCCGCTACCTGGCTGAGCTTCTCCAGCTCTTCACGAAGCACCCGTACTTCTTCTTGGAGTTGTTGGACCTGCTCTTTTATTTGTGAGCTCTCGCCCATCCTGTTCTTTGAACCTGCGGAATCTTCATGGGCAAATGCTATCACCTCTTGAGCCTCTCGCGCTTCCACTGACAATGCGCGAGCTACCTCAGCAGGACTGGCAGCCAAGCCAAGAGCAATATCGAGCCTGGAAAGCACGTTTTGAACTTCAGGGAGATGAAGCGCTCCGACTTGCTTTGCAAAATTCTCCAATTGAACCGCTACGCCGAACCCTCCTCTTTGCGCCATTCCAAATTCATCCAGTTCGCCGGGAAAATGGAAGAATGACAGTGTTCTCGCTACCATAAGCATGTCAAGTAAAAGAAGAATTGCCGCGCAAATGAACATTGGTCTCAACAAGGAGCTTAGGAAGGGTTCCTTCACAAGAACCTTGTCGCCGTCCCCGCCCTTCATTACCACAAGCCCTCCCTCCGGTAGGCAGAGAGTACCAGGACATCTTTCTTCTCAACTTCCACTTGTATACCCCACGGCCTCAGGCTGTTTATGATTAGCTCGAGACTGCTTTCAAGCAACACCGGATCGCCCACTGCCTTGATCACTACAGGATTTACAGGGATTGGTTGTTGATCAACAAGGAGAAGAGGGCCTGCACTTCTTACGGAAGATGTGGCAATAAGACGTTGGCCTCCTACTTCGACGCCCATTGCGCCTGCAGCGAACAACTCATTGACCATGTCCCTGATATCTCTCTCTTGCACAACCTCTTCGCGCAAGTACCCCCCGCCGCGGGCATCATATACAGAGACGGTTATCCCATGTCCCTCAAGTTGGCTGTATCCTGCCGTTTTCCGCAGGTTCTCGAGAGTCGCGCGAAGCGACACTACTTCGCTTTGGAGCACTCGCATGGCGTCTTGCACTGTACGGGGTGTCACCAGTTGAGCTTTTCCATCCATAACCTCAATGTCCACAGGCTGAGACAGCTTTGTGATGCCGGGATCATTTCTTAGCCTGGAAATCGTTGCCTCCGATAGGGCAATGCCAACTGAGTCTATACACACGAGGCCGTCCTGACCAAGGGACACGTTAATGCCGGCCTTGTCCTCAACCTCTTTCAGCCCGGGATCCTGATTCACAACCCAGAGCACAAACTCCCTGCGTTGGTTTTCCTCTTCACGGGCGATCACATCCTGTACTGCCCTTCCATATGCCCAAATTACTTGCGCAATCTCCTCGCCGCTTGCACCCTGCTCTACCTCAAACTTGAATTTCGCAAGCGCATCTCTGACTGCGGAATTCCTGGAAAGGCCTGCGTCGGCAATGGTCTTCTCGTAATAAGCCGCGAGAACCCTGGCGCCCCCCCGAACTACCTCGGTATCTGTAATCTCCCCGGGAAACTTCAGGAGTTCCAAGGATCTGGCAAGTATGAGCACATTTCCTACCATTACTATGACAAGAAATGCTATAAGTGCTTTGAGACCGGCTGGGACAGACTCTCTCATACTCAAAGCCTCCTCAATTCCACCACGCTACAGCTAAACCTCGATCCAATTATACGTAAAAAAACCATTTAATTCCCGAAATAATTCGTGGCCCAAGCACAAGAATTCCTACGATAACAGCGGACACTGCACTTATTAATACAGCACCTGCTGCTATATCCTTTACCCTTCTTATTCTTGGCTCCACGTCCGCACACACTATGTCACAGAGAATCTCAAGAGCGGTGTTTGTCAGCTCACAGACGAGAACGATGGCTATCGTTAAGGTCAAGCACGCAAGCTCCAACTTAGTGACTCCAAATAAGGCAGCAACCAGAAGCGTTAACACCGCTGCAACGAAATGGAGTACCATATTCCTTTCAGTCCTGAGAACGAAAACGACTCCTTGAAAAGCACACCGAAAGCTCTCACCCAAAGAACGTGTTTTCACCAATGGCTCCCCCAGTCACGCCCTAAAAACATCCTGGAGCCGCCGGGCTCGAGGCGGCGCAGTCAGATTAGTTCAGCAAGCACCTGGGCTTCCAGCCCTTCCATGACCTCAGCATCCTCATCACTCTCATGGTCATAACCCAACAAATGCAAAAGCCCATGCACGACAAGGAGCGCCAAGTAATTGAGAAATTCCCCTGAATCCTGAGTCTCTCTCTCTACAGTCTCCAAGGAAATCACGATATCTCCCAGAGGAACAGGTTCATCCCCCGGGATACCGGGGTCATCCATAGGAAATGAGAGAACGTCAGTAGGACCGTCAAGTCCTCTGTACTCTCGATTCAATGCCGCAATATGACTGTCATCCACAAAGACTATGCTTACCTCAACTTCACTCGGATGCACGTTCTCATGTTTGAGGCACTTAATCGCCGCCCTTCTCGCGATATCGGACGCCTCGGATGTAACCTCCACAGTGTCCTGGATGTCTGAAATTTCCACAGGCAACTTGCGTACCCCCCATAGGCAAAAGCTGCTTAACTGCCGTGAACCTTCTTAGCATCGATATCCTTCTGGGGAATATCAGGATATTCGATTCTGGGATGATATATCCCGCTAAGCACCCGCACAAAAGCGTTAGCTACCCCGTCAAGATCTTTAAGGGTGAGGTCACATTCATCGAATTGACCGTCTGCAAGCCGTTCCTTGGCTATCTTCCTGACAAGCCCTTCGATACGGCCCGGAGTAGGCTTGGACAAGGATCTGACAGCAGCTTCGACAGAGTCAGCCAGCATGACTATGGCTGACTCTTTAGTCTGTGGCTTCGGCCCCACATATCGGAAATCTTTCTCGTCAACGACTTCTTCCTTTGCATTCTCACTGGCCTTGTGATAAAAGTATGGCACCAAAGTGGTTCCATGATGCTCTCTCATGATACTGATGACTGACCCCGGCAGCCCACTTCGGGATGCCATATCAACTCCGTCCTTAATATGGGAAGTTATGATCAGTGTGCTCAGAGTCGGAGCCAACTTGTCATGGGGGTTATCCTGCATCAATTGATTCTCAACAAAGAAGTAAGGCCTCTTTGTCTTCCCCACATCATGATAATACGCCGCAACCCGAACCAGCAGGGAGTCAGCGCCAATAGCGTCGGCAGCCGCCTCTGCCAGATTACCCACGATAATGCTGTGGTGATAAGTGCCGGGCGCTTCCATGAGGAGTCTTCGCAGTAGCGGCTGATTAGGGTTTGACAGTTCCAAAAGCTTAATAGGCGTGGTAACCTTGAATATGTTCTCGAAGAACGGCAAGAAGCCTATGGTAATTACCGTAGAAAGGACGCCGTTTAGAACACCCATATACCACATACGCGAGATCTGGTAATTCCCTGTAAGCGGACCTGCAACAGCAATAACACAGGCTGTGGCTGCCCCCACAACCGCACCTGCCCGCATCAGGTCAGACCGTTCTGATATTCTCGTTACTGCAAACGCTCCGGCAACACCGGACAGCATTGCTATGACAGCGGCAGCGAGAGAACCACCGCTGATTATCCCTGTAAGGACTCCGAATACTACCCCGGCAAGCAGCGAAAGCTGCGAATCAACAAGAATGGCAATGAGCATCGTCCCCAGGCTGGCAGGGACAAGAAAACCTGCCCCCTCCCATGGTATGGACGAAATCACTGCTATAAGAAACACAGTGAGAACCGTTACCGTACCCAGAATCAGGAGAGTCTTGGTTTGGGTGAAAATGTCCCTTCGATAGAGATACAAATAGACACCCATACCGGATAGGAGAACAACTATCATCACCATTATGCACGCTAAAGTCACGGCATCAAATGCCGGAGACAGTAACCCCAGATCATGTAGAATATCTATATGATCCGGAGTAGCAATCTCGCCCCGCCGTATGATGGTCTGCCCTTTCAGGATCATAACAGGTTTGACCTGTTTTTCAGCCGATTCACGAGCCTGCTCCACTTTACCCGGATTAAGCACAAGATTAGGGCTTATCTGTTCTTGGACTATCTCAAGCATCGCTGCTTTGGTTTCCAGAGAAGCATGTTGAGCCCGGACAATGTCCCCCGCTTCCTTTTCCGCAGCATCCAGCGTTTCTTTGCTGATTCGCTTCTCCCTCATGATCCAACCTGCAGCTTGCTTAGCGCCGATTCTCGCTGCGTTGAATTCGTCGTTGGAAAGCCCAAGCAGCGTATGGACTGTCTTTTCAGAAAGCCTGGTTCCAGAGTCACTTTCGATCTTCTTGACTATCTCAGGAATGAGGGATTTGACCTGCTCGTCAATATTGCTTGCGGATTCTTGTGTCCGGGTTTCCACTGCCTCGCGTTGCTTGTTAATGATGTCAAAAATAAGGTCCACGCGATCCTCAGCCGAGATACTGGCTGCAAGACTGATATCATAGTTTGCCGGAGAAAGATTGGCTTCCTTGATTGCTTCCCGCCCTGCTTCTTCCTTCAGCCTCTCGGTAGAAGGCCTATCTACAATATCCCGCTGAGCTTCAATATCATACCTGCTGGGTTGGCCTACTTCCATTTCAATCCTACCCGGAATGAGTACAGTAACGAGTATCGTGGTTAGTATTAGAACTGTTCCGCCTACTATTAGCCACCGCTGAAGCACAGAGTCCAGCGAGAGTCTTCTTTTTTCCATCATTGAAGCGGGTTTTGGTAAGCCCCCTTTCTGAACAGGAACAGGCACAGACAATCCCTCCTACGCTCCCACTTTTTCGTCTGACGCTAATCTCTCACCATCATATTGCTGATAGGCCCTTATTGTTTTCTGAACAATCTCATGCCTCACTACGTCTTTATCAGCAAGATAGATGAACTCTATGTCCCCCATTATCGTTGCCAAGCTTGTCCTACTGCCTTCCTTGGCAAGTTCAATACAGTACTTCACGTCCCCTGTGGTTAACCTGTGGCCTTCTCTCACATCATCGAGGCTACCTTAATGTTCAACTTCGCGGTCCTCGCTCCTTTCCCGCGCTATGTCCTCAAGTGTCTCTATTGTCAGAGTATACACCCATTTCCTCTCTTTAGAGTATTTGAGTTCTTCTCTTTCGTCAAGAATCTTCGCCCCTCCGGGAATCTTCGCTTTCACATTCGCGAAAGCTGCTTCTTTCAAGCTCTCCAGGACTTCCTCCTTGTCCGCAATCTCAACGAACTTCTCCGTCTCTCGATAGGTTGTGGCGGAAAGCCGTAGCAAAGGTTTGGCCCCTCCGGAGAATGAGACTTCCCATACTGACTTATCTTCAGCATATGTTTGAAAAGGGGCGCTTTTCGGGCCTATACGTAGCTCATAAGGGCCGAAAGACAGCGAGCCCGCTTTCTCCACCCTGCCGGTCTCGGTTTCGAATTCCTTAACCAACTCGAGAACACCCTCATATGTGCGCCAGACTCTTCCCATTACGACTCCTTTGGCGTTAATAACACGGCGCTTGCCTCTGTCTCGCTCTTCATAGCCGTAAGGTGAGACAATGACACCGGTTACCAGCATTTGGCCTTTGGCGACTGTGTCTCCTTCACTTACGAGGGGTTCACCTGCAAGCACAATTATGTTCGTGACAAGAGCGTCTTCTGCCGCTACAAGGTGCGTTATCCCTGACTTCGCCAGAGGCAAGGCCTTCTCAGCAACCTCAATATTGACAGTTGTCCCTTTCAAGTGTACTCCTACCCAGGACAGATTCGGGAACTCGGCCAAGATTGCCCTGGCGAGGGAGGTAGAATCAACCTCACGCCTTGGGACACCGGCCTTGACCCCTTGGTTCGCTGCGAATTCCAGGATTGTGCCAGGATTCATTCGGTCGCAGCCGGTCACGTCCACAAACCACACGAAAGACGACATCAGATATAGAATAACGAAAAACAGAATCGCTCCAATAGCAAAGCCTTTCCTCCTCGAAAGCTTCATCATAAGGAAAGGAAGGCCTATCTTTCGCTCTATTCTACCTGTGCAATCCGTCCTCTTCAGCGTCTTGCCGACTTCAGGCAGATCCCGCAAATAGACATGGCAGAGAATTGACCGCTCGTCTATCCGCTTGAGATTCCACAACTCCACCCCGCTCGTGTAGGCTTCGTTTATGAAATCCTCAACCGCCCTTCCGGCCACCCTGATTATAACATACCCCTTCAGGTGAGACCACAGACTTCGAAGGGTCAAGGCTACCCCCTCCTACCTGGGCTCAACCGGCAAGTCCAAATGCTCTATTGTGCCTTGAACTCCTATCTGAGCCTTGCTGATGCTGGAGATCGCAAGGTCTTTGCCTCTCACCGTGACGTTTCCCTTGACTGTAGCTACTGACACACTTCTCGATGTGTACTCGGTTATACCAAGATGATTTTCAATAGACAGTTCTCCGCATCCCACAACTACGATCCTAGGCACATCAATAATTGAGTCCCTCGGCAGTTCGAAGAATTCTGCGATTCTCTCTTTTGCCCGGCCTGAATCCGGCCTGCTCCCTGAAATACCCACGTGTCCTTGGCTCCCCTTCAGCCCACACTAAGTAGATCACCATGAGACTGTTGAACTTGTCCTGTAACTGCCAATTTCATCGAAGATGGCAACCGATTTCTGCGATTCAGACGAACTGCGGTGACATAATATGGGAGACACCAACGGTCTCATGAACTCCTACTTAGGCGGGCGCATTCCTGTCTTAGGCGTTGGGTGATTGTAATCGACAATACTAAGTTTATTCACGGATTTGGCATAACTTGCTTCCTAACCCAAATGACACGAGGCGACTGCTCATCGATGCAGCCGCCTCGCAGATACAAAGTCCTATTCGCCTGTTACTTTCGGATAGCCGGATAGCGTGAAAATGCCTTCGGCCGTTTTAGGACTTCACTCATGACAATTCCTTGAATAACTGCAGACGTCGAAGTCAGTTCCCACCCTTCGAATGCAACAGGTTCAGACAGAGCCATAAACGCTGCTATGTCATCATCCATTTTGACCATATCGTCGAAGTCATCGGCAAAGTCGTCAGTATCATATAAGCCGTAGAAATCGTCACTCTCAATCTCCTCAAGGCTTTGCCCTTCGAGGCTCGGACCCAGGCTTCCCCAGCTCTTATCCTCCCATGGACCTACCTTTTCTTCTTCGCCATGGTCCATTGGTTCATCAGTTGCATCGTCCGCTTCCAATTCCCCAACAGCAGGCTCTTCTTCATGCACATCCCCGGATATTTCTTCAAACGGGAAAGGGAAAGGAAATCCCTCAGGGAGACGGGTTCCCTCATCCGAGCGCTTGCGGGGAATACGTGTCCCGGGCCATGGCGCGCCGGCTCCCCGCTGTCTTCTCCTGGGATCTTTGCCAAGCAGAGCCTGGAAGACCGCAGAGAGAATGTAGACTATGAAGATCAGGGCAAAAATGGCGTCCATAGCTTACTTCTTCTCCTTCTCAGTGCCTTCCAGCGCCCCGGGCATCTCAGGTGTTCCTGCTATAGTCTGCCTCATTCGAGTATCTGCAATCAGATTCTGGAGTTGATAGTAGTCCACTGCACCCAGGTTACCTTCGCGCAGAGCTTCTGAAAGCGCAAGAGGAACCTGTACCTCTGCTTCCACTACCTTGGCTCTCATCTCTTGAACCATAGCCTTCATCTCTTGCTCAAGGGCCAGCGCTGCAAACCGTCTCTCTGCAGCCTTGGCTTGAGCGATATTCTTGTCTGCTTCTGCCTGGTCCATCTGGAGCCGTGCCCCGATATTTCGGCCGACGTCCACATCAGCAATATCGATGGAGAGGATTTCAAATGCGGTTCCGGCGTCAAGCCCTTTATTCAGCACAGTCTGAGAAATCTTGTCCGGATTCTCAAGGACTTCTTTATGACTTCCTGCAGACCCTACAGTCGTAACTATGCCTTCACCCACTCTGGCAATAATGGTTGCCTCGCCTGCGCCTCCCACTAATCTCTGAATATTGGCACGCACCGTAACCCTGGCTTTGGCCTTAAGTTCAATTCCATCCTTTGCAACCGCTGCTACGATAGGAGTCTCGATAACCTTCGGGTTGACACTCATCTGGACTGCCTCCAGAACGTTCCTGCCTGCCAGATCTATAGCAGCCGCCCGCTCAAAAGTAAGTCCGATTTCCGCTCTTTGGGCTGCAATGAGAGCATCGATCACCCGATCTACGTTCCCGCCTGCAAGAAAATGAGCCTCCAGCTTATCCACGCTGACACTAAGCCCTGCTTTGACTGCCTTGATCAGCGGCAGGATTATCTTGGCAGGAGGAACGCGCCGAAGACGCATTCCGATCAAAGTGACTATGCCCACCGGCACCCCGGAAGCTAATGCAGAAATCCACAAACCTACCGGAACAAAGTTCAAAAGAACAAGGAAAAAAACAATAATGAGAATGGGAAGAAAAAGAACGGCAAACGCACCTGTCATTCCTTATTACCTCCTTCACTGCCTGGCTTGTAGGCCCTAACTACCAACCTCGGCCCTTCTACCTTGATGACCTCTACCTTACATCCTTCTCTTAGAAAATCGCCTTCTGTAACAGCGTCAATTCGCTCATCCTCTATCATCACAGTGCCGCTGGGCCTCATAAACGTGAGAGTATAGCCTGTCTTCCCTACATAGTCTTGCCTTAGGGGAGTTGCCACATAACCGTCATGGGTATGTTCGGCTGTTTTCAGAACCAATCTGCCCAGCGCCTTCGATTTCCCAAATCGCTTTGCCATGACAACAACAACGAGAAAAGACACTACCATTGCAAATGAGATGGCAAATGATGCTTCGCGGATATTTTTGAAACTGAGCACAAGGGATGCGAAGATCGAGATGATACCACCGATGCCTGTTATTCCGAACCCGGGAATGAGGAACACTTCGATCAGGAGTAGGACGAAACCCAGAATAAAGAGGCCAATAACGCCCCAGCCTGCAAGTCCGATTACCAGTCTCCCTCCGAAGAAGAGGACAAGTGCCAGTATACCTACAGTCCCCGGAACACCCCATCCCGGAGTCATGACTTCGAACACAAGCCCGAGAAAACCAAGGGTAAGAAGCAAAGAGCTGACTGTGGGATCAGTCAGGAAACGCGCAAGCTTCTCCGCCCAATTCTGAGCCGGCTGCCTTATCTCTGCTTCCGCCAGTCCGAATTCAGCCAGAACCTCGCCTCTCGAAGCAGCTATGAGATCGATAAACCCCAATTCCTTTCCTTTTTGGGCGGTCAGGGTCAGCAGCTTTCCTGCATCTACCAGCCCCTCAATGGAAATATCAGCATCCACCATGGCAGCGGCAATCCTGGCGTCCCGCCCTCTGTTTTCAGCAGTAGCTTCAAACTCTCCCCTCAGCGCGGAAATCTGCTTCTCTTCTTTAGGGATTGTCTCGGCTGCGCCTATGCTGGCTGTCCGTGCCATAGTGATTTTCTCGGCAGCCAACGTAATCAGGGCGCCTGCAGACCACGCTCTCCCTTTCACATAAGCTATTGATTGGCCGGGAAATTCGATAATGTAGTCACGAATTTCTGTAGCTGCATCTACACGGCCGCCAAACGTATTAACTTCAATGAAAATAGCGTCTGCTTGTAGGTTCTCCGCTTCACTCACCACGCGTTTAACATAAGACGCAAGCCCCGGCTCGATAGTCCCCTCTATGTTAACTACGTATACTATAGGTCTTGGGAGGAGTTCATCTTGTGCATTCACGCTTTCACCGGATGCAATGTATAGTCCGATAATAATAGATAACAAGATGACAAGCAGTCCCTTAATCCTCTTTTGTCTTACGCACCCGGCACATCCCGGTGACACTTGCCAGACACCCCCAATCACACAGCCTGATAATACGGGCCCAATATCCGCCGATTCAAATAATGCCCGACGCAAGGCCGGGCATTACGAGAAATCATAAGTTACCTTCGATACTTCCTCTTGCGCGCAGCCTCAGACTTCTTCTTCCTGCGCACACTAGGTTTTTCATAATGCTCGTGCTTGCGCACTTCGGCGAAAACACCTGATCTCTGGCACTCCCGTCTAAACCTGCGGAGCGCGCTGTCTAAGGATTCGTTTTTCCCGATCCTTACTTCCGACACTCGATCTCCCTCCCCCCGCTACCACTAATCTCACACCGACGATACGCCACTTCAGCCATTACTCCTTACTGCAAGTGGTGGCGGAATCCCACAAAACGCGTATGGCGAAACCTGTGGCAATAATACAGCAGCTAATAGCTGCTGTCAATCTCAACCCGGAGGCCATCCAAGAGATCTGCCGCCCAAAAGATGCATGTGGATATGAAAAACGCTTTGACCGGCATCTTTCCCACAATTCACGACAACCCTATACCCTTCGCTTATTCCTAGGTCACGGGCAAGTCTTGATGCGCAGAACATGGCATGGCCCATTGCGTCTTTATCTTGTTCAGTCAAATCAGCAAGGGACGCTATATGACGCTTGGGGATAATGAGAACATGAACCGGAGCCTGAGGCTTAACATCACGAAACGCCAGCACGTCATCGTCCTCATACACAATATCCGATGGTAACTCTTTCTTGATGATTCTGCAGAATAAACAGTCAGTCAAGTCTCCCACCTCTCCTGCAGTATTTCTCGTTGCAAGATTCAAATCCTTCTTCGGACGGCAAAAGTCTTTCTGCAATAACGACAGCATCAAAAGATCCTGCGATTCTTACCGGAACAAGCGTGCCTATAAGGTTTTCCTCTCCGGGCATCTCTATACGAACATACCTGCTCCCTATGCCTGTTACCACCCTTCTTCTCGGGTCGCACTCTTCCACCAGCACCTCCTCGTCCTTCCCCACCAGTGATCTTGAGAACTCTGATTCCAACTCTTTTGCAAGCTGCATCATTTGCTCGCTACGCGCTTGCCGGGTCTGGAAATCAACCTGATTCTTCATATTGAATGCGCGGGTCCCCGGGCGCCCGGAGAACTTAAACACGTGCATTCTGGCAAACTTTATACTCCCTGCAAACTCACAAGACTTACGGAAGTTCTCTTCAGTCTCCCCTGGAAAACCCACCATTATATCTGTGGTGACTGCCGCATCAGGAATCATCTCCCTGATTCTCTCTACAATCCGGAGATAGTCCCGGGCCCGATAACGCCTGCCCATTCTCTTTAGCACTTCGTCATCGCCGCTTTGAAGCGGAATATGAAAATGCCTTGCCACTTTCGGGAGTCCTTGAACCTTTTCTATGAGACTCTCATCAATATCAACCGGCTCAATAGAGCTTAATCGAATACGCCCGATTGCCGGGATATCATGGATCTCCTCCAGGAGCCAAGGAAGGCCGGAAGTTGCCGGGCCATTCGGCCTTAGAGAATCTCTGCCGTAAGCCCCGACATGTATCCCGGTGAGGACTATCTCGCGAATACCCGAGCCGGCTAATCGCTTGACCTCTGCTATTATGTGCTGAGGTTTGCGGCTCCTGGACGGGCCTCGGGCGAAAGGCACCCTGCAGTAGGCACAAAACTCGTCGCATCCCTCCTGGATCTTGATAAACCCCCGTATCCTTTTTGTGGGGCATGCTATAGGCATCTCTTCGAACTCAGTCTGAGACATGATTTCCCCCACTGCGACCAGCGGCGGCTCTGCTTTCTTCGTCATTGCCAAATCAACCAGATCCACAATGTCGGCTCGCCTTTGAGTTCCGACCACCACGTCAACCCCACGAATAGATGCGACTTCTTCAGGCGCTACCTGGGCGTAGCAGCCTGTTACAACCACTATGGCATCAGGGTTTCGCCGTTTCCCGCGTCTCGCTGCTTGTCTTGATTTCTTGTCTGCCACCTGAGTAACGGTACACGTATTTATGCAGTACACATCTGCTTCAGAATCAAAATCAACTACTTGATATCCTCGTTTTCGAAAGAGCTCCATCAAGCTCTCGGTGTCATATTGGTTAACCTTGCACCCGAGAGTATAGAAGGCGCAACGCTTATCCGCCTTTGGCAAATCAACCCATCTCCCCGGCTTCATAAAGGATAATTGAACTCAGCACTAACGCGCATGTTTCAGTGCGCAGTATCCTTGGGCCCAGGCTACATAATCGAGCCCCGTTCATTGCTGCGTTCTCCGCCTCGTCATGAGAGAAACCACCCTCAGGGCCGACAAAACATATGACTTCCGAGAATCCTCCGCCTTCTCTTAAGATGTCCCGAATACCCCTTGTTGTCTCAAGCTCCCACGGGAAGAGGATAAGGCACTCTTCTTCCCGGCCCAGGCAGCGCATCTTCTCCTCCGCTGCAAACTGCATTGCATCTTCGAACCCTACCGCATCGAGCACATCGGGCACCCGTTGCCGTCCGGACTGCTTTGAGGCATCTTCCGCAATACGTCTCCACCTGTTTACGCGCTTGGCAAAGGCAGCCTCATCAGGCCTGGGAACACTCCTTTCAGTGATAACAGGAACAAAGCGGCTGACTCCGATCTCCGTGTTCCTCCGCACCACTTTGTCCATTTTGTCTCCTTTCGGAAGGCCTTGTAAGATTGTGATAAACACGGCAGGTTCCCGGGACGTGCCACTACCTTCACTAACCACATCCAGAGTAACTCGATGCACTGACCCGGTCCTTATTCGAGCGGAGTACTCTTGCCCGGAGCCGTCGACTATATCCAAAGTATCGCCTGGCCCCATCCTCAGGATGCGCGTGATGTGCTTCGCATCCTCACCTTCGATTTCCGCTGCTTCGCCTGGCCTTACATTCCCTGATATGAAGAACCTGGGCATCTTGAAATCACGCTCGCTTCTCCCATGCATCCTTTATCTTCTCAAAAAGATTCTTGGATTCGGGCTTCGAGTCAGGCCTGCCTTCCCCTTGCATTTTCGCAAGCTCTGTGAAGAGTTCTCTCTCTTTTTCACTGAGCTTTGTAGGTATTATGACTTTCACTCTTACGTACTGATCCCCCCGTCCCCTTCCACGCACATCAGGCATGCCTTTCCCTCTCAAACGAAAGGACGTGCCTGTCTGCGTTCCTTCAGGGATGCGAAGGGATGACTTACCGTCTATAGACGGAACCTCAATCTCATCACCAAGGGTAGCCTGGTAAATGGAAATTGGCTCCTCACATAGGAGATCATTTCCACGGCGTGTAAAGACAGGGTGAGGCTTGACGGTGATGTAAACGTAGACATCTCCCGGCGGGCCTCCCCTGACCCCTGCTTCCCCTTCCCCCTCGACTCTCATGCGAATACCCGAGTCTACGCCGGGAGGAATCTTGACTTTGATCTTTCTTGTCTTCGGAATCCTCCCACGCCCCTGACAGTCTCCGCATGGATCAGTTATTACAGTGCCTCTTCCTAAGCAGCGCGAACATGTAGTACTGACAGTGCCGGTCCCAAAGATAGTTGAACGAGTCTCAGAAATCCGGCCGGTGCCACCACACACCGGGCATGTTGCAGGTTTCGTGCCGGGTTTTGCACCGGTCCCGTTACACGCGTCACAAGTCTCCAGGCGTCTAACGGGAATCTCCCGCTCAAGCCCTGTGGCAGCTTCTTCCAAAGTCATCTCAAGGTCATAGCGGATATCGCGCCCTCTCTCCGGCCCGGTCCTGGCAGCGCGAGGCCCTCCGAACCCTCCGCCGAAAAATACGTCAAAGATACTGTCAAATGACCCAAACGGCCCAAACCCGCCGAAATCGTGAGCTTCTGAGCCACCCGGCCCCCATGCGGAACCCTGCGCGGCATGGCCGAACCGGTCGTACTGACTACGTTTGTCGGGATCAGAAAGGACCTCATAAGCTTCGTTAATGTCCTTAAATTTCTCTTCCGCAGACGGATCGTCTCTATTCATATCAGGGTGGTACTTGCGCGCAAGCTTACGGAAGGCCTTTTTGATGTCGTCCTGGCTTGCATTGCGGTCCACCCCCAGGACGTCGTAGTAATCTCTTTTTGGCATCTTCACACCGCCTATGAAATCAGGCTCAGAGTTTATTCTCTAACCTTTTGCCAACAGTTGTGTGGGGCTAAGCACTCTTAACCCCACCTAAACCGCGAATATCCCTTTGGCAGCACCTGAAAGCAGCTCATAACGTAGCACCGTCTTCAGGAAAAGGTGGAAACCGTAAGGTTCTGCCGGCTACACTACAAGCATCTTACTTAAGATCTCGCCGAGATGGCATGCGACTAACTCCACTATTGCTACGACTTTTGCATAATGCATACGAGTAGGGCCCAGCACCCCGATAGCGCCAATAGGCACACCTTCAATTACGTAGGGAGCGCTCACCACACTGCAAATATCCATATTAGGATGAGAGCTTTCCCTGCCGATTACTATTTTTATGCTCCCGGCATTCATGGTATCCAAAAGCAGACCGGAGACAGTGTCATCTTCAGCAAGCAAGTCGAAAACTCGCTTCGCGCTTTCCACTTCCCTGAATTCAGGCTGCTCCAGGATATTGACTTGGCCGTCAGTGACCACCGCTTCTTCTTGCTTACACTCAAGAAGCTGGACAACAGCCTCCAGAGTTGCTTCAAGGACGTTGCTGTATTCCTTCAATTCCGCCGTAATCTCTTTGAGAAGCGACACACCGATCTTTGAAAGAGGAATGTCACGCAGCCTGCTATTCAAGTACGCGTTGATGTAAGCAAGTTGCCGCGACTTGAGATGGCGCTCTGTCATGACCAAGTGAGTCCTGACAAAACCCGGATCCACCACGAGAACAACGAGAACCAACTGCGGATCAACCTGCACAAGTTCCAGTCTTTTCAGTGCCGCAGCCCTGGAAACCGGAGACAGCACAAAAGCAGCGTAATTTGATAATTGCGCTAATATCCTCGCAGTCTCTTCAGTTACCAGGTCAAGCTCCCTCTTTCGGTCTTCGAGCCTGCGCCGGATGTGCAGCTTCTCCTCATCAGACACGCTCTTCGTTTGCATGATGAAGTCTACATAGAAGCGGTATCCTTTCTGAGAAGGAATTCTACCTGCTGACACGTGAGGCTGCTCCAGGTACCCGGATTCTTCGAGATCCGCCATTTCATTTCTGATAGTTGCAGGGCTGATTCCTAAATCATACCTTCTGGCTATTGCCCGAGATCCTACAGGTTCAGCAGTGGTAATATAGTCATCGGTGACAGCCTGCAGTATTCGCTTTTTCCTGTGATCCATCAAGGAGTAAGCAGACACTTCCAATCACCTTCCGTTAGCACTCGAATGCATTGAGTGCTAAGCTGCCTGACTAAAACATATCACCCTGTTTTACTCTTTGTCAAGCGCATTCCACTCTGTGTCTTGCCCTAAGTATGAGTTCATGAGACCGTTGTTCTCTCCCACATTATGTTAACGCAGCTCGCTTGAATCGCAAAAACCAGTCGCCGTCTTCGGCGAAACTGGCAGCTACTCGCGAAGTTCAACGGTCTCGTTCATCAGTTTTCGCCGGTTTTCCGATTGTCTTGGGTGGCCCGCACGGTACGTACGTTTTCTGAGGCCGGTGATTGCAACGAGGGGTGTCAAAATCCGGCCACCGGCCTACAGGCCGGCTTTTGTCAAGGCAACCCGCTTGGGGAGCCGTCCCCTTAGTGCAACACCGGCAACCCCGCACGGTACGTGCACTTTCTGGAACCGGCGTTCACTTATGGTAGAGACCGTTGATGTCTCCCATATTATGTCACCGCAGTTCGCTTGAATCGCAGAAATCGGTTGCCGTCTTCGACAAAATTGGCAGTTACATGACAAGTTCAACAGTCTCATGGTAATCTGCTTAGATGCATCAGCTTACATGAAAGCGCTTCTCAATGCAGCCCACACCACAACCACTGTAGCGCACTGCGTTGCGACACCCCATGGCAGAGGCGCTCTGCCATGACGAACTAACCCGTTATGGCTGGGGAAGAAGAATCTATACCTGCACTGAGACTCATCTTTGGCCATGCGTAAGTGGGCCCTTGCTACCTCTAAGTCAGGTAAAACCGCAGCTAAGCCTCCAATCAGCGCGCTCGCCCCTGCGCCTGCTCTCACAGAGATACAACAAACAGCCAAAGCTGCAGCCAGGTCTATTACTCCGTGTATTATCTTACCGTAATCGGAATGGGGAATTGCATCCAGAACCACATGACTGACGAGGCCTAAAGTGCAGGCAGCATACGAATTGTCCACTGCCTGTCCTAACATTAAACCTACCGAGAAGTGAGTCACCGCGTACATAGATACCTGCTCCTTTACACTTACGCACCTTGTTATCTCAGTTTGTTTTCGCCTTGCGGCTGTCTGAATCCTCTCACGGTAGCTTATGATTCTTGAGATTTCCTATGGATTGCTTGACGGAAGCTGCCATGTCACGGGCCAAAGCACATATGACGTTGCCCACCTCTCCACAGGCTTTTCGAAACGCAGGAGGAACCTGAAGGTAGTGAACTGAGTCGAATATGCGAATTCTTAGCCTTGAGTCGCCTGTCTCGGCTATGGAAATAGCACGCAGATTATGAGCAATGCCGCTGAGGTCGCTTTCTCCCCACATTACTACATTAATGCATGACAACACTAATGCAGAGAAAGCTATAACGATCACAACTCCTTTGGAAAAGGTGAGTTTGCCCATTTCTTTCACGTTCCTATGTCTTGCAGTACACGGAAGATTGCGTCTGCAATGTATACCGTGCTCACTTCTGCCTCCTGCCTCTTAGTCTTATCAGAACCTATCTCAACTATGACAGCTCTTGGATGAACATGCTGATTCCATCTGGCATCATTACGAATGCTCACGCCCCGTGAAAGGCCGGGACATACCTCATCCAGCTTTGCATTGAGCTGATAGGCAAAGGTCAGGTTCTCCTCCCACCTGGGATGGGGCAAACCGTACTTGTCAGATGTCACTACAATGAGTACACGGGCAGCCCTCACACCGTTAACTTCTACAGTGGGAAAGCTGGCGGATGCGGATAAGCCTGCATCTCTATGAATATCCAAAACAATCTGGACGGACTTGTTGGCCTCCAGAATCTCCCGGATGGTCTTTTGTGATTTGGTATATGCTTCTCGCCAAACAGGATAGTCGTGAATCTTCTTTGAATGGATTACCGGTATGCCATGCCTTTCCTGCAGTATTGAGGCAAGTTGGGCCCCGACACGTATGACCCCCTCTTCACTTCCCCACAAATGATCAACTCCTGAAGTCAATCTGTACGCCTCGGAGCTGTGAGAATGGTAGATGGCTACCAGGGGCTCCCCTCCCCGAGTCTCTACGGGGCTTACTCTCTCGTCAGGTTCCGGCTCATTCTGAGGAGGCCTATTTCCGTCTCGTGGTACCTCCAACTGAGGAATCAAGTCCCTGGCTTGTCTGCTTGAGATGCCTTCGGATTCAGGTGATCGATTTACGTCTTTCCACTCCTCAGTCGAGATCTCAACGCGTTCTGACAAAACAGGGGCAATCCTGGCTTTTCCTGTAACGGGCAAGGAGAAACAGGGAATTCCCACAGCAAAGAAGGTCCTGGGATCTGCAAGATCTGTATCAGACAAAGCAAATAAGAGAGTCCTTACGTCACCGGTTCCCATAAGATTCTCTGTATCTTCCCGATCCTCACTGGTGCTGCCCAGTATGGGGATGGCTTTCTCCATTACCTGCCGAGGAGAGAAGCTGCGGATTATCTCCTCCACCCGACTTTGTATCCTGGCCTCACCTTCAATCAATATCCCTGACAGAACCGGTAAAACACCACCGGAAGGAACGGGATCGCTCCAGCGCGCAGCCAGGAACATACCTATGCCCAGGCTTCCAAGAAGGCAAGCTATATATATCAAAGCAAGCCGTCGGGCATTCGGAGGCTTGCGCCTCATCTGCCTAACCACAAAACATCCCCCGCCCTCACATAGGTGTTTACACAACTTATCTATATGAATCAGGCAAGGGACTTAGACTACGAAAGGTAAGTCAATATCTTGTCCCAGTCTATCGAAGGATGTAGAGCTGCATTAAGGCCTGCCGCAAGAATCTCGGCCAAATCTTCCACTAAGTCGTCAACTTCCTTCGGAGTCACCACCAACGACCCGAAATAGGGAGACAACATTTGCTTAAGGTAACTACGCCTTGCCATTGCCTGCTGTGTCCCTTGAGCAGGCACGCTTACCCCTCCCCTCTGTCTCTCCATGAAGTCCATGGCGTCCATGGCAATGGTTTCCGCAGTCACAACTGTGGGAACACCTATAGCTATTACCGGCACACCCAGACTCTCCCGGTTTATTCCCATTCGCCTGTTGCCAACACCCGAGCCGGGACTGATGCCTGTATCCCCCATCTGTATAGTCGAGCCCAGGCGTTGTGTGGACATAGATGCAAGAGCGTCAACTACGACCACAAGATCAGGCCTGACGTTACCTACCACACCCCTGATGATTTCTCCGGTTTCAATTCCTGTAAGGCCTAAGACCCCGGGGGATATGGCGCATACGGCTCTCATACCGCCTCTCAGTTCTTGAGGAACTAAGCTGTGGAGATGTCTTGTGACTGTCAGGTACTCAATAGTACGTGGCCCCAGGGCGTCGGGTGTAGCCTGCCAGTTCCCCAGGCCTGCCACAAGCACGGTGGCGTTATCGGGCAATGGCGCAAGTCTCAAGAATTCCCTTGCAAAGATCCGGGCCAGCTCTTCGTCTATCTCTTTGCTTCTGGAGCGAAGGTACTGCGACTCAATGGTCGTGTAATTCCCTCTGGCCTTTCCCAGGATACGCTCTGCCTCGGGAGTCATGACCCGGACCCGCGTGATAGTAGCATAACGGGTCTGTTCTGTCTCAGACATGACTCCGGGCACCTCTTGTCCGGTCCGCCGCGAAATTAGATCCTGGGCTTCGAGGGCCAGATCCGTTCTTACACTATAACTCTTCCATATCACATCATCATCGGGGAAACTATATTCATGACTCCGGACTGAACCCAACTTACTACTGCCATTTCTTGTCATTCGCAGAATGCGTCTTCTTTCTTGCAGCATGTTAACCACCTCTTACCTATACCGCTAGTTTTCCCAGCCGTTTGGATGCATATCCCCGTGGGTTTTCCTGTCCCGGCAATTCCGCAAGCCATTTTGTAGGCCGTAGAGCGTAACATGTAGTGATGCGGCGTGAATACTGCAAGGGAATCGGCGGCCCAAAAGGATTTGTGGCTGACTTTCAGCCACCCAAGATGCGGCTCGTCGAAATATGGCTGCAGAGCACTCAATAAAAAGGCAATTGTCCTTGCTTTTCTGATGGTGGCTATTCAGTGCTTACATAGATTCCGCTCGAGTGGCTCACTGAGTGAGCCACTCGGCTAGTGCGCCGGGCATGGCGCCTCATACGGGGGTGAAAGTCCCCTCGACGGGTAGGTAA
>MTKW01001778.1_pt1 | contig 78573 bp, 79 predicted proteins | sample 1042761 | NCBI WGS metagenome assembly MTKW01 (sample SAMN06205366, study PRJNA360243) | anaerobic digester metagenome | biome: Wastewater treatment plant; feature: Anaerobic digester sludge; material: sludge; isolation source: anaerobic digester fed with sludge from wastewater treatment plant ... | reverse complement strand
AATGTGATAAACAGTAGCAGGATCACTTGCCCGGCTCGGTGTTTCAGGACAACCCGCTTGCGCCCTGATCCTGCAGGCGGTCCGGGTTGTTCAGGCCGTGCCCCCCATCCCAAGGGCCTGTTCCGGCTCCTCCACAATTCGCTCGATGCGTGCGCCCAGCAAACTCAATCTCGTCTCAAGACCGCTGTGGCCGCGGCGGAGATGATGCACTCCGTACAACTCCGTTTCCCCCCGCGCTGCCAGTCCGGCCAGCAGCAACGCAGCAGCGCCCCTGAGATCGGGCGCTATGACCGGGGCTCCTGTAAGGTAAGGCCGGCCCTGAACAACTGCATGGCGTCCCTCCGCCTGAATCAGCGCCCCCATGCTGTTCAAATACTCGATATGGCGAAACCGGTTTTCAAAAACAGTTTCCACAACCATGGAGGTGCCCTCGGAAAGAGTCAGCAAGGTCATGAACTGGGGCTGAAGGTCTGTGGAAAATCCGGGATAGGGCATTGTTTTCAGATCAACCGCCATGGTCCGGCCGGATGCTGCAGCTCTCACCGCAAAAGGGCCGGCCTCTTCAACAAAGGCGCCTGCCTCTACCAGTTTCGCCAGGAGCGATTTCAGATGATCAGGCAAAACATTCTCCACGATCACATCTCCGCCGGTGATGACGCCCGCCAGGAGAAGCGTCCCCGCCTCGATGCGATCGGGAATAACCGCATGACGGGTGCCGCGCAGCCCGGAAACTCCCTCGATCCTGATTCGCGCTGTTCCGGCGCCAACAATCTGTGCCCCCATGCTGTTCAGGCAGTTGGCCAGATCAACAATTTCGGGTTCAGTTGCCGCGTTTTCCAGAATTGTCCTGCCCTCGGCCAGCGCCGCCGCCATGATCACGTTTTCCGTGGCGCCCACGCTGGGAAAATCCAGGTAGATCTTGGCCCCCCTGAGGCCTGAGGTAATCCCCTCAACACAGCCGCTGACGATATCAAACTGCGCTCCCATGGCTGCAAGACCTTTCAGGTGCAAATCAACGGGACGGGTCCCGATAGCGCAGCCGCCCGGCAGCGGAAGCCGCACTCTCTTTCTCCGGGCAAGCAACGGCCCCAACACCAGAAAAGACGCTCTCATTCGACCGACCAGGTCGGCGGGCAGTGCAGCCTGCCTCAAATCACCTGCAGATACCTGCAGAAGCCCCTGCTCCTGCCGGTAATCGACAACGACCCCCAGGTTTTCGAGAACCGCGATCATGGTGCGCACATCAAGCAGATCGGGAACCCCTTCAACAAGTACAGTATCGCCGGTAAGAAGTGTAGATGCAATAATGGGTAGCGAAGCATTTTTCGAGCCATTGGCTCGCACCCTGCCCCGGAGGGGGATCCCCCCCCTGATTATAAGCCCATCCATGGCGCCGTTCCTTTCCAAATAAAAATCTAGAAGGCTGCTGAATGCAAAACAGGTATGCCCAGGCGAATTCTAACTCTGCCGGTGGAGGCATTGCTGTACAACTCTACAAGCAGGTTCACGGGCTTTTCATCAAGAATGAACCCTTCTCCAGCCCGGGGAAGATAAGAAGCCAGCTGCACCAGCCTGTTGTTGGCATAAACACTTTGCAGACGGCCGCCCATCGAATTGATCAGCTCCGTACCCAGGTTCAGCGGATCCTGATCCCCGACCAGATAGCCCTCTACGCTCCAGCTCCTGGAGCTGTCTGCAGAACGGCAGCCAATAGCCCTTTCCATCCGCTGCCACAGATTGGCGCATTCCAGCCGGTCGCTGCCGCTGATCTGAAGCAGTGACTCCCCTTTTTCATAGCCTGGCTGCATTGACCAGCGGCATTCTGTCAGCACAGGCTTGCTGCGGTCACCAGCCCCGAAGAAAGTGATAATCCTATCCCCGTCACCTTCATCAACCAGGCAGGAAGTCTGATATAGAATGTTTTCAACACCGCAGAGCTTTAACCCTTTTTCCAATTCAAGCCAGGGGTCTTTTTTTTTCACCGGCTCATGGGAGGGCAAACTGAGTAATCCCAGAACTAGTAGCGACATAATCAGGGTACGCAGAGACACCGGCGGCGCCTCCCTTCTAGAGGAAGCTAAGGATATTATTGCCCGCGCATCACCTGATTATCCCAACCGACAGGCGCTTGCTGCTATTTTGAAGGCTGCCCCCCTGAAAACCCGGTTTGACCCAACCCGGTCTTCAACACCGAAAGCAGCGCCGTGCCTTTTCCCCGGCGTTCCCCGCTCCCATGTTACCTGCANNGCCAACAAATCTTTGGACAGATCGTCGGGGTAGCTCTCCGCCAGGCAGATTCGGCTTATTCCTGCATTTATCAGCATTTTTGCGCAGACAACGCAGGGAAAGTGGGTGCAATAGAGGGCGGCTCCCTTGATGGCGACACCGTCCACGGCAGCCTGGATGATGGCATTCTGCTCCGCATGAAGGCCCCGGCAGAGCTCATGCCTTTCACCCGAGGGGACATTCAGTTTCTCCCTGAGACAACCGGTCTCTGCGCAATGCTTCAGGCCCGTGGGAGCCCCATTGTATCCCGTAGCCAGAATCCGTTTTTCCAGAACCAGCAATGCGCCGACCCGGCGCCGCAAACAGGTGGAACGCGAAGCCACTACCCTTGCTATCTCCAGAAAATAATGATCCCATCCCGGTCTTTCAGACACCAAGGACACCCTCCTCCGTCTGCTAAACAGATGCCATGCTGCCTGTACGCTCACGCAAGCCCGACTTGCTCATTCACATTGGCTGACAATGGGAAAATCACGGCAGAGGGCCTGGACCCTGTGCTTCAGATCTCCGAGTACTGTTTCATTGGTGCGGTAAACAATGGCTTCATTGATCATCTGCGCAATGGCTTCAATCTGCTGCGGTCCCATCTGCCGGGAGGTTATCGCAGGGGTGCCCAGCCGCAGGCCGCCGGCTATCCGCGGACTGAACGGATCAAAGGGGATAGAATTTTTATTCGTGGTGATTCCGATCCGCTCCAGCAGTTTTTCAGCTTCCAGCCCTGTTATCTTCTTGGATCTCAGATCCACGAGGACAAGGTGGGTGTCGCTGCCGCCTGTCACCAGCTCAAAGCCCTCTTCAATCAGGCTCGCCGCCAGTGTTTTCGCATTTTCCACAACCCGGGCCTGGTACGCCGCAAAGTCGGGGGATTGCGCTTCTTTTAAAGAGACGGCTTTTGCTGCGATGACATGCATCAGCGGTCCTCCCTGCAGCCCCGGAAAAACCGCCTTGTCAATAAGCGAAGCATATTCACGGCGGCAGAGGATGATCCCCCCGCGCGGTCCCCGCAGTGTTTTATGGGTTGTCGTTGTCACCGCCGCAGCATGGGGAACAGGGCTGGGGTGGAGGCCGGCGGCGATCAGGCCGGCAATATGAGCTATATCTGCCATCAGCAGAGCGCCAATTTCCCGGGCAATATCCTGAAAAGCAGCAAAATCAATCTGCCGCGGATAGGAGGTGGCCCCGGCAATGATCAGCTTCGGCCGCGCCTGGAGCGCCTTTTGCCGGACTGCCTCCATATCAAGCAGGCCGCTGCCGCCGTCTACACCGTACGAGTGCGCCTCGTAATAACTCCCGCTTATATTCACCGGACTTCCGTGCGTCAGGTGCCCGCCGTGGGCAAGATCCATCCCCAGTATGCGATCCCCGGGTTTCAAAAAAGCCAAAAATACAGCCATGTTGGCCGAGGAGCCGGAGTGCGGCTGAACATTGGCATGATCGGCCCTGAACAGCTGCTCCGCCCTGGCGCGGGCCAGCTGTTCCACCCGGTCCACGTAACGACATCCGCCATAGTAACGGGCTCCGGGGTAACCCTCGGCGTACTTGTTTGTCAAAACCGAGCCCTGGGCCTGCAGAACTGCCCTGCTGACCAGGTTCTCCGAGGCGATGAGTTCAAGACCATCCTGCTGCCGCCTCTCCTCAGCTTCGATGGCCCCCGCGATCTCCGGATCAACACGATGCAGCTCGCTGAGATGGCACTTTTCTTTCACCGCTTCAGACCCCCGTCAGCCCTTTTCGGGCGATTATTTTCTTTGTCCCCGCTTCTCGATAAGGCAGATCTTCTCCAACCTGCGGCTGTGCCGCCCCCCCTTAAAAGAGCTTTTCAAAAAGACATCCACAATTTCCAGCGCCGGCCCGGAACCTGTCACCCTCGCCCCCAGGGTCAGAACGTTGGCATTGTTGTGCTCACGGGCGCAGCGGGCTGAAAAAGTATCGCCGCAGAGGGCAGCCCTGATCCCGGGATACTTGTTTGCCGCAATGGTCATGCCGATACCGGTGCCGCAAACCAAAATCCCCAGCGTACATTCTCCGGCGGCCACGGCTTCTATGAGCGGCAAAGCTATATCGGGGTAATCAACGCTATTTTCACAGAAAGTGCCAAAATCCGAAACATCCGCTCCCTTATCGCCCAGTTGCACCCTGATCAGATCCTTCAGAACAAACCCCGCGTGATCACTGCCCAGGGCTATCTTCACTGTCTCCACCCCTTTCCAGGATCTCCGCAATTCTTGCGATCCCGGCACGGAGTTCCTCGTAAATTCTTCGGTAATCCTCCAGGCTGCCGCCGTAAGGATCGGCCACCTCCGGGTTTCCGGCCATGCCGGCAAATTCTTTCAGCAGAAAAGTTTTGGATGCAGCGCCGGGATACCTGTGCAGCAGCTGCATGCGATGCTGCCGGCTCATCACCAGGATCAGGGAGGCCCCGGCCACAAGCTCCTCGCTCAAAAACGACGAAACGTGGGAGTCCAGATCGATACCGGCCTCGCGCATTACCGTGCGGGCATGCCCGGAAGCCCTTTCCCCATCCACTGCCGCCAGCCCCGCAGAAACCACCTCCAGGTTCGGAATGCCGGTGCGGCCCTTCCACTCCCGGAGCAGCAGGGCCGAAGCCATGGGACTGCGGCAGATATTTCCGGTGCAAACAAATAAAACCCGTTTCACCATCTCTGTCAATTTATCACCTACACCCTTATTGTCCGCTGCGCTGCCTTGCGCAGCCGGTTCATCAGCGCCGCTCCCAGGCCCCGGGACGGGATCCCCTCCGCCAGGATCAACTCCACCCCCTGCGCATCAAAGCGGCGCAGTGCCGTAAAAAGATCCCTCGAAGCCAGCCGAAGCCCGCCCGGACCGGGCGGAACCTGCCAGAGGCCCACCTTGAATCCCTTTTTCCGATAGAATTCCGCCAGCGATTCGATCAGGGCGCGCCCGCCGGCACAGGAACCGGTAATCAAAAACAGGGGAGCGCGGGGAGCATAATGACAATATTTCATCCCCGGGGAAAGGGGAGAGTCTTTTTTGCCGGCATGCGCCTCCGACACCTCCCCGGCCAGGGTTCTCTCCAGCTGTTCCCTGCAAATGCCGCCGGGACGCAGGATCACGGGCTCCCCGCCGCTCAGATCGAGAACTGTTGACTCCAGACCAAGGGGACAGGAACCCCCGTCAAGAACGGCATCAATCCTTCCCGCCAGATCTGCAAGCACATGGCTGGAAGCGGTGGGGCTGGGGCTCCCCGAACGGTTGGCGCTAGGAGCGGCAATAGGGACTCCGGAGGCCCGGATCAGGCTCAGGGCCACCGGATGGGCGGGCATGCGCACCGCTACCGTGGGCAAGCCGGCACTGACCTCCCGGGGCAACACTGCGGAAGAGGGCAGCACCAGGCTAAGCGGTCCGGGCCAGAAACGCTTCATCAGCTTCATTGCGCTTTGCGGGATACAAGAGGTCACCTCTTTAACCTGCTCCAGGCTCGCCACATGGACAATCAGCGGGTTGTCCGGCGGGCGGCCCTTTGCCACAAATATATTCCTTACCGCCTTCTCGTTCGCAGCGTCAGCTCCCAGCCCGTACACAGTTTCGGTGGGAAAAGCCACCAGGCCGCCGCGGCGGATGATCCGGGCCGCAGCAAGAACCGTATCCCTGCGGGGGGGCAGCAGCAGTGTATTGCTGATCCGTAGCACTTTCGCCATCAGCTCTCCTCCACGCCGCCGCTGCTCAAAATTCTTCAACAACCAGCTGGGCAATATTTGTCGCATGATCGGCAATCCGCTCCATATTGCTCAGAACATCGAGGTAGATTACCCCGGAAGGGGGGTAACATTTTTTAGTATTGATCCTTTCAATGTGCGCTTTCCGCAGAACCTTTTCCAGAAGGTCCACCTCGTCATCCTCGACCATGACCATGCGGGCCAGGGGTTTGTTCTCCGTTTCAAAGGCCTGGATGGCCCGCTCCAGCATAACATTGATCTTTTCATAGATCATGCTGAGCTCTTCCAGGGCCTGCTTGGAAAAGGGAAGCCTGTCCTCAACCTTGACTTCGGCCAGCTGCTTGATATTGGTTGCGTGATCACCGATCCTCTCCAGATCATTTGCCGCCGACATGAAGCTGCCCACGATCCTGGATTCGGCTTCGGTAAGGGGGTTTTGTGAAAGTTCCGCCAGGAAAACATTGATCCCCTCCTCAAGGCTGTCCAGCAGATCCTCCATCTGGTCGATGTGCGCCCCTTTTTTTAAATCATTCTTTACAAAAGTCTCCAGCGCTTCACCGATCATCTCCCGGGCAATCATGGCCATGCGCAGAAGCTCCTTTTTGGCCCCCTGGATGGCCGCCGCCGGCGTGGGCAGCATCCGCTTGTCCATGAAGGTGGGACCGATCTCGATGCTCACCTCTTCGCCGCGCACCAGGTAGATGATAAACCTGGTGAAATAAGGAAGGATCAGGATAAAGATCAGGGAATTGAGCACATTGAAGATGGAATGTGCATTGGCCACCTGGCGGGTCACCGTGGAGGCTGTCGCTGCAACCAGATTTGTAAAGGGAGCCAGGACCAGGAGACAGAGCGCCACTCCGATAACGTTGAAGAAAAAATGGGCCATGGCTGTGCGGCGGGCGGTCACATTGGTGCCGGCGCTGGCGATAAAGCCGATGACGCAGGTTCCGATATTTGACCCCAGAATCAGGGGCACAGCCTGATCCAGGGCGATCATCCCTTTCGTGCTCATGGCAATGAGCACACCGGTAAAGGCGCTGCTGCTCTGAAGAGCTGCTGTAAGAAGGGCGCCGCCGAGTACTCCCAGCAGGGGAAGGGCGCTGCACTGTTTCAAAAAAGTATTGAAGGCAGAAATATCTTTTAAAGGACTCAGGCCGGCAGACATGGTAGTTATGCCCATAAATAACAGGCCCATCCCCAGGATGGCTTCACCCAGGTAACGATACTGCCTGCGCTTGCTAAAGAAAATAATGAGCGCTCCAAGGCCGATAATGGGAAAGGCGATATCTTCTATCTTGAAAGAGATGATCTGGGCGGTTACAGTCGTTCCGATATTCGCACCAATAATCACGCTAATCGCCTGGGAGAGAGTAATCAAGCCGGCATTGGCAAAACCGACAACCATGACCGTTGTTGCCCCGCTGCTCTGGATAAGCATGGTTATCAAAAGCCCGGTGAGAACCCCCACAAGGGGGCGGGTAGTCAGAATTTCGAGAATGCGGCGCAGCCTGTCCCCGGCCGCCTTTTGCATTCCCGTGGCCATCAACTGGATACCGAATAAAAAAAGCCCCAGACCGCCCACCGCGGTAAAGGCGGTTTGCAATTGATCCTGCCAGGCCACTCTCCAACCTCCTAAGAGCGAATAGTATATCTCTAATTCATCCGAACTGGATCAATTATAAAAGATCCGCCCTGCTTTTTCAATTGCTTGTTGGCCCGGTCCCTTGATCAAATCCCAAATCTTTACCCGCCAGCGGCCTGCTCCACCGGCGGTTTCAGCCTCTGCCGCTTCGCCCTGGACCTTTGCCGCGGGGGCCTCCTTCACTGCAGTGCGGAAGGAAACCTCTTCCTTATCATGATTTGCAGTGCAATTATCAACGCCCGCCGGGGGAAAACAGAGCGCAGGAAAGAGAAGGCACCACCAGTTTTCGCCCTCTCCTGCACCTATGCTTATGGTTAATGCTGTATACTCGCCTGCAGGGTAAATTCTTCGGCCATAAGTCCTTATGGGAAAATATTCGCTGCCGAGGTGTACCGAAATGTCGGCCTCTGCTCCCGCATCAACGGCACAGGTCTGGAGTGAGCTTTCCAGTTCGGACAGGTAACCGCCAAGAAAATCCAGGTAAGCTTCATAAGTGTGGTCCCCTTGGGGCAGGCACCTCTCCGCCAGAAGCCGCTGCACCTGTGCAACAAGATCCATCTTAAAACGCTGCTCCGCCTCGCTGTCTCCGGCTGCACGCACATGCAGCCGGACCACTGGTTCATTGCCATGCACCTGCCAGGCGGAGCCGCTGCCATGGGCAGGGACGGAACAGAGAAAGAAAGCCAACAGGAGTGCGGCAACAGTTAAAATCATCGTGATGGCAGCTGCATCAAAAACATTATTCCTCTTTTTTTTCATTACAAAGCCCCTCCGAGATAAACTCCTGTTTGTAATGGCTCCGGATCATTTCCAGCGCCGCTTTTTCGATTCTCGAGACCTGGGCCTGGGATATCCCCACCTGCTTCGCGATTTCGACCTGGGTTTTCCCTTCAAAGAAACGCGCCTCGATGATCCCCTTCTCCCTGGGTTCAAGTTTGTCCAGGGCCTCCTGTAAAGCTATGCTTTCAAGCCACCTTTCAGTGCTGTCGGATTGATCGCTGATCAGATCCATCACGTAAACAGGATCTGTACTGTCACGAAAGACAGGATCATACAGCGAGACCGGTTCCAGGGCGGCATTGTAAGCAAATATTACCTCTTCTACACTCATCCCCATAACCTCGGCAATTTCGCTCACGGTGGGTTCCCGGTGATTTTTCTTCAGCAGCTCCTCCCTGGTCTGAAGAACCCGGTGGGAAAGGCTCTTGATGGAACGGCTGATATGGATGCTGTTGTTGTCGCGCAAATAGCGCTTTATCTCGCCCATCACCATGGGGACGGCGTACGTCGAGAAGTTGACCCCATGTTCCAGTTGAAAGTTGTCAATGGCCTTCAGCAAGCCAATGCAACCGACCTGGAAAAGGTCATCCAGCGACTCACCCCTATTTTTGAAACGCTGCAGAATGCTGAGAACCAGGCGCAGATTGCCCCTGACCAGGGTTTCTCTGGCTTCCGTATCGCCTTCCTTGACCCGGTAAAATAACTCTCTCATTCTTTCCGCAGGCAAGACTGCCAGCTTGAAGGTGTTTACCCCGCTGAGTTTAACTTTATTCGGCAGCACAACTCTTCCCTCCTCACCTCTATTCTTGCCATTATCTGTATGGTTTAGACATTCCTGTAGGTTTTTAATGATGAGAAAATGTTATAATTGCTGTAGAATCCTTGAAAAAGAGTGCGCTGCTCTGCGCGAGCAACAGGAAGGAGGCCGGAAATGGCCAAATTAATCCGCTTTGGAGTCTCCATGGACCGGGAACTGCTGGAATCCTTTGATCGGGAAATAGCTTTGAAAGGTTATGCCAACCGTTCGGAAGCAATTCGGGATCTGATCCGGAACCAGCTGGTCGAGGTGGAGTGGTCCGATGATGATGTTGAGGTGGCGGGGACGATCACCCTGGTCTACGATCACCATGTCCGGGGCTTGAATGATCTTCTGCTGGAGTTGCAGCATCGTTACGTTGAGCTCATCGTTTCGACAATGCATGTTCACCTGGCGCATGACCGCTGCCTGGAGGTTCTTCTGATCAAGGGACCGGCTGCAGAGGCCAAGGAGGTGGCCAACCAGCTGCTGTCGGTTAAAGGAGTGATCCACGGCCGGCTAACCGCCACCTCTACCGGGGAAAAGTTAAAATAGCCCCATCAGAATGCGGGGAAGACCCTGGTAATCATGGAGCAGGGTCAGCCTATGGAAAATACCGCATCTCCGGCAAAGCGTAAGAATAACATCGCACCGGGCGGAGTCAATCTCCAGCGCTGCCAGGCCCGGTCCGCGGGCATAGGAAGGAAGGGCTTCCATAATGGAGCGGTAGGCGGCCAGTCCGTCGGGACCGCCGTTCAGGGCCAGGCGCGGTTCATAAACCCGCACGGATGCAGGCAGCGATTCTATCTCCGCCCCGGTAAGATAGGGGGGATTTGCCACCACAAGGTTGAACCCGGGCGCCGGCTCAATTCCCTCAAGGGCCCCGAAATAAGAGCCCCGGAAAAAGTGGATGCGCCCGCTGACCCCATGCCGCTTTGCATTGGCCGCAGCCAGCTGCAGCGCCTTTGCGGAAAGATCAACAGCGTAGAAAATCGCCTTCGGCATATGGTAAGCGAGCGTCACCGCCAGGTTGCCGCTGCCGCTGCCCAGATCAATTCCGCACAGTTCTTCTTCCCCGCTACGGGCCCATTCCAGGACAGCATCAACGATCAGCTCTGTTTCCGGACGGGGGATAAGCACCCCGGGGCCCACCGCAAACTGCAGCCCGTAAAACTCCCTGTTCCCGGTTATGTAAGCAAGCGGCTCACCCCGGGCTCTCCGTTCAACAGCTGCCTCGAAAGCCGCCTGCAGAGTTTTCCCCGGAACATGGGAGCGCTCCAGGAAAAGCCTCAACCGGTCCCAGCCCAGCAAATGAGCCAGCAATATTTCCGCTTCGTCGCGCGGCTGTTCAAGCCCCGCCGCTCTAAAACAAGAAGAGGCCTTCTGCAGAGCCTCTTCAATAGTGTCTTTATTGTAGGCCAACGCTTTCAATCTCCTGTATCTTGCAACTGTTTTGCCCTTGCCGAAGCAGCCAAGTTATCAATAATTTCATCCAGATCTCCCTCCAGCACCAGATCCAGCCGGTGCAAAGTCAGCCCGGTGCGGTGATCGGTTACGCGGTTCTGGGGGAAATTATAGGTGCGGATGCGCTCGCTGCGATCACCGCTGCCGATCTGCAGCCTGCGTTCTTCCGCCAGTTCGGCCTCCTGCTCGGTAATATATTTATCCATCAGCCTGCTGCGCAGAACCCGCAAAGCCTTTTCCCTGTTTTTAAGCTGCGATTTTTCATCCTGACATGTAACCACCAGCCCGGTGGGCAGATGGGTCACCCGGATGGCGGACTGGGTGGTGTTCACACTCTGGCCGCCCGGCCCCGTGGAGCAGAAAGTATCGATGCGCAGCTCCTGGGGATTGATCTCCACCTCCACCTCTTCAACCTCGGGAAGTACGGCCACGGTAGCCGCCGAAGTATGGATCCGGCCGCTCGATTCAGTGGCCGGAATACGCTGCACCCTGTGGACACCGCTCTCGTACTTGAGGCGGCTGTAAACGCCCTGCCCCTCTATAGCGGCAATTACCTCTTTATAACCCCCTATATCGGTGGCATGAGCATCAATAAGCTCAACCTTCCAGCCCTTTTGCTCGGCATGGCGGCTGTACATCCTGAGCAGATCAGCGGCAAACAGGGCGGCTTCTTCACCGCCTGTGCCCGCTCTGATTTCCAGAAATACACTTTTCTCATCATGGGGATCCCGTTTAAGCAGCTGCTCTTTCAGTTTGCCGGTAATCCCATCCAGATGCTCGCTTATTATCTCGATCTCTTCTTGCAGGAANNCTGTAGGTGCGGTATAGCTCGACGCCCGGGGCCAGTCCGGCCAGCTCCCGGGAATACTGCTGCCACAGGTCCATCCTGCCCAGCACCTCCGGATCGCTGAGCAGCCGCTCCAGCTCTCCATATCTCTCTTCAATCAATTCCATCTTTTCAAACATTGTCTATCACCGCAGACGTTGAATGGCGCAATGTTTCTTCCTCGGGCTCCTCAGACTCCAGCACCGCTTTCAAAGCGCAGAGAGCCACTTCAACCTGGCTGTTATCCGGCTCGCTGGTAGTCAAATTTTGCAGCCATAGACCGGGCAGGGTGATCGGCCGGAGCAGTCGCAGGCGGCTGCTCGCTGTCAGGCGAATTGCTTCATAGGATATTCCGGCCACCAGGGGCAGCATCAGCAGGCGGATAGTGATCCGCTGCCATAATGAAACCCACCCGAAGAAAGAAAAAAGCAGAATGCTCAGCACCATAACAATAAGTAAAAAACTGGTTCCGCAGCGAGGGTGGTGTGTACTGTACTGCTGCGCCTTCTCGATCTCAAGCGGATCCCCGGCTTCGTAACAAAAGACGGCCTTGTGCTCGGCGCCGTGATAGCCAAATAGACGCTTCATCTCACCCCAACGCGTTACCAGGTAAAGGTACGTCAAGAATATGGCCAGCCGGATCAACCCTTCTGCCAAATTTAACATTACCGGATGCAAGTATTCCGGCAGAAAACCGGCCAGCCAGGTAGGCAGTATAAAAAACAATCCCACACCCAGCATCAGACCGAGCAGGACAACCAAAAAAGTTTGCCAGCCCTGCATCTGTTCTCCCTCACCCTCCAGGGCTTCAGCCGCCGAAAGGTTGATAGCGCGCACACCCACAACGAGCGATTCAAAAAAAGAGACCATGCCTCTCAAAATGGGCCAGCCCAGAGGAGGACAGCGCCCGGACAGGGGAACCTTTTCCTCCAAAATAAGAGAGATGCCGTTGTCACTGCGCCGGCAGGCAATGGCCATGCGGTCGCGGTAACGCATCATTACCCCTTCAATAACTGCTTGGCCGCCGACCCATTGCAGCCTTGGCATCGTGCTAACCCTCCCCTGTCCTTTGGGAGATGAACCTTTCGGTTTTACTCCAGTCCGTACTTCCGTTTAAACCGCTCCACCCTGCCGCCTGTATCGACAAATTTCTGCTTGCCGGTAAAGAATGGGTGGCATTTGGAACATATCTCCACCTTCAAGTTCTCCTTTGTAGAACCGGTTTCAAAGGATTCCCCGCAAGCACAGGTCACCACAGTGCGGAAATAAGGGGGATGAATTTTATCTTTCATCTCTGAACAACCTCCCCGATTCGCTATCGAAATAAATTTTAGCACAACTATATTCATTGCGCAACACGCACGCACAGCACCCGGAAAGGTTTCAGGCCGGCCGCCTCGAGATATTCCCGCATATTGTAATGGCAATCAGGATGCCCCCCNNTACCCCGGAAAAGGCTTATTGCTGCAGGTATTTAAGAGGATTCACTTTTTCCCCCGCTGCATGAATTTCAAAATGCAGGTGCGGCCCGGTAGTGTTGCCTGTTATCCCGATATAGCCAATCGTCTGGCCCGGTAAAACCCGCTGCCCCACAGCAACAATCGACCTGGAGGCATGCGCATAGCGGGAAAGATAGCCGCCGCCATGATCCAACTCGATCATGATCCCATAACTGCCCCTGTAACCGGCATGCGTGACCCGGCCCCCTGCTGCGGCGCAAAAGGCAGTTCCAAGGGGTGCGGCAATGTCAATTCCATAATGAAATTTATCGCCGCGCCAGCCATAGCCGGAAGAGATCCTGCTCTTCAAGGGCCAGCAAAACGATACCCGCGGCGAGCTGCGCGAGGCGGCCCCGCCCGGGACAATAATCCTTTCACCCCGGGACAATACCGGCGGATCTTTCAGCTCATTTGCCTCCCGGATTGCATTCTCATCAACGCCATAAGCCGCGGCTATAGCCGCTACGGTATCGCCCTCTTCAACATCGTGAACACAGCCGATCACATTCAATATTTCCAGATGGTCGCCGGGGTAAATCAGGCTGGGATTGGCAATATCATTCAACCGGACCAGTGTATCCACATCGGTCCCAAACCGCTCTGCGATAGCGTACAGACAATCCATCGGTTCAATAGTATAATCAAGGATTTTCGGTTTGCGTAACTCCTCTTCCCCGCCTTTTACCGCCGCAAAGTCCTGAAGCTGCCGGTAGTATATCGGCACCTCACCAGATTCGCTTTCTTCTTCTTCGACTTCAAATTCCATGGCAGGGGCCTTTTCCCAGGAGCAGAAACAGGCCATCCCGACAATAAGCATTACCGTTACCGCTTTCGGAAGAGCTGGCATGGCTTGATCCTCCTTCAACAGCATGGTTTAGAGCATATTTTGCTGTCAAAGGAATTATTTTATGCATTTCATGCCATGAAGGTGATCCGGCTGCCAGGTGAATGCCCCTGTCTGCATCAGGGTGAAAAGGCTAAAATGAATGCATGCTGCTTAAAAAGTCCTCGTTGTCCCTGGTCTGCTTCAGCTTGTCAAGAAGCATTTCCAAAAACTCAATGTTTTGGGTATTCCCCATCGCCCGCCGCAGCGCCCACATCAGTTCAATCTTGCGCTCGTCAAGAAGCAGCTCTTCGCGGCGCGTTCCCGAACGGGAGATATCAATGGCCGGAAAAATTCGTCTTTCCGAAATTTTACGGTCCAGGTGCAGCTCCATATTGCCCGTTCCCTTGAACTCCTCATAGATGACATCGTCCATCCTGCTGCCGGTGTCTATCAGGGCGGTGGCTATTATGGTCAGACTGCCGCCGCCGTCAATGTTCCGTGCCGCCCCGAAGAAGCGTTTGGGCTTGTAAAAGGCCGCCGGATCAATGCCGCCGGAAAGGGTCCTGCCGCTGGGGGGTATAACCAGGTTGTAGGCCCGGGCCAGCCGGGTAATGCTGTCCAGCAGGATAGCCACATCATGACCCTGCTCTACCAGGCGCTGCGCCCGCTCCAGGACCAGCTCCGAGATACGGATATGGTTCTCCGGTTTCTGATCAAAAGTTGAGCTGGCCACATCCGCCTTTACACTCCGCTCCATGTCGGTAACCTCTTCGGGACGTTCATCAACAAGCAAGATAATCAGGGTGACCTCGGGATGGTTGGTAGAGATACTGTTGGCAATTTGCTTGAGCAGAATTGTTTTTCCCGCCTTCGGAGGGGAGACAATCAGACCCCGCTGTCCCTTGCCTATGGGGATGAGCAGATCAATAATCCTGGTGGCAAGTATGTGCGGCTCCGTCTCCATGCGCAGCGCTTCACGCGGATGCACCGGAACAAGCGAAGTATAGGTAGGCCTTCGCGAGAACGATTCGGGGTGTTCATCGTTGATCGACTCGACCTGCAGGAGTGCATAATATCTCTCATTATCTTTTGGAGGCCTGATTATACCGGCCACCATGTCGCCTGTTCTCAGGTTGAAACGGCGGATCTGTGATGCAGAAATATAAATATCATCATCGGAATAACGATATTTGTAGCGCCGCAGGAAACCGAACCCGTCGTTCATGATTTCGAGCAGGCCCGCTGCATTATCTGCCTCGGTTTTCTCCCCATTGTCGGACACAGGGCCGTCCGCAGCAAGTATACCGGTTAGCGCCTCAACCAGTTCATGTTTGCGCATTGTTGAATGGCCCCTGATGGCCTTCTCCCTGGCCATACGGCGCAGTTCGCTAAGTGTTGAATTCGTCAATTGGGCTGGATCCATGTTAAAACACCACCCTTATTTTTAGTTGGTACACAGTATAAAATCAGGAAGAAAAATCATCCCGGGCATGATCATCTCCATTTCTGTTTGGGGGCAGCTTCACCGGTTGCAGTAAGCCTGCAGCCGAAAGGAAGTTCATATCGCCGCTTGGCGAGGTGTTCGGGAGTGACACCCCGCACAAATTCAGGTGGGGTATGTTACCCCGAAGGCGCGGCTGCAGAGAATATTCCGCCATTACCGCCGCAACCGATCAAGCACATCCTGGCGGGGAGAGCTGTCACCAGGGGAACTATTCACATTAACAGGAACTAGTGTAAACTTGCTTCAACGGAGGTATTCCAAAACCTTTCTCATGAAAATTATGATCGTTTTAAGAAGAATTTATTCCAAGCGAGGAATTTAATCCGATCCGGCGGCACAAACCGCTCCTGTCAGTTATGATTCGCTACACTATCATTATATCCTGCCGGTTGCCAAAAAAAATACCCCGGTGTAATGAATTTTAAATACTTGTACCATACTACTACTTTAAATACAATGTGAAAGTGATGGACATGAATTACTTCAGGTGTTTTTTGATCATTTTAATCGTTTTTATGCTCAGCCTGTCCGGAAGTTTCGGATACCTGGTCTACACTATTGGGGAGCTGGAGCAGCTTCAGGAGCCGACACCCCCCCTTAGCACAAGGATCTATGATTGCCGGGACAGACTTCTGGCGCTCCGCTACGAGGAAAACCGTGTCCAGGTCGCCCTGGAGCAGGTTTCGGAATATTTGGTCAGGGCCACGCTTGCCGTGGAGGACCGCCGTTTCTACCGGCACCGCGGTTTTGATCCCGCCGGCCTGGCCCGGGCGTTTCTAAACAATCTCAAGGGGCGGCACGCCCCCCAGGGGGGCAGCACCATCACCCAGCAGCTGGCAAAAAATCTTTTTCTATCCCACGAACGCACCTTGGCGCGCAAAATCAAGGAGGCCCTTTACACCATCCACCTTGAACGCCGCTATTGCAAGGATGAAATCCTGGAAATGTACCTGAATACCATATATTACGGCCACTCGGCCTATGGCGTTGAAGCGGCCGCCCAAACTTACCTGGGCAAAACCGCCCGGGAACTCAGCCTTGGCGAAGCGGCGCTCCTGGCCGGGCTGCCCAACGGGCCCAGCTGTTATTCTCCTTATCAGAACCCTGCAGCAGCAGAGCAGCGTCAGCGTACAGTATTGAATCAAATGGTTTCTGCGGGTTTTATCGACGAAAAGGAAAAAGAGAGTGCCCTGCAGGAAGATCTGCATCTTCGAGAACTATCCAACGAAGAAAGGGCCGCCTATTTCCTGGATTATGCAATCAACAGGGAACTTGCCACTTTCTTTGATGGGGACATGGAGCCCCTTTATCGGGGCGGTCTGGAAATATACACCACCCTTGATCCGGAGATGCAGCAGATTGCCCAGGAGATCATTGCCGGAATCCCTACACTGCGTATCGATGAAAATGGATTGAAGCAGCCGCAAGGGGCCCTGGTGGCCATCGAACCGGATACCGGCTGCATCAGGGCAATGGTGGGGGGACGGGATTTCAAGGAGACAAATCTCAACCGCACTCTGGCCCTGCGATCTCCGGGCTCCGCCTTTAAACCCTTTGTTTATGCGGCGGCCCTTGAACAGGGCTTTACCGCGGCGGACAGGTTGCGCTGCGAAGCAGTAACTTTTGATGAGGCGGGCCTGGCGGAACCATATGAGCCGACAGATTTTGGCGGGGGTTTTCATAACCGGGAGCTGACCATCCGGGAAGCGCTGGCCAAATCTTGTAACATCGCTGCAATCAAGTTGCATGAACGAATGGGAAAAGATCGGGCGGTAGAGATGGCCGCACGGTTGGGCATTTCCAGCCCTCTGGGCGCTCATTTTTCCCTGGCCCTGGGAGCCTGCGAAGTATCACTGCTCGAGTTAACGGCTGCATTCGCCCCTTTTGCCAACGGAGGCCTTCGCATCGAACCCATGGTCATCCGCAAAATTGTAGACCCCCGGGGGAGGGTCTTGCTGGAAAACCAGCCGCATGGGGAGCAGGTTCTGGACCCGGCAGTCTCGTTCCTGATCACCGATATGCTGAAAGGTGTCCTTGCAGAGGGAGGCACTGCCGCCGCCGCCGGATCGATCCTTGATCGGCCGGCGGCCGGCAAATCAGGCACCTCCCAGGACAGCAAGAATGCACATATGATCGGTTACACGCCACAGCTGGTAGCCGGCATATATGTGGGGGATGATCATGAAATACCCATAGATTGTTCGGGGGGAGGCGCCGCCGCTCCCCTGTGGGCCTGGTTTATGAAAATGGCTCTGAAAGACAGCGAAGCTCTGGATTTCAAGGTGCCGGAGGGAATTGTCAAGCGCTCCCTTTGTCCGGAGTCGGGGTTGCTGCGCGGTCCGTACTGCCCCGATCCGGGTACCGAGGAGCGCTTCATCGTGGGAACAGAGCCTGCGGAAGAATGCCGCACCTGTGCTCCTGCTTTCTGGTGGCCCTGGCTCCCCTCGCTAAAACGCTCGCCATCCCTTCCCTAAAGCAGGAAAGGATTGCTCCGCCCTTCCGCTTCGATGGTGGTGGCGGGCCCGTGCCCCGGATATACCACAGTCTGCGGCGGCAAAACCATCAGTTTCTCCTTGATGCTGCGGATCAAAAGCGGATAGGAACCTCCGGCAAGATCCGTCCGGCCCACGGAACCGGCAAAAAGGGCATCACCGGTAAAAACTACCCCGTCGCTGTAAAGGGAGATGCTCCCTTCGGTATGGCCCGGCGTCTCGATAACTTTGAATGTTCTCCGGCCGACAGGAACCAGCTCTCCCTCCTTGAGCAAACGATCAGGCGGAACGGCCTTGCCAAAAATTACGCCAAGCCCAAATCCGGGGTTGCGGTATATCTCCAGATCCTTCTCCGGAAACAGCAGCGGCACCTTGAGGGCCTCTTTCAATCTGCCGTTGGCCCCGGTATGATCGATATGTCCGTGTGTGTTTATAATGGCCTTTACGCGCAGGTCCTTTTTCTTGATTTGCTGCAAGATCTTTTTTCCCTCCGCACCGGGATCGATTACCACCCCTTCCCCTGTTTCCCGGCAGCTGACGAGGTAACAGTTTGTAGCAAACATGCTCACCACCAGTGTCTGCACCTGCATCCCTTCACCCCCATCATTATCATGCAACAGGGAGACCGGCCTCCGGCAGGGGCCCCCCCGCTGCGCCCTGCGGGCTAGAGCCCTGATTCAACCTCCAGCAAGGTCCGGATCACCGGCAATATATCAGTCAAGTCGTGAAGCAGTGGAGCGGCCCTGCGCCTGACATCCTCCGCCCCCATCAACAGAACCGGAACTTCGTTCAGGGTATGCCTGCCGTGCGAAAGGTCTTCAATATTGCCATGATCGCTGGTGACAATGAGCATCATCCGCCCCGGATCAAGGGAGGCTGCTGCGGCTCCCAGAAATCGATCCAGGGTCCGGACCACCTTGCTCGCCTCTTCCCTGTCGGCCAGGTGACCGGCACGATCGGATAGAAAGTATTCGAAAAGGGAAAAGTCAAATCTATTGCCCATTTCAACAAGCCTTTTGCCCGCCTCTTCGGGAGTGATTTCCGGGACAGAAAAGCCTAGACTGTTCAACAGCTCATTTGTAAGATCCATGAACAACGCCTTCCCGGATTCTATGTCTTCCAGGCGGTAAAAGGGAAGCCCCCCGTAATAGGTGATCAGGGTTGAAACGGAATAAAGGTGCCCGGGCAGCCCCTCCCTCAATTTCTCGAAAAATGCAGGCCGGTAAGCATTCAAGAAAGAACAGCTGTATCCCTCCTGCCTGAGGGCGGCAAAGAGGCCCTCTTTCGCAAGGAGCGCCCGCAAATCTGCATTGGGAAAACCGTTCAAGTGATAGCCAAGCCGACCCGGCGCATTCAGGCCGGTAAAGATCGAAGCCTGTCCGGTGGCGCTCTGGGGAAGTCCTTTCACACCCAATTGGGCATCAATGCCCTGCAGCGTTACCCTTCCATCATGAAACCCCTTCACCTCCCCGGTAAGCGGTTTCCCCCGGAACAGCGCTTTCAGGAAGGGTGTATCCGTGTAAAAGAACGGGTTTTCCTGCGCCGGTGAACCCAGTCCAACGCCGTCGATAAAAATAAGAAGGACCTGCAAAGATACTCCCCCGCTTTCCTGCGCCCCTTATCCCCCTGTTCATTTGGGAGTGTACTGTAAACCTGCAAAATGTGGCGATCCCTTCAGCAGTACCCGCGGATCTTTTTTGGCGGCCTTTCCGGGGCGGTGCAACAGGGGTTCTTCAAACCCGCTGCAGATGGCCGGTATCATTAAACAGCAGCAACCGGTATCTATCCCCGGCGCACTCCTTCCTGACAATCGTCAGGGAGGCAGGGGCGGGAGCATAGGGCCATCTCTGTCTGGAGGTAAAGCCCAGACATCCGGAGATAAAAGCATTGATCAACCGGGCATGGCTGACAAGAAGAATCCGGCGCTTCGCGGAATGTTCGCGGCAAATTTTCCGCCGCAGGGTTCGGGTTCTTGCCAACAGCTTGCGTGCGCTCTCCCCGCCACAGAGCAGCGGCTTCACCATACCACTTTTGCCGCGAAACAGGAAGGGATAAAGGGACTCCACCTCGCTGCGCTTCATCCCCTCGATATAGCCCCAGGAACATTCCCGGAGCAGGGGTTCAGGCTCCGGCGCAAGTTTGATTCCCCGGGAAATAATTTCTGCCGTTGACCTGGCTCGCTCCAGATCGCTGGTTAACAAAAGGTCAAACCCGCCTGCCAGGGTTAGACGCCTGGAAAGATAAGCCGCCTCACGGATCCCCGCATCATCAAGCTCATAATCGCAACGGCCCTGGAAGCGGCCTTCGCAAGCGGCCGCAGTTCTCCCGTGCCGGACCAGCCAGAGCTCCATTTTACCCGGGCTCCCCCGTTGCTTTACCCACGCCCCGCTCCCGCAGCGGTTTCAACTTCGCTCCCAGGCTGACGAATTTATCCTCTATCCTTTCATAACCCCTGTACACATGTTTCACTTCTCCGAGAACTGTTTCCCCTTTCGCAATCAATCCGGCCACCATCAGCCCGGCACCGGCCCGCAGATCTGTAGCGCTAACCGGGGCCCCGGATAGGGGGGCGCCGCCCTTGATCACGGCAGTCCGTCCCTCAAGTTTTATCTGTGCACCCATTCTTTTCAGCTCATCCACGTGACGAAAACGGCCGTCAAAGACATTTTCTGTGACAATACTCGTTCCCTCCGCAGCAGTAAGAAGAACCATTCCCAGCGGCTGCAGATCTGTAGGAAAACCGGGATAGGGAAAGGTCTTCAAATCGGAAGGAATCAGCGGCCCGCTCCTGCGGACCCGGATCTGCTCCGCTTCCGCCTCCACAACGGCGCCTATTTCTCTTAGCTTGGCAGTTACCGCTTCCAGGTGCTTGGGTATTACACCCTCGACTACCAGGTCGCCCCCCGTTGCGGCAACGGCAAACATGAAAGTACCCGCTTCGATCCGGTCGGGGATAACCGCATGTTCTGCGCCGCCGAAAAGATCGACTCCGTCGATCTTGATGATATCGGTCCCTGCGCCCTTGACCACTGCGCCTATGGCGTTGAGAAAGTTGGCCAAATCAACAATTTCCGGTTCTTTGGCCACATTTTCAAGAACAGTGCGTCCTTCCGCTCCCACCGCCGCCAGCATCAGATTGACCGTGGCCCCGACACTGACCACATCGAGGTAGATATGGGCCCCCTGCAGCTTGCCGCCCGTCAGTTTGACCCGGCCATGCTCAATCTCGCACTCCGCCCCCAGAGCGGTAAACCCTTTAAGATGCTGATCGATCGGACGCGGCCCCAGATCACAGCCCCCGGGAACCGGCACCGTTGCTCTCCCAAAACGGGTCAAAAGGCTCCCCATGAGATAGGAAGAGGCCCTTAATTTTTGCACCAGGTTAAAAGGAGGGGCAAAGCCGCGCAGCCCGGAAGGGTAAAAATCAAGATCGTTCCGGCCCCGCCTGCGAATGGTCAGACCCAGATCTTCGAGGATATGCAGCATGATCCGGACATCGGTAATGTCAGGAATGTTGCTCAGGGAAACTTTATCTGTGGCCAGCAAAACAGCAGGCAGGATGGCCAGTGCCGCATTCTTGGATCCGCTGATCTTTACCCGTCCATTTAACTCGTTCCCTCCGTATATCAGTGTTTTCTCCACTTCATCTTCTCCCGTCAGTTAGATGTTCCCTACTCCGGATTACCCGTAAAGGCATTGATAAAGTAACTCTCGCCATCGTCAAATAAGAAGCGCCACACCGGGGGCACCTCCCATTCCTCTGCGTCATACTCAAGGCTGTAATAGCCCAGGTCTGCTTTAATTATCCTGCGGATTTGCCGGCTGGGACCGAGCACCTCGATCAACCTCAGCAGAGCCTCAGTGGCCGGGATAACCTCCATCTCCCTTTCCTGATGCGAATCCTCCGGATCAAGCCAGTAGATATCCAGGGCTAAAAGGGTATTATTTACCAGAACAGCTTTCAGATAACCGCTGTAAAGGGGCCTCCCCTCATGGATTTGCAGGTAATGCAATATGGTCCTATCATCCCGCTGTGACATATGGTCAAAACGCGCCTCCGGGAAGGGCAGGCCGCAGCTTTCCAGATAGCGCTCGAAAGCCGCAGCCAGTTCCTTCTCTTCCGGGAAAACGCCTTCTTGCAGGAGTTCCCTACCGGGAACAAATTCTATGCTGATCGCTCCTCCGGGATATACTGCCATCGTGGCGCCCTCCCCTGCGTAAAGCCGCGCCGCTTCCGAGCCTGCCGCAGGCGCAGCGGCAGCTGCAAAAAGCTTCCGCAGCAGTTGCTCCATTTCCAGCGAGGGTGCTACCGTCAGGAAAGAGCCTTTTCGGACCGCACAATCAATTTTTGTTTCCAGGACATAGCCGGATTCTTCCATATGTTTTTCAACACGGCGCAGCTCGCCCGGAGAAACCGCCACCCATGCTGATTTTCGGGCATCGCCAAAAAACAGATGATAGCAGAGAAAAAGGTTCAGTCCCAAGAAAGCATAAATGAGAATTGTCTTTGCCCGGCCAATGTTCATTGCTCCCACCTCTCCGGAGGAAGAAGATCATCTGTCCTTAAGACGAACTCCCGCCCGTTAAGCTGGATTACCCAGACCGGAACAGCCCGGGGCGGTGTGCTTCCTTTGTTTAAATAGTAGGCCAGATCCATGCCTTCAAGCGTGCGGCGCTCCCCACCGTGAGAACCAAGCAAATCTACCGCCGCTGACAGAGCCTCCCGGTAGCTGCTGACTGCGGCCCCATCTCCGGCGGGATAAAGCAGATGATACAGATTTCGCCGGTATTTCACCAGTCCGCCATGGTCATAACTCATGAAAACACCCGTTTCCCCCAAAAGAGGGTATCCCTCGAAATAACTTCGCCACTGCGCATTATAAATCCCCTTTGAGCTGTCGCCTGTTTCCCGGGCCAGGCGTTCCAACCGCAAGTTTTCCGGCCAGCCACCGTAATAGCCCAGCAGCTTGCCTGCCGTCTGCAGAGCCGCCGGGTAAGAAAGAGCCGCCGGCTTCGGATCCAGGGGGGGATGCGAATAGTCAAGGCCATTCCCCAGGCGCAGCGCCTGTTCACCGTCTGTATAGATCAACCCCCCATCCCTTTCCTTTATCTCCCGGGCCAGGTTGTGCTTTATAAAAAAGGTTTTCAAAAGAAGTTCGCTGTCCAGCGTCTCCGCCTTCAAAGTTAGCTCCTTGATCTTGCCGCTGTACAGGGGTATCTCAATAGGAGCAGCTACAGTTACAGCCATCCCGGAGGAAACATGGATCTCTCCTGCTTCCAATCTCTCGCAGGGAGCCCTTCCAGCCGGGTCAAATTGATCGCATAAAGCAACCAGTTGTGATCCCCGGCGAGCCGGCAGCAACATCTCTCCAGCCCCCTCCAGGTCTTGCAAGATTCCCCAGCAGCGCTCACCCGCCCGCCATAGCTCCATCCCTGATAGTTCCCCGGCCGGCGAGTTTTTGAGCCAGATGCTTTCCCGGCCCAGCGGCAGGGAGGGATCAAATTGCACTGTCAGGCAAAGAGCCGCATCTTCAGGCAGCTTTTCTCCGTATTCAAAGTCAGCCGGTTCCGTAATCTCCTGCAGCGTTGCGGAAATTTCTTCCCAGAAGGAGGCAAAGTCATGATCGCCAGGACGGAGCCGGTAGCGTAAATCCCCCCTGTTTATAAAAACCGCGCCAGGGACCATCAGTTGAGATAAGAGCCTGGGCTCTTCAAAATAGACGGTCTCATAATCGCTCTCTGCCGTCCCCTCCGTCTCCTTATGCCCAAACCAGAGCAGGTATGTCAAAAATAGACTGAGAAGCACAAGCAAAAGAAGGAAAAAGCTTTTAATCCGTTCAGTCAAGAGCCCGCCCCCTCCCTTGCGCCGCCAGGGGAAGGGTAAACCGGACCCTGGTCCCTTTACCTGGAGAACTCTCAAGCCAGATCCGGCCGCCGTGCGCCTCCACAAGGCGTCGGGCAATGGGCAGGCCCAGCCCGGTGCCGCCATAATCCCGGCTGCGGGTCTTCTCCACCCTGTAGAAGCGTTCAAATATTCTTTCCAGATCCGCTTCGGGGATTCCTGGCCCGTTGTCCTCGATCAGCACCTTTAGCCGGCCCTCTCCGCTGTCCATCGAAGCGCTGATCGCTATTCTGCCGTCAGCGGGGGTGTATTTAATGGCATTGCCAAGCAGGTTGGAAAAAACCCGCATGATTTTTTCTCGATCCACCCAAACCTTCGGAAGCCCCGGTGATATGTCTATCACTATTTCACTTGCCCTGGATCCTGATTTTTGCTGCAGCTGCTCTGCCGCTTCTGTTGCCAGATCAATCAAACCCACCCTGGTTTTATGCAATTCGACCTGGCTGTAATCGAGCTGGGACAGCTCCAGCAGATCCCTGACCAGATCGACCATCCGGTCCGTTTCGCGTTTCAACACGTTTAGAAAATGGCTGCTCACGGCAGGATCGGCAGCGGCACCGTCGAGAAGGGTCTCAGTATAGCTTTTTATCGCAGTCAATGGGGTGCGCAGCTCGTGGGAAACATCTGCCACAAATTCCTGCTGCCGCCTGACAAACTCCCTTTCCGCAGTGATGTCGTGGAAGACCACCAATGTGCCGTCCAGTCTCTCGCCCTCCTCCTTGAAGGAAGCAAGAGCCATTTTAAAAGTGATGTTCGGCTCCTCCCGGCTAATTTCCAGGGCCACCGGAGTCCGTTCCCGGATGAACCGGCGCAGCGGTTCCGGCCCGGCCAGCCTTTTTAGAAAATGAAAACCGGAACGCCCCTCCGAGGGAAGCCGGAGCAAAAATTTTTTCAGCAAATCTCGCGCAGCAGGATTGATATGAATCAGGCGTCCCCTTCCGTCAAGAGCAATCACCCCATCGCTCATGTGGTTGATCATCGCTTCAACCTTGCTTTTCTCTGTAGATATTTCCTGAATGTTCCGGTGCAGCCGTTCCGCAAGATAGTTAAAGGTAGCTCCCAGACGACCGATCTCGTCTGCCGAGGTCACCTCGATTTTCTGTGAAAAATCCCCCTGCGCCATTAATCCCGCCTGCCGGGTAACCCGCTGGATTGGCGCAGTTATCGTCCTGGCCAGAACAATCCCCAGCAATACGCTAATGCCCAGTGCAAAAGCGGAGCCGCTGAGCAATATAAGCTTGATCTGTTTCAAAACGATGTCTACCGGGTCAAGTGAACTGCTGAGATAGACCACCCCGCTAACAGTTCTCTGATCTTTCAAGGGAAGAGCAAGGTAATAGCGCCTTTCCCCTGTGGCGGAATCATAGCGAATCGCCTCGCCCAACTCCCCCGCCAGTGCCCTGGTTATTTCGTCGCTGATCAGGCGCCCCCCAACCATACTAGAATTTATCGAGGCGCCGATTACATGCGCGTATGAATCCAGCACCGCAATTTCTATTTCACGCAGCCCGCTGAATTCACGAACCAGATGAACAATATCCTCCTCGGCTTCATGGCTCCCCCCCGGCGAAGGAGCCAGCAAAGCCGCCAGCAAACGTGCCTGTGATTCCAGACCGTTCTTGAAAGTATGCAGATAGTACTGCTCCAGGGACTGCACCAGGTACACGCTGATCAGCTGAAGTGTAAACAGCAGGAGAAGGGAGTAGATCAGGACAATTTTCCATTGCAGGCTTCTAAAGCCGCCCTTTTTGCCTGAAATAATAGCCCACACCCCTTTTGGTATGAATGAATTCCGGCTCGGCGGGATTTGTCTCCAGCTTCTCCCTGAGGCGGCGGATAGTTACATCTACCGTTCGTTCGTCCCCGAAATAATCATAACCCCAGACCTGGTTGAGAAGCTGCTGCCGGCTGAAAACGTGGCCTGGCCTCCGGCTCAAAACTGCCAGAAGAGAAAACTCTTTCGGCGTCAGTTCCACCGGTCTGCCCCGGTTAAATGCCTGCACCGCATCCAGATCCACAACCAGTTCNNGCGCTGAATGGCTTCGTCACATAGTCGTCAGCGCCCAGCTCCAGCCCTAACACCTTGTCGACTTCTGTTTCCCGCGCTGTCAACATAATGATAGGGATCTCCTTCTTATGGGCCCGGATTTCACGTAAAACGGTAAAGCCGTCTTTCTTTGGAAGCATGATATCAAGCAGGATCAAATCGGGATGATCCTGTTCCAGCCGCTCCAGGGCCTCCTCACCATCGTAAGCCAGAATCACCCCGTAGCCCTCTTTTTCCAGGTTATATTTTAAAATCTCCGCAATGGACCGCTCATCATCAACAACCAGTATCTTGGCAGACAAATTCTATCTCCCTAAAAAGATTTAAATCACAATTTCGTTCCGGAGCCACCGAATACCTGCAGGAACAAGTTTACTCCGTATAAAAAAGGGCTGCTCCAGGGCAGCCCTTTCACGAAACCGGCTCGATAAAGTTAGGGGTTAAAGAAATTCAGGGGGTTAAGAGGCGGATTTTTGTACCAGCCGCCCCAGACACCCGAACCGTCGCTGCGGCGGACCTCGAAATGAAGGTGAATGCCGGTCCGGCCATAGGTGCGACCCGTATTCCCCATCAGGGCAATGGTCTGCCCCCGGGAGACACTGTCCCCCGAAGAAACATAGTTTGCACTGTTATGCGCATAGACAGTGTAATAACTGCCGTGATAGAGAACGATATAGTTGCCCAGGCTCCCCCTGGATCCTGCTTCAATCACGACCCCGCTGTCGGCAGCCAGAATGGAAGAACGGTAGCCCAGTGCGGTTATATCGATTGCCCTATGGTATCCGCTGTAGTACTGACTGATAACCCCGCCTCCCGCCACCGGCCAGACAAAGGTCCCCGTTCCAATGGAGGGCGCCTTGGCAGTCCCCTTTTCCACAAGCCTGGTAACCGGTTCTTGCAGAACTGTCTGTTCGACAATCTGTCTGTTGATTTCCTTGCCGTTTTCGCGGGTAACATGGTAGGTAACCGCTTTTTCCCCATCTTCCCCTGGGATCAGCACATTGCTCTGCGCATGCCACATCTTGTCATTGTAAGTATAGCTGGTCGCGAAGGGTATTTTCTCTACCGTTTTGACCTCTTCAACAGTTTGCACATGGACCAAGGGTAAACCCGTTCCCGAAATCCCGTCCTCGCGCACTGGCTCACCATACCGGCTCTCCAGTAGTCTTCCAGCCTCATTGTCACCGGTACAGCTGAGCAGAAGTTCAGCCGCCTTCTCCGGATCACAAACCTCCTCCGGGGAGATGGTGCAGGGTACGCAGGCAACTTCCTCGACAAGGTTCGTCTCGAGCAGCCTGACATTTTCCGCCTGGCTGGTATAAGAGTTGCTCAACAGGTCGATAACCGTGTCGACATCCTCTTCCGATGTCAAAGGAACCGCCGGCATTTGGTCCACGGTGAGCATCACCGCTTCGGTGATCAGCGTAATTTGCTGCTTCAGCGCTTCTTTGACGGCACAGGCATCTTCTTCGCCGCCGGAGCGGTACTCCCGGTTGTATGCAATTTCCTGTTCCGGTTCTACGGCCATCCCGTAGAAAGTGCTGCAGCATTCATTCAGCTCGTCCAGAAATATCTCGATTTCCCCGGCGTCCTTCACCATGCCCAATTCGCGCCCTCCCAGGCTGACCACATAGAAATACTGTGAATAATAATGGTGCAGCCCCAGAAGCGAACCCGCCAGTATGGTCACCGATGCCAGGTAAAGCGCCCAGTGCAAGGTTTTCCCCTTTAGCCACAACTGCAGCTTCCTTAATTCGCTGTAGCGATAGGCGCGCCGCAGTTTGTCCCTCAGCGTCCCCGGTCTTTGCCGGACATTCCTGGATCTCATAAAAAACCTCCTTTGGGGCAAATCAGGATACTGTTTAGGCGGAAAGACTTGTTAAGTTAATCGCCTGTATCCTTAACAATTATTAAGATGACTTAATTATTTCGCCATTAACTTAAAAACTCCTGCCCCAAAGAAAATAATTCCGTCTTCTCCGGAATTATTTTTGGCAAAGGCGCTGCGCCCTGGAAACCTATATTTCCCATTAGTCCATATTTTATACGATACCCGCCCCCTCCAGGCGGCGTCCTATCTCCCTGGCGGCAAGCGTGCCCGAGGCCGAGGCCTGGACCAGGCCCCTGGTCACGCCGGCCCCGTCTCCAACTGCAAAAAGATTCGTCAACTCCGTTTCCAGGTTGGCGGTTAAACGAAGCTGAAAGGAGTAAAATTTCACCTCCACTCCGTAAAGCAGCGTATGCGGTGAATTCACTCCGGGAGCAAGTTTATCAAGCGCCTCCAACATCTCCATGATGGAAAGAAGGTGGCGGTACGGAAGAACCAGGCTCAGGTCTCCCGGCGTTGCCTCCGCCAGGGTGGGCCGGACCAGGCCGCGTCGGATCCGCTCTGCCGTGGATCGGCGGCCCATCTGGAGATCGCCCAGGCGCTGAACGATAACCCCGTCACCCAGCATATTGGCCAGGCTTGCAATATATTTACCGTAACGGATGGGCTCATCAAAGGGTTCGGTAAAGGTTTTGCTCACCAGCAGGGCAAAATTGGTGTTGGCGCTTCTTTTCTCCTCGTAACTGTGCCCGTTAACCGTCACCAGACCTCCGTTGTTCTCGGTAACCACCACACCGTACGGATTCATGCAGAAAGTGCGCACCCGATCATCAAAGGAGCGTGAAAAATAGATGAGTTTTGATTCGTAGACCTTGCCGGTGAGATGCTCCATCAACACTGCCGGCACCTCTATGCGCAGCCCGATATCCACAGGATTGTTCACCCCCTGCAGCCCGAGCCGTAAAGCTTCACCATGCATCCATTCCGCCCCGGCCCTTCCCGGGCCGGCAATGACATAATCCGCCCTTATCAGTTCCCCCGAAGCCAGCTCCACGCCGGCGGCCTTACCGCTATTAACAGCAATGGCCGCCACCTCCGTTCCGGTGGCAATATCGATGCGTTTCTCCAGCCGCCGGTACAGCTCCTCCAGAACCAGGTAGCAATTTTCCGTACCCAGATGCCTGATTTTAGCCGGTATAAGGTTCAAACCCGCTGCAGCTGCATCCCGCTGCAGCTCGTTTATAATGGCCCTGTCGGTTCCGAAAAGAACATCTTTGGCGCCGGCAGAGAGATAGATCTGATCCACGTAGTTGATCAGCCGCTCCAGCGAGGACGGATCAAGGTACTCATTTAACAGCCCCCCAAATTCCGTGGAAAGAGTCAGCTTGCCGTCGCTGAAGGCACCTGCGCCGCCCCAACCGCAGGTAATGGCACAGGGGTCACAGCGCAGGCAGCGGCCATATTCCCCCAGGGTGGCGCATTTTCGCTTCTCCAGGGCCGCCCCCTTATCCAGCAGCAATATGCGGGGCTCCCCCTGGCGGCAGAGTTCCAGCGCCGCAAAAATACCCGCCGGACCGGCGCCGATAATAACCACATCATACCTTGTCTGAATCGCCTTCATCCCTTACGAACCCGGGGCGGATTGAATTTCCGAAGCCCGGGCAATATTGGCAAACCGGTTGAAACGATCGAGAAAATAGAGCTCTATTGTACCAATGGGACCGTTCCGCTGCTTGGCCACAATGATTTCCGATGTATTCCCCTTATCCGTATCCTTGTTATAATAGGATTCCCGGTAAATAAAGAGAACCATATCGGCATTCGCTTCTATGCCTCCGGATTCCATGAGGTCGCTCAATATGGGGCGGCGGTTTTCCCTCTTCTCAACGGCGCGGCTTAGTTGGGACAGGGCCACTACCGGAATGGAAAGCTCCTTGGCCAGCGCTTTTAGCGAACGCGATATCTCCGAAAGCTCCTGCTGCCGGTTCTCCGCCCGGCTAAAACCGCGCATCAACTGCAGGTAGTCAACAAAAACTGCCTCCAGCCCCCGCTCCGCTTTCAGCCGGCGGGCCTTTGCCCGCACCTCCATTACCGAGAGCGATGCGGAGTCGTCTATGTAAAGCGGAGATTCGCTCAGGGGACCTACAGCCCGGGTCAGNNATGATCAGATCAGAGGGCTGCAGGCCCGAAGTGATCATGTTTAAATCCTCAAAACCGGTGGAAAGGCCGGTAACCCCTTTTTTATCGTCAAAAAGCCGCTCGATGCGATCGAACGTCTCCTTGAGAACCTCTTTCAGGGGAACAAATCCTTGCTGTTTCCCCTGTTTGCCGATTTCGAAAATCTGCTGCTCTGCGGCATCCAGAAACTCCTCCACATCGGGCGGCCCTTCATAACAGCCTGCGACAATTTGCGTGCCCGTACGGATAAGAGAACGCAGGATCGACTTTTCCCTGACAATGAGAGCATAATACTGCACGTTTGCCGCCGTGGGCACTGCGCCGGCCAGGGCACTCAGATAAGCTGTACCCCCCGCCTCCTCCAGAGAACGGCGCCGCTGCAGTTCATCAGCAAGGGTAACCAGATCCACCGGTTCACCCTTTTCGCTCAGGGAGATAACCGCTTCAAAAATTTTTTGGTGGGCGGTCCGGTAAAAATCGGTTTCCCGGAGCAACTCCGCAGCGGCAAAAATGGCTTCCCTCTCGATAATCATGGATCCAAGAACGGATTGCTCCGCCTCCATGCTTTGTGGAGGAACCTTGTCAACAGCGAGAACCATTGCTCAACCCTCCTTTATCCGCAGCATTTTAACCCTGCTTGAGGAAAAGAAATGAGGGAGCAGGGTTCCGATATTACCGGCAGCCGCAATCTCCATCTCCGGAAAACGATTGCTGAGTTCGCTTTCATTCTCAAGCGGCACTACCACTTTTTGCAATCCGGCCAGGCGGGCGCCATAAATCTTTTCAATGATCCCACCAACGGGCTTGAGCCGCCCCCTGAGGGATATTTCCCCCGTTACTGCACAATCCTGACGCAGGGGCAGTTCATTTACTGCACTGAGGATGGCCAGAAAGACAGCCGCTCCTGCGGAAGGACCGTCAATTTTACCTCCGCCGATAACATTAAGGTGCAGATCATAACCCCTCAGATCCACCCCCAGCAAATTGCGCAGCAGCGACGCTGCAACAAATACAGAATCCCGGGTCATCGAACCCGCAGTTTCGTTGAACCGGAGGCTGCCCCTGCCTTTTTCAGCAGCGGGAAAGGCCAGCGCCTCTATTTCCAGGACCACCCCTGTAAACCCGTTCACCCCAAGAGCAAGGACCCGCCCGATCTCGGCTTTTCCCCCCACTGCAACGGGGGTCAGAGGAAAAAGGCGGTTGCTCGCTAAAACCTTTTGCATAAGATCCGCACCGATATGGCATTTTTTGCGACGGAGGCCCCCGAGCTGCCGCTCGTAAAGGGCCCGTCCATATGCATCAACAAGCAAGTTGACGGCACGCCGCCCCTCGCAGGTGTAACGGCTGATCAGACGAGCCGCATCCGGGTGAACGGACAGCTGAAGTCTTGCGGCGGAGCTCAGCACAATTTCCTCAATTTCCACCGGTGTGAGCGGTTCAAAATATATTTCGGAACAGCGCGAACGGAAAGCCGGGGAGATCGCATCGGGTGAACGGGTTGTTGCCCCAATCAATACAAAGTCAGCAGGAGCCCCCCGTTCAAAAAGCAGCCGGATATATTTCGGCACCTGAGCATCGGTGGGATCATAATAGGCCGATTCAAAATAAACTCGCTTATCTTCCATGACCTTGAGCAGTTTGCTTTGCAAGGCAAAATCCATTTCACCGATTTCGTCAATAAAAAGAATCCCCCCATGCGCATCCGATACCAGCCCCAACTTTGGCTCAGGAACTCCGCCTTCGATGAGGTTCCGGCGCGCGCCCTGGTAGATGGGATCATGAACTGAGCCGATGAGAGGATCGGCTATTTCGCGGGGATCCCAGCGCAGGGTTGATCCGTCAACCTCGACAAAAGGGGCATCCGCTCCAAAAAGAGCACCCGCTATCTTCTGAACGCTCTGCAAGGCCAGGCGCGCAGCTGTGGTTTTCCCCACACCCGGAGGTCCGTACAGAAGAATATGAGGCGGATATGGTGAAGCCAGCTTGGATACAAGGGCAGTGGTGGCCTCACGCTGTCCGATAATTTGACCCAATTCGGAAGGGCGAAGCACTTCCTGGGCGGAGCGGGCCAGCTGCTGCGCAAACATTTTTTCCGTCCGGGCATATTTTTTTAGGGTTTGCGGGTTTTCCACCCCGCCCCATTCCTGGAGCACCTCTCTTTTGATCTCCAAAAGATACTCCTCATGCTTTTTTTCAAGGTAATCCCTTGTTTTATGCTCCAGAGACTCCTCCAGCGAGCGACGCGCCAGCAATTCCGCCAGCGCCTCCTCCAGTTCGGTAAATACCTGTGGAAACTGCTTCACCGTGGGAACATCACTCAGCGTGGGGTTCTCAAAAACCAGTCGCTGCAACCCGAGCAGCTGACGGGCCGGTTTTTGTGAATGGATCAGCGAAAGAGCCTCCAGCTTGCCCGCCTTTAAAACCAATTTTTCTGTTCCGTAAATTCCCTTGACCAGATCGAGCAGTGCGCTGAGGCGTCTTTGATGTTGGGTCATTTGCTGCTCCGAGGTCATCTTGTCCCTCCTAATTATCCTCTTCCACCACCACAGTCACCACAGCCTTGACGCCGGTATAGAGTTTTACAGTGACTCCATAACGGCCGGTAGCCTTGATCGGCTCCTCAAGAACAATTTTTTTTCTATCCACGTCAAAACCCAGCCGCTGCAGTTCACCGGCAATGTCCGCCGCGGTTACCGAACCGAAAAGGCGCCCGCCTTCGCCGGCAGCCAACCTGAAGGTGATAACCTGCTGCTCCAGAATTTCCGCCCGTTCCCTGCTCTCTTTTTCCAGGCGGCTGCTTTTCTTTTGCAGAACAAGCTCCCGATGCTGCTGTTCTCGCAGGCGGCCCTCGGTGGCCTCCTCGGCCAACCCTTTGGGAATAAGGAGATTGCGGCCGTAACCGGGGGCAACATCTTTCACCTCGCCCTTTTTCCCCAAACCGGTAACATCCTCCAGTAGAATCACCTTCATGGAATCACTCCTTCAACAATGTCACAACCTGCAGTAAAAGGTAAATGGCAGCGCAGCTGCCGGTCCCTCCATGCACATCGGCCGACATCAATATTTATATTTCGCGCTGCAAGCGGCCGGCTCCTGCTCTCCGGCAAAGCTAAAAAACGGTGCCGGCAACATAAGCCTCCAGCACCGTTTTTCCGGCAGGCCTTGTAAAAGTGCAATCACTCGGAAGTAAAGGGTAGCAAGGCCATGATCCGCGCTCTTTTGATCGCCCGGGTCAGCTGCCGCTGATGTTTGGCACAGTTCCCCGAGATCCGCCGCGGCAGGATCTTGCCCCGCTCGGTAAGAAAGCGCTTCAGCTTTTCATATTGTTTGTAGTCAACATTTTCTATTTTATCCACGCAAAAACTGCAAATTTTTCTTTTGGGTCTACGGCCCTTCTCGCGCCTCAACTAACCAGCCTCCTTAAAAGGGAATGTCGTCTTCGCTGACCGTCATCTCATCACCGGGAAATGATTCGCTTTCATCGCTGCGCGGCCGCTCCAGAAACCTGACATCACGGGCCACCACTTCGGTTATCCACCGCCTGATTCCCTCTTTGTCATCATAAGAGCGAATCTGCAGGCGCCCGGTAACCGCTGCCAGCCGCCCCTTCTGAAGATAATTTCCGCAGTTCTCGGCCAGCTTGTCCCAGGTGACAATCCTGATAAAATCAGCTTCTCTCTCCCCCTGCCTGTTGGCAAAGTGACGATCCACGGCCAGGGTAAATGTTGTCACCGCCGTGCCGTTGCCGGGGGTGTGACGGAGCTCCGGATCACGGGTCAAGCGACCGATCAGCACAACCAGGTTTAGCATCCCATGCACCGCCTTTTTATTATTTGAGCATACTACTCGTCTTCCCGCACGATGATAAAGCGGATCACCTCGTCGCTAACCCGGAAGAAGTGTTCCAGCTCGGGGATGATCTCATGGGATCCTGTAAAATGCATCAGATAGTAGTGCCCCTCGTTAAACTTGTCAATCTCGTAAGCAAGTTTACGTTTTCCCCAGTCATCGGTCTCGCCTGTTTCCCCTCCGAGTTTCTGTATAAGCGCCTGGAGATTGTCAACGAGCTCTGTTTCGGATTCGTTTTCGAGTTCGGGCTGAAGAATAAACATGGTTTCGTACACGGCCAATACGATTCACCTCCCTCTGGACTGACGGCCCCGTGGTCTGGAGCAGGGCAATGCGCGATAATCATAGCATATTTCACTATCAAGGGCAAGCACNNCCGGAAATGGAAGTAGAGCACATCACCATCAGCCAGCGAATAATCGCGTCCCTCCGTGCGCAAGGCTCCCTGTTCACGTGCCGCGGAGATGCCGCCCAATTCGGCGAGGCGGTCCCAGGGGATCACCCCGGCTTTTATAAAACCCTTTCCCATATCCGTATGCACTTTAAAAGCCGCTTCAAGGGCCGTTGAACCGCGGGGCAGAAGCCAGGCGCGGGATTCCTCGCCCTTCACCGTATAAAAAGTGATGAGGTCAAGAAGGAGGCGGCATTCATCCAACAGCCCTTGCACCTGCGATTCTTTAAGGCCGTATTCGGCCAGAAACAGCTTCTTGTCATCATCGGGCAGCTCGCCAATTTCCGCTTCCAGACGAGCGCGGATCGGGATGAACGGACTTTCTTCGACCCGGGCCATTTCCACCAACCTCTCCGGCGGTGAAACATGGCCGTCGTTCTCCCGCTCATTAAAAACATAGATCATCTTTTTGGCGGTTAACAGAAACAGGTCATCCAAAAATACCTTTTCAGAGGTGTCTGCATCCAGCAAGCGGGCGGGCAGCCCTCTTTGCAAATGGCCCTCAAGGCGCTCCAGAAAGACCAGTTCTGCGGCTGCCTCCGGCGCACCGCTTTTCAACTGGGGACTGATTTTCTCCCTCCGCCTGGCCAGCGTCTCCAAATCGGCAAGAACCAGCTCCATATTCACCACTGCCGCCCGGGATGCCGGATCGTCCCCTCCATCCTCAAAGGGTTCGAAACCGGCCACAACGTGGATCAGGATGTCCACATTCCGAAGCTCCCCCAGGAAACGGTTACCCAGCCCCTCTCCCCGACTGGCCCCCTTGACCAAACCGGCAACATCGACAATGCGGATCACCGGCGGTGTCGTTTTTTTTGAAGAGCAAAGAGCCGCAAGAGTGCCGAGACGGGGATCGTGCAGGGGCACTACCGCGATGTTCGGATCAATTGTAGTAAAGGGGTAGTTGTCAATGGCCGCATCGACCATTGTAAGCGCCTTGAAAAGTGTTGATTTGCCGGCGTTGGGCAGACCCACGATCCCGCAGCTCCAGGACACCGGGACACCCCCTCACGGATCATGATCCATTTCCGCAGGCCCCATTGTCCAGAACACTTTTTACCCTTCTTTCGAACCTGGTCCGCGGCATCAGAACACTGCGGCCGCAGCGGAGACACTTGATGCGGTAATCCATCCCGACCCTGATTATCCTCCAGCAATTGGCGCCGCAGGGATGCCCCTTTTTCATCTGCACAACCTGGCCGATGTGAAAGGGGCCCACTAGGCCGACCCCGTTTCCAGGGCGGACATGATTTCTTCGAAGATCCGCTCAATATCCTGGTTGCCGTTGATTGCGGCGATCAGGCCCTCAGCGCTGTAGTAGTCAATGAGGGGAGCGGTCTGTTTCTTGTAGACCTGGAGGCGTTCCTGCACGGTGGTCAGGGAATCATCTTCCCTTTGATACAGTTCTCCACCGCAGCGGTCGCAGACATTGCGCACCCTGGGCGGATTATATTTAATGTGATATGTGGCTGCACATTCCCGGCACACCCTCCGGCCCGTCAAGCGGCTAATCAGTTCCTCCTCGTCAACTTCTATATGGATCACTCGATCAATTTTCTTCCCGATTTCACCCAGCACCTGGTCAAGGACCTGGGCCTGGACCACGGTCCTGGGGAAGCCGTCGAGAATGGCGCCCCCGGAACAATCAGAATCAGCCAGCCTTTCTCGAACAATACCTACAACCACCTCATCGGGAACGAGCTGTCCCTGCTCCATGTAACCCCGCGCTTGCTCTCCCAGCGGGGTACCGCTTTTTACAGCCGCCCTGAGGATATCCCCCGTAGCTATGTACGCCAGATGCAGCTGCTTGACAAGACGTTCCGCCTGTGTACCCTTCCCTGCGCCCGGAGGACCCAACAAAACTATAAGCATTTCTCTCCCTCGCTTTTGGAACACTTCAAAGATATGATTATAGGGTTATATTGTTCTTCTTTTTTCCTTTAATTCCTGCCCGGGAATATAAAAGAGCATTAATGCCAGATTCCCAGGCAGCCAAAAAGCTGCCAGGCCCAGCGAGCCAGCAGAGTTTTATCTAGTTGCAGCAAATGAGGCGGAAACCCGCAGAGCCAGGCCAGGGGGGCGGCCAGGCCTGTAAACAAAGCGGCGGCGCAGCATTGCCTGGCCAGGCCAATGAGGGCTCCCCCCCAGCGGGACGATTGCTTCAATCTTGCCTCGTCTTCCCCCGCAAGCCCGGCGCCAAAGAGGCTAAAAAAACCCCGCCAAAGAAAATACCCGGACAAAAACGCGGCGGTGCAGCCAAGCGCCCGGGTCAATGGATCTGCCGGTAGCCCAACATGAACTGCGGCAGTACCGGCTAAATTATTGTAAAATGCCTCAAACAAGAAGCAGGGCAAGCCCCGGGGCGGCATATTTCCGCCAATTATACTGCTTACAGGCAGCGCCAGGCGGGTATCAACTGCTGCCCTGATCATCTCTTCTACCGGCAAATATCGTTTCCACAGCAGCCTCACCCCCGCCATTCCGGGGAGTGCCGCCAACACGGTACAGATGAGTCCCCCCAGGCTGCAAACAGATCTCCTCCAGCCGCTATAGTATCCCCTTAACGCTCCCCATACCAGCAGGCAGCCCAGCGTCAGATCCAACCAAATCATGGCTTAACCCGTCTTTCCCTCGTGATCCCCGTCTCTCATACATATTTAAAAAGGTATTTTAATATAACTAAGGTATCTCGAAGCTGAAGGAGAGGGCTGCATGGCCGATGGGTTGGCAACACTTCCCCGATTGGAGAAGGCTGAAAAGAGTACCATATTAAGGGTTAACTGCAAAGACCTGAAAGCAGTAGAAAAGATTGCCGGCGCCCTCATTATAATGATGTCGGGCCTGAAGGAACCTTTCCGGAAAAGGGAGCGCCTTATAGTGTGCATTGGCTCGGACCGCTCTACCGGGGATTCACTGGGACCCTTGGTCGGAGCGTACCTTAAGCAGCTGCTGCTGCCCCGTACTGAAATATGGGGAACGCTGGCTGATCCTGTTCACGCCCTTAATCTGGAAAAATATGTGCTAAAAATCAACGGCGATGAATCGCACCCTCTGGTCATCGCCGTTGATGCTTCACTGGGCAAACCCGGCAGTGTGGGATTGATCGAGGTAGGCAAGGGCCCTCTCGTTCCAGGGGCCGGTGTGAACAAAAAATTGCCGCCCGTCGGACATATCTACTTGAGCGGCATTGTCAATCTGGGCGGTTTCATGGAGCAGATGGTTCTTCAGAGCACCCGGCTTTTTCACGTGCTGGAAATTGCCATGGTCATGGCTCGAAGCCTGCAGCATGCCCTCGAACAGACGTGAAAAATGGCCCTTTGTGGCCGGAAGTATTTTGGTTCCTGACCCTAGACCTTGGCGGGAGGGCTTTCCGGCGCTGCTTTCCTTAACAGAGGCTTGACCTGCTGATCCTTCTGTCTCATCTCCATGCTGCCGGAGAAGACCGCCCCGTCGTCAACGAGCAATCCGTTCGTTTTAACACTGCCGATAATAACACCACTGCTTTTGATTTCCAGCTTTCCCTCTGCTTCCAGGTTGCCCTCAAACCGGCCGGCAATAGCTACATGGCGGGCTTTTAACTCCAGATTAACTTTTCCGCTTTCACCGATAACCACATCTCCCTGCGTTTCGACGACACCCTCCATCTCGCCGTCTATCCTGATCAGGCCTTTTGCCTTGATCGTCCCCTTGAAACACGTTTCTTTACCGATAACTGTGTTCACCTTGTCCGGTGGAGTTTCCAGGGGGGGTTTTTTAAACATCTCGTCCACCTCCATGAATAGGTATTAATTCATATATCGCAAGGGGTTTACTGCAACACCGCCAACGTGAACCTCATAATGGAGGTGGGTCCCCGTAGCGTGCCCGGTCCGGCCCATATAACCGATCACCTGGCCCCGTTTTACCCACTGCCCCGATGAAACGGCAAAACTTGAAAGGTGAGCATAATATGTGTGAAAACCATAACCATGCGCAACAATGATCAGGTTTCCATAGCCTCCGCGATAGCCGGCCTGGGTGACCTGCCCGCTTGCAGTAGCATAGATAGGGGCGCCGTGAGAACCGGCAATGTCAACACCATAGTGAAACTGGCTGCCCCCTCCGAAGGGAGAGCGCCGCATCCCGAACCCCGAAGTGAACCTGCCCCTTGCCGGCCAGATCGAGGGCGTGGCTGCAAGGCGGCGAATATATTCGTCCACTTCCCCTTTCAGGTTTTCCAGCGTATCGGTGTTTTCCGGAATCAGGCTCTGCAGCAGAGACAAATTTTCCGCCGCCCGATCGAGCACCCGATCCTGGTCCGAGCGCGAGGCCAGCAAGCGTGTCTCTGCAGGTGCAGCTTCTCCTTCATCCTCGTTCTGCTCTTCATCCCGCCCTGTACTTATACCCATCTTTCCAGCCACGTCCTCAGCCAACTCCTCGATCTGCTGCATCCGCTCCAGCAGCTGCTGCGTTATACAGGCAAAGGCGTTGATTTCATCCTGCTGCACCTGGTTTGCCTGGCGCAAAATACGCATCTCCTCGGCATCCAGACGGGCATTATGGTAGGCATTGGCCAAAAATAAAAAAGCGGCCAACCCCACCACAAAAAGAACAACAATCATCTGACCAATAATAAGAGGCAGACGAAAACTGTAGGTGGCCTCCTCCGAGTGAGGCACGATCATTATCGTAAAACAACGATTCTTTTTCTGCACCTTGTTATCACCCTTAAAAAACCTGATCAATTCCCGGCATCCAACTGCTTTCTGGCTTCGTTCAGCGCCTGCATTTCCTCCTCGCTGAGGAGATGCGTTGATTGCCCCCCCTTGACAGGCTTGCCGTAGCACCTGCTCTCTTCCCTTCCAAAAAGACTGGTCAAAACCATGCCATCAAAATTGCGATCCAGCAGCGCCAGGGAAAAGCTGAGATCGCTTCCCGTTTCCCTGAATGCGTTATAGCGAACGAGCCCTACACCGGCCACCGCCAGCTGGAGCTTATCCTCGATCCCCGCCAGCCGACGATCGACTAGCTTCTGCCGGTGAATCGCCTCCTCGATGAGGGCGCCGTGATGGTTGAGCAGCTCCTCCAGGCAGAGTTCCTCCCGTCCCAACATCATCTTGCGGTATCGCTTTCTAAGGGCCTTGCCCCGCAGCACTGCCACTGTTGAAAGCACGATGGAAACCAACGCTGCCACAGCAACAGCCAGAAGAAGATAAAGGGCGTTGGCGGAAACCCACGCATCGATCAACTCCAAAACCGGCACCCCCCGATAAACCCTTACTAACAAAACCTATTAAGAAACGTTAACAATGTTAATTTCGCCTTAAAAGGCGATTCTCCTTTTTTATAAAAAAGTTTCATGTGAAACTGCCTATGGCTTCAGCCTGACCGCCCTGTTTCACGTGAAACCTCTAGCTGATGCCCCCGGGCAGCAGCAGTCCAAGGAGTCGATCGAGATCGTCGTCTCCATAAAAAGATATCTCGATAGCACCACCGCCGCCCCTGCGGTATATCTTTACCCTTGTGCCCAGCCTGCGCTGCAGGCTGCCCTGCAGCTCTTTCAGAATTGAATCCTCCGCTGCCGGTTCCTTTTCTGCCCTGCCCTGGTCTGTACCTGCCGCCGCCTTGGCTGCCAGCCGCTCCACTTCGCGGGCGGTCATTTTCCGGGCGACAATCTGTCTGGCAAGCTCTTCCTGGCGCGCAGGTTCTTGCAGCGACAGCAGCGGCCGCGCCTGCCCTGCGTTCAGCTCGCCCCTGATGATGGCCTCCTGCACTTTCTGCGGCAGCGCCAGCAGTCGGACAGTATTGGCAATAGCCGGCCGGCTCTTCCCGAGGCGCCGTCCCAGCTGTTCCTGCGTCATTCCAAACTCATCCATGAGTCTGCGGTAGGCAACCGCTTCCTCGATAGGATTAAGGTCTTCACGCTGCAGGTTTTCAATCAGCGCTATTTCAATCATCGTTCTTTCATCAAGGTCCCGCACCAGTGCCGGGATCCGGGATAGCCCGGCCATCCTGGCGGCCCGGCAGCGCCTCTCACCGGCCACAAGGTAGTACCCCTCCTTGCCGCGGGCCGGAGAAACCACAACTGCCTGAACTACGCCGTGCTCCTTGATGGAGTCAGCCAGTTCCTGCAGTTTCTCTTCATCGAAATTCACCCGGGGTTGGAAAGGGTTTGGTTCTATCTGGCCTAAAGGAACCTCCTTCACGTCCCCTGTTTCTGTTAACGCCTCATTGATCAGCGCTCCCAGTCCCCGGCCCAATCTCCTTTTATCGCTCATCTTTTGCCCACCTCCCCGGCCAGGGCCATATAAACTTCCGCCCCCCTGCTGCGGGGATCATATTCCAAAATATGCAGTCCATGGCTGGGCGCCTCGCTTAAGCGGACATTGCGGGGAATAACCGTCCGGTAGACCTTCTCCTTAAAATAATCCCGAACCTCCTCCGCAACCTGTTCGGAAAGGTTCGTCCGCGGGTCATACATGGTTAAAACAACACCCTCAATTTTTAAATTTTCATTAAGATGTCTGCGCACAAGTGAAATCGTGTTCATCAGCTGTCCCAGCCCCTCCAGCGCGTAGTACTCGCACTGTATGGGGATCAATACCCCGCCGGCGGATGTAAGGGCGTTTAATGTAAGCAATCCAAGGGAAGGAGGGCAGTCGATCATGATCATGGAATAATCCTTTTTAACCTGCTCCAGTGCATCCCTGAGCTTGATTTCCCTTGAAACGGTAGGCACCAGTTCGATTTCCGCTCCCGCCAGCTGAATTGTTGCCGGCGCCACAAAGAGGTTCTCCCATCGAGAGGGCACAATAATTCTTTCCAGGGGAAGCCCGTTGATCAAGGCATCATAAATGCAGGCTTTGATCTCTTTTTTGGAAAGGCCTATTCCGCTGGTGGCATTGCCCTGGGGATCGATATCTATAAGCAGCACCTTCTCGCCCAGCCGGGCCAAAGCAGCGCTCAGGTTAACCGCCGTGGTGGTTTTGCCCACACCGCCTTTTTGATTGGCGATGGCTATAATGCGCGCCATTGTTCCTCTCCCTTTCCGACCGGTAGTTGTCACTTCAATTTAAGAGCCGTCCTTGAAAAGACGTATGGTCATTTCTATGTAATCCCGCTCCACTTTCTCCTCCACCTCCGGCTTCAAACCGGAGTTCTCGATAATCTTGACAGCCTGGCGAAGGGTGTTTAGAAATATGCGCATATCCCGGACCGCGCCTTTCCGCTGGGGCCCCGGTTTCGGAGTCCCCCTCCGCTCCAAAAAACCATCGATTCTTTTTTCGGTATCGCTTACAGTCAAATCACCCTTGATTATCTCCAAGACCATCTTTTTCTGCTGCTCCTCCGAGCCAAGTTTCAAAAGTGCGCGTGCATGTCGTTCTGAAAGCTGCTCCCTGACCAGGAGATCTTTGACCCCCTCCGGCAGTTTCAGCAGCCGCATCTTGTTGGCGATTGTTGATTGACTTTTGCCGAGACGCTGGGCCAGAACCTCCTGGGTCAGGTTAAAGGTCCGGATTAATCTGGCATAACCTTCTGCCTCGTCAAGATAGCCGAGGTTCTCCCTTTGCAGATTCTCTATGAGCGCCATTGCTGCGACAGCGCTGTCTGAAAGTTCTTTTACGATTGAAGGTATTGTTTTCCATCCCAGGTTCTTGCAAGCAATGACCCTACGCTCACCGGCAACAATCTGGTAAGCCCGTCCTGCGGGGCGCACAATAATGGGATGCATCAAACCGTAAGTCTTTATGGATTGGGTCAATTCCGCTATTTTTTCCTCCGGAAAATTCTTTCGTGGCTGGTAGGGGTTCGGCTGCAGATGGTCTATTCGGGCCTGGATGACCTTCTCCTTATTCAACTCTCCCTCGAACAATGGAATTTTTCTGATACGGTCATCTTTCATCTGATGATCACCACCTCAAGCTTGCTTATGGAAACTATTAGACAAGCCGGTAAGCATTCCTTCATAAAGGTAAACAAAATTAATTAAATGCCCAGCGGTTTCCTGGCCGGCACACCGTTTCTTCTAGGATAAATAACCGGAGTGTTCGCTATCTTTTTGATCAAAAACAGGGTCCTTTCTTCCCCGGTGATAAGGCGGTAGCGCCAGCCCTTCTCCTCCCTGCCTCCGCAAAGGTTGATGGAAACCTTCGCTTCTTCCATTTCGCTCGTTCCCTGCTTGCCTTTGTAAAGCAGCAAGCAACCTCCGACCTTTATCAGGGGCAGCGCCAGCTCGGCCAGCACTGCCGCCCGCGCTACCGCCCGGCTGACCACACAATCAAAGCGCTCGCGGCAGCCGGGATCCCGGCCCCACATCTCCGCCCGCCCGGGTAAATAATAAACTTCCCGCAGCTCCAGCTCGGCGGCCACACGCCTCAAATAATTGATCCTCTGCGTTTTGGCATCCAGCAGATAAAGCTTTAACCCGGGAAGTGATATTTTCAGCGGTATCCCAGGCAAACCTGCTCCTGTACCCAGATCCAGCAGGCTGCCGGGAGGTATACGCAAAAGCTTCAGCGGATATAAAGAGTCGTAAATATGTTTTTCTATAAGTGAAGCACCGCTCTTTTCACCTACAAGCCTCTGCCTGTCCAGACCTTCCAGCAGAAGATCAACGTAACGCAAAAGCTGTTCTTTCTGTAAATCGCTTATCACCAGTCCCAGCTTCGCTGCTACGCGTCCCAGAAGTTCACTGAATTCCCTTTCGGATGTCACCTCAAGCACTGCCTGTTATTTTCCAATACAAAATTCGCTGAATATCCGGTCCAGGAGATCCTCGGACATGACCGCTCCGGTAATCTCACCCAGCTTCAGCCACGCCTCCTTCAAATCCATGCTTAAGAATTCTAGAGGTTGATGTCCGGATGCATGCAGCACTTCCCCAATAAGTTCTATGCTCTCCCGGATAACCGCAACATGCCTCATGCTTGTCAATGCCGGACTATCCGCTGCAATGATACCAAGCTCCCGATCCAGCATGTCGCCAATTGTTTCCTCCAGCCGATCAATGCCCAGGTTTAGTGTTGCCGATGTCTGCACTATGGGGTAATCACGCCGGCAGGCGGTGATCTCTTTAATGACAATACGTTGTTTCAGATCCATTTTATTGATGACGACCAGCACCAGCTGTCCCGGCTGAATCAACGAGAATACGGCATCATCATCCTTACTCCATGATCGAGATCCATCCAAAACGACTATCAGGAGCCTGGCCTCGGCAACAGCACTTTTGGCTCTTGCTATCCCCTCCTGCTCCACCGGATCGGCGGCACCGTGAATGCCGGCGGTATCGATCAGGCGAAGGGGATATCCGCAAACCGTCATAAACCCCTCCAGAAGGTCCCGCGTTGTCCCCGGTATTTCATGAACAATGGCCCGCTGCTCCCTCAGCAGGGCATTAAGCAGGGAAGATTTTCCGGCATTTGGCTTTCCAATAATGGCCGTGGTCAAACCTTCTTGCAGCGCCCTGCTCCGTTCTGCACCGTCAGCCATTTTCTCCAAAAGCCCTTTAAGGGTGGACAACTCTTCGATTTTCTGTCCATCAAAAACAATCTCTTCCTCAAATTCTTCAGGGAAGTCCATATGCGCTTCCAACCGGGCCAAAATATTTGTTATTCTATCCCGAATTTTACCTATTTCTTCGGAAAGTGCTCCTCCCAAATTGGAAACAGCCGCTTTTACAGCTTCATCGGAACGGGCCCGGATCACCTTCATAACACTTTCAGCCTGGCTGAGATCGATCCTGCCATTCAAGAGCGCCCGCCTGGTAAATTCACCGGGCCCGGCTGCTCTTGCGCCTGCTTCCAGAACCCTTTTTAAAAGCAGTCGCAGAATCAAAATGCCGCTGTGGCAATTTATCTCTACCGTGTCCTCGCATGTATATGTGCGCGGTCCTTTCATAAATGCCACCAGGACCTCATCCAGGGGTTCATTGTTCCCGGTAACTATATGTCCGTAGTAAAGGCGGTGCGACCTCGGGTAATTGGAGCTCCGCTTTCTGTAAGGTTTGAATACTGTCTCTCCTATGGGGAAGGCCTCTTTGCCGCTAATCCGGACAATGCCTATGCCACCCTCTCCCAGTGGTGTGCTGATGGCGGCAATTGTATCACTCTCGTTCAAGCCAACCCCCCTTAGTCATGGCAAAAGCCGCTCCTCCCCGAGGAGCGGCTCCCATCTGCTGCACTAGNNCCTTCAAAATCCTGTAGTGCCATATGAATGATCCGTCTCTCCTGCGGCGACATAGGCTCCAGCACCTGCTCACAACCCTCCGCGTCAACGCGGCGGGCAATGCTTCTGGCAAGCTGAGTCAGGGTCCTCTCTCGCCTGGCACGGTAATTTTCGATATCAACAATAACCATCTTCCCCAGGTTGGCAAACTGGCGCCGCAGCGCCGTGTTCGCCAGGTACTGCAATTCATTTAAAGTTTTCCCCCGCCGCCCGATAAGAACCCCTACTTTTTTACCGCTGATGGAGGCGTGTATTTTTTCGCCTTCTTCCTGAACCCGTACGACCGTCTCCAAGCCCATCCCCTCCACAATACCTTTCAAAAATTTTTGTAGGTACATGCCGGGTGATAAACGGGGTTTTACTTTAACGCGAGCGTTCCGGTTGCTGATAAAACTGAATAAGCCCTGGGCCGGCTCGCATAATATTTCAACGGAGGCATTGTCCTTTTTTATTCCGAGAGCGGAGAGCGCCTTCCCTACGGCCTCTTCAACGGTCCGTCCCGTTTCTTCTACTGAGTTCATCTCTCCCCCTTCTCTCCCTTTTTCCTCTTTTTGGATTTCCCTTTATTTCTATCCTGAACCTGTACCTGCGCCTTTTTATTATCCTCCTTCTTCTTGTCCATGTTAATAATCAGAAAGTGCTGTCCCATGGTTAGCAAATTGTTCGTGATCCAGTAGATGATCAGCCCCGCAGGAAAAGAAAAACTGAAAAAAATAAACATTGCCGGCATCATGTAAAGCAGCATTTTTTGACTGGTATCGGTCATGGTTAGCTTCTGATATATATAGGTGCTCACTCCCGAAAGCACGGGAAAAATATAATAAATGATTTGCTGAGTCAGATCCCCTTGAAAAGCGCTCGGAGATACCGCCAGATCAATAAAGTTGAAAGACGGTATCAAAAAAGTGTTGATCGATTCCCCAAGAAAAATACCTGTTTCCCGGAGCAGGCGAAATATTCCGTAGAGAATGGGCAGCTGAACAAGCATGGGCAGGCATCCGGCCATTGGATTGATCTTATTCTTTTGCATAAACTCCGTCATCGCCTGGTTCTGCTTGACCTTGTCATCCTTGAATTTCTGCTGGATTTTTTTTATTTCGGGGTTCAGTTCCTGCATCCTCTTACTCGACTGAAGCTGCTTCTGATTCAAAGGAAAGGTAACCAGTTTTATTAATACTGTCAATAAAATTATAGATACACCAAAATTAGGGACAACTGTATAAATAAAGGTTAGTATCTTGCTGAAGAATTGGGCAATCGCTTCTGTCATATACACTTTCCTCCTACATCTCTTTACCTTACCTCATCTGACTGGATCGTAGCCACCCGGATGAAAGGGGTGGCATTTCAAAAGCCTGCGCATTCCAAGTAAACTGCCCCGCATAACGCCGTATTTCAACACTGCCTCAAAATAGTACTGTGAACATGTAGGATAAAACCTGCATGAAGCAGGCTTCAATGGTGAAATATATTTTTGGTAAAACCTGATCATAGCCAGGCATACCCGGGCCCATGCCTCCGGAGGTTCTACGATCGCAGCAGTTTTCCCTTCTGACATAAATATAGCAACTCCTCACAGGCCTGGTGGTAGGTTATCCCCACCGCATCCTTGCGGGCTACAATAACAAAATCGTACCCCTCTTTTAGCCTGCTGTAATTTATCCGGAACGCTTCACTAAAAACCCTCTTAATCCTGTTTCTTTGAACACTTTTCCCCACTTTTTTGCTTATGGAAAAACCAATTCTACTTTCATTGCTTCTATTTGTATATACATACAGTACAATTTTTTTAGAGAATAAGGCACGGCCGCGCCTGTAAACTCTTCTGTATTCCCAGTTCTTTTTTAGCCGCTTCACCCTTGCCATGGGGATCAGGCACTGATAATTTTACGGCGCCGCTGACGTCTTCTTCTGATAATAGCCCGTCCTGCAGTGGTGCTCATCCTTTTCAGGAAGCCGTGCATTCTTTTCCTTCTTCTGCGCTTTGGCTGGTATGTCCTTTTCATAATCTTTCCTTTCCGATTTTCTGTGCATAATGTAGGAAAAGTATACCTTAAAAAAATTAATAATGTCAAGATAAACGGCATTATATGATGTTAAATAAGCTTCGCAGCATTTTAGAGCCATTGCAGCCCTTAATTTGATCTGATAAAATATTATCTGCCGCTGCCTTTGCAAGCATGCGGTCGGGCCGATTATCCACAGATCAATGTTGATAAAACACTCTCTTTGTGTATAACCTCGGCGCTTTTCCTCATGATCGGCAGGGAGGTTATTTTTTGTCGAGCGAACTTTCAACACTATGGTCTTTGATTCTTTCCGATATCAGCAAGGAGCTCAGCAAACCAAGCTTTGAAACATGGTTTGCTTCTACCCGCCCTCTTTCTTTGAAAGAACAGCGCCTGGTAATTGCGGTGCCCAATGATTTTGCCAGGGAATGGATTCAGGACCGCTACAAAAAGGCTATTATTAGAAAGCTTAACAGCATAACTTCCAGTAATTATGAAGTTGATTTTGTTGTTGTTGCCGATTTTGTGGATTTCGACGGAGAGGGCGATTACCCCGTTGAAGTGTCTGCAGCCGCAGGTAGAGATGTAAACACAGACAACAGCAAAGAATCTTTTTTTAACCCGCGATATACATTCGGCAGTTTTGTAGTCGGTCCTTGCAACCGTCTTTCCCATGCCGCCTCCCTGGCCGTTGCTGAAAGCCCCTCCAAGGCTTACAATCCCTTTTTTATTTACGGTGGTGTAGGTCTTGGTAAAACACATCTGTTGCATGCTATAGGCCAGTACATCCTTAAACATCACAATCTCAAAAACATCCTCTACTGCTCCTCAGAAAAATTCACCAATGATTTTATCAATGCTATCCGGGACAATAAAACGGTTGAATTTCGGAATCATTATCGAAATATTGATGTACTTCTTATAGATGATATCCAATTTTTAGCCCGTAAAGAACAAACACAGGAAGAATTCTTTCATACTTTTAATACCCTTCACAATCTTAACCGTCAGATTGTCGTCTCCAGTGACAGGCCTCCAAAAGAAATTCCTACCCTCGAGGATCGACTCCGTTCCCGCTTTGAATGGGGGTTGATTACAGATATTCAACCTCCTGATCTGGAAACCAGAATAGCAATCTTAAAGAAAAAATCACTTATGGAAGATTTTGATATTTCGGATGATGTTCTGCATCACATCGCTTCAAAGGTTGAAAATAATATCCGCGAACTTGAGGGGGCCTTGATCAGAATTGTAGCTTATGCCTCTCTGTCAAGCTCAAAAATAACACTGGAACTGACGGATGAAGCCCTGAAAAATGTTATTTTCACTGCAAAAAAAGAAATCCCTGTGGATAGAATAATAACCCTTGTTGCCGAACATTTTTATCTGACCCCGGAAGAACTTCGCAGTAAAAGGAGAACACGTGATATAGCCTTTGCCCGTCAAACCGCCATGTTCCTGACCCGCGAATTAACAGAATTATCACTGCCAAAAATCGGCGAGGAATTCGGAGGGCGGGATCATACCACCGTGTTACATGCTATCAGGAAGATCAATAAACTGATTACTGATGATGAGGAGGAAAAAATCAAATTGGACCTTTTGAAAAATGAGCTTGTAAATAACCTCTGATCAAGCTGTGGACAAGTTGTGTTAACATTTACCTGCGGATTTAATCAACATTCTTTTATCAGATTTTCCACAGCAGCTTTGAATAAAGTAACGCTTCATTATCTATTGTTTTCTAGTTTTTTAACAGAATTCACAGCCTTTATGATGACTGTTATTTATATATACCAGCTCTTATTTATAAGATTAAGAAAAAAAATGGGGAGAAGGTGATTATATTGTCCATGATCCTTTCCAGAGAATCCTTTGGCCAATATCTTGATGTTGTTGAAAAAGCCCTTTCAAAACAATCAGCTATTCAGTACCTGGAAAATATCTTTTGCGAAATAGAGCCTGATAAAATTACACTGGCAGCAACAAACCTTGAGCTTTTTATCAAGGTTGCCCTGCCTTACACGGGCGAGGGGTTCGGCAAGATGTTGCTCCCCCCAAAAATTGTTGAAATTGTTCGTTTTCTTCCCGAATCTGAGATCAGTTTGAAATTGGATAGTGATAATTTGCAGATCAATCTCAACTGTGGTCCGGCTCGATACACTTTGTCCGGAGCTGATCCGGAAGATTATCCTCCCCTGGAAAAAATAGCGCCGCAAAATATTGATTCAATATCCCTAGACCCATCGGAGCTCAAACAGGTCCTTAAAATGGTTATTTTTGCAGCGTCCACAGAGGAAACCAGGCCGGCTTTCAATGGCGTCCTTTTCGAATTTAGCAAAACACGTCTTAGTTTGATGAGTTCCGACACATATCGTCTTGCAGTAAAAGATATTTCAAATAACAAATGGAATTTTCCGGACAGGCGATGCCTTGTCCCTGCCAAGGCGCTGCGTGAGCTTCTAAAAATCATAGAGCAAAGTGATAATGGAATCAATTTTTTTCCAAGCGACGAACAGCTCATATTTGATTTCGGAACGATATATTTTGCAGCCAGGCTGCTTAATGAAAAGTATCCGGATATCAGTTCAGTTATCCCTGAGCGCTTTTTGACAAGGATAACTACCAATCGCAGTGCCATGGCAGAGACTGTCGGCCGNNGCTCCATGGCGGTGAGGGTTTCTTCCCAGATCGGGCGGATGGAGGAGGAACTTCCTGTTGAATGTGAAGGCGAAGAAATTGAGCTCCATATAAACTCCCGGTTTATCATGGATATTTTAAGAGCTGTTTCCACGGAGCAGATTACTATTGATTTTCATGGAAAAACAGGACCGGTTGTATTTCGTTTGGCCGGCGATGAAAGCTATCTTTATCTTGTGTTGCCAATTAAAATGGATTGATGATCGGATACCAAGAGCGTGTACCTAGCATCGCTTACCCTGATAAACTTTCGGAATTATCGCCGCCAGGAGCTGCAGTTTCATCCTGGAGTAAATATATTTTGCGGTAAAAATGGGCAGGGGAAAACCAATTTTTTGGAGGCAGCCTATTATATTGCTGTATCCCGCTCTTTTCGCACCGGCCAGGACTCGGAAATTTTACGCTTCGGCAGCGATTATTTTTACCTCAAGGGAGCCTTTGTAACAGGTGAAGGCCGATGCATAGCTGAGACGGCTTACAGGCAACCGCACCGCCTTCAGATTAAAATAAATGGCAAATCGCTGACAAGAAGCGAATATATTTTCCGGCACCCCGTGGTTATATTTACTCCGGATGATCTGTTTCTGGTCAAAGAGGGCCCTTCCGTGCGCCGCCGTTTCCTTGATATGGAGTGTTCCCGCCTGAAACCGCTTTACTACAGCAGGTTGCGTCATTATTATCGCGCCTTGCGGCAGAGAAATTCTATATTGAAGGAGAAACGGGGAAGCCGCTTCACGGATTTTTCTGTTTTAGAGCCCTGGGAGCAGGCGCTTGCCGAGACGGGTGTATGGATCATCATGGAAAGGATCAAGTTTCTGGAAGAACTGGAGGAGGCGGCTCATTCTCATTTTAACTCTATTACGGCGCAAGATGATACTCTCACCCTTCGCTACAGGTCAACTGTTTGCCCGGCTGAAGATCATGCATTGAGGGAAAGTTATTACCGTGAACAGCTGCATGGTGCGCGTTTCAAGGAGCTGCGCAAGGGATCCACTGTGCTTGGGCCGCACCTTGACGATTTTGCTGTTATGATCAACGATCTTGATTTACGCAAATACGGTTCCCAGGGACAGCAGCGAACTGCAGTGCTTTCTTTAAAAATGGGGGAAGTGGATCTTTTCAACAGTACGGGTGATGAAAATTCCATTCTGCTGCTGGACGATGTTTTTTCCGAGCTCGATGAAGAGAGGCGCAGCCGTCTTCTAAAATTCTTAGAAACCAGGGATGATCAATCTTTTATCACTTCTGCCGTTCCGATGGCCGATTGGGATTACAAAAAAAAGGCTTATTTTTTTACGGTTTCGGGGGGGGAGGTCAAGTTTGAAAGAGCTGGGACAGGTTATTGAGCAGATGCTGCGCAAACGAAAAATGTGGCGTCAATACAAACAGTGTCTTATAATAGATGAGTGGGATCAACTTGTTGGCAAGGAGATAGCAGCTGTTACAGAAGCCTGCGATCTGCAAAGACAGGTGCTCAGGGTGATGGTAATCAGCTCTACCTGGGTCTATCACCTCACACTGCTGAAACCGCAATTAATTGAAAAAATAAACAAACAAGCCGGAGAAAAGCTGGTCGAAGATATATATTTCCAGATTGGGCTGGAATCAAAAAAATAAAGGTATACTTATATAGAGATTCCTTTTTTCTAATTTTAAAATAAAAGGCAATCACAATTACAGGGGGAATAAGATGTTCTTGCACATTGGTTATTCGCGTATTGTACTGAAAAAGGATCTCATCGGTATTTTTCATATAAACTTGAAGAGCAACCCTATCAATAAACAGTTTTTGGAGTCATCCAGCAAAGGGAACTTCTATCGCAACAGCAAGTTGGATGAATGCAAATCCTTCATTGTTACGGACGGTGATCTGTTGTTTTCACCGGTTCTCCCGGCAACACTGGCGCGAAGAAATGAGGCGCCGGCGAAAAAAAGTTGAGTTTATTCGCCGGGCTATAGATGATATAATTATTCTGTATGGATGTATGGAGGTATGTAATGGCCAGGCAAACAATTGATCCCAATAAAAAAGAATATGGTGCAGCCCAGATCCAGGTTCTTGAAGGCTTGGAGGCGATCCGCCGGCGCCCCGGAATGTATATCGGATCCACCGGCAGCCCGGGACTGCATCACCTTGTTTTTGAGGTGGTGGATAATAGTATTGATGAGGTGCCGTACGGCTGCAAAAATATCAAGGTATGGGTTCACCCGGATAACAGCGTTACGGTTACCGATGACGGACGTGGTATTCCTGTGGAAGAACACCCGCAGCAAAAACGGCCCGCTGTGGAGGTGGTTCTGACCACCCTTCATTCAGGAGGTAAATTTGGCAGCGAGAGTTACAAGGTGGCTGGCGGTCTGCATGGTGTGGGTGTCTCCGTGGTGAACGCTCTTTCCGAGTGGCTGGAGGTGGAAATTTGCCGCAATGGCAAGATCTACCGCCAGCGTTACGAAAGGGGTAAAAAAGTTAACGAACTGGCAGCAGTGGGTAAATCCAAGCGGACGGGAACGAAAATTACATTTCGCCCTGATCCGGGTATTTTTGAGGAGATAATTTTTGAGAACGAAATTATTGTCCGGCGTTTGCGTGAACTTGCTTTTTTAAACCGGGGCGCCCGGATAATTTTTAACGATCTGCGCAGTGATCACACGGAGCAGTTTAAATATGACGGTGGAATAAACCAGTACACTGCCTATCTTAATCAGGGCAAGGATGTTTTGCCGAAAAAACCGGTTTATATCAAGCGTGAGTTGAACAGTTTTCATATTGAAATTTCGCTCCAATATCAGAGCAGTTACAATGAATTGATCTACACTTATGCCAACAACATTCACACCAAAGAAGGGGGCACTCATGAACAGGGGTTCAAGGCCTCCCTGACTCGCTTGATCAATGATTATGCCCGCCGGACAGGCCTGTTAAAAGAAAACGAAAACAACTTCAGCGGGGATGATGTCAGGGAAGGGTTAACTGCAATTCTAAGTGTGAAGATGCATGATCCCCAGTTTGAAGGGCAGACAAAAACAAAGTTGGGAAACACCGAAATGCGCAGCGCAGTGGATACTGTTTGCTACGAGGGAATGGGTACATTTTTGGAGGAAAACCCCTCAACTGCTCGCAGGATTGTTGAAAAAGCGATTCGTGCAGCCCGGGCCCGCGAAGCTGCCCGGAAGGCCCGTGAACTCACCCGGCGAAAAAATGCCCTCGATTTTACCAATTTGCCAGGAAAACTGGCCGATTGTAGCAGCAAGGATCCCGGAGAAAGCGAGCTTTTTATTGTAGAGGGAGACTCTGCGGGCGGCTCGGCAAAACAGGGCCGGGACAGGAGAATACAGGCTATTCTACCCCTGCGGGGTAAAATACTCAACGTGGAAAAGGCCCGGCTGGATCGGATCCTGGGCAACGAAGAGATCCGTTCCATCATCACTGCAGTAGGTACAGGCATTGACGAGGACTTTGCCCTGGAGAAGGCCCGCTATCAGAAGATCGTGATCATGACTGATGCAGATGTGGACGGTTCTCATATCAGGGTACTGCTTCTAACCTTCCTCTACCGTTTTTTGCCGGAGCTTATTGAAAGCGGCTTTATCTACATTGCCCAGCCGCCGCTTTACAAGTTGAAAAAGGGCAAAAAAGAACAGTATCTGTACAGTGATGAGGAGCTGGATAGGCTGCTCGACAGCTGGGGTCGCGATGGGATCCAGGTCCAGCGCTACAAGGGACTGGGCGAAATGAACCCCGATCAACTTTGGGATACAACCATGAACCCTGAAACCCGGTTTATCAAGAGAGTGGAGCTCATTGATGCTCAAAAAGCAGATCAGATATTTTTTGTACTCATGGGCGACAAAGTTGAACCGCGNNTATCCTATTTTAAATACTGGACACAGCCCGGAAAAGACATTTTTATGCAATCCTGATCTCGGATTTTTAGAAAGTTCAGCGAGGTGTATAAAATGCCCTACATGGTCCTTCCCTATGTACTGCTGGCCCTTTTGACCGCCGCTTACCTGATCTACCGCAGTCATAAAACTGGGCCGGTGACTTTCAGGGTAAAATATGTTTTGTTAAACAGGGCCAACATGGATATTTTTCTTTCAGTGCTGCTTGTATGTGCACTTTGCGCGCTCTTTCTATGGTCCGATTTGAAAAGATTCAACGAATTTGCAGATTTGAACAGCCGCTGGGTTTACGGCAGCAGGATAGTTTTTTACGTTCTCCTGGTAGTTGTTTTTTTGGCCAGACAGTTGGAGCGTCCGGCGCTTCGCGAAAAAGGGATCTCTTCTTCGCGTTGGTTCTGGACCTGGGATCGGATCAAGACATATCGCTGGAACGGCTCTTTGTTGGAATTCCAAATAGGGAACTCTAAAAGAAAAGTCAGTGAAACCTGGGCCGTGGCTGCAGAGCAGAAACCGGAACTGGATCGTATGCTGAGGTTAAAAATCAACAAGGTTGAGAAAAAGAAAAAGAAAAGCAAACCTGCAAGGAGATAGATGGAAAAGAGGTAGCGCTAATTGGCCGAAAAAAAACGCATCATTCCTGTCAGCGTTCACGAGGAAGTCAAAAAATCATTTCTTGACTATGCCATGAGTGTGATCGTCAGCCGTGCTCTTCCCGATGTTCGGGATGGGCTTAAGCCCGTGCACCGGCGAATCCTTTATGCCATGTCGGAGATGGGCTCTACGCCGGAAAAGCCCCATCGCAAATCTGCAAGAATTGTCGGCGAGGTGCTGGGTAAATTTCATCCCCACGGAGACGTTGCCCTTTATGATGCCATGGTCCGCCTGGCCCAGGACTTTTCAACACGCTATCCCCTGGTGGATGGACACGGCAACTTTGGCTCTCTGGACGGTGACGCCGCTGCGGCAATGCGTTATACTGAAGCCCGTCTTTCGCCGCTCTCCATGGAACTTTTGACCGATCTGAACAAAGAGACGGTGGATTTCAGACCGAATTTTGATGAAAGCCTTCAGGAGCCCGTTGTTCTGCCCGCGCGTTTTCCAAACCTGCTGGCCAATGGTTCTGCGGGCATTGCCGTGGGCATGGCTACAAATATACCGCCCCACAACCTTGGCGAGCTTATTGACGCCCTGTTTTGTCTCATCGAGGATCCTGGGGTAACGGTGGAAGGTCTACAGCGTTTGGTTAAAGGACCCGATTTTCCCACCGGGGGTATTATTGTGGGACATGAGGGAATCAACAAGGCGTACCGGACAGGCAGAGGGATTATCCGCATGAGAGGGCGGGTATATCATGAAATAATGGATAAAGGCCGCGATCACCTGGTAATCGGTGATCTGCCCTACCAGCAGAACAAGGCCAAGCTGGTGGAAAGGATAGCCGAGCTGGTCAAGGAAAAAAAGATTGAAGGGATCGCCGAACTCAGGGACGAATCTGATCATTCCGGGGTGCGCATAGTCCTGGAAATACGTTCGGATTACGAGCCGCAATTGATCATAAATCAGCTCTATCAATACACGCCTCTTCAGCAGACGTATGGCATAATCATGCTGGCCCTGGTCAACGGAGAACCTAAAGTCCTTGACTTGAAAGAGATGCTTTCCTGCTATCTTGACCACCAGAAAGAGGTCATTGTAAGGCGGTCCCGTTTTGACCTGGGACGTGCAGAGGAGAGGCTCCATATTATTGAAGGGCTGCGCACCGCCCTTTCCAGGCTCGATGAGGTCATCGCCCTGATCCGGCGGTCGCCTGATGGGCCGGCGGCGCGCAGCGGATTGATGGAGCTGCTCGGCATTAGCGAAAAGCAAGCCCAGGCCATTCTTGATCTACGGTTGCAAAGGTTAACCCAACTCGAACAATCAAAACTTGAAGAAGAACGCAGTGAACTGTTGAAGAGAATAGCATATCTGCAGAGCGTGCTGGCTGACGAAAGTCTGGTGCTGGGCATAATCAGAGATGAACTTCAGGAAATTAAGGATAAGCATGCTGACGAAAGGCGAACGCAGATTGTGGCCGGCGTTGATGAGTTTGAACTTACCGATCTGATTTTGGAAGAAGATGTTGTCATCACCATTACCGATCGCGGCTATATAAAACGGCTGCCGGCTGCAACTTACCGGAGCCAGAGGAGAGGCGGCAAGGGGATTGTGGGAATGCAAACCCGCAAAGACGACCTTGTTGAGCAATGCTACTTTGCTTCAACTCATGATCAGATCCTCCTTTTCAGCAACCGGGGGAAGGTTTACCGGCTAAATATCTACGAGATACCGGAATCCAGCCGCCAGTCCAGAGGCACCGCCCTGGTGAACCTTCTGCCTCTGGAGAAGAAAGAATATATAACCGCCACATTGCCTATCAGCAGTTTTGGTGACGGGAGAAATCTGCTTACGGTAACTGCACGCGGTTTCATTAAAAAGACGCCGCTGCAGGATTTCAAAAACGCCCGGAAAACAGGCCTGATAGCCCTGACCCTTGAAGATGAAGATGAGTTAATTTCCGTACGGCTTACCGGCGGCGATGGAGAGATCATTGTAGGGACCGACAGCGGATATTTCATCCGTTTCCCGGAAACAGATGTTCGCTCCATGGGGCGTGTAGCGCGCGGTGTAAAAGCGATTTCTTTGCAGCCCTCGCAAAGGGTGGTGGGTGCCGATCTGATCAAGGCGGGCCATTTTATTCTCATGGTTTCGGCGGCGGGATTTGGCAAAAGAGTTGCCGCCGATGATTTTCGCCCGCAGCGCCGCGGCGGCAAGGGGCTGATCGGTATGAGAATATCGGAAGAAAGCGGGCCCTTGACGGGTTTTATGGTCATGAGCGAGGATGAGGAGGATTTTATCATCATAACTGCCGCAGGACAGGTGATCCGGCAGAAAACAGCGCAAGTATCCCTGCTGGGCCGCTACGCGCGGGGTGTGACTCTGATTCGTCTCGAAGAAGGGGATCTGGTTGTGGATTTAATAGGTCTTCCCGAGGAGAGGGATGCATGAGAAGTTGTCAATAAGGCGTAATTGTTTGCTGCTTGCGGCCTTGCTCTGCATAATTGTATCCGGATGCGGGCCTGAATTGAATAGACGCGAAATTGAACCCCTGCCTTTTACAGGTGATGTCATTGTTCTGGGCAGCGGAATTGCCGGATTGACCGCCGCTCTTGAGGCGGCTCGCCATGGAGCTGCAGTGATACTTTGTTACGAAGAGCTGCAGGATGATCGCTGGATCTGGAACAGGGGGGCCTTGAACAGCGAAAACGGCAGCGGGCCGCTTGAAGAAACACTTTCCGTCTATGGGGCGGGCCAGGGCAAAACGTGGCATTATCAACTTTTGGCCGCCCATGCCGGTGAAGATCTGGCCTGGCTTGCCGCAGAAACAGGATTGAGCTTTATTCCCGGAGGGGCATTCAATGTTTTGCCCGAAAACATCTCTTTCAGCCAGGCACAGAGGACACTCATGAAAACAGCGCTGGCCGAGGGGGTCCGGCTTGTCGAGGGCGCCCTCATTCAGGAGCTGTGCATCAGCGACGAAAGCACTACCGGGATGACTTTCCTGGACTTCACGGATGTTTACCATTCCGCCTATGCTCCGTCAATCATCCTGGCCGACGGCGGTTATTTAAATGACCGGGAACGGCTGGATGATCTGGGCCTGGATCTGAATGTTGTTCACCGGGGCAGCGGCCAGGAGGGCAGGTGCATAAAAGCGGCCCGGGCGGCCGGCATAGATCTGGTGAATGAAAAACAGTTTGCCTTTACCCTTGCTGCAGAAGAGGGGCAGAACCTGGAGGAGGTTGAACCGCCTCCCGGGACAGTGCTGATTGTGGGTGAGCAGATATTCTCACTTTCGGGGCAGCCTGATGAAGAGCTGCTTCAGTTGATTTTGGACGCCGGCGGACAGGGCTATCTTCTTGTGTCAGAAACATCTCTGCCGCCCGGGTGTGAAATGAACTGGACCCGCTATAACAGCGTCGGCGGCTTCATGGATTCCCATCAGATGCAAATTCCATCCCTGCACCGCTGGTTCAGCCAGCCCTATGGCGTTTTTTATGGATGCCGGGTGAAGGCGGCTGCGGTTTACTGTCTGGGCGGAATTGCGGTTGACGAAGCCGGAAGGGCGCTGCAAAGGGGCAAACCGGTGGAAGGTCTGTATGCTATCGGAGAAACGGCGGGCGGCCTCAACGGCGCCGCCCTCATGTCAGGTGCAGCTTTGACGGAAGCGCTGGTCTGGGGGCGCAGTGTTGGCGAGGCGGCAGCCCGGCGGGCCCAGGAATAGAATTTTTTGACTGCACATGGATGAACAGCGGGAGGTTTGCTGCATGAAAGAGCAAAAAAAAATTGGCATTACCGATACCACCCTGCGTGACGCCCATCAATCTCTATTGGCCACAAGGATGCGGCTGGAAGAGATGCTCCCCGTGGCAGAGCTGATGGACAGAGTCGGTTATTATTCGCTGGAGGTATGGGGAGGGGCCACCTTTGATGCCTGCATGCGTTTTTTGGATGAAGACCCCTGGGAGAGGCTGCGCCGCTTGCGGCGCCTGTTCAAGCGCACCAGGCTGCAGATGCTTTTGCGGGGTCAAAATATAGTCGGCTACCGTCACTATGCCGACGACGTGGTACGTGAATTTATCAAGCGGGCGGTGGGCAACGGGATCGACATCATTCGTATTTTTGATGCGCTGAATGATCCCCGGAACATGGCAGAGGCCATGCATGCTGCAAAGGGCGAAGGAGCCCATGTGCAGGCGGCGCTTAGTTATACCATCAGCCCGCTGCACGATATAACTTATTTTGTCAACCTGGCGGCGAAATTCAAGGAGATGAATGCCGACTCAATATGCATCAAGGATATGGCCGGTTTGCTTTCTCCCTCAGATGCCTTCGAGCTGGTTCGGCGTCTGAAGGGGGAGGTGGGGCTGCCGGTTCAGCTGCATTGCCACTACACCAGCGGGATGGCATCCATGTCCTATCTTAAAGGGATTGAAGCCGGCGCCGGCGTTGTGGATACCGCCAGCGCTGCCCTCTCGCTTGGGACCAGCCAGCCCCCCACGGACAGCATCGTGGCTGCTTTGCGCGGCACACCTTATGATACGGGACTGGATCTGCAGCTATTGGCCCGCATCAGCGATCATTTCAAGGAAGCCGGCCTGAGGCATGAAATTCCCCGTGAGGTGATCATGGGGGTGGATACGGATGTCCTCAGGTATCAGATTCCAGGGGGCATGATCTCCAACCTGACTTCGCAGCTGGCGGAACAAGATGCACTTGCCCTGCTGCCAAAGGTGCTTGAGGAGGTGCCTCGCGTTCGGGCCGATCTGGGCTACCCTCCCCTGGTTACCCCGAGCAGCCAGATCGTGGGGACACAGGCAGTGGTCAATGTGATGCTGGGGGAACGGTACAAAATGGTTTCCACGGAATTGAAGAACTACCTGCGGGGCCTTTATGGGCGTCCGCCGGGTGAAATCAACCCTGAGCTCTTGATTCAGGTGCTGGGGAATGAAAAACCGGTTGCCGTCAGGCCTGCAGATCTCATCCCACCGCAGCTTCCCGAAGCGCGGCGGGAGATCGAGGAGTACATGACGCAGGAGGAAGATCTTTTATCTTACGTCATATTTCCCAATGTTGCCCTTGATTTTTTCAAGAGGCGCAGCGGACTGCTTCCCCCGCTGCCGGATCCGGAGGGGGAGCCGGCAAAACGGATTCTTAAGCCGGCAACGGAATCGGAGATTACCAAAATAACCGGCGTTGATCATGATCTGGTATGGCGGGACAAGGATGATATAGTCTATCCCGTTTAAGCGAAAGGGGGCAGGTGAAATCGGGCTCCGCTGCCGCAAGTTTTCAATTTTTGCTTGATAAGCTATAATAGCATGTATGCATGATTTTTTTGGGCAATCCGGCCTGCCGGGTCGGGCGGTCTTTCCTTAATGAAGATACCGGCTGCACGGGCAGCACGGAGGAGGCGATGATTTGAAAAAATACCCCAGCGAAGCAATCCGTAACATTGCTCTAATTTCACATGGCGGCGCCGGGAAAACTTCTCTTGCCGAAGCTCTTCTTTACACCGGCGGAGCGGTTAACCGTCTGGGTAATATCGAGGCGGGAACTACAACCACGGATTATGATCCCGATGAGATCAAAAGACAGGTAACGATCAACGTGGGCCTTGCTCCACTGGAATGGGGCGGAGTCAAGGTGAATCTTCTGGATACACCAGGTTACTTCGACTTTATCGGGGACCTGCTTGGAGCACTGCGCGTAGCCGACTGCGCTGCAGTTGTTGTCTGTGCCGTTTCCGGTGTTGAAGTGGGCACGGAGAAGGTCTGGCAATATGCAGACGAGTTCAATCTGCCCCGCCTTGTTCTAATCAACAAATTGGATCGGGAGAATGCCGATTTTGCGGGGGCTCTGGCACAGTTGCAGAAACATTTCGGCATCAAGGTAGTTCCGGTGCAGCTGCCCATCGGCAAGGAAGATAATTTCAGGGGTCTGGTTGATCTGGTTGAAGAGAAGGCTTTTTATTTTTCTGACGAAGGGAAAAAGATCGATGAGGGTGAGATTCCGGAAGAGCTGCGCGAAGAAGCGGAAGCACTTCGGGAAAAGCTGATTGAAGCGGCTGCGGAGACGGAAGATGAGCTCTTGCTTAAATATCTAGAAGGCGAAACCCTGGAACGGGAAGAGATTCTGCAGGCGCTGCGCCGGGGCATTTCCGAGCGCAAAATCATCCCTGTGCTCTGCGGCGCAGCGACAAAAAACTACGGAAGCGGGCCGCTTCTGGATTTCATCAAGACGTACATGCCTTCACCTCTTGATCGCGGGGGGGTCGAGGGGATCTTGCCTGGCAGTGAAGAAAAGGTTGTCCGAAAAGTTTCCCCCGACGAACCTTTTGCTGCGCTGGTCTATAAAACCCTGGCCGATCCCTATGTGGGGCGGATCAACTATTTCAGGGTTTATTCAGGAATCATGAGCCCCGATTCACAGATCTACAACGTGAACAGGGAGAAGAACGAGCGTATCGGACAGATATTTTCCATGCGGGGCAAAAACCAGATCCCGATGGAGGAGGTGGTGGCCGGCGACATCGCAGCCGTGGCCAAGCTTCAGCAAACCGCCACCGGTGATACGCTTTGCGACCGCAGCAGCCCTTTTCAATTTCTGCCTATAGATTTCCCCGAGCCGGTAATCTCTTTTGCCGTGGAACCGAAAACAAAAGGGGATGAAGAAAAGGTTAGCAGCGGCCTTTCGCGCTTTCTGGAGGAGGATCCCACTTTCCGCCTGGAACGGCGGGCCGAAACACGGCAGACAGTCATTTCAGGTCTGGGGGAGCTGCATCTGGAGATCATCGTCAGCCGTCTGGCCCAGAAATTCGGGGTGGAGGTTGATCTGTCCACACCGAAAGTGCCGTACAAAGAGACCATTCGCGGCCGGATCAAGGTCGAAGGCAAGCACAAAAAACAGACCGGCGGCCGCGGGCAGTACGGTCATGTCTTTCTTGAACTGGAACCGCTGTCACCGGGAGAGGGNNGTGGAAAAAGGGATCCGCGAAGCCATGGAAGAGGGGGTTCTTGCCGGTTACCCGGTGGTTGACATCGGGGTGAGGCTGGTGGACGGCTCCTACCACACCGTGGACTCCTCGGAGATGGCTTTTAAAATCGCTTCGGGGATGGCATTCCGCAAGGGAGTGGAGCAGGCGCAGCCGATCTTGCTGGAACCGGTTATGAACGTGGAGATTATTGTTCCTGACACCTTTATGGGAGATATCATGGGCGATCTGAATGGGCGCCGGGGACGGATCCAGGGCGTTGAATCCGCAGGTGAGCTGCAGAAAGTCCGGGCACAGGTCCCCATGGCCGAGATGTTCAGATACTCCATTGACCTGCGTTCCATGACCCAGGGGAGGGGTTTTTTCTCCATGGCTTTTTCTCACTATGAAGAGGTGCCGCATCAATTCGCCGAACAGGTTATTGCCGCGGCAAAAGAGGAAAAAGACAGAGAATAAAGCCGGGCGGATTAATGCTTAAACAATCGACAGATCTTTCCTGATAGGGAAGGATCTGTTTTTTAAGGGGGGGAGTGTCCCTTCCGTGAATAAAATAGACCGGTATGTATCAGGATCATTTTTAGTAATCAAGTGCCATTTGCCGGCGATCCGAAAATCGCCGGAACAGGGAGAAGGGGAGCCCGGTGCATTTCAGATTGATCACGGCGGCGGAAGCGGGGCGTTTTGATGATTTTATCCGCTCCGCCGACGGGGGACATATATTTCAGTCGTATATGTGGGGGGAACTTAAAAAGCCGGCCTGGCAGCCCCTGCGCGCAGTGCTGGAGAAGGAAGGCCGCATCGCGGCGGCGGCCTCGATCCTGGAGCGGAAAATACCCTTTGGGCGGCGGACCATCTTCTATCTGCCGCGCGGCCCGGTGCCCTCCGATTGGGATAATACCCCCGTGCTGGAGGAGTTTTTTGTCCGTATCCGTAACCTGGCCCTGGAGCGCCGGGCCGTATTGATCAAAATTGACCCCTGCCTTTCCGGGGAGCGGGCGGAGCCTGCTGCGGCGCTTTCCCGGATCGGTTTTCGCCCCGCTCCGGGAAAGCATGACTTCGGCGGTTTGCAGCCTCGCTATACCTTCCGCCTTGATCTGAGCGGTGATCTGGGGGAGATCATGCGCCGTTTTCCAAAAAAGATCCGCTACAAAATCAGATACGGACCCGCCAGGGGTCTGGAGTTTTATTCCCCCGGAGAAGAGGGGCTGCCCGAATTCATGCGCCTCATGGAGGGGACAGCGAAGCGGAGAAACTTCGTTGGCCGGAAACCTGATTATTACCGCAGGTTATTCCAGATCCTGGGCCCTGAAGGGGCCGTCGGGCTAACCCTGGGCCGCTTCAAGGGCGAGGTGATAGTAGCCGGGATTACATTTGCTTATGGCGAAAAGGCCTGGGCGGTTTATGGCGGCCAGAGCGATCGCTACCGCAACCTTTATGCTTATCACGCCCTCATCTGGGAGCGGATCAGGTGGGCCAAGAGCAGGGGGGCGCGCATGTTTGACTTTTACGGCGTTCCCGGAGAGGTGAGCGAAACACATCCCCTGTACGGAATTTACCACTTCAAAAAAAGTTTTGGCGGCGAATTCCATTCCTTTATTGGCGAACAGGATCTGGCACTATCCGGGGGATACTATTGGATATGGCAACGGCTCTTTCCCCTGTTTTACGATTCGGCGATGCGCATGATCAAAGCCGGAAGAGGCGCCGCTTTAAGCCTCCTTTTTTGATAAAGAGGGATCCTTCTTTTTTCCCGGAGCTTCTTTTGTGGAAGGGAAAAGCCGCCTGAACAGCCCTTCCGCCTTGTTGAACAGCTTCATGAAGAGCACCCTGCCGAAAGAAAACAGAGGCCTTGGATCATCTAGGGCCCAGAGGGCGTGAGCTTTGCGGTGGCTGAGCCAGGGGCGGAGGATCTCCTTGCAGCGGAGCTGGCGATTTTTCAGGTACGCCCTGGTGCTGAAAAAATCCTCATATGCATGCCAGAAAGCCCAGGGCTTCTCTTCTCCGGGATGGTAGTCGGGCAGCGGTTTGCCGATAAGATCCCGGTAATGGATATAAGCGAATTCCACGCCGCATTTATCAAAAAGTACATTCAAGCTGCTCAGGCGGGCGTTTATTTCGATCATGTAGAGCTCTCCGGTGGCAGGATGCCGTTTAAATTCGATTTCGCCGTAGCCCCGATAGCCGATAAGACGCATATACTCGAGGCCAAGGGCGGTAATTTCGGGATCATAGCAGTGATGGGTCAGGGTGGAGGAGCCAAAATTGATAGGGAACTGGCGCAGCTTCTGAGCCGTCAGAGTGTGCGTGGCGCGGCCCTCATTATTAATATAGGCATCAAAAACGTACATGCAGTCGTCAAAACCGGGGATGATCTCCTGAACCATGACCTCGAGGCCGGCTGTCCTGGCCCGGGTCAAGGCGTCGCTCAAGGAAGTCCTGTCGTCGGCGATAAGGCACTTGCTGCGGAAAAGCCGCACAAACTCGTAGGATAGAGCCGGTTTGATCATGCAGGGGAAACGCATCTGCTCTGCCACCCCTTCGAGGTCCGTATCACTCTCCACAAAAAACGATAGCGGCATCCGCAGCCCATGCCTTTGGGCGATGCGGTACAATCCTTTTTTGTTGATAATCTCCTCGAGCAGCCCCGGGGGGTTTTGGGGAATCCGGTAATACCTGGACAGCTCCTTTGCATATCGTGAGATCAGGAGGGCATAATTGTCGTGGCCCGCCATCAGCACGGGTTGATCTGCAAACTCCTTTCCAAAATCGAGCAGGAAGCCGGCCAGCTCCTTTTCAGCCTTGTTCACATCCGGGCAGAGCACTTTTTTAAAGACGTATTTTGAGGAGAGGGCGTAGGCGGTGGGAAAATAATAGTCGAAGGCATAGACCCTGACGCCGCGGCGCCCCAGAGTACGGATGGCTCCGAGAGGGGTATAAAAGTTTGCTCCGAGAATTACTGCTGCAGGCTGCATGGGATTCCTCCTCGATGAAATGTTCGCTTATGATTATAAACCTTCTTTAATGTCGAGACAAACTCACCTTTTACCAAAACAGCGGATCCGGCAGGCAGGGGGTATATTCAATTAACAGATGGGAGGATCATATTATGATATAATGAAAAATAAATTTTGCGGTCCTGCTTTTTGCATAGCGGGCATTTGGTTGCAAATTCAACCTGGGGGGACAGGACGCTGTGGAGCGAAAAACAGTTGCCGTGATCTTCGGAGGCAGTTCCGGGGAGCACGTTGTTTCATTGAAATCAGCGCGCTCGATTATGGAGGCTGTTGACAGGGAGCGTTACAGGGTTATACCCGTTGGAATTAGCCGGGAAGGAACCTGGGTGACGGGTGAGGGGGCCTGGAATCTGCTATGGGAGCGGGGAGATCTGCGCAGGCTCCAGAGAGCGGCGCTGCTGACAGATCCCCGCCACCCGGGATTGCTTGTTGAGAAAAAGGGCTTGCCTGATTCCTGGGAGTTTCAGCCTCTTGATCTGGTCTTCCCGGTTTTGCACGGTCCTTACGGCGAGGACGGTACCATTCAGGGCCTGCTTGAACTTGCCGGAATCCCCTATGTGGGATGCGGGGTGCTCTCCTCGGCGGTGGCCATGGATAAAACGGTTATGAAACTACTTTTTCAGAAGCACGGTCTGCCGGTGGGACCTTATCTCTATTTCACCCGTTGGGAGTGGCGCAGCGAAGCATCCTGTCGCGTAGAGCAGATCTGCCGGGAACTCGGGTTTCCATGTTTTGTTAAACCGGCCAATCTCGGTTCCAGTGTGGGCATTACCAGGGTGGCAAAAAGGGCCGCCTTGGCCGGTGCTGTCGAGGAAGCCCTGCACTACGATGACAAGGTTATTGTTGAAAGTGAGCTCAAGGGCAGGGAGATAGAATGCAGCGTGCTGGGCGATCTGGAACCCCGGGCCTCGAGGCCCGGAGAGATCATTCCCTGCAACGAATTTTATGACTACAAGGCCAAGTATCTGGATGATCGCTCAGAGCTGATCTTTCCCGCCTCCCTGGGCCCGGAGCTTGAACGGAGAGTGCAGGAGCTGGCCTGCCGCGCCTTTACTGCTGTTGAAGCCAGCGGTCTGGCTCGCGTTGACTTTTTTGTCAATTCCATGGCAAAATCGATCACCATCAACGAGATCAATACCATGCCCGGATTTACCAGCATCAGCATGTACCCCAAACTGTGGGAGGTTAGCGGGATCAGCTTTCGCGATCTGGTCAGCCGGCTGCTTGAGCTGGCCGCAGATAAATTTGCCCGCCGCCGGAGCCTGCTTACCGCCCCGCCGGAGTAGAGGGAAAGATTATAAAAAGAGGAGTTGTAATCGAGGATGCCCAGTAACTATTTGCTGATTCCCGGCCCGACACCGGTTCCCCATCGGGTGACGCAGGCCATGTCCGCGGAGATGTTCAATCACCGCGGACCCCGCTTTGCAGAACTTATCGCAGAACTGACCGCCTCTTTAAAAACTGTTTTCCAGACCGAAGCCCGTCTTTTTATGCTGACCGCCTCGGGAACAGGGGCCATGGAGGCGGCTGTCGTCAATTTTTTATCGCCGGGTGACAGAGTTGTTTCTCTCGTCAACGGTTCTTTCGGGGATCGCTTTGCCGACATTGCCGCTGTCTATGGGGGGAGCGTTGAGCGGCTGGAAAGCCCCTGGGGGCAGCCCCTGGATTATGAGGGGTTTGAAGCGAGGCTGCGGGAGGATAAAAAAAGAACTATTCGTGCTGTTACGGTTGTGCACAACGAATCCTCTACGGGTATGATCAACGATCTGGAAATGATCAGCCGGATGCGGGACGATCATCCTGCGCTGCTCATGGCTGACACCGTCAGCTCCATGGGGGCTGTTGACATTCCGGTGGATCGCCTGGGCATAGATGTCTGTTTTACCGCTTCCCAGAAAGCGCTTCTGCTTCCCCCGGGCATCTCTTTTATCAGCGTCAGTGAAAGGGCCTGGCAGGCTGCGGCCGGCTCCAGGATGCCGAAATATTATTTCAATCTTCAGGCAGCTGAAAGAATGTTGCAAAAAGGGCAAACTCCTTTCACGCCCGCCCTGCCCCAATTTGTCGCCCTGCGGGAGGCCCTGCAGATTTATTTTACCGAAGGGCGGGAAAACTGTTATATCAGGCACCGGTGCATGGCTTCGGCGGTGCGGGCTGCAGCGAGGGCGCTGGGATTGGAGCTGCTGGTCAAGGAAGAGCGTTTTGCCTCGCCTACGGTGACGGCGGTGGTGAGCCCTCCCCGGTTAAAAGTGGAGCAGCTCCGGGCCAGGATGCGCAACCGCTTCGAGGTGGAGATTGCCGGCGGTCAGGGTGCGCTGGAAGGGAAAATATTTCGCCTGGGCCATCTGGGGGCGGTGGGTTATCTCGATGTGCTGGCCGGCATCGCCGCACTGGAAATGGCTTTACAATCGCTGGGCTACCCGCTGGAAAAAGGATCAGCCGTTGGCGCCGCCGAAGAGATGATTCCGGATTAGGGCAAGGCAGGAAGCGGGAGCAGCTGTGGGGAATTACTTAACGAGGTGAGGGCTGTTGGAGGAGAAAAGTCAGCAAACGCTCTTCGACTATCTGGATCAGGATGAGGGCGGTGCGGAAAGGAAAAATGTGGATCTTGATCTGGCCGGGCTGGAAGAAAAATGCCGCTCCTGCAGCCTTTGCGCTCTGAGGACCGGCTGCCACCAGGTTGTATTCGGCGAGGGCAGCCCGAGGGCCGGACTCATGCTTGTGGGTGAGGGCCCCGGTGCGGAGGAAGACCGCCTGGGCAAGCCTTTTGTGGGAGCGGCAGGCAAGCTCCTTGACCGCATCCTGGAGGCTGTGGGGCTAAAACGGGACGAGCTTTATATCACCAATGTGGTCAAATGCCGTCCTCCGGGCAACCGTCTTCCCGAAACGGGAGAGGCGGCACAATGTCTGCCTCACCTTAAAGAGCAGATCCGCATCATCAACCCGCCCCTCATAGTCTGCCTGGGTGCTCTGGCCACGCGTACCCTGATCGGCGGCAGCGAATCGCTGACCCGATTGCGGGGACGCTGGTACAACTGCGAAGGGCGTCGCTGTATGCCCACATTTCACCCGGCAGCGTTGCTCCGCGACAGCAGCAAGAAGAGGCCGGTTTGGGAGGATTTTAAAGAGATAGCGCGTTGTTATCGGCATATCAGCAGCGGAGGTTAGAAGTGCATGTCCGCACAAAAGAAAGTTCTTCTGGTAGATGATGAAAAGACCCTGGTCAAGGCGCTGAAATTCAACCTGGAAAAGGAAGGTTTCCTTGTTGAGGAGGCTTACAATGGTGAAGAAGCGTTGGAGAAGGCCTTCGAAGTGAACCCGGATATTATCATACTTGATTTGATGCTGCCCGGCCTGGACGGTTTCGAGGTTTGCCGGGAAATTCGCAAAAAAGAGGAAATCCCGATCATCATGCTCACGGCAAAGGGCGAGGATATCGACAAGGTCCTGGGCCTGGAACTGGGCGCCGATGACTACATGACCAAGCCTTTCAACCCCCGGGAGCTTGTTGCGCGGATGAAGGCCATTTTAAGGCGCAGCGCTGCCAGGGAGGAGGGGCTGCGCAAGAGAATTCAAATCGGGGAACTTCAGATTGACCTTCTGCAGCATCGGGTAATCAAGGGTGAGAGGGATGTGGATCTGACGGCAAAAGAATTTGCCCTCCTGAGTTTCCTGGCTTCGAATGCGGGCCGGGTCTATTCGAGGGAACAGCTTCTGGAGCAGATCTGGGGTTACAATTATTATGGTGATGCCCGAACGGTAGATGTTCATATCCGGCATCTGCGCGAAAAAATCGAGGAGGATCCAGGCAATCCCCGGCTGATTCTAACGGTGTGGGGAACGGGCTACAAATTCAGGGAGGAACTTTGATGTTTAGATTCAAAAGCATCCGCTCCCGCCTCACGGTGACTTTTTTGGTGGCGATTCTGGCAGTNNCTGATCCGGTTCGGCTGAGCTGGCTGGCGGAAAACTTCAGCCGCCAGATGAAGGCACGGGTTATTTTTGTCAACAAAAAGGGGATGGTCATCGGCGATTCTGTTCGAGTGGGCGGACTTCTGGGACAGCTCCTTGACCGCGAGGAGGTAGCTGCCGCCTTTGCCGGCGAAACCGGTATCAGCATTCAATACAGCGAGCTGTCAAAACAGAAGGTTATGCAGGTGGCCTTGCCCGTGCTGGAGGAGGAAGAGACGCCGGTGGGAGCAGTTTTTCTTTCCGCCTCCCTGCAGGAGATCGACAGGATCATAGCGGATATTCGGGGCTTTCTAATACTGGCCACCCTTCTTGCCGCCATCCTGACCGGGGTTGGAGCGATTTTCCTGGCTCACCGCTTTACCGGCCCCCTGGAAATGCTTACAGAGGCGGCGGGGAAGATGGCGGAGGGACAATTGGAGCAGCGCATTCCCGTGAAATCGGAGGACGAGATCGGCCGGCTTGCCGATCGGTTCAACTTGATGGCGGAACAGCTTGACTACTATACAAAAAATCTGCGCAAATTTGTCGCCAATGTAGCTCATGAACTGCGCACTCCCCTGGCCTCTCTCAGCCTGCTGACCAGGTCGCTCAAGGACTACGAGATGGAACCGGAGCAACAAAGGGAATTCCTGGATGATCTTGATCGTGAGATGGAGCGGCTCATTGCCCTGGTTCGGGATCTGCTGGAGCTGACCACGCTGGAAGGCGGGGAGGCGCGCTACGAAGAGCTTGCTCTTGATGAGCTTGTTCGCGATCTCATCAAACAGGCTGCTCCCCGCTTTGACCGGCAAAATGTCAGGCTGTTGAGTGACCTGCCGGCCGGGGGTTACCTGATCTACGGCTCCAGATTGCAGCTGTGCCAGGTGCTGCACAACCTTCTGGATAATGCCCTGAAGTACACTCCACCCGGGGGATGGGTCAAGCTGTCTCTCTGGAGGGATGGTGAGGCGGTGGAAATAAGAATCGAGGATACCGGATGCGGTATACCGAAAAATGACCTCCCCTTCATTTTCGAGCGCTTTTTCAGGGTTGACCGGGCCCGTTCCCGGGAAATGGGGGGGACAGGGTTGGGTTTGGCCATTGTCCGTGAAACGGTGGAGGCGCATGGCGGCAGGGTGTGGGCGGAGAGTGTGGAGGGTGAAGGAAGCGCTTTTTATTTCACCCTGCCGCTTGCGAGGGAGGATGTTAACGATAATTAATGCTAATTTAACCGGCCTGCATAGGTATTGTTTTGAATTAATGATAGAATTAATTAATTACTTGGATCTCGGCAAAGGTGTTCTATTATGAAAAGGGTTGAACCATATTACTTTCTCATCGGCCTGGCTGCGCTATTTGTCATCGCCGGGGTGATCCTGTACAGTGCCCGCGGCCTGACGCTGATGAAGCATGGAGACCCCATCGAACCGCAGGGCGGCGCCGAAAAGGAAGATCTTTTTGAACTCTGGTTTACCGGCGCCAACCTTCTTGATCTGAGCGTTGATCGCAATGTTACGGGAATCATATTCGGCAGCGAATCAAAAAAAGTCAATCTGTTGGACCGTGAACGCAAGCTGCGCTGGGAAAAGAGTTTCTCTACGAACCCGTTGCAGACAAAGATTTCTGCCTGTGGAAACTTCCTGACGGTGGGCACTGAAGGTGGAGATCTGTTTTTCATGTCTACCGATCAACAGATCTGGTGGCAACAGGAGCTGGAGGAACCTGTGTACCTGGTGACGATCTCCGCTAACGGAAAATGGGTTCTTGCCGCCAGGGGCGCTCCGGAACAGGAAACACATCACCTGGAACTTTATGACGGCCATGACGGAACCATGCAGTGGAGCATAGCTACCGGACCGCTGAAGAAAATATGCCTGACCGGGGAGCAGTTGAACCGGGGCCAGGTTTTTTACAGCTACGAGCAGGATGGCACGGCAGTCACTGCTGCGGCTGCGTTAACGGGAGAGAGTTTGTGGGAGAGGCAGGGCGTTAAGCTGGGAGCCATCTCACGCACTGAAAGCAGGTTGGCCCTGCTGGACAATACCTCGCTCATTGTTTGCAGATCCCAGGGGGATGTGCTCTGGGAACGAGCGCTGCCTGCCGGCTTTACCGCAACGGCGGTGATGTTCAATCCCCAGAACAGCAACCTCCTTCTTTACGGCAGCGAAGACAGGCAGAACGAAAATCTTTACTATTTCAGCTCGGAAGGGAAAGCCCTCTGGCAGAAAAAAATAGCCGAAGGAGCGCTGCTTTCTTTTGCGGCGGACGGCAACAGGATTATTACCAGCTCCTGGCGCCATTACAAGGAGGATTTCAGCCAGATGGTATTCCTTGATGAAACGGGTGAAGCGCTCCCGGTAAATCTGGAGCTGGGAATGCGTGTAGAGCGGCTGCTTGTCTCCAGCAGCCGCCGTTATATTGTCATTGGCGGGGAGGATGGTTATATCGACGTCATTGATCTGGATGCGGAACTGTTTCGGGATAATGTGCAGACCCAGGCGCCGGCGCCATTTTACAGCCCCGCTGTCACCGATCTGGAGAAGGGCCGTCTGGCCGTTACCCTTTTCTTCAGCAGCGATGACTATTATATACCTGTCTCCAGATTGATCAGCCAGACAGATAGTCCGCTCAGGACTGCCGTGGAGGAGCTGATCCGCGGCCCCTCCCGGGAAAGTGGCTTGAACCGGACCATTCCCAAGGATGCCGCAGTCGAGGTTGCCTTTAAAAAAGAAAGCGGACAGCTTTTTCTGGATCTGTCGCCCGAGATGGCCCGGATGCCGGGTGCTTGCCAGCCTCTGAGCGTGATCAATTCGCTAAGCTATACCATCGGTTCTTTTCCTGAAGTCAAAGAGATATATCTTACTTCGGGCAAAGAACCGCTGGAAACATTCGGCGACGGCCTGCTTTTGGAGCAGCCGGTACAGCCGCATCGCTGGAAAGATCCGCTTTTTATCCCTGTGCGAATTGGCGAGCGCTACTACATTGTTCCCAGGGAGGCCTCGGAACTGGAAGTTGAGCAGCGGGATCTGGACGGCCTGCTCATGGCCGTTGTGAAACAGTGCCGCTCATTCTACTTTGTCCCGGGAGATCTGAATCTGATCGGTGTTGCCGAGGTGGACAGTGTTATCAGGGTTGACCTGAGCTCCTCCTTCCGCATGCTTTTCCCTGAAGACGGGGGAGTTGAAGAGCAGCTGCAGGCGGCCATGATTCTGGATGCCCTTTTCCTGACGGCTGCTGAAAATAGCGATTGCCTCCGCATGGAAATATATGTGGAAGGTGAGGAATGGTTACCGCCGCAGGGTTATCCCTCCCTGGATCGCAGCATTTATAAGCCGTACCACATCAATCCCGAATTTTAGGGAATAATTGTCATTGGATGTGATGAGGGACCGCTTCTAAAGGGGGCGGTCCCCTCCAGATCCCGGCAAATGCGTTGTCATTTAACTGCATTTGGGCTAAAATATGATAAAATGCAGAAACGAGGCGGTCGGAGATGGATCACTACAAAAAAGAGATTGGCCGGGTTCTGGCGCCGCTGGTCATGCTTGACGAATTTCGGGTGACAGAACTTCTGGAAGAGCCGCCGGACCCGGAACTTGGCGATCTGGCCTTTCCCTGCTTTAGCCTGGCCGCCCGTCAAAAGAAATCCCCGGCGGCAATTGCCGCAGAGCTGAGCGCATCCCTTTCCGGCAAGCGGGGAATATTCTGGGAGAAGGCTANNTGATCTGCTCAAAAGAATATATGATGAAGGACCGGAGTACGGCAAAACCGGTGTAGGCGGGGGAGGGGTTATTGTCATAGACTATTCCTCGCCCAATATCTGCAAACCCTTCGGGATCGGGCATATCCGCTCCACTGTCATCGGGCACGCCCTCTCCTTGATCCTTGAGGCCCAGGGATATCGTTGTCTGGGCATTAACCATCTGGGGGATTGGGGCACCCAATTTGGGAAGATGATTGTAGCATTTGAACGCTGGGGCGACAGTGAAAAGCTGCATCAAGATCCCGTCAATTATCTTTACCACCTCTATGTGCGCTTCCACCAGGAAGCCGATACAGATGCCTCGCTGGATGAAGAGGCCCGCCACTGGTTCAGGCGCCTAGAGGATGGGGAGAAAGAGGCTGTTGATTTTTGGGAACTTTTCCGCCGCCTCAGCCTGGAGAATTATGACAAGATCTACGACCTTCTGGGTATAAAATTTGATTATTATCACGGCGAGAGCCATTACAATGATCTGCTCGACGACGCCATCAGGCTGGTGCAGGAAAAAGGGGTGGCTGTCGAAAGCGAGGGCGCTCTTATTGTGGACCTTGAGGAATTCGGCCTTCCGCCGGCCATGCTGCGCAAGAAAGATGGAGCCACCCTCTATTTGACCAGGGATCTGGCAGCGGCGCAGTACCGGCAGCGCACCTTTCATTTTGTGAAGGCGCTCTACGTGGTAGGTGCCGAGCAGACCCTGCATTTTCAGCAGCTTGTCAAGATTCTGGAGCTGCTCGGCTTCCCCTGGGCCCGCGATTGCATCCACGTCCCCTTCGGCCTCATTCGCTTCAAGGAGGGGCGGATGTCCACCCGCGAGGGGAAGATGATTCTGCTGGAGGAGGTCCTTCAGCGTTCCATAGATCTGGCGCGCAAGATCATTGAAGAGAAGAATCCTGACCTTGCCGACAAGGAAAGCGCCGCCAAAGCGGTCGGTCTGGGAGCCGTTCGCTTCGGTGATCTCAGCAATGACCGGATCAAGGATGTGGAATTTGACTGGGACAAGGTGCTCGACTTCTCCGGCGAGACGGCGGCCTATATTCAGTATGCTCATGCCCGCATCTGCAGCATCCTGCGCCGCGCCGGCACTGCTGCTCCCGCCTGGTCGGAGGAGGCCGCCGGTTCCCTGGGGCAGGCGGAGGAGAGGGCCCTGGTGAAAACCCTGGCCGCCTACCCGAGTAAGATCGCGGCTTCGGCCGAGGGCTACCGCCCCTCCATTCTGGCCCGCTATCTCATTGATGTGGCTCGCGATTTCAACCGCTTCTACCACGAGTGCCCCGTCCTCGTTGATGATCCAGAGCTGCGTCAGGCGCGCCTGCTTCTTATCGCCGCTGTGCGCCGGGTTCTGAAAAACGGTCTGGGGCTGCTTGGTATTGCCGCTCCTGAAGAGATGTAGGCGGGAGGCGAAATCAATTGTCGGAGGTTTTGGCCTAATGCTCGATTTAAAGTTTGTCCGGGAACACCCCGAAAAGGTTAGAGAGGCGATCATGCAAAAAAATGAACCGGCCGATCTGGATAGGCTTCTGGATCTGGACCAGGAGCGCCGCAATCTGCTGCAGCAGGCCGAGGAGCTGAAACAGATGCGCAACCGGGTTTCAAAAGAGATCGGCCTGGCCAAGGAAGATCGCCCTGCAATGCAGCGCAAAAAGGAAGAGATGCGGCAGGTCTCGGGAAAGATCAAAGAACTTGACGAAGAGTTGCGCCGTCTAGACGGCGGCATGGAGCAGATCCTGCTGCGCCTGCCCAACATTCCCGATCCTGCTGTGCCTCCGGGCCGGGACGAGGCCGACAACCGGGAGGTGCGCGCCTGGGGGCGGCCGCCCGAATTTACCTTTGTGCCGCAGCCGCACTGGGATCTGGGCGAAACGCTGGGCATCCTNNGCGCGGCTGGAGCGGGCCCTGATCAACTTTATGCTCGATCTGCATACCGGAAAACACGGCTACTGCGAGATCTTTCCACCCTTCCTGGTCAATTCGAGCAGCATGACCGGCACCGGGCAGCTGCCCAAATTTGCCGAGGATGCCTTCAAGATCGAGGGCGCCGATTATTATCTTATTCCCACCGCGGAGGTACCGGTGACGAACCTGCACCGCGACGAAATCCTCGATGCCGCCGATCTGCCAAGANNCAGCACCAGTTCAACAAGGTTGAACTGGTCAAGTTCGTGCTGCCGGAAAACTCCAGCGATGAACTGGAAAGCCTGACCCGCGACGCCGAAAAAGTGCTGCAGCTCCTGGGGCTGCCCTACCGGGTCATGCTCATGTGCGGCGGCGACCTGGGCTTTGCCGCGGCGAAAAAATATGATCTGGAGGTCTGGCTTCCCTCGGCCGGGACATACCGGGAGATCTCCTCCTGCAGCAATTTTACCGATTTTCAGGCCCGCCGGGCCGGGATCCGCTACCGCCCCGCACCGGGCCGGAAAGCGCAGTTTGTGCACACCCTGAACGGCTCCGGCGTGGCCGTGGGCCGCACCGTCGCCGCCATCCTGGAAAACTACCAGCAGGACGACGGCAGCGTGGTTCTCCCCGAGGTGCTGCGCCCCTACTTCGGCGGCCGGGACAGGATCGCCAGCCAAGGGGACGGGGACTTTGGCAGGTAAGTGATACACCCTGGGGCTGCTTTTCGGGATATCGGGGACGGTCTTCTTTGTCCTGCTTTGGGCCGGCTATTCCACCGGCTGCCTGCAGGGGCGGGATTCCACCCCCGCCTGCAAGTTGACAAGGATTTGCACCTTTGCTATACTGTTTTTGCTGGAATAACCGCCAGGGGAGGGGTGTCCGAGCGGTTGAAGGAGCCGGTCTTGAAAACCGGTGACCCGAAAGGGCCGTGGGTTCGAATCCCACCCCCTCCGCCATAATAGAGGCAGCACGGAGAGATGGCCGAGCGGTTGAAGGCGGTCGCCTGCTAAGCGATTAAGTGGGTAAAAACCTGCTTCGAGGGTTCGAATCCCTCTCTCTCCGCCACATGCGCCCGTAGCTCAGTCCGGATAGAGTAACTGACTACGAATCAGGAGGTCGCAGGTTCAAATCCTGCCGGGCGCACCAATAAACCCCGGAACATCAACACTTCCGGGGTTTTATCTTTTAATGGAATCAGATAAAAATAAGGACAAATAGGGTCGTTACAAATTTGTTAATAGCACATTATTGTATAAACCCGTGCAACGCGGTTTGATTTTTGTGGTCTATTCTAGTGAAGGCCTTGCGTTGTGAAGTAGGGGGAGGGATTTCAGGAAGGCCTTTATACTGTGGTAAAAAGGATGTGGATGTGTGGAAGACAGCGATATCATTGACCTATACTGGCAGCGTTCCGAATCCGATATTGCCGAAACATCGCTCAAGTATGGCCGGTATTGCCATTCCATTTCTTATAATATTTTACATTGCAGTGAAGATGCCAAGGAATGTGTGAATGATACATACATGCGCGCATGCCAAACAATGCCCCCGCAACGCCCAAACCATCTACCGGTTTTCTTAGGCACAAGAACCCGCAATCTCTCCCTGAACCGGTATAAATGCATATTCCGCTTTAAAACGATCACCAATTCCGCTGCATTCCGATCACTGATTCCGGGATAAATCGATCATCGGTTCCGCTGACAATCGATCACTGATTCCGCCGGTAAGCGATCAGCTATTCCACTCATTACCGATCATATTTCAGTGAACAGCGGAATCGGTGATCGGAAGAGCGGAATCCCGAAGCGGCGCTGGATATAATCCATAATTGGCTGCAGGGTTTTTTCGCCTGTTATCTGAACTTAGTGTGAAACACCACATAAGCGAAAGGAGAAAACCTTGGCCAAGAAAAGGAGACTATCCATGCACAAGCTCAAAGAAATAATAAGACTCAAGGATGCCGGTTTAAGCAATCGGCAAATAGCTGGCAGTTGTTCCGTGTCGCCCAGTACCGTCTCCGAGGTGATCAGCAGGGCAAAAGAAATGCAGCTAACCTGGATTACTTCGGAGAATATGGACGAGGATGAACTCGAGCGAAAACTCTACCCGGAGAGAAACCAACTTAAAGGGGCCATGCCCGAGCCGGATGTGGAATACATCTACCGGGAATTGCGCCGAAAGGGTGTAACCCTGGCTCTTCTCTGGGAAGAATACAAAAAGGCTCACCCCAACGGCTATCAGTACAGCTACTTCTGCGAAATCTACCAGAGGTGGCGGGGCACGCTGGATGTCTGTATGCGCCGGCATCACAAGGCCGGTGAAAAGACCATGGTGGACTATGCCGGGCAGACTGTACCCATTACCGATCCGGTGACGGGGCGAATCTGGCAAGCCCACGTCTTCGTAGCTGTCCTTGCTGCGACCAACTATACATTTGCCATGGCCACCTAGGATGAAAGCCTGGAGAGCTGGATTACAGGTCATATCTATGCCTTTGAGTTCTTCGGCGGCCTAACAGAGTTGCTCATACCCGACAACCCCAAGGCGTGTGTAAACAAAGCCTGCCGTTACGAGCCTGAACTCAATCGCACCTATCTGGAGCTGGCTAAGCACTATGGCATTGCCGTTATACCTACCCGGCCTAGGAAGCCCCGGGATGAAGCCAAAGTTGAAAAAGCGGTGCAGCTCGTGGAAAACTGGATCCTCGCCCGGCTTAGGAACCGCACCTTTTTTAGCCTGGAAGAGCTGAATCAGGCCATCGCAAAACTTTTGATCGAACTGAATAACAAACCTTTTCAAAAGCTGGAGGGCTCCAGGCGCTCCCTGTTCGAATCCCTGGAAAAACCCCTTTTAAAACCGCTGCCGGAGTACAGGTATGAATTCGCCCGCTGGAAGAAAGCCAGGGTGAATATCGACTACCACGTTGAAGCAGAGAAAAATTACTACAGCGTACCTTACAGACTTGTCAAAGAACAGGTGGAGGTGCGTCTGACCGCCTCCGTGGTGGAGATAATGCATAAAGGCAACCGGATAGCCAGCCACCAACGCCTTGTCGGCAAAGGCAAGTTCAGCACTCTAAACGAGCACCGGCCAAAGGAACACCGGAAGTACCTGGAATGGACCCCCTCCCGGATCATTCGCTGGGCCGGGGAGACAGGACCCCAGACTGCGGCACTGGTCCAGGCGATCATCGATCATAAGCCGCATCCCGAACAGGGTTACAGGGCTTGCCTGGGCCTCATCCGTCTAGGCCAACGCTACTCCAAAGAGCGACTGGAGGATGCATGCTCCCGGGCCATGCTTTTTAACACTATCTCCTACCGTAGCGTAAAATCAATTCTGGAAAAAGGTCTGGACCGGTGGGCTCAAAAGGATGAGGCATCCGCCCCAAAACCGATCCAGCACCACAATTTACGTGGCTCCCAATATTTTGACGAGAAAGGACAACAGCTATGTTAATCCAACAAACAGCAGACAAACTGAAATCCATGCACCTGGGCGGCATGGCTGAGGCTTTTCTGAACCAGGTCAGGCAGCCGGCCAATGTAACGCTCTCTTTCGAAGAACGCCTGGGGTTGCTGGTCGATTACGAGTGGACCTACAGGCAAAACCGGCGCCCGGCTCGCTTGCTTAAAAATGCTTCTTTCAAGGTCCAAGCCTGCATGGAAGATATCGATTACCACCATCCCCGGGGCCTTGATCAGGCAGTAATGGAGAGCCTTTCGATCTGCCAATGGGTGCTCTCCGGACAGAATGTAATTATCACAGGCCCCACAGGTTCAGGGAAAACGTACCTTAGCTGCGCTTTGGGCACCCAAGCATGCCGGCAGGGCTTGAGCACCAGATATTTTCAAATGGCCAAGCTCCTATCCAAGCTGGCCATGAGCAAGGGTGACGGCACTTACCCCAAGTTCTTGAACACCATAGTGAAAGTAGATCTTCTTATTTTTGATGACTTCGCTCTGGCGCCATTGAATGCAACTGAAAGCCGGGATATCCTAGAAATTATCGATGATCGTAGCCAGTGCCGCTCCACTATTATTACTGCTCAGATACCCATCGAGCACTGGTATGAAAGAATCGCCGATCCCACCGTGGCCGATGCCATCTTGGACCGCGTAGCCCACAATGCCCACAAAATAGTCCTGAAAGGAGAATCAATGCGCAAATTACTAAATCAACCTTGAACCTTTACAACCATTATGTTACAAAAGGAGTGAGGCGTCGCTTTCGCTCCGATCCAGCCAATCCGCGGGCAGATCCGGCAGAAAGGTGTTGTCTTACCGATCAGAGGGAAACCAGCGTCGCTTCGCTCCGGCAAGTGATCGCAACTGCCCGGAATAGGTGATCGGATACATGGCGGAAACGTTATCGGCTATTTCCGGAACTGATGATCGATTCCAGTGGAATAGGCATATAAAAGATATACCGCTGAAAAACGAGGCTATGGAGAGACGCCGCTGGCTCTGTCCGAACTGAATGAAAGCGTTCCCTCATCCCTTGATCCCGCGCCTGCAATGGATGATCTATTGTTGGTAGAGGAGCTGGACCGTTTTCTGGCAGGACAGCCGCGGAAAAGGCGCATTATATTTGTCCAGAGGTACTGGTACCTGCTGTCGATAAGAGAAATTGCAGAGCTGTATGGCTCCACGGAGAGCCAGGTAAAATCCCTGTTGTATCGCATGAGAAAGAAATTAAAAATATGCCTCGTGAGGGAAGGGATTACCAGATGAAAAATGTAAAATTGCTTGAGAAAATTGGAGAAATTTCCGAGTGCTATATAGCGGAGGCGGACCCAACAGCAAGCAGGATATATGATCTTTCCCGGATCAAATGGGGAGCCCTTGCGGCCTGCCTGGCCCTGGCCATCTTTACAGCGATCAAGATAATCCCTGCAAATTCCGTGATGCCCCCTCCTGTTGAGCCTGCTCCCGGAACGGACGGCCTGCCCATGCTTGCCGTTACCGGGGATTCAGGCGCAGGCATGGGTTTTGAGGGATACATGGCCTATGATATTCTGGAAATTGTCAACAATAATCCGTGGACCGAAACAGCGAATNNTTGCCGGCCCTGATCTTGACAAGATGAAAGAGCTCCTGCGCAGCGTTGCGAACAGGTTGGGTCTGGATATCGACAACCTTGAAATCGCGGATAACGCACCGGATAAGAAGACACAGGCTGCCATCAGAGAGAAATATGGAAATACAGGCGAAAGCGTTCCCGAGAGTTTCTTCTCTCCAGGCACCGTTGTTCTGGAAAACGAAGGTATAAAGATTGAAGTAGACTCCCTGATGACGGCGAAGATCACATTTGAACCTGCTATAAAGTTGCCACGGGAGTACAGCTTCACCCATTATGCCGCTTATGAGCAGGTCGCTGCGGCAGCTGAATATCTGGGGGAAAAATACAAAGAATTGGTGGGAATGGACAATCCGCAGTTAAATATCCATGGGGGAGACTATTCGATTTTCT
>MTKW01002306.1_pt1 | contig 79756 bp, 63 predicted proteins | sample 1042761 | NCBI WGS metagenome assembly MTKW01 (sample SAMN06205366, study PRJNA360243) | anaerobic digester metagenome | biome: Wastewater treatment plant; feature: Anaerobic digester sludge; material: sludge; isolation source: anaerobic digester fed with sludge from wastewater treatment plant ... | reverse complement strand
CAACCCGAGGGCTTTCAGGTGATTCCCAATGTGCCTCCTGAGGAACTCACTATAAAGCGTCTCATTCTCATAGAGACATCTGTAGATCCTGTCGCGAAAACGATATGCTCCTGACTCATCCTTTTCCTGGAGGATTAAGCCATAGGTGATGTGAATCAATTGTCTGGCATCGTCATGGTTCATTAATCCGTCGAGTTCATCGTCTCTCAGGGAAACCACATCTGGAATTCTGCCGGTATCCAATGTAACATGATAGTAACGCCTTGCCTCAGAGAGATGCTCCAGGGCAAACACATGCAACTCCCGATAAAGCCCCGGGTCTCTGTGGATGATTACCCTGACGGCTTCAAGCCAGTTTGTGCCTGCAGTCTTCACATGGACATGTCCCCGGGTTTCTTCGCCGATAATCGGGAACACACTGAACTTATCACTGCCTGAGTGGACACTCAGCTTGTAGCGGAAGTGTGATGCGATTGCCTGATGCGCCTGGAGTTCTCTCCGGAACTGCGAAAGATCGCCAATGTAATCTATACCCTTTTGGAATTCACCGCAAAAACGCGGAGCGACGCTGTATAAGTCTACACCTGCCTCCCTAAGCTGCAGAGCTACGAAGAAGTGAGCCAGGGGATCCGTAGGCGTCACTGTCTCATCAATCGACATCTCAAAATCCAATTCTCTTGGACATGGCTTGATCATTTCGCAAAAGATATCTATCGCAAAATCTATGGCTTTCTGATAGATTACAGCGTTCAGCCTAAGCGTCTCCGGACTGAACATCAGTTTAAGGCCTGATTCGAGCTTGAATTCTCCGGATAGGAACCGCGTCTCCAGTCTTTCCCGCGTCTCTCTGTCAATTTCCATATACATACGATCTACATCGTCTTTGGATAAACCTGTAGTGTTCTTGATATACGCGGAGCAATCCAGGGTTATCATGGTGTAACCGGTATCTAAGGCAAGCTTCACTTCTTCCTCTGACTTCAAGTGATCCCCGTCCGCACCGAATCCACCGCGGTAGCCTTCTTGAAATACTGCCCAAACCGCATCTGACAGCACATCCTCAAAGGTCCTTCCTGTGAGCGTAAGCTCCCTGATTGACTGCTGAGCGAGGACCGGGCCTACGTCATAGCCCTTTATCAACTCTATGTGTCCCGGTGATGCCACTCCCAGCCTGTCACCCAGGCCCAAAGTGGTTTTAAACTTCCGCAACGAGACCGGGCGCGTATGCGGAAAGTGTTTTCTTATTACATGGCTGTTTGCAGTTGACAAGTCACAGGTTTTCATCCTAAGGCCGTCATTGGAACTGACAGTGCCTTCGAGTTCCCTAAAAACCGCAGAGCCGTCGCCTATTGCTACCAATCTCTTTTCCCGTTCCCCCTTGATGAGGAAAAGGACTGACCCGTCTTTCTCGTGAAGAGAATTTGGATACGCGCATCCTATGTTCAATATCATCTCTTCCTTTCCGTCATCCGTCTCATTTCTTTGCTTTGCCTGTCTCCAATTAACTCATGAATGCGTTCAGCCACATCCCGGACCTTCACCCAATCACCGTTACCGCATCAACGCCGTCCCTATTTGCTCTCCAAGCTCTCCGCAATATCCCCGAGTTCAAGCCATTCGGTATGATAAGTCCCCGGCCTATCCAGCCTTTCATATGTATGAGCACCGAAGTAATCACGTTGAGCCTGTATGAGATTTGCAGGCAGTTTTGGCGCGCGGTAGGAATCGTAATATGAAAGAGCTGAAGCGAAGGCAGGAACGGGTATTCCATGCTGAATTGCCCAGCCTGCCACGAGGCGCCAACTGTTTTGTGAAGAAATAATAACATCCTTAAAATATGGATCCAATATTAAGTTAGTCAGATTAGGATTATTCTTGAACGCGTCAGTTATCCTCTCCAAAAACTGAGCCCTGATGATACATCCGCCTCTCCACAGGAGAGCAACTCCGCCTAGATCAAGATCCCATCCGTACTCTTTCGATGCCTCTTTCATGAGGGCAAACCCTTCTGCGTACGCGCAGATTTTCGAAGCGTAAAGCGCAGCTCTCAAGTGAGATACGCCAAGAGCCCGGTCATGTGCGAATTCGGCCTTTGCCGGCCCTTTGAGCATAGCAGATGCAGATACCCGCTCGTCTTTCAGCGCAGACATACAACGTGCAAACACGGCATGGACCAGGGTTGGAGCAGGAACGCCCAAATCCAACGCTTCTTGGGACGTCCACTTACCTGTGCCCTTTTGTCCGGCTGCATCTTTAATCACATCTACTATCGGCAGTCCTGTGTCCTTGTCCTTTTTACCGAGAATATCCCGGGTAATCTCAATAAGGTATGAACTGAGCTCCCCTTCGCTCCAGTCGGCAAAGGTAGCTTCCATCTCTTCCGCGCTCATGCCAAATAGATTCCTCATGATGGCGTAGGCTTCGGCAATAAGCTCCATATCAGCATATTCAATGCCATTATGCACCATCTTGACGAAGTGGCCTGCCCCATCAGGCCCAAGATATCTACAACATGGTTCACCTGAACCGGCCCTGGCGGCTATGTCAGTAAAAATCCTTTCTACATGTTTCCATGCAGCCTTTGAGCCTCCCGGCATAATACTCGGCCCTTTCAGAGCGCCTTCCTCTCCACCGGAAACCCCGACGCCTAAGTACAAGAATCCCTCTTCCTCCAAGGCCTTGCTGCGTCTGATGGTATCCTTGAAATAGGAGTTCCCGCAGTCAATGATTATATCGCCGGGACTCAAATATGGGATGAGCTGCTCAATCACTGCGTCCACAGCCCGGCCGGCTTTCACCATGAGCATTATCCGCCGTGGTTTTGCCAGTGATTCAACAAGCTCCGAAATCGAGTGTGTGCCCCGGATAGTCTCGTAGCCTTCGGCTTTACCAGCAATAAACTCATCTACCACACGCAAAGTACGATTAAAGACCGAGACGGAGTAACCATGATTTGCCATATTCAGGACAAGGTTTTGTCCCATTACGCCCAACCCTATTAAGCCGATATCTGATTTCACACGCCTTCACCTGCCTAGCCCTCGTTAGAGAATCTGCTCCTTAATGCCCAAAGGCCTTTACCCGGATTACCGATGAAAAAGACTTCCTTGCCGTCCACAGTGTTATATCCCTCACGCAGCGTATCAGGTTCATACAGCTTCACCGCTTGCGATAAGGACATGTACTCGAAGTTTACTCTTTCAATCTCCTCACGGGTGAGATGTCCCGGGGCGTAGGTTATTCGGAATCTTCCCTCAGAAGAGCCGTGGATAAGGTGAGCGGCTGCAGAAAGGTTATCCTTCAGATCGTCTTCCTTATTTGTCAGCTCGAGAATACGCGGGGTGCCCGAGTAACCATATTTTCGTATCAAGGCGTCAATAGCCTTGTCCTCACCGAACTGCTTGACACCGGGCGCTATAATGATAAGCTCTCCGTCATCGGCAATTGCCATCCTTGTGCGGTACACTGCCTTGTTTCCCAACCACGTGCTCTTATAGTGCTCAGGATCAAGGTAAACGACCACTGTCTCAAGGGGCTCATCCAGCAAGGTGAAATTGAGTTCCTGACTGAGGACCACAGCCTCCTCAAAAGACTCCCGGCGCCTGCCTGCCCAAAGCCCGCGAACCTTCGTTTCCTCATCATCTGTTGTGGTGACTGTAAGGATATACTGAAGCGGGATGTCTTGAAGGAAGTTTGCCTCAGCGTAATCAAAAGCCTTGCGCACAGGGGAATGATCCTTGCCCATAAGATTCTCCAAGCCATATACGGCACCGAGGAAATGGGACTTATCGATTATTTCTTTACCCCCGCAACCTACGAGGATATTCTTAGTGTAATTCGCCATACCGACTACTTCATGGGGAACTACCTGGCCAATGGAGATGATCAAGTCATAACTCCTGTCAAAAAGCCTCTTGTTAACCTGGACGGAAATGGAAAAGTCAACGAGGCCTTGTGAGATTTCCCTTACATATGAATCAGGAATCGTGCCGATTTCCTCCACATCGTCACGCCAGTTGTGGACGATGAACCGCTCCTTCGGGATGTCCGGACTGAACATCTTAAGCCTCTCTTCGTCTGATACCGGGACATGAGTTCCTAAGGCAGGCATTATGTCCACCTGAGTATCGGGAGAGAGCTTCTCATACAGTATCTCTGTGATGAGTCCTGCCTGAGAAAGACTGCGAGTATAGTCAGGTGGTAGAAGCAGCACTTTTCCGGGTATGTGCCCGAAACTTTCAAGCCATGTGGTAAGAGCCTCCTCTATCTCCTTGCGCGTTATGTCTTCTCCTACTATTCTCACTTCCTTCATTGACCCCAGCCTCCATAAAACACAAATTACCAAAGACCTTGGACCGTCGTGAACCGGGACGCTTGTTTCATCTATGAAGTCTGCCTCGGCTCAGCGTATAGGTCCAGATAGGTTCTGAATCTCCTTTCATAGATCCGCGTCTCATCGTCTCGCGGCGTAAACACCATGGTAACATCGGGCTGATAGTCCCGAACTGAATCAATGCCGCCACAAGACTCCAATGCTACAAGCGCTGCGCCCACCGTTGAGTCATTTGCTGCACCTGTAGCCAGAAGCTCGCGTTGGAAAATATCTGCTGCCATCTGCGACCATAGCGGGGAATTCAGTATGCCCCCTGACATTAGGACATCATGAGGCGTGCCGCCGATTTCAACAAGAATCAGATAACACTGATACATATTAAAAAGGACTCCCTCAAGGATGGAGTAGTAAAGATCAAACTCGCTGTGTGACCCTTTTAGCTTACAGAAGCTGCCTGTCTTTTCTTCGTGCCAGCCGGGACACCTTTCACCGAAAAGAAACGGTAGAAAATAGGGGGCTTCCTCCGGGCAAACCCCGGACGCTCCTTCTGTGAACCCCCGGTAATCACGATGACCGGTTTCTCTGCCACTGACACAATCAAGATACCAGTCCACGCAGTTTGTTGCTCCGTTGATGGCAGCGCCTGCTAACCTCTTGCCGCCAAAGAGATAGTAACACCATGTAGACGGCTTATCAGGAATCTTCGGTTCCTTATGCGCCACCCTTAGCGCACCTGAAGTCCCCACAGACATGGACATGATTCCTTCAGCCACCCCTCCAATCCCCACCTGGTTCATGGCACCGTCAGATGCACCCACCGTCACAGGAAGCCCTGACGGCAGGCCCACCTCACTTGCAACAGACGATAAGAGAGGCGCTGTATGGAACGCTTCCACAAGTTCACCTAATTGGCTCCGATCTATCCCTGCGAATTTCAGTATTTCGTCATCCCAGTCCAAGGAGTTGATGTTCATTAAGCCTGTGCCTGAAGCTGCACACTTGGATATGGATCTCTCAGATGTCAACGCCTGATAGACGTATTCAAGCTGGGATGAAAGGTAGGCGGTCTTCCGGGTGATTTCCGGCTGAGTCCGAGCCAGATGCATCCACTTCCATACAGGGTAAAGAGCATGAACCATGCATCCTGTCTTATGGTAGAACTCGCCTACGGCTGCCTCGTCCTTACGGAGAGGGGCAACAGTCGGTACAGCGCTTAAGTCCGCCCATGTCCTAATCCTATCCAAAGGCCGTAAGTCACGATCTAAGAATAGCAGGCTATGCCAGGTCCCGCTCAAGCCGATAGCCCCGATAGACTTCACGTCAACTCCGGAAGAGATGACTACTTCTTTAAGGACGCTAATCGCAGTAGCCACAATCCCGTCTGCATGCTGAGTGGGGCCGTCGGCTATATCTTTAGGGAAAGGCAGAGTAGCCTCGGCTATGACCCCTTTCTTCGGACAGAACATGATGGATTTCGCAGATGAGGTGCTGACCTCTAAGCCTATAGCTTTCATGCTTCTCACCACAGTGTGTTTATTTGTGTGTCCTGCTCTTGGTGGAACGATGGGATCAAACACCGCTGTAGGCGGCAAACCCACCGTCAATCGGCACCACTATGCCGTTTACGAATTGGGAGGCGTCAGAAACCAGCCAAATAAGTGTCCCGATAAGATCTTCGGGGACACCGTAACGCCCCATAGGTGTATGAGCAATTATCTGTCTGCCTCGCTCGGTCGGTTCTCCGGTAGCTTCATCTGTAAGGAGGAAGCGGTTCTGATTCGTCAGGAAAAACCCGGGCGCGAGCGCATTTACACGGATATTCTTAGAATAATTCAGGTTGAAGTGAACAGCCATCCATGCAGTGAAGTTATTTATGGCAGCCTTGGCTGTGGAATACCCTATTACCCTGGTCAAAGGCCTTAGAGAGGCCATGGAGGAAATGTTAATGACTATGCCTTCTCCTTGTTTTGCCATTACTTTACCGAAGGCCTGAGTGGTAAGGACAGTCCCGAGAAGGTTCAGGTTGAAAACCCACTGGATTGCCTCAGGGGGTATATCGAAAAACTCAAACGTATCTGTGGTAGTAGCTTCTTTCTTGTTTCCCCCTGCCCCGTTAATGAGGATATCGACTTTACCGTATGTCTCTAAGACCACGTCCCTTGCCTTCTCCAGTGAGCTCTTATCTAAGACATCAGTCTTCACTGCAATGGCAGTCCCGCCCTGGGAGCCAATTTCCTTTGCCACCGCCTTGGCTTGCTCCTCATTAAGGTCCAGAATCGCGATTTTTGACCCTCTCTTTCCGAGAGCCTTCGCCATTTCGCTGCACAGAATCCCTGCGCCTCCTGTAATCACTGATACTTTTCCTGTAATGTCAAAAAGCTCATCCATGTCATTTGTACCTCCTTCTAAGTATGAGTTCATTAGTTTTCCCTTGTTTTCCGATTGTCTTGGGTTGCAGTTATCATCAAGCTCCGTCAGCAAGGCCTGCCTGGCCTTTAATCCCTATCGTCATCAGAGCTTGCCTAGGCCATTAATCCCTACCGTCATCAAGGCCTGCCTACCGCCTGTCATCCTCGGGCAATCACGCGAGATTCAGCGCCTCCTTGACATTACCACGAAACAGGCTGTCTACGTCTCGCTTGATTTCGTCTTCTTCTAACACCCATCCTGTGTCCATAAGATCCTGATACTTCCTGACCAATGCTTTCGTAATAGTCTCTTTGTTGTGTTTCCACTTGTAGATGAGCTGATCCAGCACCCTGGCATCAGAGTGTTGAGGAATGAAGCTTGTGCCCAACAACTCTAAGCGCATAGCGGTTATCTCCTCTACGAGGCTTGGATTGTTCAAGAACCACCAGCATCCGAAAAGCCTGAGGTTGGAGAACTTTCGCGCTGCTACGCACAGTTCATGTTGATTTTCCCTTGACAGCATTGAAACGAGGAAGCGAATCTCAGGGTTCCTCAGACACAAGCGCTCCACTGCCTCGATAGAAGCTTTACCTACACTGTCGCCGGCTACACCCAGTGCAGGGTTGGCCAGTTTCTTAACGCCTATCATAAGAGCGAAAGGAAGTCCGGCTTCCCTGCAGAAGGGCAAGACTGCGTCTTCAATGAGCTTCCCTCGGGGCGATGCGTCAGGGTAGGCGAAGTCAGGGGGCAAAGACACGGCCAGATACAAAGGCGGCATCTTCTTGCTGCAGTCCTCAAGAAAACGCAGGACTTCAGAGATTGTCCTCTCTGACACGTCTTTCGCTACCTGATAGCCCTTGCCCTGTAGAACGGGTACTGCAGAAGCCCATGTATTGAGTAGAGGGTCAAGCCTAAGGGCTGCTTTGAAACGAGGATCTCCGTCGAAGCCCTCTTCCCAGTACTTGTATTCCTCTGGGTCAAAGGGATCGTTTGTCATAACAATAGCTTCCAAATTGGCTTTCCTGAATGCTATGTCTATGTGTTCTTGAATCGTAAGGTTTGAGAAGAAAGCGCGATAGCTATTGAGATCTCTCGATGCTGTGTCCAACCCGAATTCCTGCAAGGTAGTCACAACACCGCGGCATGCTTCACTTATGGGAGACCGCTCCAAGAACAGGGTCTTCCAAATCAAATCCGCTTGCTCTTGCTTGCTCATGGCGTAGAAGACCTGGGGCTTAAGGGGCAAACAGCGTAGGGTTTCCGCAACTAAGTAGTGATAGGTCAGTAGGTCATCAATGCCGCGGAGAAGCAGATCTCCGAAGGAACCGGGATACAAATGTGTATGGACATCAACAATGCCTGCCGCAGCAACGCTCATCCCAACTGTTTCAGGTAGGAGTTCACTAATGACTGCCATTGCCTTGCCTCCAATCATAATCAGGTTATATGATGTTTTCATACTCAAAAAGCACGATCTTCCGGGCTTGAGCGACGCCCAAGCCTAGAATCTCTTAGGCACTATGACTTCCCTGGTCAGTCTAATGTTGTCAATTGCCTTTTCCGGCTCACAGAGGCATACACCTACAAATAGCGCGTCAATAATGGTGAGTTGAGCTATGCGAGATGATGCGCTCTCAATTCTGTAGAGAGTCTCGCTGGAATACACCCCGAGTTTTATGTCGAGAACCCTGTCAATGGGGGATTTGGCGTAATGCGTTATCCCGACTGTGGTGGCGCCTCGGGATTTTGCCACTTCCAAAGCCTCAATAGTATCTCGGTTGCTACCTGAATGAGAAATTCCAACAACCACATCGCCGGGGCCCAGGAGAACTGCAGCTACTGTCTGCATATGCGGGTCATTATATGCGATCACAGGCTTTCCCGTTTTTGTGAACTTATGAGCAGCATCCATAGCAATAGGGGCTGAACCGCCTACTCCGTAGAAGTAAATCCGCTTCGCTTCGAAGAGGGCTCGTATTGCACGACTCAGCTCATTCGTGGACAGCACATTAGTAGTAGTGTCCAGGGCCTGCACATTAGCGCGTACTACTTTCTTTAGGATTGTATCCGCGTCATCGCCTTCCTTAATCTCTTCATGAACCGCCTGGAGAGGACTGACTATCTCTAGGGCCAGGTTGATCTTGAGTTCCTGGAAGCCTCGGAATCCAATTTGCTTGCACATACGCACGATTGTGGCTTCACTGACCCCGATCCTTTCGGCCAGTTCAGTAATGGGGAGATTTACCACTTCCCTGGGATGGGCAAGCACATATTCAGCGACCGTCTGCTCTGATTCCCTAAATGTCAGTTTCCCGTCTCTAATCTTACCTAATGTGGAACTTGCCACTGTATACCTCCGCACCGCCAACCCACGGGGCTGAAAATTATTTTCTGCATAATAAACGTGATATATTGTATCTTCGGTGCACCAATGAAAAGTCCTTCACCCGGAACAGAAGATTATTTTCAGCACCCTTTGTTCTTCGCAATCCTACCTTGGGACGATTATTGGAGTGAAATTCCTGAATATGGTAGAACACGACATCCAAGCAAGGTAGAATCTAAGCAGATCGCCATAAGATTGTTGATGTCTCCCATATTATGTCACCGCAGTTCGCTTGAATCGCAGAAATCGGTTGCCGTCTTCGACAAAATTGGCAGTTACAGGACAAGTTCAACAGTCTCCGCCATAAGTAATCGCTGGCTCTGGAAAATGTCCGTACCGTGTGGGGTGGCCCCGCAAGGTATGTACGTTTTCTGAGGCCGATGTTGCACTAAGGGGACGGCTCCCCTGGCGGGTTGCCTTGACAAAATCCGGCCCGTATGCCGGTGGCCGAATCTTGACGCCCGTCGTTGCAATCACCGGCACCCCAAGAACTCGGAAAACGAGCGAAAACTAATGAATTCATACTCAGGCGTAGGGGCAAAAGTTGTTCAGAATAATGGAAGGTTGTTGTAAATCGCAGCAATCATAGCGCACCATGACATGAAAGGAGGGAAGACATGACCAGGCGTGGCCTTGTAGTATGTCTCATACTGGTAGTAGTTGGCATAGGACCCGCAGGCTGCTTTGGAGGCAGGCCTTTAGCCAATCAGGAAGAAACCGGTTCGGTCAAGATTTCCATCGTGATCCCGGAAGCTGTCACGATGGGATCGGCCCGGAGCTTAAGTAGCGTTCAGCCGTACTCGGGAGGAATGCCTCTCACACAAGCTGAAGTCTCGCTGACCAACGGGACAACAGTTCTATCCCGCAGTGTTACACTGGAAAACGGCCAAGCGGAGATTATGTTCTCCGACGTGGTGGTAGGGCCTTGGACCGTAATTGTCCGGCTAAAAGACGCTGAGGGCAACGTTGCTTATGAGGGATCATGCAGGACTGCGATTACTGCAGACGAAACGGCCGAGGCAAGCGTCGTGCTGCAGCCTGCCCTTGGGACACTCGAGCTTAGCGTAGACCTTACAGGAATCCCGGATCATGAAAGGGTCCAAAGACTGAGGCTGTATAAGGATTCAAACAATCTCAGGAGCCAGACGAACGTAAACCGCGAGCCGGGAGAGGATGTGCTTGTCGCCACAGTCTCGGGCTTACAGCCGAAGACTTACTATATGATGATTAAACTCCTCGACGAGAACGGAGATCTTGTCTATGAAAGTCTCTGGGAAGAAATCCAAATACTCCCTGGCAGGATAACGACGGTTGGTTGGGATCTCTCACCCGGCGAAGTATCAATTATCATCGACTTCAATGAACCACCGTCTCCCCCGACCGGCCTTGCAGTCGCTCTCTCTGAAGACGGAGTTGTCCTTACGTGGAATGAATCCCGAGACTCTGATCTTATAGGGTATAACGTTTACAGGCGACAACCGCCTTTTGAGGGATTCAAAGTCATCGCCGAAGTCCGGCATTCACAGGACACGGGACAGCAAACCTTCACAGACACCGGCACGAAAACGGGTGTTACATACTCCTACATTGTGACTGCTGTTGACGCATGCGGGAATGAAAGCTCAAGGAGCAACGAAGTTACTGTAAGCGTGCCGTAAGAGACAACCGCCAATTTGGGCATGGTACAGTAGCACACGTAGTGCGGTGCCGTAACCCACGCCGTAACACAGCACAGCTACCGTAGCATAGCACCGTAGCATAGCACTAAGTAGGTCGCCATGAGGCCGTTGAACTTCTCCAATAGCTGCCGGTTTCGCCGAAGACGGCGACCGGTTTTGCGATTCAAGCAAGCTGCGTTAACACCATGTGGGAGAGAACAACGGTCTCATGAACTCATACTTAGGGCAGAGCATTGTAATGCAGCGCCACAGAACAGTGCTATGATACAGCCTTGTAGTACAGTATCGTGTGCAGTACTGTAATGCAGCACGACGGCACAGTGATGTGATGTAGTGCCGCGATACAACGCTGTGGTACGCCCCGCCATGGTACAGCGCCATGATACAGCACTGTGATATAGCACGGTGGTGCCGCACCGCGGCACAGCACCGACGAAACAGTGGCCTGAAGCGGGCACTGCCTGGAATGGCCTACCCCAAAAGGCGGAAGCCGGCCGCTCGTATCTATGTAGCCGGTGGCCAAGCCTCGTGGGTCGCGCGCGGCCGGCCTCTCACTTGGCTTCGTAAACCCTGGTGGATCCTTTACGTCTCCTTATGAGCCGCTCTGTTATCCTTCTCGCAGCGTCTCTGTCCTACTTGCGCGAGGTGTTGGGTGACCTCCTCAAGCTCCCGCAAATCCTTGACCGCCGGTTCCTACTTACGCGAGGTGTTGCGGGCAGGTTTGTCCGCCTTAAGCTGCTTTTCAAGGAGCCATACAACAGACGGGATAAGCAGCAGTTGAATTACTATTCCCGGAACACTCGTAACGAGTCCCGCTGTTATCGGATAGAGAACCGGAACCGGGCTGAATCCGAATAACGGCAAAACGTAGGCTGCGAGAATCCCGTAAACAATCCGTCCACCGAACATAGCGATAATCAATGACAAGATCACATGAAGCCTCCGGGTTCTGTAAGCAAATCCGGAAAGCAGGCCGTACACGGCGAGCTCCGCCACCATCATCTGGGCCTTAGGAGGCATAAGGGGAGGCATCCCTGTCAAGAGAGAACTCAAGATAGGGGTCACAGCCCCGACCAGGCCTCCAATGGCAGGCCCGGTTATGAATCCTGCGAGTAAAACTGGAATATGCATGGGAAGAAATACAGGGCCTGCGCCAATGGAATGAAATGCAATTGGCACAATAATTCCCAGTGCCACGAACAGTCCACCTAAAATCAGATTCCTAATATTGCCGTCCCTCATAGTCGATACCCCTTTCCATATGAATGCTTTCGCACGAATGTTTCTTATGCCCTGCCTGGGAAAACCGTGTCACAACCTCTTCCAGCCGACAGCTTTTTCTTGCCTGCGACTCCCTCTTGTCGGCAGCTCCTTTTTACCGACAGCCCTTTCCGGCCTTCAGCTCTCTCTTGCCCGCGGCCCTTCCGGCTACCGGCCCCTCCTTGCAGTGAATGCCTTGGGACAAAGAAAAAGCCTGCGTACTATCTTCGTCTACTGACAAAGAACGCAGACCTTCTTGGTCATACACTATTTATCCAGCGGTTTATGCTTAGCTATTCACCATTATCCGCCGCTATTCACAGGGTGGCGGTTGCTCCCATTCAATCCAGGAGCTCAATGGCCTTCTCTACCAAGGCATCAATCTGGCGAGGCAATGGCTCTATCCTGGCGCCTACGATCTCGACCCCGCAACGAGTCATGGGAATCAGGACCTTATGTGCTTTACATGAGGCTATGGCGCTTGCCATTTTAGGAGTCAGCTCACCGAGTATAGAGTTTGCAAGCACTATCCCCAGAGGTCCAAGGATAACGTCTACAGTTTCAACTGTCACTACAATGGCGTTCTCGCCTGTAGCTCCTTCATCCGCTCCTGCCTTAAGCATTGAGCCTGTTGCCAGTGCATTTGTGCCAAGGGCTATTATTGTCACCTTCGCGGCTTGTTCGGCGCTGAGTTCCTTTCTCAGTTTCTCAATGATGCTCTTGCCAATCCCGCCGCCTTGTCCGTCCACAACAGCGATCTTCACGGCAGGCCTCCTATGCAGTTCGGAAGTCGCCCCTTCATGGGGCTGTCATTGTTGCCATTTACTTTAGTTCTCCCTCAGGCCGCGGATTCCTTCTCAGGATGATCAGTCTGTCATTCCTCAATCTCACGAATCATACGGATCATCCGGGTCAGTGCGTCCAGGAAAGCCTCGGTGTCCTCCTTGAACAACATAATGACTCTGGGAAGGTCTTCCATCAGTCCCTGCATCAGTCCTTGCATTCGATCTCATATGAAGCCCCTGTCGTAACCATGCCTCACGAAATGCCGGAATCCGCGCTAGCTATCCGGAGCCTGTTCGGTAGATTCAAAACAGCACTACGTTCGTGGCTCCTGATATGAACGTACATCCATCTGATCCTGCTCTCCAGCCGGCCTTATCCATATAATAACACATCCCCTGCGGCAATGACATAAACCAATATATGCTTTCTGTCTTACCCCGAATCACCCCATCGACTTTCAAAAAAGCCTATCTTGTCCTTGCCATCAGGGTGACGTCGTACGGATCATACCAAAGCTCCCTTAATAGGTAATAGGTATCTTAGTCCAACGTGGCTCGGCAGAAGAGCCACTTAAGCAGTTCTAATGTGCTTCCAACTGCCGACCGACTCTCCCTGAGAGCCAGTCAAGTAGACTTCACAGCGGATCCATCGCCGAGTGGCTCGTCCCGAGAGCCACTCACGCGGATTTGAGGTCCTTTCGGCTACCGATTGGCCCATCCAGTGAGCCACTCCGAAGATGGAATGCCTTGGTAATCGATCCTTTGTCCGAGTCAGACAACTCATTACAATGCCATGATAGTATTTCCGAAAATCCAATAGCCTCTTCCGGTTGCTCCCCTCTTCCAGTTGCTCCCTTTGAGTATTTACGCCGGCTCAGCACATATTGCGCTCTATGACTTGCGGAATTTCCGCTCGCAGGGTTACAGCAGGCAACTGCTTGTCGACTGGCTTGTCGACTAGTCTGTCGAATGGCTTGACATTATGCGTTTCATACTTTACAGTATTTTCTTACGGGATAGCAGTTGCACCTTGGTATGGAGGCCTCTCAGTTGAAATTAGCTATTGATCGAAGAAGTGACACTGCTTTTACGCGTCAACTTGATGATTTTGGATACGGACTAAAACAAGGCATCCCCATTGCATTAGGTTATGTTCCGGTTTCCTTTACTTTCGGCCTTATGGCTGTAAGCGGCGGTATTCCTGTTTGGGTCGCTATTCTCATTTCCTTAACCAACCTCACCTCTGCCGGGCAATTCGCAGGCACAAACCTTATTATCTCCGGCAAGCCTCTGTTTGAAATTGCATTAACTACTTTTGTGATTAATATCAGATACTTATTAATGTCTCTTTCTCTCTCACAGAGAATTGCTCCGGAGACGTCGTTACTTGAAAGATGTATTATGTCATTCGGCATCACAGATGAGACATTTACCGTCGCTTCACTGGAAAGACGAGACATTTCGTTCACGTATATGCTAGGCCTTGTCGTCTGTCCCTACTGGGGATGGGCCTTGGGGACAGCGATGGGCGCGACTATTTGTTCTGTTCTTCCTGCCAGGATACAGAATTCAATGGGTATTGCTTTATATGCAATGTTTATTGCTTTAATCGTTCCGAGCTCTAAGAAGTCCAAAGCCACCATGATCATTACTATGGTCGCAATAGCTATCAGTTGTCTATTTACTTGGGCTCCCTACCTCAAGCAGATTTCATCCGGATGGAGCATTGTTATTGCAACCATTGCCGCTTGCCTTATTGGAGCAATCCTTTTCCCCAGGGAGGATCTCTAGGATGCAGAAAACGATTATTGCAGTAATTCTAATGGCAACTGTTACGTATATTCCGCGGGTATTGCCAATGCTCTTTGTCAAAGAACGTTCAAAATCCCGCTTCTTACGTTCTTTTTTGTATTATGTGCCGTTTGCTGCCTTGGGGGCTATGACTTTCCCGGGAATATTGTGTTCTACCGGAGATATGACTTCAGCCTTGATCGGAATGATAGCTGCAATTACTTTGGCTTTCTTTGAAAAAGGCCTGTTGGAAGTCGCTGTAGGCGCAATCGTGACTGTCTATCTTATACAGCTATTTGTGCAATAAAAGGCGAGTGCGAACCCAGGTGAAGCGGTTGGTCCTCAGTCCCTTTGTCCGCAAGACCCATCAACTTCCCATTTATGTGAGGCTTTCGTGAGATCTTGGCGATTTTGTGAGGCCTTTGTGACTCTTGAACGCCCCTGTGAGTTATGCTATTATAGCAAATGGGAAGTAGCTCAGAAATGACAATTCAAGCTGCACAAAAGAGGGTCTTTGCTAACGACTGTTTTCGCGCGCCCGTAGCTCAGTGGATTAGAGCGTCTGACTACGGATCAGAAGGCCGCAGGTTCGAATCCTGCCGGGCGCGCCATTTTTGATACGGGTTTTGCCTTCTGGCAAAATCCTAATTTTTTCGCCTAACCTCCCAACGCAGAGCTGCACAAGATTCTGACTATATTCTCCCCCGCTCTTCTGCAATCGAAAAACGCGGACTCGCAGCGTAGAGCACTAACGTTGCTAAAGTGAGACATTTCAGGTATATTCTATGAGCGGACTCATATGCTAAACTTCACGGAGAAAAGGAATGTTGAAAAGTGACAAGATTACCTGAGTACACAGGGGTATCGGCATTCGGCATCAAGATAGGAGTAGTCGTCCCGGGATCTGATATAGTTCAGATGACTTTCGATGCACTGGCCAAGTGCCACAAGGACGGCCTGCTGTCTTCGGGGGACACTGTTTGCGTTACTGAGTCAGTAGTGGCACGAGCACAGGACAACTACGTCACTGTCGATGATATTGCTGAAGAAGCACGCAGACAACTGAAAATCCGACCCTCCGCAAGACTCGGGGTTGTATTCCCCATTTTGAGCCGTAACAGGTTTTGGCTGGTACTTAAGGGGCTTGCCAGAGCTGTCTCGCAAGGTGAGGTTATAGTGCAGTTGTCCCATCCCACTGATGAAGTGGGCAACCCGATCCTCCGTCCCGACCTCGCAAAGAAGCTTGGGAAAGCCGACAGTGATATCATTACTCTGGAAGAAGCAGGCTCAGACAGGCTAAGGCATCCGATAACTGCAGTTGACTATGTTGACCTTTACACTGCTACAATCACCGAGCAAGGCGCCAAGGCCACGCTTTATTTCTCCAACGATCCTGCCAGGATTGGCGAAGCTAATCCTGATGCAGTTGTCGTAGCAAATGTCCATAACCGGGAAGAGACAAAGGCTGTCCTTCAACCGGTAATAGAGAAGTGCATAACTCTTCAGAGCCTCTGTAACACACCTCCGGGCGCTTGGTCTGAATGGGGGCTTCTCGGGAGCAATATGTCTTCCGGAGACAGGCTGAAACTTGCTCCGCGCAATTCAGATGAAGTCGCACAGAATATACAAGCCAGGGTCGCCAAGGACCTGGGCAAAGACATAGAAGTACTGATCTTCGGGGACGGCGCTTACCGCGATCCGTCTACCGGCATATATGAATTAGCTGACCCGAAGCCCACCTTCGGGATGACACCGGGCCTTGCCGGAAGATACCGTGAAGGGCTGAAGTACAAATACATCGTTGATGAAATGTGGTATCAAGGAACAGGAATCTCTGACATAGAAAACGCTCTGAAGGCTAAGGCAAATGAACCTATAGATAAGCAATCAGATGCTACGGAAGGCACTACCCCGAGGAGAATCGAGGACGTTATCGCAAGCCTGGCAGACCTAGTCAGCGGTTCTGCAGATGCAGCCACGCCTATTGTGCTTGTTAAAGGCATTCTATAACAATATGTCCTTCAGCTTGTTGATACCGATATACTAAGGCATATATAGCGAAACAGTCACGTTCCAGCCGATCCTCATTGAGGATCGGCTTTTTTCATCAGCCTTGCCGCGGCAATAGCAGGCAACTGAGTAACACAATGGGGGTTGAGAGTACGGTGCCGAGTAATACATCATCCGGCTGGGGGATTGACCTTCTTATGGGTATAGTATATGCTTATGGTGGATACCCTACCTTGGTATTGTATGTATCCAACACATTATGACAGTTTACGCTGCCCTCTAAACCTCATGGCAGTATCCCTTGCCCTTCAACAGGGCATGAGAGTATGTTCCGTCCTTTACCGGGCCATGAAGGGGAGGAGCTGAAAAGCGCGCGGACAGCGCAATATAAGATTCTGCAGGTAGTCTCCGAAGAACATAATGGATGAGGCAACGGTGAGTGTTCGAGGAGTGCGATGAGAGAGGATAAGGAAAGAGCACGAAGAACCAAACAAGAAGGCTATGGACAGTGTTCGAAGAGCGAAACAAGGAGGCTATAGACAGTGTACGAAGAGCGTAATAAGGAAGATCTGGAAAAGCGCTTGAAGCGAATCGAAGGACAAGTCAGAGGCATCTACCGGATGATTGACGAAGAGAGATATTGCATTGACATATTGAACCAAATAATCGCTGCAAGGGCTGCTCTCAGTAAGGTAGGAATGGCTCTCCTAAAATCGCATATGCGCGGTTGCGTAATTTCCGCGATAAGAGAAGAACACCATGAACAAGCTATAGAAGAACTCATGGACGTCCTCACTAAGTTTGCGAAGTAATTCGGGGGTGTAGNNAACCTGGCAACCGGACGAGCTACAGTCACTTATGCCCCTAATGACACCTCGGTCGCACGCATAATACAGACAATAAGGGATACAGGATATGAAGCTGAAGCGATAGACACGGCCAAAGATGGAAGAAGCGAACCGGACAGGCTTGAGAGAGAACATCATCAAGAGATGAGGAGTCATTTCCGTAGTTTCCTTATCTCTGCCGTATTCTCCCTGCCGCTCATGTCGTTAATGCTGTCCCACTTATTCGGAGTCCATGTCCCCACCTGGCTGGAAAACCCATACTTTCAGTTTGCTCTCGCTACACCTATCCAATTCGGCGCAGGATGGCAGTTCTACCGGGGAGCGTTTTCCGCGCTCGTCGCCAAAACAGCTACTATGGACACCCTCATCGCCATGGGTACTACAGCAGCCTACGCTTTCAGCGTATATCACACCTTTGTCTCTCCGGGCCACGTGTATTACGAGTCATCTGCTGTCATCATCACCCTGGTCCTCTTAGGACGCTATTTTGAGGCCCGCGCCAAAGGAAAGACAGGCGAAGCCATAAGAAGACTAATACAACTCACCCCTCAAAGAACCCGTGTCATTCGAGAAGGAACTGAAATCCAAGTGGATACCGTGGAAGTCGTCCAAGGGGACATTGTGGTTGTGCTGCCCGGAGAGCGTATACCTGTTGACGGCATAGTCGTCGAAGGGACGTCCATTGTAGATGAATCTATGCTGACAGGTGAGAGCATACCTGTGGAAAAATTACCGGGCGCCCATGTCGTAGGTGGCACTGTCAACAAGCACGGCGCTCTCAAGTTCCGGGCCTCAAAAGTCGGGCGAGACACTGTTCTGGCTCAGATAGTCAACCTGGTTGAGGAAGCCCAGGGATCAAAAGCCCCGATACAACGCGTAGCTGACATAGTAGCCGGATACTTCGTCCCTGCTGTGCTCATTGTAGCGCTGGTGACGCTCGCCGCATGGCTTATCACTACAGGAGATCCGGGCCGGGCAGTCCTTGCCTTTACGGCAGTTCTTGTAATTGCTTGCCCTTGTTCTCTCGGACTTGCCACTCCTACAGCCATCATGGTGGGAACCGGGAGAGGTGCTGAGTCAGGCATTCTGATCAGAGGGGCGGAGCATTTGGAAAGGGCTCACAAAATCGATACCGTTGTTCTGGACAAGACCGGAACCCTGACAAAGGGGGAGCCTTCAGTAGTAAGTGTAGTTGCGATCAGCGCATCAGATGACGAAGAACCGTCAATTGACGAAATGCTTACACTTGCTGCCTCAGCCGAACTCCGTTCAGAGCACCCGTTGGGGACGGCTATCGTCAGACATGCCAAAGCCCTGGGATTAAACCCGGCGGAACCGTCAAGTTTTCAGGCGATTCCCGGTAAAGGAGTGAAAGCACAGGTCCACGCAAAAGAAGTACTGGTAGGCACTGTCCGCCTAATGGCAGATCAAGGAATAGACACCGGCAGTGTCAGAGATAATCTAAGCATCCTGGAGTCCCAGGGAAAGACTGCCATGATCGTTGCAGTAGACGGGAGCACAGTGGGCATCGTCGGTGTAGCAGACACTCTAAAGGAGACGTCCAAGGACGCGATTCTGGACCTCCTTGAGCTTGGAATCGATGTTGTGATGCTGACAGGCGATAATCGCCGCACGGCTGATTTCATCGCAAAACAAGCAGGGATCAAAAAGGTCTTGGCAGAAGTCCTCCCGGAAGACAAGGCAAAGGAAGTGGAAAGGCTCCGCAGTGAAGGACGGGTAGTAGCCATGGTCGGAGACGGAATCAACGATGCACCTGCGCTTGCCGCGGCAGACGTAGGTATCGCCATGGGCGCAGGAACTGACATCGCAATAGAGGCGTCTGACATTACCCTGGTTCGAAATGACTTAAGACAGATTGCGGCTGCAATCAGGCTGAGCCGTCAAACTATAGCCATTATCCGCCAGAATTTGTTCTGGGCATTCATCTATAACATCATCGGGATACCTATAGCAGCCTTGGGGTTGTTGTCGCCGGTGATTGCAGGTGCGGCTATGTCCTTCTCATCTGTATCTGTAGTTGCGAATTCTCTCAGATTGCGCAGGTTCGATCCAATGAGATGATCTGAAGGGGAATGGGTGCTTTGGCAAAACAAGCGCTGAGGCCGAACAACCGTAGGCGGAGGTGCTATCGTGGTCCACTTGGCATGCAGTTACATACCATATGAAATACCTCTGGCAGCCGGGATACCTGCTGCAAGAGTCGTATTCGAAGGACCGCTCCCATCGATGGAGGGGTACCTGCCCCGGGATTTTTGCGCGTATGCCAGGGCATTTGTCCGGCAATACAAAGATAACGACGTAGTTGCAATCGCTGAGTCCTGTGATGCAATGCGCAGGGCCTATGACGTGCTGAGATACTGGAATCTGGCTCGCACCGTCTATTTTGTGGATGTTCCACGTACACGTGACCCGAATGCAATCTTGTTTTACGCAGAGGAATTGAAAAACCTCGCCTCCCGGCTTCTCCACAGAGAGATTCACGACTGCCGTGAGTTTTCCCAGAAACTCGCGCTCGCTATCAACTGCATGAACCAAATCCGCACGGAGCTTTCTAATGTCTTTGATTTAGTGTCCCGAAGACAGCTTTCGGCTGTCAGAGGGATTGAAGTTGCCATAGGCGTCAATCAGATCCTGGCCGGCTTTGGGTCCGCCGAAGATTCCCCTGAAGCCATGCCCTGCTTCACGCAGGATTTTGAGCCCGGAATGTTTTGTACTCTCATTGGGAAAATCGAGGAGATGATAAGTCAGACAGTATCTGAATCCACTCCCCTCAGCCGCGAGAAAGGCAGGATTCCTGTGGGAGTCAGCGGAACCTGTTTGCTGGATTTATCACTGATAGACTGTATCGAAAACGCCGGGTTAGATGTAGTCTTTATTGATTCATGCCTCCCCTCAAGGACGTACGACTTCGTTGTAGACAGCAAGATCACATCTCGGCCCTTCTATGCATTGGCTGAAGCCTACCTCGGTAAAACACCCTGTCCACGAATGTTTCAAGGAAGAGAGCGGATCGAACGCGTCTATGAGCTTGCATCAGATCACGGTGCCGAAGGACTCATATACTTCGCTCCGAAATTCTGTGACCAGGCATACTACGATTTCATAGAGATAAAACACGGCCTTAAAACTCTAGGCAGGCTCCCTGCTCTTCTCCTTGAAGGTCAATATGGAGTGGGAAAGACAGGCCAGGCCCTGACACGGATAGAAGCGTTTAGAGAAATGCTTGAAGGCAGGTAGCGACGGATGGCACCGGGAGAAGTCAGGAGAGGGAAATCACACCTGAAAATAGCGGGCGAAACCCGGCGTATCAAGACCATCCGGACGCTTGCACGGAAGAGCTGGGTTCACAGCGCAGCCAGACTGGTAATTAACCGTATGGAAAGGCGAGGTGGGGCGCCTCATCAGATTGATGCCATCCGGTCCTTTGCAGACGATTTCAAGCACGCGTACCTGAGGGAAAAACCCTGCATCTTCACAAGCGCGTTTGTCCCGAACGAACTCATCTACGGCCTGGGAGGGGTGCCTTTTCTGCCTGAGGCTGCATCAGGATTCGCAGCGAGTTTCGGATTTGCCGGCGAAAGCCTTGCAGCATGTGAATCTCTATGGTATTCCCCGGATCTCTGTAGCTTCCACAGGGCAGGAGTGGGAGTTTCAGTCCTCGGACTCACACCTAAGCCTGCTGCGGTAGTCGTATCATCACATCTTTGCGACGGGGGCAAACGATCCTTATATCAGATAAGCCGGTATCACGATTGTCCTTTCTACATTCTGGACGTACCCTATACGAATTCTCTTCAGTCGCTGGATAGGTTGGCGAAACAGATAGAGGAGGTCGCGCGTAGCTTGGAACATGAGGTGCCGGGGCTATCCGGGGATCACATGGACAAGGCTGTCACATACTCAAACGCTGCTCGTAGCCACTATCTCGATCTCTGTAATCTACGGGCCAACATCCCGTCTCCATGGCGAGGGCGGGAAGCATTGAGCTACGTAGTGTTGTTTCTCTGGTCATGGGGAAGCCGGTGGCTTCCCAAGTTCTATCAGGCTCTTGCCGAACATGCCGGGGACATTGTCAGATCAGGTAAGTATCCCGTAAGGGGTGAACGGTTCAGGATTGCCTGGTCCAACTTAAAGCCCTACTACAGTCCCAGGCTCTTTGACTACCTTGAGGACGAGTGTGGGGTTTCCATTGCTTTTGAGGAATTCAGCTATATGTACTGGGATCCTCTGGATGCCAGGGAGCCATATGTAAGCCTGGCCAAAAAGATCATGGCGAATCCCGGATGGGGGCCGATAGAGCGCAGGCTGGAAGTTATCAACCGAATAGTACGGGAGTTCTCCATCGACGGTGTAGTGCAATTTGCACAATGGGGATGCAGGCAATACAACGGCGCAGCCTCCATTCTTTCAGACCACCTAGGAAAGCAAGGGATCCCCTTCCTGAATCTCGACGGAGACGGGGTGGACGCAAGGAACAGCGGCGAAGCCCAATCCTTAACAAGGCTTGGCGCCTTTGTCGAGCTTATGGAGGCGCGAAACATCAGAAACTCGAGGTGAGTCAGTACATTGAAACCAGGCTCATGTATCATAGGAATTGACGTGGGATCCTCCGCAACCAAGGGAGTCCTCCTTCTGGACGGGCAGATCCTATCCACTTTCATGCTGCCCACCGGAACCGATCTGAATGTTGCGGCAGGAGAGTGCATAAAACGCCTGCTCAGTGATAAAGGACTGACTGAAAAGGATATTCTGTATACGGTCTCAACAGGCTATGGCCGTGCCCGGGTCGAAACGGCAGACAGGACAATAACGGAAATCACGTGTCATGGTAGAGGAGCGAAGGCCCTATCCGCTCGGGCAGGACTCGTGATTGACATCGGTGGCCAGGACTCCAAAGTCATCCGCCTTGATGAGGAGGGGATGGTAGCCGATTTCGTTATGAACGACAAATGCGCTGCAGGCACAGGAAGATTTCTCGAGGTGATGGCAGAAAGGTTAGGGACGTCCCTTTTGGACTTCGGAAGCATGTGGAAAGCTGCGAGGAAGCCGGTCAATATATCCAGCACTTGTACGGTATTCGCCGAATCCGAGGTAATCAGCCTTTTGTCCAAGGGAACAGCGCCTGATGCGATAATCCGTGGCTTATGCGATGCAGTAGCCGACCGTCTGCTTGGGATGGTTCACAGAGTCGGGCTTACCCCTGATGTTGTTTTGACCGGCGGGGTCAGTAAGAACGAAGGTGTCAGGCTTTCTCTTGAGAAGAAACTCTCGCTCAAGGTCGTGGTCCCTGACGCGTCTCAATTCGCAGGGGCATACGGGGCTGCGATAATTGGAAATGAGCTTTCCAGGCGGGAGCACGCTCGTCGCGGCTCAGGATAGGAAGCGAAACAGAAAACGCCCTGCTTCCTTCAGCACGAAGCAGAGCGTCCTGAATCACAACTCCACATAATTGAATTGGTCCGGGTCTGTCAGCCTTGTCGGACAGCACTGCCGAATAAGCCTATTCCGTAAGCATAGCCTCGCGAATAGCCTCCCGCCGAACCTGCCGTCCCTGCCAGGCGTGGAGAGCCAGCGCAATAGCGATAATCCCGTAAGCCACAAACACGCGGAAGTACTCGCCGATTTGCGGCACTCCGAAAAGCCTCTGTCCTGCCAGGGGCGAGACCACAAAGAGAGTGTGGAATAGGACAACACCCACTATGGCTTGGAAGATCGTAGCACGCCTGGTTGACGCCCCTCCCACGAGAAGAGCTGCTATTGAGAACATGCCTACCTGCTCATGGCTGTTGTAGGTGTTAAGCGTGCCGATATTCTGCAAGAACACCAATTGTCCCCAGCCTGCAATAACCGTGGAAAGAATCATCGCAATGATCCTGGTCTTATCCACCTTGATACCCATTACCTCGGCTATGTGCATGTCCTGACCGACTGCGCGCAGGTTCTGGCCCATTTTGGTCTTCATCAGGAAGCCGATAACCACGCACATCCCTGAAGAGACAAGTAGCGTGACAACGGGGATACGCACTCCGCCCACGACAGGCCTCCAGATCTTGTCGAGAGACTGGGCCATATTAATGAGGTCAACCGTATTCCGCACTCCAATCCCTTGAGGCAGCAGCATTGCCGGATTCTTAAGCGGAATTATCGGCCCGACAAGGAAAAGGAAGATTAGCTGATAGATACCGTTGGCGAAAAAGCCCAGTATCATACTGGTAATCATCTCGCGTCCTTTTGCCCGGTTCAGCACCAGTCCTGCAAGCCATCCTGTGATTGCCGCAATAGGCGTGGCGAGCAAGCAAGCTAACAGGAATCCGCGAACGCCTGTAATGCCCCAGTAGGTCACGGCAATTACCGAAGCCTGTCCTGCCATTGCGCCGATTACTATACCGAAGTTCAGTCCCATTCCTGCTGTAACCGGAATCAAGAGTGATAACACCAAGAGAGAGTTGCGGGCAAGCCGGGTTAGCACCTCATTGAGGAGAAACGTGAAATTGAGCCCTGCAACCATCGCCATCGTGATAGAGAGCGCAAGGAACAATATGGGCACACCGTTAGTCAGGATTATGTGGCGTATATCCAAGCCGGCATGTCGGCCTGACTCGACTGTTTTCGGCTCCGAACTCTGTGTCATTTGCTACTTACCCCCTGTCGAACGTGTCAATGCGTAAAGAATCATGCCGTTGGAAATAATCAGCCTGGCTACCTCTGAAATGTCACCCTGGATCACTCTGCTCGTAACAGGTAGGGCAGTGGTCAACAGGGTTTGGAACAGCACCGTGCCGATGATGACATTGAATATAGTCGCTCTCTGCAAGCTGGCTCCGCCTATTAGGATCGCAGCTACTGCAGGGAACGCCATCATCAGAGGCGCCATGTAAAGCTGAAGAAATCCATAGCTTTGCGCATACACGATTATACCTATGGCCGCCAGAACAGTCGACAGAACAACCCCTACCGCCTTCATTCTGCGCACGTCTATACCTGCAGACCTGGCAAATACGGGATTGGCTCCTGCAGCTAACATAGCTATACCGAGTTTGGTCCTGTAAAACAAGTAGATAAGCAGGCAAAATAACAAGAAGAAGCCGAGGAGTCCTGCGGATATCTTAACCCCGAACAATTGGAATACTACGAAATTATTGAGAACCCTGCCGAAATGGTTTCCCAGGGTCAAAGTAAACCTTAGCCCCTTCCCCCCGATTGCCCATATGAGTTCCGGGTTCTTAAACGGTGCCATCAGCCAGAAGACACACATAACTGCCACGCTGGAGAATCCTACGTAAGTCCCCACCATCATCTCCTGGCCCTTCACGCTTTCCAAGAGCAATGCATAAAGGTATCCTACGACTACTGCTATGGGAACAGCAAATGCAATAGCTGCGAACAGTCCGGAAAAGCCTGTAAGGCCCCTCTCCATACTAATGAGTGCGCCTACAAGACCGCTTAGCACGCCCAGCGGCAGGCCGAAATTGAGGCCTACTCCGCAACTTATCGTCGGAACCATTGCCAGGACAAGTATGCCGTTCATCCCGACTCTGACAAGAGAGTCGGTAATGAGTTGAGGCACTGACATGTCAGTTAGGTATGCTATGATGAATATGATGACAAGGAACCCGGCAATGATGAGCCGTGGCACTCCTATATGTTCAACAGTTCGTTTAAGTGTCTGCATCATGTCTAGATGGCCTCCTTCCTGACTCTGCCTGCCATCATCAATCCAAAGTCGGCGTCGGAGGCATCAGGCGGCAAGATCCCGGCGAGCCTGCCACGGTACACAATAGCGACCCTGTCGCATATCTTGCGTAGTTCCCCGAGTTCACTGGAAGTCATTATTATGGTCACATTATGCTCTCTATTGAGACGGACCAGAAGATCGAGGACAAGTCTCTTGGCGCCGACGTCAATACCCCGGGTCGGCTCAGAAACAAACAGAATCTCCGGATCAAGCGCAAGCGCCTTGGCTACGCATACCTTCTGCTGGTTGCCGCCGGAAAGNNAGCAGGCCGACGCCGCGCCTATCTTCAGACACAAATGCGAGCCCCTTCAGCAGCACCTGCTCAGGAGAATTCAACGTGATATTATCCCCATTCTTGCTTGCCCTGCCTGCGGCAGAATAGAGGCCCATTATTCCATTGGCGATACCTAGCTTTCCATGGCCGGCCAGTCCCCCGATACCCAGGATCTCGCCGCGCCGGACGGTCAAGGATAAGCCGCGAACCATTTCACCCGGCATATCCACCATGAGGTTATCTATGGTAAGAGCTATGTCTTCGTCACTGGGCTCCTTTTTTCTGGGAGGAAGCTCGACTTTTTCCACTTTCCTTCCTACCATCAACTCAGCGATTCGCTCAACGACTGCTTCGTCCCGATTCAGCTTTGCCACGGTCTCGCCGTCGCGAAGGACTGTGATTCTGTCTGCCACAGCCATGACTTCATCCAGACGGTGTGTGATGAACAAAATGGCGATTCCGTCCGCAGCCAGCCTACGCAATGAGCCTAGAAGGCGGTCAGCCTCTGTTTCAGTCAGGACAGCCGTAGGCTCATCGAACACCAGGATTTTGACTTCCCTTTTGTCAACCTCTCTGGCAATCTCAATGAACTGCATGTATCCCACAGGCAGGCCTGCTACCGGCAGCCATTCGTCAATAGACAGGTCAAGACGGTCTAGAGCGATCCTAGCGTCCNNTTAATGTTTTCCGTAATAGTGAATCCCGGCAACAACATGAACTCCTGGTGAACCATGCCGATTCCCGCTTGCATGGCTTCAGCGGGCGACATAAATCCCACTTTTTTTCCGTCAATGAGGACCTCACCGGAAAAGCCGCCTGTGCTATGAATCACAGGCATGCCGAAAAGGATATTCATGAGAGTTGACTTACCCGCCCCATTCTCACCAACAAGAGCGTGGATTTCACCGGGATAAAGGTCAATAGAAACATCGTTTAGGACGACATTGCCAAAGTACTGTTTTGTGATACCCTTCATTTCCAGGACTCGTTGTGTTCGTTCCATGTTCTTGTTCTTCCCTTCTCACAGTACAAGATCCACCGGCAAAACCAGAGGCGAACTCTAACTTTGTTCAGGCCTGCGCTATTCCCGCCGCCTAAAGAGGCGGGGCGCCGGGTGTGGATTACCCGGCACCCCTCTACCTCACATTGTGAATTGCTTATTTCTCGTTAGAATTCGTCTTTCCCGAAAATGACGGAGGCGCTTGTTATGAGATAGAAATTCTCCTTTTCATGCTCGGGAAGCTTGCGGATTCCCATAGAAACGCCGGCCGCAGTTTCTAATCTTTCCTTAACCGCGTTCATATCGTTAAGGTCCATCTTGCCTTCAACTGTGTCACGGGCTATTTCTACACAAGCTTCGACAAGAAGGTAGTTTGTGGGAATTGGCCATGTGGCAAATCGTCCTGCCCCTCCTTTTGCGACAATAGCATCGTTGATCGCCTTTAGGATCCCAGGGATATTGCCTTTCAACTCGTCAGTGATCTCAAGGCCGAGGGCATTCGGGTAACCGTGAGTCGGGCTCGGGCAGCACTGCTCAGGGAAGATCGCGCCGGTGTTCAGCGCTGAAATGATAAGAGGCTCCTGCATACCGCAGTTGGTACTAAACAAAGCGATATCCTTCCCGTGCCTCTCAACTTGCCTAGGAACATCTTCAAGAATGAACTGCTGAGCGCCGGGTATGCCTGACTCGCCCATTGGGTCCGGAGCGGTCACGAAAACAAACTCCAATCCGATCTTGTCACATTCAGCTTTCATGATGTCACGGCGCTTCGCCAGAAGCTCCATGGACATATGTCTTGGGAAGGAATAGTGGAGGAACTTCTTGGCGCCTAGTTGCTTTGAAAGGTTGACAATTGTCACGCCTCGCGCTTCTTGGTCGGTCTCGAATGCAAGGTCTGCAGTGACGGCTACTAGAGGAGGATCCTCATGGGGAACGCCCAGGAGGAAAATGATATCCGGACGCAAATCCCTAACTTGCCTGATAGCGGCAACTGTGCCCGGAACTGCCTGGTTGACTACGATGGCTTTGACGTCTTTATCCGCGGCAAGGCCGGTGATTTGGGCTATCGTGGTCTCCTGCTCCTGCATGAAGTTGTCAGGATAGGTGACGTGCTTTATCATGTCACCATACTTACCCTTCATCTTCTCGGCAGCTCGATACTCGTCCTCACCTTGGGACACTGTTCCTGTTACAAGGCCAATCTTGTACGCAGGAGCTGCAGTCCCGACAACACCTATCGCGCCAATTAGAAACGTCAAAACCAATAAGCAAATAACGAACCTCTTCATTATCCTACTCCCCTTCCTAATCTACTTAATAAGTCATAGATTCTTAAGAAACGCTGTGTTCAGCTCAATTGTGATACCGGATTATCACCCCCAAAGCCATTTTTCAGCCTCTCAGAGTAAATTTACTCCTATAGAGCACTAGGTATCAATAAACATTCGATACTGCTTGTTAATAGTCCTGCTAGAAAGCAACGGATATTTGTGGAACCCTGGAAGCTTCGCGCCTTGGCACCAATTGGGCGTTCTTTTGCAGTGATTATGCAGTGATTAGGACGCCCTCTACAGTGAGCGGAGGACGCCCTAATCGTTACTTAACGATTATCATGGGATGGGGGGTCGTCCCCCCCATCCCCGGCCCCGCATAGATGTTGCCACTAGCGCCGGGTTTGCCTTGCCGGGCACTGCCTGGCCGTGATAATCCCGGCATCTTCGCTGTCTCGAACCAAACCCTTGAGCAACCATGATACGCGCTTGTATACAAGAAACGTGAGAATCGAACTGAGCCCGGCTTTGACAGCATTAAAGGCAAACAGTATAGGGAGCATGGCTACTATTTGCTGTCTGGAGAATCCGTAGATTAAGGGGATTATTGCCAGATTCACAAGAGGCATTACCAGAGTCTGTGCGATAGTGCCTGCTATGAGACCTGCTATAGCACCGCCAAGCGTATGATATCGTCTGTACACAAAGCTTGCAGCCAGCACCAGGCTGCCTGTGCTCAGGAAATGCATCAAGGCTCCGACTGCCCCGTCAAGGCCTGTGATGGCAGCCATCAAGACCGCCATAATGAAAGTCACCATCAATCCCGCGCCCGGCCCAAAAGCGAATCCTGCAATTAACACAGGCACGTCAGCCGTCTCGAAGCGCAAATGCGGAGCTGATGGAAATAGCGGCCAGTTGACAAGGGACAAAAGCACTGCTATAGACGCAAGTACACCTAATGTTACAAGTGTTCTGGTTCTCCTGTTCATAAGTGAAGGCAACCTCCTTTACAGCCTTGGTTGCCCGGGCTCCGGCCTCTTGTCTTACCCGGCATAGCACTCCGGTCTAACTGGCATAGCACTCCGGTCTAACTGGCAAAGCACCCTGGTCTAACTGGCATAGCACCCTGGTCTTACCTGGCGCAGCGCCCCGGCTTTGCCCGGCATAGCGCTCCGGCATACCGCCTGAGCAATGTGTGCTGCCTGAAAGAAACAACAGAGCCCTGGGCACTAGACCTCAGGGCTGCTCTTTCAGAGAGTTTCAAGTCATGGCAAGCACGTTGCGTCAGCTTGCGACCTTCTCCCATCCGGACTTTACCGTCGGTACCGGTTTTACACCGGCTCAACCGCATTTGCGGCTCGTGGACTTGCCTTTCGGCTTCACCACCGGTCGGGAATTGGCTGGAGCCTCCAGCCTCACCCTGCCCCGAAGATCTACTGTCGGCTATTGGTTTTATCTAAATACTACACTATTTGTCAGCAGACTGCAAGATGCCTGCCGGCCTAATCAGAAATTCCGCAAACGCCGTTTCCCCTGGGTATGCGTTTCAACTGGCACTCTGGTTGTAGCCGTCAGGTTAGATGGGAGTCCTACCCATCTATGAAAGAGCATATAAAGCCCCCTTTCCCCCAAATTAAGCGTTTTCTGAAGGATATCCCCTTATATGCTCTTTGTCTTATCCCGAATCACCCCGCTGACTTTTAAGAGAGCCTATCCTGTCCTTGCCATCAGGGTGATGTCGCATGGAGCATATCAAAGCTCCCTTATAGGGTATCCTACTTCAACGTGGCTCAGCAAAAGAGCCATTCAGGGGAGTTTGAAAGCGTCCAGACGGTCGATTGGCTCTCCCTGAGAGCCAGTCAAGCGGATCCGATGGCTTTCGTGTAGTTGAATGGCCCCCATGCAGGGGAGCCACTCAAGGGGATCTAAGGGCTTCCGCAGGGAGTGTGGCCCACCCAGTGAGCCATCTTAGGGGATCCGATGACTTCGGTGTAGTTGAGTGGCCCATCCAGTGGGCCATTCAAGCAGATTTAATGACTCCCATGCGGTTGCTTGGCCCACCCAGTGAGCCGGTCCGAAGATGGTATGCTGTGGTAATTGATCCCTTGTCACAATCATGTAACTCATTACAGTGTGATGACACCATTTTCCAATATCCAACAGCCAGTTCCAATTGCTCCCTTGCAGCAATAACGTTAGTTGACTACATGTTACGCTCTATGCCTTGCGGAATTCCAGCAAGAAGTGTCAATGTATGAAGACAGTGTCAATGAAAACAGTGCCTTCAGCTACCAGTCTCACCTCTCCACTGACCGTAGCATAAGGAGCTGAATGAGCCCCGCCCGTATTGGGTGGCGTAACAGTGACGGATAGAGTCCCACCAGGCTGCTTAAAGCTGTAGCTCCCCGGTTCTCCGCGCGCGGTTGCATAGGCCAGGGCAACAGCGACACTGCCCGAGGCACAACTTGACTCCCAAACAAACGTATCAGTGGCTTCTACATATACCAGAGGCACTATCTCATCAAATCCCTGGCGGAACATGACCCCGACACATGCCTCATCTTCCAGCCCTAAAGTATCGCACAGCTCCAAGAGAACATCCTCTTCCATACGATAGTCCCTTGCATCCACAACTATGTGTGTGATTCTCTCCAATCTGACCAGTGCCACAACAGTCGGCCGCAGCCTCAGGGAAACCTCTCCCAGCCATGATTCGAGCACATCTTTGGGGCTGAGACACGGCAGGATGCGAATGTTTTTGTCAAGCCCGCCTGCAGTCCATGAGAGAGCTTCCACGAAATAGAACTCGACCTCAGGCACGCCGGGAAACGCACATGATGCCCAATGCGGCAGCTCCTCTTGGTCCAGTTCAGCCTCGACGAGGATAGGCTCATCCAGGCCTTGTACTTGGATAAGTCCTTGCAATAGGTTGGTATTGCCTTTCGTCACTCCCATTGCCGGATGCCTTATTGACGCCAGATAGGCTCCAAGGGATCTGACTGCATTACCGCAGAACTCACCACCCATCATTCGCATGGAGGCTGCGACCGGGCCCTCTGACATAAGCGTAACAAAGCCCACCTGCTCTCCGCCAAGGACAGCAGGGTTCATCAGATCCGCTGCCACCTTTGCATGGATAGACTCGTGGACCGGATCCAGGACAAGTATGGTGATATTACCCGCCGGGTTGAGCTTTGCAAACCTTAGCCTCATCCTAACCACCCTCCCACTATCCTGGCGCTGCAATACAGAAACAAAGCCGGCACATTAGCCAAAGCCAAACCGGTGGACCGGCTGATACAACGGCTGGATGAGCCCGGCATGTTACCTGGACAAGTCTAGCACATTCCTCAGCGACGGTTGGCAGGTTTGACCGCTTGTGCTATTTCGCCTTTTACAACCAACTCAGTGATTGCTTCAATGTCAGGATATAGCCAGCGATCATCTTCAAGAGGAGGCACGACGTCCCTAACCAAGTCGTAGATCTTGCGAGTCAGAGAGGCTAATTTTTCAGGCCCCCTAAACTCTACCGCCTGACAAGCGCACATGAGTTCAATAGCAAGCACACGGGCAACATTCCCCACGACTGCCCTGGCCTTGCGCGCAGCGGTAGTCCCCATACTAACGTGGTCTTCCTGGGATGCGGATACCGGAATAGAGTCTATGCTCGCAGGCGTACAAAGGACCTTATTCTCAGATACTAAGGATGCAGCAGTGTAATGGGGAATCATGAAGCCGCTGTTGATACCGCTGTGCGCAGTGAGAAAAGCCGGAAGCTGCGATAGAGTCGGGTTCAGTAACCGCTCGATTCTCCTCTCGGATACGTTTCCAAGCTCGGCAACGGCGATTGATAGGAAATCCATGGCGAACGCCACAGGCTGGCCATGGAAATTGCCTGCTGATATCACGCTGCCGTCAGGGAAAACCAAGGGATTATCGCTGGCCGAGTTTATCTCAGTATTGATTACTTTGCTTACATATCCCAGGACATCCCTGGTGGCACCATGAACTTGAGGTATACACCTGAGTGAATATGCATCCTGCACTCGCAGCTCGCCCGGAGCACTCACAAGCCGGCTTCCTTGCAGCAACCGGCTAAGGAGCTCTGCACATTCCGTCTGGCCAGGATGAGGTCTGGCTTGGTGAAGACACGCGCGGAAAGCATCGGGAATTCCTCTCAAAGCTTCCATGGATAGGCACGCAACAGCATCAGCAGTCACAGCCATCACTAAGGCGTCGTAGAGTGCAATGGCACCCAAAGCAGTCATGGCTTGTGTGCCGTTTATGAGGCCCAAGCCTTCTTTGGGCATAAGCTTGAGAGATGAAATTCCGGCTCTCCGCAGAGCCTCGTCCGCGTCCATCAGCACACCGCCCATCCTGGCCTTCCCTTTCCCGAGGACGCCAAGGGCCAGGTGCGCGAGGGGAGCAAGATCGCCTGAAGCACCAAGGGAACCTTGCTCAGGGACAATCGGGCAAATATCATGGTTGACCAGAGCCACTAAAGTCTCGATTAGTTCGTATCTAACCCCGGACAGGCCTTTAGCAAGGGAGTTGGCACGCAAAAGAATCATGGCCCTTACCACTTCATCAGGAAAAGGAGCGCCTGTCCCTGACGCATGGCTCATGATAAGGTTCTCCTGCAACTTACAGAGCTCATCACGAGAGATTCTAACGCAGGCAAGATGTCCGAAGCCGGTGTTGACTCCATAGATTACTCTGTCCTGGGTTAAGATAGACTCTACTGCCTGGCAGCTCCTGTCAACCTTCTCCCGCACATCACCGGCAATTCCCACATGTTTATGATAGCGCGCAACCCCTACGACATCCTCATAAGTAAGAGTCCCGCCGTTGATAAGTATTGTTGACACATTAGTCTCCCTTTCTAGGGACTATCCATGCTCTCCGTGGCCAATAATGAGCTTTGGATAATCATTACTGTTTTCTACGACATGAGAATTGGCTAACACACAAATTCGCTGAAAATTCTCAAATCCCTTCCCAAGAATCTTATGTGAGTCAGGCAAAATCCATCCCGGTTCCGCTCTTTTCATATTGTGGAATCATTTGTGGGGTGACAGCCCAAGGCTGGATAGATATCATAGCCGGGAGGGTGACAACACCCTTAATACCATACTTTACCTGGCGGCTTCTGCCGCAGAAGGGGAGATGTTGTTTGTATCATCTGAAGAAGTATCTGGTTACTTTGATACTTGTGGTCACCATGGTTGCATCGATGGCAGTGACGGCTCTGGCTGAAGATGCAAGTGCACAGAGATCCACAAACGGATTGCCGGTTCACCCGTCCTTTAGGGCAGGGCAAAACGGGCAAGTGTACTACACCGGAAACACTTCATCTGAATCAGCAGTCACCACAGGGCCTGTGACCATCGATTGGCAGACTCTGTACGGGATACAGTTGCAAGTAAATCAAGGTTATCACCTGTGGCGGCTTGACCCGGTGGAGGTTGCCCGACTTGAGGGGCAAGACCTTGGCCTGAATCCTTCAACCGACACTTTCACCCTGTTTAGCAAGGTGGAAGTGGGCAAGTATTCAGGAACCGGCGAAGCGAAGGTCCTTGTGCAGCATGGAAGACGGGCGTATGTTGTCCAGCTAATCCAACCCTTCGGTTCCGGAGCACGGATGATTTGGACAATCAATAGTGTCCGTGAGATCACCAAGCCTGAAGACGCTGCTACAATCGCGAAGAAGGCTAAGACCTCCTTCACATACTGGGGACAGAACGGCCCTACAGTGGCAGCTTATGACCTTACGCCCAATTACCCGATTCCGGGCCCGCCTGTTACACAGAATCCGGGCTCAGGAACGGGAGGACGCATCGTCTACTACGTGCGCCCCGGGGACACCCTCTGGGCAATCTCAGTAAGGCAGGGCGTAACCGTCTACAGGCTCACCGAGCTAAACCCTGACATAAATGCGGATGCCCTGTGGGTAGGCCAGGTCATAATCATCCAAAACAACAACCCGTGGGTGTCCACTCCTGTCACCGGCGGCACTACGATCCCTTCGGGACTAGGAACCGGCCACGGAAACAGGACTCATATCGTGGAACCCGGGGACACACTTTGGGCGATTGCAACTCGCTACGGAGTGTCGCTCCAGGCCCTGATGAACGCTAACGGGATCAAGGACGCCAATGTTATCTGGGCCGGCCAGAAGTTGGCCATCCCGCGGTAAGCGGTGTTTTGGCGGGCAAAGCGACGGCATAACCGGCGAAGCGGTGTCTTGACCACAATGTGGCACGCGACATGACGTGCGAATAACGGAATATGCACGGGATCCGTCCTGATCTCAGCGCGGTCCCGCATGAGCAAACAAAAGAGGCCCGACGGCTTGCGAAACAAGCGTCGGGCCTAGTCATTGATTGCCTGGGCATTTGCGCTCAAGCTTGCTTCGCCTCAAGCTTCTGCGCCTTGAGTTTTCGAATGTAGTCGAGGATAGCCAGTCTGAGCGCAGCAGGACACAAAACAGAACAGTGGATCTTCTGATCCGGGAGACCGCCTAGAGCACGGATAACATCCTCTTCGCCAATTTGATAAGCTTCTTCAATGGGCTTACCTTTGGCGAGCTCAGTAGTTATGCTACCGGTTCCGATAGCTGCAGGACATCCGTAAACCTTGAACTTGACGTCATCAATCCGCCTGTCCTTGACTTTAATGTACACCTTTATGCAATCTCCGCACTCGGGATCCCCGATTGTTCCGATTCCGTCCGCATCCTCAATCTCACCGATGTTTTTTGGATCAAAGAAATGCTCAAGGGCTTTCTCATTGTAGAACATGCTTCAGATCATCCTTCTTTCCAACCCTCTGACATGAGTTGCTTGATCATATATGAAGAAGAGATAAACGGCTATTCGGATCCTAAAGATTTGGATCCTAGACTTCAAACGAGAAGCCAACGCTTCCTAGCATGAATTTCTCCCCAAGCAAGCGAGCGATTTCGGCACAAGCGCGAAACCCGGTACAGTGAAGAGGGATCACTTTCTCTACACCAAGTTCAGTGAATACCTCTACGGTACGGTGAATCCGTCTCACACCGGCTTTATCTAAGTGCATACCACCAATTACGGCATACACCGCTCTGGTTTCAGTCAACTCCTGAATATGCTGTATGGTATTGATTGCCCCGACATGGCTGCAGCCCAAAATGATGATAAGGCCCTTAGAAGTCCTGATACCCATTGACCTGTCATCAGGAAGGAGGTCAGTCGCCCAATCCCCATCCCGCCTGATGAGAAACTCTTGTGATATGTCCTCAAAATCATTGGTTCGTGGGATTTCGCCTGACACGACTATGCCGTCTTCCAACCAAACCGGTTCATCATCGAGATGAAGCTTAGTTCCTTGGGCAAGCAGCGCCTCCTTCGTTAGAGGAGACCCCACTTCCCTAACCTCATTATCTTCACTCTTAACGTACTTCTTCTCAAACACTTCCGGATGCGCATACAGGTTAACATGTTTTACCTCATTCAACAGAGAAGGCAGGCCTCCTGTATGGTCGTAGTGTCCATGGCTCAACACTACAAGGTCTATGTCTTTGAGGTTCAGTCCAAGCTCGGTTGAGTTATGAACAAGTAATTCGCCGGACTGTCCGGTGTCAAAGAGTATTCTCCGTCCTCCGGCCTCAACCAGCAGGGACATCCCATGCTCTCCCCAAAGCTTCTGCCTCCGTACCAAGTTGTCAACCAGGACAGTCACCTTAGTCTCAGTAGCGGTGTCATGGCTTGCCATTGCTTTCACCTCCACAGTCAAGGCAGTCTGGTATTCGTCATATGTTCACAACTATTCTAATCCTTGTATGAATAGACATCAACACAGAAGTATAAAAGACATTCTGTTACTGAAGAAGGCATAGAAAGACAGGAGGCCCGGCCACGAGATAATACACGGGCAGGCCTCTTTATCGGCAAAATAGTCCTACATGTCCCGATGCAATCGTCAAGACTGAATTTTCCTGCTACTTACCGTCTGTGATGATGACCGCCTTCACCTGTCCGCTCCGGCCGTGGACGAGCCTCGTTTACAGTCAGGCTTCTTCCCTGGAAATCGACTCCGTTCAATGCGGCAATGGCATCGTCGGCTGCGTCCTCGGCTACCTCCACGAAACCAAAACCTTTGTCGGGAATGACCCGGACACCTGCCGGACTATAGTCTGCGAATAGACTGCGGACATCTTCCTCAGTAGCATGGTAGGGCAGATTCCCTACATATAGACTCTTCAACGTCATTACTGGTGCCTCTCTTTCGTTTCGCTTGATCCTGTTTTCGGTACCTGATCCATTTCCGCCGCTTACCACTCTATGGCAGAGGAACTGGATCTTCTAAGAGTATTCCCAAGACAGTCCAATACTATCAGACACGAAGGAAGCCGCCGTGCAGCTTTGTTGAGCATAAGCCCCATTGTTGGAAACTGAAGGAATATGAATGCCAATAGAGAATGTAATTCCAGTAAGTTAAGCTTTCCATTACTAAGCCTGGGCTAAGAGTGCCTGTGAAACCAAGTATGAGTTCATCAGTTTTCGCTCGTTGTCTGAGGTTTTGGGTGGCCCCGCACGGTACGTACACTTTCTGGAACCGGTGATCACTTATGGTGATTTACTTAGGATGGTGATAGCATTGGTGTCTTTTCTCCACACCGCAGATTGGCAAATTGGGATGAAGGCGAGTCGCGTGGCGGATGTGGCGCCACATGTCCGCAAGGCCCGCATCGACACGGCAAGGCAGCTCATGCGCATGGCTTCCCAACTGCAGGTTGATTTTGTGCTTATTGCAGGCGACCTCTTTGAGAATAACCTCGTGGATAATGAAGCTGCTCACCGCGTGGCTGACGCTCTTTCCGCATGTTCTCCGATACCCGTTTATGTCCTCCCGGGCAATCATGACCCTCTGACCGCTGATTCCATCTATAGCCGTTCCGCATTCACCGATTACCTTCCCCAAAACGTACATATCTTACGGACATCTGAGCCTGTCGTGCCGGTACCGGGGGTAGTGCTCCTGCCTGCCCCGGTTATGTCCAAGGAGTCGTATGATGACCCCACTCAGCAGTTTCAGATACCTGAAGAGATGCAAGGGGATTCCATCGTAATCGGAATAGCCCACGGCTCACTGCGTATACCAGGCAAGTTCCAGGAGAATGATTTTCCCATACCGTTGGATGCCGCGAAAAGACTCGACCTTGATTACCTCGCGTTAGGGCACTGGCACTCTTTCTATGTGCATAATGACATGAGGACCGTATATCCGGGGACCCATGAACCGACAGGCTTCGATGACCAAAGCAGTGCAGCTCTGGCCCATGTTACAATCCGTGCCCCAGGATCATTGCCGGACATCGAAAGAGTCGACACAGGCGCTCTCTCTTGGCAGACTCTTGAGCTTGGCGTGGACGGCGGCCCGGACCACGTAGTCAGCAGCATAAAACACGAAGTAAGCAAGGTGCAGGACCCGTCCGCAACCCTGCTTCGCGTGGTGCTCAAAGGCCATGCCCAGTCTGACGATTTGAAGTGGCTGGAGGATCTTGAGGTCTGGCTCAGAGCATGTTTGCTGTACGTTGAAATGGACAAAACTCGCTTTGTCACACGTCCTGTCGGGCGAAGGCTGCAGAAGCTTGCAGCCGGTAATCCGTTCTTGCAGTCAATAATATCTGATCTGGCAGACATCGCTTGCGCTCTGGGACACCCAATAGAGGATTTGCCTGAAGACCTGATAAGCGCCAGAGGTTCAGGTTCGTCAGCAATAGATGATGCACTCCAAGATAGCCTCGACCGGTGGGAGATTGAAGCTGAGGATGTAGAGGAAGCCCTCAGAACACTGGCCTCCATAGCTGAGGAGGTGATGTCATGATTCTGCACTCACTTTCTCTTTCCGGGCTGCGCTGCTTTAGAAACCCTATAGAACTTAGGGACTTCAGTGAGGGCATAAACATCATCCACGGACCGAACGAGTCCGGGAAATCGACTCTCATCATGGGGTTGGCATTGGCATTCTTGAATCGCCATGATATGACCGGTGATGCCATAGAGGTGTTCCGTCCTTGGGGGACTTCTCTCAGCCCGGTTATTCGTGCTGAATTTGCCAGTGGGGGCAAGCTGTATTGCTTGGAAAAAGGCTTCCTGGACAATGCAAAGAGCGTTCTCTCTGAATGGGACGGCCGCTCCTACCAACGTCTTGACGAGGGGAAAAAATCTGATGATAAGGTTCGCGGGATGATGCAGGCAGAGTTTTCAGCAAGGGGGTTGTCCAAGAACACACAATGGGGCCTTGCACACCTCCTTTGGATGCCGCAAGGCGCAGATCGTTTCAGCAACCTGTCTCTTGCCGAGCCGGGCATACAGGACTATTTCCGCAAAGCGATGGGGGCTACACTCTTTAGCAAGAAAGACGACAAGTTATTGGATTCAATTAGCAAGAAATATGCGGACCTCTTCACTCCGAAAACAGGAAGTCTAAAGGCGAATTCAGATGTGAATATTGCCGAGCAGAGAGTTAAGGCTACTGAGGATCGACTGGACAGTGTTGTCCGTGACTTGGAAGCAATGCGCGAGGCAGAAGCTGACCTTAAGTTGCAGAACTCCCGCCTCGCCCAGCTCGAAGCTGACTCTGCTAAGCTAAAGCAGGAAAGAAAGAGCCTGGCAACACAAATTGACCGTATCCGGGAACTCGAATCCCAGCGCAATACAATGAAGGCTGAGTTGAAAACTACTGTCCAAGCGTGGGAGACAGTAAAGAACGAATGTCGGCAAGTTGAGGAACTCAAGAAAGGCATAGCTAATGCAGAAGCAAAGATTGTGCTGAATGAAAAAGCCCTGGAACCGCTGAAAGCTGACCTTGACAAGGCATCCAAGGAGCTCGCTTCCTGTCGTGGTGCTGAGAAGGATCTGGAAAAGGACATTAAGAAGACCAACCAGGAATTTCAGAATGCCAGTGAGCTGCAACAAGCCAAGACCCGTCTTGAGTCCATGGCAAGCCTAACAGCACAGATCAAGTCAGCCCACGAACTGACGACAAAAATCGGGGATCTCGAGAAAGAACTAAGCAAACAACCTTGTCCCGGTGTTGCAGATGTGAAATCGGCTGAGACTTCAAAGTCCCGCATAGACGCAAGAGAGGCTGAGGCGCGCGCGCAAGGCCTCACAATAGATGTTACAGCCTACAAAGACTTGGAAATAGCCGCAAGCACGTCTGATGAAGAGAAGACTTACGCAATCCGCCCCGGCGAACCCTTGTCCCTGATATCTGCTGACAGGATGGCCCTGGACATCCGTGGCCTCGGACGAATTGAGATCAGGTCAGGCTCTGCTGATGTGAAGCAACTCCTTCGGCAGATTGCGGAGGCAAAAGAAGCGCTCAAAGAAATCCTTGACAGGTATGGGGTAGCCACTCTATCTGAGCTTAAGGAGCGATACGACTGGAGCCTTAAACAGAACTCGCACCTAAACACCTTGCGGGAGAATCTCAAAACCACCTTGGGCTCAGGGAATACTCTGAGGCTTCTCGAATCCCGGCTCAAGAAGGAAGAAGAAGCTCTACAAGAACAGTGCCGAAAGCTTGGTATAGCCCAAGAAGAACTGGCTAAGGCAGAAGCGCCTGACGTTGACATCCTGAAAAGCGGTCTCGACAGCCTGAATACGCAACGAGTTGAATTGGACAAAGAAATATCTGAGCTGGATAAGCTTGAACGAAACCTCTCCAAACAAGTCACCAAACTGAATCAGGAAACCGGTATGCTCAGGGCTTCGAATGAGGCCTCCTCAGGTGAGCTCAAGAGGCGCCTTGAACCTTATGGCGATGACGAAGACAGACTGAAATCGGTTTTGGCAGACAAAGAGAAAGAGAAAACCCAAAAGGAGAACGAGTTGGCGCGCCTGGAAAAGCTGATCCCGACAAACGCTGCTGAACTGGAGCGGGATGCCGCTAAACTCGACCGGGAAATAAAGAAACTTGACGCGGTGACGATACCGGAGGTTCGTGAGAAGAGGGCTGTCCTCAGAGGGAAATTGGACGATGCCGGTAATCGTGGATTGTACACTGAGGCAGTCCAGTGTGAAGAAGCTCTGGAAATTGCCAGAAGAGAATACGGACTGGCCTTTAAGAAAGCAAAAGCAATAAGACTTCTCCACCACCTGGGTCATGCTCGGAAGAAGCAGTTGCTTGATGCTCTGACTGAACCCATCCGGGACGAGGCGACCAGGATATTTCGGCAAGTCACGGATTCCCCCGGGCGGTCCATCGAACTCGAATCCAACCTGTCGCTTGCAGGTATTCGGGTTGGTGAGGAAGACTCTGAGACCATTGGCGCTCCGGGAGAATTCTCCATAGGCACGCAAGAACAACTCATGATGTCCGTCAGATTAGCGCTGGGACGCCTACTCGGGCAAGTAGAACGGCAGCTCGTAGTGCTGGACGATCCTCTTGTGAACACTGATTCTGTCAGGCTGCAACGGATCCTGCGCCTACTCGAGACTGCGTCAGAGACGCTGCAGATCGTGATCCTTACCTGTCACATAGACAGGTACCAAGGCATCACAGGCAAGAGATTCGACATCCGGGAGGTGGCGCTTTAGCCAAGAACCGTCTGCGGAATCTTCCGTTCTTCCAAAACCTTTACAAAATGCTAACTTGATCCACACAAGTTCTTGACAATCTTTTCGTTAATATATAACAGTGTGACTAAAACGAGGAGACTAACCGCGCACATCTTCGCCGGTAGATTTGCGCACGATTAAGCCCACGCTGATTAGGGGTGTTGCATTTTGGAAGAAGGAGGGATCCCTCAGGATGTCATCGCCGAAACGTCCGACTTTTCTGTGGTTACGCAGGATAATGACGGCATTTGTGCTGTCAATCATGACAGCATTTCCCATTGTAGCAGTGTTTCCGGCTTCCGCGTCGGCAAGCGGCATGAAGTCAGGGCCACAAGTAGTGGAAGTGAGCCTTGAGGAATGTCGCAGTTTGGCGCTGGAACACAGTGCAAGCGTGCTTCTGGCCGAAAACGCCGTGCTCGACGCCAGGCTGGCATTGGAACAAACAGAAGCTACAAGCCTCACAAAACCGTCCCCTACATCACTTTACCAATCTCGGATGAGCCTTGAGTCCGCCAGGAAGAACTTAGAGATAACTAAGCAGGACGTAGTCCTTGGCACTGATCAGTTGTACTACTCGCTCCTTAGAGCAGAACACCTGGTATCCATCTCCGGACAGGCCCTTGACCTTTCCGAAAGGCAATTTGAGATAGCTTTGGCTAAGGAAAGCGTCGGTATGGCCACAAAGCTGGACATCATGAGAGCCGAAAATCAGACTGCTTCAGCCCGCAACAGCTTGGCAAGTGCCCTTCTCAGCAAGGACCTTGCAACGGTCTCACTGAATCAGGCTATCGGATTCGCCCCGGAGACAATTCTCTCTCTGCGCGATGAGTTCTTCTATGAGAAGACAGAAGACCTGGGTCTTGACGCCTCAATAGAGTTCGCGCTTGCCAAACGGGTTGAGATTTCTCAAGCGCAATCAGCAGTGGAAATCGCTGATATGAATGTGAAACTGGCGGACAACAGTTTTACGCCGAGACTTACATATGAACGCGCCAGACTCGCAGCCGAAGATGCCAGGATCAAGTTGAAAGAGCAGCAAAACAAGATAGCTCTCGCAGTCCGCCAGGCTTATGTAGCGCTAAAGCAAGCAGAAGCCAAGGTGGAGCTTACCGAATCCAAAGTCAACGAAGCACGGGAGAATCTTCGCATAACCCAGCTTCTATTTGAAGCAGACATGGCTACGAACGTGGAAGTCCTGTCTGCGCAAAACCAGTATACTCAGAGTCAGATAGATTCGGTTCAGGCCATATACGACTATAACATGACAAGATCGCAGTTTAAGCGCGCTATAGGTGATACGGCCGGCCTTACCGGAGGTGTCCCTACGCCATGAGGAAACCACACGTTGCGAGCAAGAATCACATTATGAGCAAATCGGAAATTACGAATAGGTCACAAATCATGAGTAGATCACAAATGATGTGCAGATCGCAGGTCATGACACTCATCAGAGCCCTGGTCCTTTTAGGCATGCTTATCCTGGCCTTCCCATGGCAACATGCGCTCGAAGCATTCAACGGCATTGAAATTCCCACACTGACCCTTGCCGACGCTCTTGACCTCGCTGCTTTCCAAAACCCTGAGATTGCAGCCACCAAACAAGCATTGGAACTCACAAGTTCCAGACTAAGAGAAAGCCGGGGAAACACGAAGCCGAAGATCTCCCTCCAAGGGTCAGGCCATGGGACTTTGACCACCTTGCCTACAGCGACTTATACGTTGGCGGGTGGTTCATCTCTGACAGTCACCGTGAGTCAGTCTCTGCCAGGTGTCATGCGGGAACCGTTCAGCGTCGGGCTTTCGCCTGTGGAGCTCAGTGAGATCAGCTTACAGGAAGCAGAACTTGACCTCGCCAAAACCAGGCAGAAAGTTGTGCTGGATACAATCGCGGCATACCTCAACGTGCTCAAAGCGCAGCAGTTGAAAAACCTAAGTGATGGCGCTCATGAGAAAGCTGCCCGCCTTCTCGGCGAGGTAGAGAGAAAGTTAGCCTTAGGTGTGGCCACTCAACTAGATCTTTTGAAAGCACAAAATCAGCTCGATCAAGCCGCATTCAGTGTACAGAGAGCCGAAGATGATTCGCGCAGTGCAATGCGTTCTTTAGCCATCATGTTAGGGTTGCCTCCTGAAACTCAATTCCAGATCACTGATTCCTTTGATGTGTCAGGAGTATTTCGGATGGAACACGATGAATACGAACTTGAGGAACTCATAGCAATAGCCTTAGAAAACCGTATTGAAATGAAGCAAGCCGATTTGTCGTATCTAAAGGTGGAAGCCTCACTGGAAACCACAAAGAGGTCTATGAAGCCTTCTGTAAACCTTTTCGCAAACTATTCACATCAAGACACGACTTCCTTTTCCGCGTCCGCCTCCCTCGACCTTGCATCAGGTGATGCCGCTTGGAAGGCCTCATTAGATAACCAGACGCCAACTGAGAAGACTCCTGACAAAGGATTATCACCGAAATCCACGTCCACCGTGGGCATTAACGTATCGTTTGCCCTCTGGGACGGAGGAACGGCAAAGGAGAAACTCACGCAGGCAGAGATGAGCCTCAAAATGCAGGAAGCTTCCAGAGAGCGTCAAAAACAAGCGATAGTAGAAGATGTATATGCAGCCTCGACTGTTTTGAAGCAAGCCCGCATCAGACTGCAGCTCGCTGGGCAAGCGGTTCTTGAGGCGGAAGAATCCTTCCGCATAACAGAAGCCCGGTTTGCAAAAGGCGCAGGCGTGGCAACTGAGGTTATCGACGCTGCCCAGTCCCTGGCTTCTTCGGAGTCCGGGGTAGTTGAAGCCTCATTCGATTACTATCTGGCCCAAGCGCGCCTCGGAAAGGCCATTGGCCTGCTTGGCACTGAGGGGTGGAAGAAATGAAAGGCAAAGGCACGGTAAATACCAAGCGCAAAACGGGACGGTGGCGCACACCTCTTGTCATCCTTGTCCTGTGCGCGGTATCGGTGGCGGGATATGCGTGGTACAGGAATAACACAGAACGCCGAAAAACCGTGGCATCAGGTGACCTGTACCAGCTTGTTCCCGTGCGAAACGGCGCCATCACGCTGAAGATTACGTCTTCCGGTACAGTAAAGCCAGGGGCAGTATACCAGATTACGCCTAAGCTTAGCTCGACAATAACCCATGTCTTTGTGAAGATGGGGGACGTTGTAACAAAGGGGCAACTGCTGGTTGCTCTTGACAAACAAGACGTATTGGAACGCCTTCAAGAAGCCGGAGATAACCTTGCCATTGCCGAAGCTAAACTCCAAGAGGTAGAGAATCAAGCCGGCCTCGCGCCAACCCAGGCCAAGCTCCAGGTAGAGCAGGCAAAAGTCAGCCTTCTGAACGCAGAAGCCAAGTTGGCTCAGCTTAAGGAGGGAGCGAAGTCTCAAGACATAGACCAGGCTAAGATACAAGTCAGACAAGCGCAGCTTAACTGTGATAATGCAGAAAACGAATATAATCGGTATAAAACCCTATTTGAGCAAGGAGCGGTAACCCGCCAGCAACTGGAAAGCGCGGAAAGCAAATTCCTGACCTCAGTTGAGTCTCTTAAAGCTGCAGAGCAGAAGCTGGACCTTCTGCTGGCAGACCCTGACCCGGTGGAGCTGGCTGCGGCTGAAGCGTCAGTAGCCCAGGCAAGGACAAATCTGAAAGTAGCAGAGGCAAATGAAAAATCCACCAATATCGAACAGCAGCTCCTCACAGCCCGGGCACAGGTGGCTCAAGCGAGAAACTCCGTCAGCTCAGCAGAACGCAACGTGAGTCTTGCCAACGTCGTATCGCCTATAGACGGAACGATAACCGAAGTCTCCGCTCAACCGGGACAGACGGCAGGGCAGTCCAACGCCCTTGCGGTCGTCACAGATCTGAAACACCTGAACATTTTGGCAAACGTTGATGAAACAGATGTCCATAGCATCAAAGCAGGACAGGTGGCAGATGTTATGGTGGAGTCCATTCCGGGAACGGTGTTCAGAGGCGTTGTTGAAAGTGTCGCTGAACAGGGCAAAGTAATCAGCGGCGTAGTGTACTTTGAAGTGACGGTCAAAGTCACCGATGACAGTGGGGCCTTGAAATCAGGCATGACCGCAGATGTGGATATTATCGTCGATGAACGATCCAATGTGCTCGTCATTCCCAACGCAGCGCTGGAAAGCTTCAGGGGCCTCGTCATGGCTCGCGTCCTTGACGAAAACAAGGAACCTTCCTTCAAACGGGTACAACTTGGAATATCTGACGGGACGTTCACAGAAGTCATTTCCGGGCTTGAAGCAGGTGAAATGGTGGCAATACCCAGTTCCGGCACAGGCACGGCAGGCACTGTCCCTGCCCGCATCCGAGAAGGAGAGCGAAACCCAATGATGCAATTCATGCCCGGCGGAGCGATGCAACGTACGATTGGGTCAGGCAGAAGCGGGTTCTCAGGTGGAAGATAGACTTGGAAAGCAGCATCTCGGCGGGGTGACTTAAACATGATCGAAGTGGATGGCTTAACGAAAATCTACAGAATCGGCGACATTGAGATTCCTGCCCTACGAGGAGTGTCTCTCTATATTGACAAAGGTGAATTTGTTGCTGTCATGGGCCCCTCAGGCTCAGGCAAGACCACCCTCATGAACGTGCTGGGTTGCCTTGACCAACCAACTGAAGGCTCATACTCCCTGGACGGTATTGTAGTCAGCGAAATGGGCGATAGAGCGCTTGCCCGCATACGAAATCAACTGGTTGGGTTTGTCTTTCAGACTTTCAACCTGTTGCCGAGGCTTAATGCCATTGCCAATGTGGAGTTGCCGTTAATATACAGAGGTGTGCCGAGGCGCCACAGAAGGTCTATTGCTGCAAGTGCGCTGGAAGCAGTAGGGCTCGGAGAAAGGCTCATGCATAAACCTCAGGAGCTTTCAGGAGGCCAGCAACAGCGAGTCGCCATAGCAAGGAGTCTCGTCACACACCCTAAGATTATCCTTGCAGACGAGCCTACCGGTAATCTTGACACGAAAGCCGGCAGAGAAATAATGGCTATTTTTCAGGCATTGAATGACAGTGGAATTACTGTGGTCATAGTCACCCATAACGCTGATATTGCCAATTACTCCAAGAGAATTGTCAGATTCCTGGACGGACTCATTGTATCGGACGAGGCTATATCCGTCAGGACAATAGCAGACAGAGACGAATCACTGGACAGCCTAATCGCAGGTCTCCGAGAAGAGGTCTCCGGAGAGGTGAAAGCAGGATGAGTTTACTGGAATGCGTCAGCGTGGCACTGATAAGCGTTAGAACCAATAAGATGCGGTCCGGCCTCACTATGTTGGGTGTAATCATAGGAGTTGCTGCAGTTGTCATCATGGTGGCAATCGGAGAAGGCGCCAATCTCCAGGTTTCATCGCAGATTCAGAGGCTCGGTTCTAACCTTCTCGTTGTTACGCCCGGCAGAATGAGAGAACCCGGTGTGCGAACCATGGGCGCATTCGGAAGCATGGATGTTCTCACCCTGGACGATGTAGAAGCCATCCGCGATGAATGTCCCTCTGTTCTCGCAGTCGCTCCGGAAATCTCAAGCCGTGTACAAGTGAAGTACGGGACAGGCAGCATGCAAACCCAGCTTGTCGCTACGACACCTGAGTATCTGTCAGTAAGGGCGTTCAACGTTAGCGCAGGCGCGTTTTTCGCCAATGTGGATGTGCACTCCGCAAGCAAAGTAGCCGTTGTAGGCCAGGGTATTGTAGATGAACTTTCGCCCGAGGAAAGCCTGATAGGAAAAGAAATCAGAATCGGTGAGACTCGTCTTTCGGTCATAGGCATCATGGAAACGAAAGGCCAAAGCGCGATGATGAACATAGATGATACCGTCTATGTTCCGATAACAACTGCCCAAAAGCGCATCCTGGGAACGAAGTACGTGCGGACAATATACGCCCAGGCACGAAATGCAAAATCCATGAGCTTGGCAAATGATGAAATAGTATCAGTCTTGACTACCCGATTAGGCAAGGCTGAAGCCTTCTCCGTAAGCAACCAAGCTGATGTATTAGAGGCAGCTCAAGATGTCACTCGCGTATTCACCGTGCTCCTTGCCGGAATTGCCGGTGTCTCGCTTCTCGTCGGCGGGATCGGGGTTATGAACATAATGCTTGTGTCTGTAACCGAACGAACAAGGGAGATCGGACTGCGAAAATCTGTAGGCGCACGGATCATCGATATTCTACTGCAATTTCTTATCGAATCCATTGTCCTAAGTGTCTTAGGAGGGGCGATAGGAATCATCGTAGGAATTGCCGGTTCGAAAATCGCAGCCCGGGTTGCGGGATGGCCCAGCGCCATCTCTGCGGTCTCGGTGCTTATTCCTTTTGCCTTTGCCGTGGCCGTCGGGCTCTTTTTCGGTATATACCCAGCGAGCAGGGCGGCAAGGTTAAATCCTGTGGAGGCCTTGCGGTATGAGTGAGAAGATGGTCTAAGGGCGTATCAGACATAGTAATCTGCAGTCTGGACTTTGCTCGAGATTCTATTCGCTGTCCACATTTCAGGCATAGAAGGTCGGGAGCACGGTGAACCAACCCAACTATCTTACAGAGCTCGGGAAGGCATATTGTGGAAACTCCCTGGAGCTTATCGAGATGCTGCCAGACTCATCGGTGCAGCTAGCAATAACCTCTCCTCCTTTTGCTCTTCAGCGCCAGAAAGAATATGGTAATAGACCTCAATCGGAATACGTAGACTGGCTTTCTGTTTTTGCATCTAAGGTGAAAAGCAAATTGACGGAGGACGGTAGCTTCGTACTGGATATTGGGGGTGCGTACCAGAGAGGAAAGCCTGTTCGATCTCTTTACCCCTATAAGGTTCTCATCCGATTCTGCGAAGATTTGGGTTATCATTTAGCGGAGGAATTCTTTTGGTACAACCCGTCAAAGCTCCCGTCACCAATAGAATGGGTCAATAAACGCAAGATTCGGGCGAAAGATGCCGTGAACCACGTGTGGTGGTTTAGCAAGAGTCACTTTCCCAAGGCAGACGTAAGAAGAGTTCTAGTACCATATTCCGATCGAATGAAGAAACTCTTACGCGATCCAGACAAATTCTATAAGCCCAAAGAACGACCTTCCGGTCATAGCATTTCGCTGAATTTTGGTGTAGACAAGGGTGGAGCTATCCCGTCGAATCTTTTGACCATTTCCAATTCTGACAGCAACTCGCAGTATATTCGATGTTGCAGAGAACTTGGAATCAAGGCACATCCGGCAAGGTTCCCAGTGGAACTCCCGGAATTCTTTATCAGGTTTCTTACTGACCCGGGCGACCTAGTCCTGGACTTTTTTGCTGGATCAAATACCACCGGTGAGGCGGCAGAGAGCCTTGGCAGAAGGTGGATTGCAATAGAGCTTGAGTTGAACTATGTTGCTACGTCAGCTTTTCGGTTCTATCATAGGGACTTGGCTCATGCATCGGAAATCTACGACCTTATCATGCGGGGTGAGTGTGTAACCTTGATCAATCCCCAACCTACCCTGTTTGAGGAACCATAGATATAACCATATTCTTTTGACGAATAGACAATACCTTATCAGCTTTGTAGGAAGAAGTGCAGATTAAAGACATCCTTCTCAGTCAAAATAGGGCTCCGGGTAAACCGGGAACCCTATAGAACCCCAGCTAAAACATGGCGCGCCCGGAGGGATTTGAACCCCCGGCTTTCTGATCCGAAGTCAGACGCTCTATCCACTGAGCTACGGGCGCGCTTGGCAACTTGATTCTAATCGAGCTTCAGGGTTCTGTCAATGCCTCAAAGGCTTTACGCTCAATTAACCCTGGCTGCGATGTAGCGATCAATTCATAAGAGATTTGCCCTGTTTTCCACCACCCATCGGGCCTTTGGTGGTCGAGAATAGGACACCTCACATTAAAGAATTCGCCCTGGATTCATGCCTCGAACGGGAACTATCCCATTTCAATCTGTAAATATGTACCTCAATCGTTGTGAAACAGAAACGTTGAAGCGAAACGACCTGTCTTTGTGGCCTTTAAACAAGAAGGAATCCTGCCGTTTCTATGGAATCAATTGACAGACCATATCGAATTTCACAGACACATATCTAATCCAGCAGGAAATCGCAGAGAAGCAAGAAGAGATATCCCACTATATGAGAAGGAGACATGATTATGAAAAGAATCTTCGTTCTAAGCGTGTTGGCTCTTGCTCTATTCCCCTGTTTGATTGCCGAGGCTGCCCCTTCTTTGCTGCCTTTCAATCCTTGGTGGACCGCAGCCGAGGTACGCGCCCTAATAGCAGCAGGCGCTGATGTCAATGCGGAAAGCAGAGAAGGTTTTACACCACTAATAGACGCAGTGGCATCACCTTTTGCAAACCTTGAGGTCATCAAGATATTAATAGAGGCAGGCGCCGAAGTGAATGCGAAAGACGAACGCGGCCTGGCACCGCTAAGGATGGCTGCACTATACACTAATAACCCGGAGATTATCAATTTACTGGTAGGAGCAGGTGCTAAAGTAAATGCGAGAGATTCAGAAGGTACGACACCCCTGATGATCGCTGCAAAATCCAATAACTGCCCCGAGATCATAACAACGTTGATAACAGCAGAAGCAGAAGTGAATGCAAGAGACAATAACGGCTGGACACCGCTGGATCATGGAGTGACATATTCCGATTCCCCCGCGGTTGTCGAGGCGTTGATCGCCGGTGGCGCCAAAGTCAATTCAAGAAACGAACTAGGTATGACACCTTTGATGATAGCTGCGATACTTGCCCGTAACGCCGAGATTATTGAGACGCTTGTGGCAGCACGCGCTGAAGTCAATGCGAGAGACGATAACAGTTGGACACCGCTGATGGGTGCTGCAGCATTTAACCAAGACCCCGATGTTATCAAGGCATTGATAGCAGCCGGCGCTGATGTCAACGCTAGGCACGAATGCAAATGGAATATGTATGTTTATCCCATGATGCACCTTCTGACTCTTGAAAAGGTCAAGGCAGAGATAGCGAAGAGCATGAAATCCGGCACAACCGGCGAAGGCGGTTTGACACCACTGATGAATGCGGCAAGATGCAGTTATAACCCTGAGGTTGTCGAGGTGCTGCTCGATGCCGGGGCTGATGGCAAGCTCAAGTCGAACGAGGGCAAAACTGCCTTTGATTATGCGGAAGAAAACCCGCGCGTTAAGAATAGCGAAGTATACTCTCTGCTCAAAAAGGCCTGTAACTGACCCACTGTCTTGCTCTTAAAATGATGATAGCGTATAATCATAAGGGGAAAAATGCCATCTTTGACTTTAATTGTGAAAAGGTGTTGGTGTGTAACAATAGTAAAAATACAATGAAAAGGAGAATATTGATGGTATTAAACGATTACATGAAAAAGCTGGAGCAACTTGATTTTGAAGGACTCTACAATAATGATTTTTTGCTAACTTGGGAGAAAACCAGAGACGAGCTGGGCGCGGTTTTCATTGTAGCAGACGCTTTGCGCTATTTAAGAGAAAATAATATTTCCGCTAGGATATTTGACAGTGGCTTAGGGGTATCTATATTCCGCGATTTTTCCACCCGCACGCGTTTTAGTTTTGCGTCTGCATGCAATATGTTAGGCCTTGAAGTACAGGATCTAGATGAGGGAAAGTCCCAAATTGCGCATGGTGAGACAGTCAGAGAGACTGCAAATATGGTTTCATTTATGGCAGATGTTATAGGCATTCGGGATGATATGTATATCGGAAAAGGCAATGCCTACATGCGTGAAGTATCAGAAGCTGTGCAGCAAGGACATAAAGAGGGGGTGCTGGAGCAAAGGCCTACCCTGGTGAATTTACAGTGTGATATTGATCATCCCACTCAGACAATGGCAGATATGCTGCACGTCATACACTATTTTGGTGGCGTAGAAAACTTGAAGGGCAAGAAACTAGCGATGACTTGGGCATATTCGCCTTCTTACGGTAAACCCCTTTCCGTTCCACAAGGCGTCATAGGTCTAATGACTAGAATGGGCATGGAAGTGGTATTAGCTCATCCGGAAGGTTACGAAGTAATGAGTGAAGTCGAAGATATTGCCATCCGGAATGCCAAAGAATCAGGTGGAACATTCACAAAGACTAATAATATGGCAGAGGCATTTAAGAATGCTGATATTGTGTATCCAAAGAGCTGGGCGCCTTTCTCAGCTATGAAAAAACGGACTGTACTCTATGAGAAAAATGATTTTGATGGGATAAAAGTCCTGGAAAAAGAGCTTTTAGCCCAGAATGCCAATCATAAAGACTGGGAATGCACAGAGGAATTGATGAGGACTACAGAAGATGGTAAAGCACTTTATTTGCATTGCTTGCCTGCGGATATTTCCGGTGTGAGCTGTAAAGAGGGTGAAGTCGAAGCTTCTGTGTTTGATCGGTACAGGATTCCTTTATATAAGCAGGCAAGTTTCAAACCCTATATTATTGCAGCCATGATGTTCTTAAGTAAAGTAAAAAATCCCCACGATTTGTTAGGAAAACTCGAAAAAAGATGCCGGCCTAGAATCCAAGTGTGATTCTTCACGAGAGACTCCTAATCCTGTGGGATTGAGGGAAAAGCAATGGCGGAGAGAGGGGGATTCGAACCCCCGCGCGGTTTGTTGCACCGCCTAAAGGTTTAGCAAACCTTCCCCTTCAGCCAGCTTGGGTATCTCTCCGCTTAGGTCAACTTATTTGTTTTCGCTGAACTGAAACCCGTTCCCAGGTTTCGCCCCGGCACTTGATAATATAGCATATCCAATGCCTGAGGGCAAGATCGCTCGTGCTTTTTATTAAGCTTTTCTATTAGGCGCCTTCTTATGACGCTTTTTGATTCTTGCCTCCGGAAAATCAAAACGGATTACTGTCAGCCTTAGCGCCCACCAAGACTTAGGCAATTCGGCTCGTCAATTGTGAGGGCCTCCAGAATTGTGAGGGCCTCCAGGATCGGAGCTGCTCTGCGCTTCAGCGTTTTTCGCAGCCGGATCACCGCCTCCCGCCCCAGGCGGTTTCAACAACTCGAGTTGGAGCGCGAGCATGACGAATATCGCCGCTCCAGCAGCCAGCACCGCAGGGGGAACAAAGACAACAAAACGCCCGTGTTCCATTAGCCACCCAAAGGCCGGAGGACCCAGTGCTACTCCGAAGAACCTGACAGCGCCATAGACTGACGTCACCATTCCCCTGGCCTGTCCACTGGCTGCGCTGGTTACCATCGTGTCCAAAGAAGGCAATACGAACCCACTGCCAAGCCCGACAAATGCCATGGCTATCCCAAGCCACAATGCCTTCGTAATGAGGGAGGATACCAGAAGAGCTGCTGCGACCACCAGTAAGCCCACCCAAGTAGCCACTTTCAGCCAATTCCTATGCGTCTGCATAAAAAGCCCTACCAAAAATGAGGTCACTGACATGATCAGTATTGGGACGGCTATTATAACCCCTTTCAGCAGTCCCGTTACATTAAATCGCGACTCAAGCAAATCGGAGAAATAGAATAGCACACCGAAGAGGATCATGAGGACTACCCCGCCTGCAACATAACAAGCGCCCAAAGACCTGCCTTTTGCCTTCAGAATCTCCCCCAGATCTCGAAAGTAACGGCGCATCGCGGTTTTCTCACCCTTTTTCTTCGGTTCAGGGATGAGAACCCAGACAGCAACAGCCGCCGGGACGGAGATAACAGCGTAAAGCGCAAAAGGCGCCCACCAACTCAGAAGTCCGCTGCCTGCTCCAAGCACCGGGCTCAGGACTTTACCTAATCCGTTAGAGGCTTCAAGCAAGCCCTGGGCTTTGCTCCGCTCCTCTGACTGAAATATGTCACCTGTCAACGCAATGGCTATAGGAGCTGTTCCTGCAGCGCCGATGCCTTGGACTACTCTGGCTACTATGATAAGCGGGTACGAATTCTCAAGGAACGCCCCGGCCAACGCCGCTCCTGCGCCTCCTAGGCCATATATGATCAAAGCCGGTGAGATGACTTCCTTGCGCCCGATTCTGTCAGACAGTATGCCGACAAACAAAATGACCAAGCCTGCAGGGACGGAGAATGCGGTTATGATAAGGCCTGTCTGAACCTGGCTCAAATCAAGAGCAGATTTGATTTTCGGCAATACCGGGATAAGCATGGAATTACCAAGGACCATGACAAAAGGAACGCTACATAGCACCGCAAAGGGCAAGATATTCTTAGACTTCACTGCTTTCTGACACCTCTCGTTCCAGCGCTGATACTCCTATAGTCTTTCCTTAAGCAGCTACATCTACTTGGCTTTCCTTGGCCTTGCGGCATGGCGAGCGCATTCTCCCCGGTTCGCTCCAAGTAAACATGCAGTCTCTTTTTCCTCTCAGATAAATAAGTATGTCATGAAAGCCTCTAATCCATGACCCCCGGAGGACTCGTGGTTCCAGAGAGGAGTTGGCGCATAGTGGGTGACAATCTGCCCCTTCTAATTATCCTGGTCATTGGCCTTGCTTCCGGTAATTCGCTTGTAACAGGGGCATCGGCGGTCTTACTCTTCATGGAATCAGCCGGATTCAGCAGCGTCATTGTTTTCCTGGAAGAGAAAGCGCTCCAGTTGGGGCTTGTCTTCCTTACCATTGCAGTCCTGGCGCCTCTTGCCGTAGGAAAGATAACATCCGAAGAGATTTTCGATGCCTTTTTTACATTGCCCGGTATCCTTGCAATCATAGGGGGCGCAGCTGCGACCTACATAAGCGGACAGGGTATCTCACTTCTTACCAGGCAGCCTCATATCGTGTCCGGCATTATCCTTGGCACAATTATCGGAGTAGTTGTCCTTCGAGGAATTCCCGTCGGACCGCTGGCTGCAGCCGGAATTACCGCGCTTCTTCTTAAAATCTTCGGGCACCGCTGACTCTCCTTTTCAAATATCGCTAAACTTCGTCTTCCGGACACCGCTAACTCTCCCTTTTCAAATGCCACCAACCTTCGCCCTTTGGGTACCGCCAATCGTCTCCCTCCCGATCCCGCCGACATTCCCCCTTCGAATACTGCGAACTACCACCCTCCCGATCCCGCCAACATTGCCCTTTCGGATACCGTGAACTGTCCCCCTTGGCGTACCGCGAACTTTCAATAAGTGGTCCTGCACAACAACATGTATGTTCTCATACTTAATGATAGTGTAGTTTCCATTTCATAGGCGCGCTGTCACGTGACAAATAGAATTCCTACTATTGAAGTCGGGAGGATTTGGTCCATGAGACGGTTTATCGGAGTCGTGATGTGTATCTTATTGCTTGTAGGTAGCCTTGGTGTTTTCGGTTTTGGTTCAACACACGCTGCGCCAACTAATGAAATTCGTATCGCAGGACAATTCGGACTGGTCTACGCCCCTCTCATGATCGCCCAAAAATATAAGATCTTCGAGAAGTACGGCCTTAAACCCATCTGGAAAGAATACGGGTCAGGGGCAGCAGTTCGAGAAGGACTCGTATCCGGCGAAATAGATGTAGGATTCATGGGTATTCCGCCGTTTCTCATTGGCTGGGACAAAGGCTGTCCTTGGAAAGCCGCTCTGGGTTTTGTGGTCATTCCGGTGGGGCTCGTAACTTACGATCCGTCAATCAAGAGTCTCAAAGACTTCAAACCTCAAGACAAGATTGCCCTACCGTCACCGGGGAGTGTTCAGCATATCCTCCTGGCAATGGCTGCAGAGAAGGAACTGGGTTCCGCGTCCGCGCTGGATCAAAACCTTGTTGCCATGGCCCATCCGGATGGTGCAGCTGCCTTGATTTCAAAACGAGGAATCGCAGCGCATTTCACTACACCACCTTACCTGTTCGAAGAACTTAGCCAACCGGGCTTTCATTCGGTAACTGATGATATTGAAGCCTTCGGTCAACCTTTCAGCTTTAATGTGGGTGTGGCATCAGAGAAGTTCCATAACGGAAACCCCGTAGCTTATGCTTGCTTCGTCAATGCAATCAGTGAAGCCATGGCCTGGATTAACACAAACAAAAAGGAAGCAGCGAAGCTCCTGGCCCCGGAATTCGGACTTACACCTGAGAAGACATACTCATATATGACGTGGCCGGGTATGGACTATACGACTGCCCCGTACGGTCTCTTAGGTTTCGCAGATTTCATGAAAGATGCAGGTTACATAAGCCGCGTCCCCGGCGATCTCAGTGAAATCGCCTGGGAGAACCTGCTCGCATTCGTAGGAAGCAGGGCAGGCGCGCCATCGCCCATTGAGGAACTCCAGTATCGTCAGTAATGGGTTAGACCACGGCGAACCACGATAGATCACGGCAAGTCGGGAGATCTGTAACGGGATGGACCGCGGTAAACCATGACGGATCACCGTAGATCGAGAAGATCGAGGTGGATCGCTGCGGATCACGGCGCAACCGTGAACTGTAACATCGTAGCCGTGGTTATTTGCCGGGTTGTCGGCAACCGGTGTAGCTAGATATGGACAAAGCAATTGATGATGCCCTGGAAATCAGTGATGCGTTACATGTTTGGACTAACAACATGCAGGCGCCGTTGGCCGGCAACCCGTCCAGGACCAGGGCGAGACAGGCGTACCTGACAAGACAGTGAAGGATTCATAACACGCATAACACTCCGGACAGATGCCGCAGACGGGCTATGGACGGCGCGGGACCATACTGAAATATGCAATAAAGGTGACCGATTTATGAAGAGCATTAACGTGACAAAACGTTTCCGGGCACCGTTTCTCACTCGAACCGCCAGACAAATAATATTCGTTATTGCGTTAGCCTCCACATGGGAGCTAATCGCTTGCACCGGCCATTTGCCTCCCCTCCTCTTCCCCCGGTTCAGTCACGTGATCCAAGCCCTGATAAAGGAGACTCTTAGTGGTGAGGTACTAGGCAGAACATGGTTTTCCCTGAACCTTGTGGCATGGGGCCTCAGCCTTGCCACAGCTTCTGCGGTCTTGGCTACCGCCCTCGCCATGTGCTCGCCTCTGGCGTCAGAATGTATGGAAACTCTCATGGCTATCCTCCACCCGTTACCCGGCATAGCCATCCTCCCTATCGTCATCTTGTGGCTGGGAACCGGCAGGAGATCCATCTTGGCAGTTATTTGGTTTGCAGCAGTATGGCCGCTAATCGCGAATCTCCATACCGGCTTGCGCTCCGTGCCCATAACTCAAATAGAAGCAGGGAGAAACCTGGGCCTCCGAGGAGTCCGCCTGGTAAGGACTGTCCTTATTCCCGGAGCCTTTCCATATATTCTGTCCGGCCTTAGAGTCGCCTGGGCTCGCGCCTGGCAAGCTTTGGTCGCATCAGAAATGGTCTTCGGCGCATCCGGCGGTGAAGGAGGCCTCGGCTGGTTCATATACAAAAGGAGATTCTTCATGGAAGTGCCTGGGGTTTTCGCAGGGATGATTGTAATAGTCCTCATTGGCCTGATTGTAGAAAGAGTATGTTTCGAGCAAATTGAAATCCGCACAGTCAGGCGCTGGGGAATGACTCTGGAGTGACGGGAGGACGAAACACAAGAGGAGGATGGGACACGATGAAGCACGCGCTTATCATATCAAGACTGACAAAACACTTCTCAATTCAAGAACGCAGCCTCATTGCCTTGCAGGATATCGACTTACTTGTGACAGAAGGCGAATTCATCACAATCATAGGCCCTTCGGGCTGCGGCAAATCCACTCTTCTTCGGTGCATAGCAGGATTTGAACCACCAACTAAAGGATTCGTTCAAGTGGGAGGACAGGAAGTATGCCGCCCGGGCATAGACAGAATGATGGTCTTTCAAGGCCTTGATCAACTTTTCCCCTGGCTTTCTGCCTTAGAGAACGTAGCTTTTGCTCTCCGCGTCACCCGAACCGCGCGCGGCACGGCAAGGAGCCGCGCTCTGGCCCGGGACTACATAAACCTTGTGGGCCTCAGAGGATATGAAGACTTCTATCCTCACCAGCTTTCCGGGGGGATGAAACAGCGAGTGGCGATAGCCCGCGCGCTCTCGGTTCAACCGAAAATTCTGCTTATGGATGAACCTTTCGGAAGTCTTGACGCATTCACCAGGAAGGCACTGCAGGAAGAGCTGACTTCCATCTGGCAAAAAACCGGGGTGACCGTGCTGTTTGTGACCCACAATATTGAGGAAGCAATCGTCCAGGGGGATCGAATCATAGCCATGTCTCCGCAGCCGGGAAGAATCCTGTCTGTAATCGATAATTCTATCTTGAGACCGCGCACTCCGGACTCACCGGAATTCGCTGATATTTGGGACGCTCTTCACCGTCTCCTGGGAATACAGAAAAGCCCCGCCGGAGGAGTCTTGCGGGCGCCACAGAGGGCTGCTAATGTCGAAGAAATCGAAACCCCTCACCTAGTGGCAACATGATGCATGTAGAAAATGGCGGAGGAGGTGGGATTCGAACCCACGAGGGCCATGAAGACCCTGGCGATTTTCAAGACCGCTCCCTTCATCCGCTCGGGCACTCCTCCGCATTGCGCCGGGTAACACCGGCTAAACCCAGATAAATACCGCATGAACCCAGCATCGTAATTATAGCACCTGCCCATTCAGCAGGCAAGTGCCCGCCTGCCTACTCACTCGCAGGACTCAGCTACTATTTCGAGTACTTTTTCCCGTGAGGCAACGAGGTGGCCTGCAGACTGCGCAGACTCCCTGCGCCCCCTCCCTGGCTCAAGAGCCTGGGAAACCAAGAGACCGCTATTTCACTTCGATACGCTTAAGGCCTCCCATATATGGCCTCAGCGCCTCAGGGATGACTACCGATCCGTCTGCTTCCTGGTAATTCTCGAGGATTGCTGCAATAGTGCGGCCCACTGCAACACCTGACCCGTTCAGCGTATGGACATACTCAGGTTTCGCCCCCGGTTCAGGCCTGTAACGAATGTTGGCCCGCCTTGCCTGGAAGTCCTCAAAGTTGCTGCAGGAAGATATCTCAACATATCTACCGTAGCTTGGCATCCAGACCTCAGGGTCATACTTCTTGGCTGCAGCAAAGCCCACATCCCCTGTACACATCATGACAACTCGATAAGGCAGCCCAAGGCGCTTTAGCACCTCCTCAGCATTGCCCACCAGCTTCTCCAGCTCATCATAGGACGTCCCGGGCTTTACGAATTTCACCAATTCCACCTTATCGAATTGGTGTTGCCTGATAAGCCCCCTGGTGTCCCTGCCTGCAGAGCCCGCTTCCGCCCTGAAGCAGGCAGTATATGCCACATGGTATATGGGAAGATCGTCATGACTTAGGATCTCGTCTCTATAGAGATTGGTGACCGGCACCTCGGCCGTAGGAGTCAAGTAATAATCCGTGCCCTCACAATGGAACATATCCTCAGCAAACTTCGGCAACTGGCCTGTGCCAATCATGCTCTCAGTATTAACGAGGACCGGAGGATAGATCTCGGTATAGCCATGCTCACCGGTGTGAAGATCTATCATGAACGCCACAAGTGCCCTGGAAAGACGAGCGCCGGCGCCTCGAAGAACAGTGAACCTGGCGCCTGATATCTTAGCAGCCCTCTCAAAATCTAAGATACCGAGATTGACCCCGATGTCCCAGTGGGCTTTCGGCTCAAAGTCAAAGACTGTCGGATCTTTCCACCGTCTGACTTCTACGTTTTCAGATTCATCCTTGCCGTAAGGCACTGATTCGTGGGGAATATTCGGTATCGAGAGAAGAATATCCCATATCTTCCTCTCCATCTGACGGATGGCATCATCCATCTCCTTGATCCGTTCCCCGACTTCCCGCATCTCAAGGACTGCGCCTCTGGTTTCCCGGCCTTCCCTCTTCATTGCTGCAATCTCGCCTGAAACCTCGTTGCGTCGCTGCTTCAGCTTCTCCACTTCATAGACAAGCTTCCTTCGTTCTTCGTCATTAAGGAGCAGCATATCGACTACACTGTTATCCTCACCACGCCTGGTAAGGCTATCTTTGATAAGTCTGGGATCCTCTCTGATCGTCTTAATGTCCAGCATATATACCCCTCCATTACCCTTAAGGATTACCCATCCGTAATGAGTATAATCATATGAAAAAGCCCCTCGTCCCTCAACCACCGGGACGAGAGGCTTAACCTCCCGCGTTGCCACCCTATTTGGCCCAAGTCATGCTGCCCCGGATATCTCCGCCCACGTGAACCCGGTCTGCCTTCCCTGTTATTAGCTAACAGGCGGCAGGTGCATACCGGCAGAAGGCGGGTGCGTATCGCAAAAGAGCATACTGGATCTTAGGCCCGCTCAAGTGTACGTTAACGGGTACTCCCGGCTAGGCTTACTTGGCGCAAGTGCCGCCTTTCAACCCGCAGCTCAAAGGTGGATTCAGCTTGGATGCGCACCGGTTCTCACCATGCCCGGCTCTCTTTAGCGCCAAAACCATAGCTTACTCGTCCTTATCATCGCAAATATATCCTCTTTTTGAGTTTGCGCCCATTATACCATCAGACGCATCCCAACTCAACACCCGAGGAGACTATTTGTTGACAGCCTAACCCATTGCCTCACGGGCCAGGAGTCTATTCCAGTTGCGATCCACGTCTTCCTGGATCTCCTCAAGCATAGCCTCATTCCCGGGAGCAAACAGGTGACGGAATCTCCCCTGCTTCTCCAGCCATTCCCTTACCGGCCTCTTGTTCCTGGGCTTGTGATTCACTGTAACCACACCGCCCTCTATTTCATAGAGCGGCCAGAAACAAGTAGCTACTGCCAGACGCATTATGTCTATGGTCTCAGCAGGGTCGAAGCGCCATCCCAGTCTACAAGGCGTCAGCACGTTGATAAACGCCGGCCCTTCGACTGCCAGGGCCTTCTCCACCTTCCTGGTGAAGTCCTTCCAGTTGCTAGGCGCTGCCTGGGCTGCATACGGAATGTGGTGTGCAGCCATTATCTCGGTAAGGTCCTTCCGGATCTGCCTCTTACCGCTGGGAATAGCGGATCCTGCAGGGCTGGTCGTAGTCGACGCGCCTTTCGGAGTTGCGCTGGAACGCTGTATGCCTGTATTCATATACGCCTGGTTGTCGTAGCAAATATAGACCATGTCATGTCCCCGCTCCATAGCGCCGGACAACGACTGAAGTCCGATGTCATATGTGCCGCCGTCGCCACCTAAGGCTATAAACTGGATGTCCCTGGTTACCTTACCCTTCTTTTTCAGTGCCCTGTAAGCGGTTTCTACACCGCTGACAGTAGCCGCCGAGTTCTCAAACGCGTTATGGATGAATGGTACATTCCACGCTGTATATGGGTAGATTGTCGTGGTAACTTCAAGACAGCCGGTAGCGCATCCAACCACAACATCTGTGTTGACCGCCATTAACGCCTGCCTGATGGCGATAGGGGCGGCGCAGCCTGCGCATGCGCGATGTCCGCCGCACAGGAGTTCTTCCTTCATTGCGAGTTCCTTCAGACTTGCCATATATGCCGCCTCCTATTCCCTGACTCCGAGGTATGTCACAGGCTCTGCTATCTTACCTGTCTTAGCGATTTCCATAAGGTCATCATATACCCCGGCTATCTGTTCCAGATTAATGTCTCGCCCTCCGAGACCGTAAATGTAGTTCACCATATTCACCCTTGGGCCGGGTAAATCATACATCGCAGCGCGAAGATCGATGTACAGCGGGCCTCCCATCAGAGACAAACTGTCAGCTCGATCAAGAACGGCTATAGCTTTCAAACCGGACAGAGCTTCAGCAATTTCCTTGTGCGGGAATGGCCTGAAAAGACGAATCTTAAGGAGTCCGACCTTAAGGCCTTTTTCTCTCAGCTCATCTACCACTGTTTTGCCGGTCCCTGCTGCAGAGTTGATGACTACAATCGCAACTTCCGCGTCGTCCAGCCGGTATGCATCGAACAACTTGTATTCTCTGCCTGAAATCTCCTTAAACTCCTCGGCCACCTGGAGCACAACGTCTTGCACCCTGGTATGGGCATCCGCAAGCTGGCGACGATGCTCAAAGTACCAGTCGGAGAAGTCCAAGGCGCCCACAGTGATGGGGTTTTCTACATCCAAGAGATAATGCCGAGGTTCATACTCACCGACAAACTTCTTCACCACATCGTCCGGAAGAAGCTCAGCGTTACCCATTCCATGGCTGACAATGAAACCGTCCATCGTCACCATGGCAGGCAGAAGCACATCTGGATGCTCCGCAATACGTATGGCCTGAATAAGGTTATCATAAGCTTCTTGAGCATCTTCTGAGTATATCTGTATCCATCCTGAATCCCGCGCCCCCATTGTGTCACTGTGATCACAATGGATATTAATCGGGGCTGACAGCGCTCTGTTCACAATAGGAGCTACTATCGGGAGTTTAAGCCCGGCAGCGATATATAGCATCTCCCACATAAGGGCAAGACCCTGTGAAGATGTAGCAGTCATCGCCCTGGCGCCTGCGGCTGACGCGCCAATTGTCGCACTCATCGCAGAATGCTCGCTCTCAACGGTAACAAATTCTGTATCAACCTTGCCGTCTGATACAGAATCCGCAAAGATCTGGACGATTTCAGTCGCCGGGGTAATTGGGTAGGCTGCCACGACATCAGGATTAATCTGGCGCATAGCCTCTGCTACCGCTTCATTACCGGTAATCGCAACTCTCTTATTCACCTGCACCAGCCTCCCCGTTCTCTCCTGTATCCATCACCATCTCTATACACTTCCTGGGACACTCATGAGCGCATATCCCACAGCCCTTGCAGTGTTTGTAGTCAATTCCGGACATCTTTCCTTCTTTCACAAGGATTGACGAGTCCGGACAGAAAACCCAGCAAATCATGCAATGACTGCACTTCTCTTCATTCCAGACAGGCTTATATGTTCTCCAGTCTCCGGTTTCATACTCCTTAGCGTTTCCGGCTTCAAGGATCAGCCCGCCCATGGGAACATCTTTCCATCCCTTTTCTGCGGCACTCATTCCTCCCCTTGCACCTCCTGGTAAGCCCTTTCAATAGCTTGGATGTTCTTCTCGACTATATCAGGGCGGAACTTGGCTTCAAGCCTCTCCCTGGTATTCCTCACGAACTCATCAATTGTCAACAGACCGGTCGTTCTGATGAGAGCTCCCATCATTGGGGTATTAGGAATATCCCTTCCCATAGTCTCCATTGATATCTGTGTTGCATCGAGCGTATAAACCTTGCCACCGGTTAAGCCCAATTGTTCTCTCATCTCTCCGGGTGATAGGTTGGTATTAATAATGTACAATCCATCTTCCGGCACTCCTGCAGTTACGTCTGCTTTACCGATCAATGTAGCATCAAGAACTACAACCATCGCAGGATTTGCCACCTGACAATGCAGCCTGATAGGCTCCTCACTAATGCGGTTGAATGCAAGCACCGGTGCGCCCATCCGCTCAGGACCATACTCAGGGAATGCCTGAATATACTTACCTGAAGCGGAAACTGCTTCACCCAGTAGGATGGCTGCAGTTTTCGCGCCCTGGCCGCCTCTTCCGTGCCAGCGAATCTCTAGAAGTTCTGCCATAGCCTGTCCCCCTCACATGTGCTTCGAAATCTTTACTATCCAACCTTCAGTATATTCCCACTCATCTGAAGGCACATTTAAATACACACATAAGTTATTCTAGCATATCCGGTGTATTAATGCACCTCCAACTTTCTAAGTTCACTGTGCACAGACATTTTTTGGGTTTACTTTGCATTTGGTGTATGTTATCATAACAATTGGGTTTTCACTGGTGATTATCGGTTATGTTTGTTTCTTAATAAGAGTATCCTTTGCCTTCTTATGCAGCTTCATGAAACGGCAGGTGAAGAGCCACGAGCAACGGTATTGAAATCGGCCGGGCTTCCCTTCTCAAACCTAAGACCGTCAGTCCTACAGCAGATATCCGTGCAATCGCCGGTATTCTGGCAGAACATAAGGTAGCCTACGTCGTATCACCTGATAACATACTCCTTGGCGCCATTCATAAAGATTCTCTCAATCTTACACCCGACTTCATAACTGAATCAACTGAACGCGGTACAAGAGCTGAAGAGCTAATGACCCCGAAAGAAAGCATTCCCTGCATTCCTCCGGACACCCACCTGGATACCGCGATATCTGTTTTTCTCGAGACAGACCTCAAAGAGCTCCCGGTGCTTCAGAATGACCGCTTGGTCGGCGTCTTGCCTCTGCATTCGGTACTGAAAGGAGTGACTGAGGCCTTGGCCTCAGTGAAACACCAAGAGGAACACGAGAAACGCTCCAGTATGATTCTTCAATCCATAAATGAAGGCCTTATCATGATAGACAAGAATCTGATAATCCGGGAGTATAACCGCGCTGCTGAAGAACTCCTCGGCGCAAAAGCCTCTGAGAGAATAGGAAGTAAGGCCGTGGTTGTGACAAGAGGCGGATCGCCGGTATTCGAGGTTATGAAGACAGGAAAACCACGCTTTAACGTAATGAGTCCGCTGGCGGATGGACGCATATTCTCTGTGAACTACGTCCCTATGCTGGAGAACGGTAACGTAGTAGGTGTGATTCAGACGTTCCAGGATATTACCGGGCAAGAAGAAATGCGTGCTCAGCTCCTGTCCTCCAGGGATGAATTGGACCGCGCCTTCGCTTTGACCCTGCCGAATTCCAGAGTTGAGCATAAACTGAAGAATACGCCGGAATACAGAGATATTTATGATCCTGACAGCGGACAGATCACAATCACTGAGGTTATTATCGACGGAGGTTACAAACACGTAGTAAACGCCCTCAAAGTGCTTGCAGATCTTAACAACAAGGGTATTATGTCACTCCTTGGAGTCAGTAAGGACGTGTTAGTCCAGAGCATCATTTTTCACGACCTGGGCAAATCCCAACCCCAATTCGAGATCGGACAGATTGTGGATCCCCTGGAAGAGTTTGAAGAAAGCTGTGCCCATGCTGAAAGGAGCGCAGACATAGCAGCTCACTTCTATCACCGCGAAGATGACGTCATCTGGTTAGTCAAGTACCATCATCATCCGGAAAGTCAACTTCCGGCTGATTTCCCTAACCACCTAAGGCCTATGCTGCGCCTTTTGAAACTGGTAGACGGACTATCTGCATCGCTCACACGTCGTAATGGTAAAATAAGGCTGGAAGTAGACGGAACGAAAGTCTATATTTACGAACGGAATCCTCATCCTGATTTCGACAAATCAAGAGCTGTGGATCTCTTCACAGGACATATAAGACAAATACCTGACTACCCTGATGCCACAGGATAGTCAGGTATTGCGACGTTAAGTAGTTGTTCCTATACTAATTCGGGATACAGTGGGAAGCGTTTAGTCATATTCTCCACTTTGCGCTTAGCGCTTTCCAGGACGCTTTCATCATCAGGGTTATCCAGGACATCCGCAATAATCCCTGATATTTCAAGCATTTCGGCTTCTTTCATACCTCTTGTTGTCACGGCAGGAGTCCCCATTCTGAGTCCACTGGTTATGAAGGGCTTCTCAGGATCAAACGGGATTGTGTTCTTGTTTACAGTAATTGCGCAGCTATCAAGGAGCCTTTCAGCCTTCAGCCCGGTCAATCCGTGCTCCCTGACGCTTACCAACATCAAGTGGTTGTCGGTGCCTCCTGAGATGATTCGAAAACCGCGGTTCATCAGTGCCTCAGCCAAGACTTTCGCATTCTTCACTACCTGTGCCTGGTAGGCTTTGAACTTAGGGGAAGCAGCTTCTTTAAGAGCCACAGCCTTGCCTGCAATCACGTGCATCAGAGGTCCTCCCTGAGTCCCCGGGAACACAGCTTGATCAATCTTCTTCGCAAACTGCTCCTTGCACAAGATTAAACCGCCTCGCGGGCCGCGGAGCGTCTTATGAGTTGTAGTGGTAACAAACTCAGCGTAAGGAACAGGATTAGGGTGTGCGCCTGTCGCCACAAGGCCTGCAATATGCGCCATATCCACCATTACGAGGGCGCCGACTTCATCGGCAATCCGGCGGATTCCCGCAAAATCAATGATCCGGGGATACGCACTGGCGCCTGCCACAATCATCTTTGGCTTGTGCTCTCTGGCAAGGTTCAGAAGGGCATCATAGTCAATGGTTTCCGTCTCTTTAGTAACTCCATAGGGAATGAAATTGAAGTACTTCCCCGACAGGTTTATCGGGTGTCCATGGGTAAGATGCCCGCCATGGGACAGATCCATTCCGAGGACGGTATCCCCAGGCGTGAGCATAGCAAAATAGACAGCCGTATTCGCTTGCGCCCCTGAGTGAGGCTGGACATTGGCATGGTCTGCACCGAACAGAGCTTTCGCTCTCTCAATCGCAAGGCTCTCAACAACATCGACAAACTCGCATCCGCCATAATAGCGCTTACCGGGATAGCCTTCTGCATACTTGTTGGTTGCAGTTGACCCCTGGGCCTCCATAACTGCCCTACTGGTAAAGTTCTCAGAGGCTATCAACTCAATGTTACCCCTCTGACGTTCCGTTTCAGCCTGCAACGCGTCAGCAACTTCCGGGTCAATGGCTCTGACAAGATTGTACACCGACTATGCCCTCCCCTTAGAATTAATAATCCAAGGGCTTAACGATTAGTCTACCAGCCCCTGGTTTGCAGTCTCTCCTCATCCGTGAGAGTGGCTGCTGCCATTCCCTCCATTGGTTTCCCAAGGCCTCTGGATACCCTCAAAAGGACATCAGGCTTGTCAAAGTTGGCTGCAGCCTCAACAATTGCTCCGGCTCTTGCCGGCGGATCATCAGACTTGAATATCCCTGATCCGACGAATACTCCTTCTGCGCCCAACTGCATCATAAGTGCTGCGTCCGCCGGAGTGGCAACCCCGCCTGCAGCGAAATTCACCACAGGGAGCCTGCCCTCTTTGGCTACCCACGTGACCAATTCGTATGGGGCTTGCATATCCCTGGCTTCTGCCATGAGTTCATCTTCGCGCATCCCTGCCAGCCTTCGAATCTCGCTCCGTACGCGCCTCATATGCCGGACGGCTTCGACAATATCCCCTGTTCCCGGCTCACCCTTTGTGCGCATCATGGACGCTCCTTCCGCGATACGGCGAAGGGCTTCGCCAAGATTGCGACATCCACACACAAAAGGGACTTTGAACTGATGCTTATCTATGTGATGCTCTTCATCTGCAGGGGTTAAGACTTCGCTTTCGTCTATAAAGTCCGCTCCAAGGGCTTCCAATATTTGGGCCTCAACAAAGTGTCCTATGCGACACTTAACCATGACGGGGATTTTCACAGTTTCCATAATGGAACAGATTATGTCCGGATTGGACATCCGGGCAATCCCACCATGGGCTCTTATGTCAGCAGGCACTCTTTCCAGCGCCATTACTGCAACAGCACCGGCATCTTCCGCTATTTTCGCCTGATCCGGAGTGGTAACATCCATAATCACGCCGCCCTTGAACTTCTCCGCGACAGCCCTCTTCGCCTCAACTAATGACTGCTTCCCCATTTTTGCGGTCCCTCCATTGGAATTAGACTTCCCACCGGTATTGTACTACAGTGGGAGTGTTAAAACAAGGCAACAATTGTAGTTCTATTGTAGTTTGGGTTCATACCGGGCCTCCGAANNTCTTCGACTGCACTCCGCAATCTTGTGAGAGCCTCCTCGAGGATAGAACGGCGGCACCCAATATTCATTCTGACAAAGCCTTCTCCACCGCTCCCAAAGGAATAACCCTGGTTAACCCAAAGCCTGGCCTTGTCAAACATGAACTGTTCCAAACCTTCATTATCCATACCGAGTCTCCTGCAATCCAACCAGGCCAAGTAGGTGCCTTCTCCTTCAATGCACTCAATCTGCGGAATTTCTTCTTTCAAATACTCTGATACCAGCCGCCGATTACCCTGTAAGTAATCAAGGAGCGCATCCAACCATTTGTCTCCCAGAGTATATGCAGTTTCAGCTCCTATGCTTCCGAAAATCGTAGCCTGGTTCGGCAGAATGGAACTTCTAAACTCGCTCCGGATATCCGAATCCGGTATTACCAGATACGCTGTTTTCAACCCTGCAAGATTAAAGGTCTTGCTGGGAGAAATGCATGTAATCGTTTTCTCTTGGAATTCATCACAAACAGAAGCTAAGGGGATATGCTTGTACTCCTTGTAGATCAGATCAGAATGGATGTCGTCTGAAATCATGACAACTCCGTGTTCGGCACAAATATTGCCTAACATGATCAGCTCATCCCTGGTCCAAACCCTGCCTACAGGATTATGGGGACTACACAGAATCATGGCTTTCGTCCTTGGATCCTTTGCCTTGTCTTCGAGATCAGCAAAATCCATTGTGTAACGGCCGTGTTCATATTTCAACTGATTGTTCAGCACACGGCACCCACCGGTTCTTATCGCGTTGAAGAACGGGGGATAGACAGGGGACTGAAGGATGACGTTATCTCCCGGGCGGGTGAGGATTCGAAGGATCCCTCGTATTCCCGGCATAACTCCTGGAGTGAATGCTATCCATTCTCGCTCTATGGCCCAGTTATGTCTTCGACTGACCCAGCCTGTGACTGCCTTGTAAAGGCCCACCGATTCAAGGGTGTAACCATAGATTCCGTGCCCGGCTCTTTCTACGATAGCGTCTCGCACCTCACGCGGGGACTCAAAATCCATATCCGCAACCCACATGGGAATTACGTCGTCATCCCGCATGTCCCATTTGACTGAGTTTGTACCACGACGCTCAACTGCTTTGTCGAAGTTGAAGTCAGATTTCATCAGCGGAACCTCCGTATGATATGTATCTGCTCATTTTGTGAAACACTAATTCTAATCTATACCCTGACAACGCCATTGGCAAGTAGCAAAAGCAGGCCGAATCCAGCGTCATTCCAGGGGAGTGCAAGATAGGAATCAAGAGACAATCACAGAAAATCACATATGTCTTGAATATATGTCATCTTTTGGATAGACTGACATTGTAGATGAGTTTTCGGAGGATACGGGAGTTCTGCGGATCCTATAATCAATTTTGGGAGGGTACTGACATGACCGGGTCCTTTTTTAGCATTGTATGGATGATAATAATAGTATCAAGCCTCCTCTCTCCTATGCTCGACAAAAGAAAAAGGGAACTCGCTCGAGTGAAGCTCCTCAATTCCCTGTCGCGCAAAAGAGGCTCACGAGTAATTTCAATGATACACCGGATGGAAGCCTTCAGTTTCCTCGGGATTCCTATTTCCCGTCATATTGATATTGAAGACTCAGAGCAAATTCTAAGGGCGATAAGGAGCACACCGGAAAATGTGCCTATTGATATCATACTCCATACACCCGGAGGCTTAGTGCTGGCTGCAGAGCAGATTGCAAGAGCCATAGCAGGCCATGAAGCAAAAGTCACAGTGTTTGTGCCACACTATGCAATGTCAGGCGGTACGCTCCTGGCACTTGCGGCAGATGAGATTATCATGGATGAACATGCAGTCCTAGGGCCCATAGACCCCCAGCTTGGCAACTACCCTGCAGTATCCATCTTGAGGGCTATTGAGCAAAAGGAAAAGAATTCGCTGGACGACACCACACTCATTCTGGGGGATATGGCTGCCAAAGCCATGGTGCAAGTCTATGACAGCGTCTATCAGATGCTGCAAGAGAAGTTCCCTGAGGACAGAGCCAGAGACATTGCAAGGACCTTAACGGAAGGTCGCTGGACTCATGATTATCCTATCACTTGCAGAATGCTGCGAGATATGGGGCTCGCTGTCTGCAACGAGATGCCTGGCGAGGTATACAGGCTTATGGAGCTCTACCCGCAACCTGCCCAGCGTAGGCCTTCCGTTCAGTATGTGCCTGTGCCTTTTGAGCGAAGGTCTCCGACATCTCCGCCGCGCGGAAAAGACTGATGTCAGTAATTTCCCTCAAGTAGACGGACACCATGCCAGGCCCACCAGATGCACGGTTATGTTGGAGGAAGTCGCACGGATGTTGACTTCCTCCAGTTTTTCGTCCAAGGGGTTGTAGATTTCTGCAACCCTTTCCAATTCCTGCTGGAGTTGGGACTCCAGCTCTCTGAGTTGAGCCTCTACCGACCTGAGGGTCTCCTCCGCTTGGCTAATACCACTGCCGCTCTGATGCGCCCGGCCGGCGCTTCGAACAGCAGTGCCTACCCGCGAAATCGAAGTAGCGCTTATGGACTTACGCCCAAGAAGAACTCCAAGCAATGCGGTGCCTGTGGAAATAGCGGCATCAAGCTTCTTCTGCTGAGCTTGTGAAGTCTGTCTTTCCAAAGCCTGCCGGGCTCGCCTTCGACGATCCTCAAGTGTCACCATCTTTGAGGCGTACTTCTTCCTGAGGGTTTCTATGGCCTCGTCACGACGCTCATGGCCCAAGTGCTGAAGGCGGATACGAAAGTCTCGCTCATCTTCACCGGGTTCAGACACTATTTTCAGGATCGGACTGAAGAAGAGTTGTAGCGGCACCTCAGCCCGCAAGAACTGACTGAATAGTCTCTTCCATCTTTCGTAGCTCTTTGGGTCTGCAGCGGACTTCGGATAATCCGCAAAAACAGCTCCCTCAAGCGGCGAAGCCTCCAAATCGCCGAGATCCAGATCCAAAGGCTCAGATTCCTTCCAGTCCAGCGCAACCGGCCCTTCATGAAGGGGTGTCAAGAACACATGACGTTGAGATGCAGCCACCCCGTGCTTAGTGCCGGTATACTGCACGTCAGCCACACCTATGACAGAAGGTACATACACCAAGTCGCCTGTGACACGGCCTGTAGGCGGCAGGTAAACCTGCCGGATTGACGGTGGAAGCACCGGAGGCACTGTTCCGGCATCTCGGAACTGGGACTCGGGCACATCGACACCGGCAGTCCGTGTACGCATATCAGCCGGCGGAATATGGTCCGTTTCCCTGAAAGGCGCAACCGGACGCTTTGACGGCAGTGCAGCTATTTGGTCTCTTGTCAGCGGGCCGGCCAGGTAAGAAAGGACCCATCTGGTTTGGAGAATCAGAGCCTCATCCTCATGCACACTGTGGAGATAAAACATGCGCTTCCCGAGTCCCGCCAAGATCTGCTCTGTCCTGCGGCGGTCAAACATGCCGCCTGCTGCCGCCCCTTCCAACCCGGCCAGAACCCGCGCCTTGTCACGCTCGGTCTGAAGCCTGCCTATGAACCATGTTCCGGCATTGGAAAGGGCTTTATAGTCCAGATCAACCGGGTTCTGTGTCGCCAGGATCAGTCCCAACCCGTAGGCTCTGGCTTGTTTGAGAAGCGTCAGAAGCGGAGTCTTCGACGGTGGGTTGGCAGTAGGAGGCAGATAGCCAAAGAGCTCATCCATATACAAGAGAGCACGAAGACTGCCGGTTCCNNAACATACGCTCGCTGTCAGAAAGGTGGGCAATAGAGAAGATGGAAACACGCGGTTTACCGTTTTTAGTGTACAAGAAGCTGTTGATATCCAGGGGTTCACCCTCCAGCCACGCCTTGAAGCCTGGGGAAGCCAACAGGCCGTTAAGCTTCATAGCCAGAGCAAAGCGGTCTTTGGCAGGGTAGAAACTCTCCAGATCCATCACACCCACCTTTTCCATGGGCGGGGTTTGTATCGCCATGATCAGTTCAGGGAGGCCTAAGTTCTGCCCCAGTTGCCAGTAATGTTCCAGAATACCGGAGATTAAGATATGCTCCCGGCTTGTAAGCGGATCCACATCGATACCCAACAGGCCCAACAGGCCTGTGGCAGTAGCATGTATACGATCCCGGTATGCGTCCCGGTCCTCTTGCAACCGGGCCGGAGGAGCATCAAAAGAACGGAGGACTGAAACACCGGGGCCGGCCGAGCTACCCGGCGTATAGACGGTAATATCCACTGCATCCAAGAGCTTTTCAATGCGTTTTCCGCTCTGGCCCCAATCTTCCAATCCTTTCTTCCACAATTCTGCTTGCGCTGCGGCATAATCGTCCGGAGTATAGCCTTTGTTTGCGGCTTCATGCAGGTTTATCCAAGGACGGAAGTCTTCCGGACGCAAATCGGGGAAGGCAAGAGCCATGTTTCCCAAGTCACCCTTTGGATCAATAGCAATCACCGGGATACGGTCTATAGCAGCCTCTTCCAGGATCCCAATNNGTCTTTTGTACCGATTTCTGCAACTAGAGGAACAAGTCGGTCTTCGTGTGTACTTTAACATAGTCATGACAGGATTCCAAGAAGTGCAAGAGCACCTGAAAAATGCAGGAACGGCTTTAATGCCGGCTCTTCAGTTAAAACAAAAACCACCCACCGATAAAACTAGTTCTATCAATAGATGGCAAATTTGGTGGAGACGAGGAGATTCGAACTCCCGGCCTCGTGAGTGCGATTCACGCGCTCTCCCAACTGAGCTACGTCCCCACCTGAAACTCATCGGATTTTCTTCTATTCTTCCTCGCTCAGATACTAGCACATCCTGCTGCTGCAAGTCAAGGGCGTCAGAAGCCGGCCGGGAGCCGGCAGGGCCAGGATCGAAGCCAGAGAACCGGAGCATTAGGACAGCGTCGGGCCTATTCGATCTATGATCATTGCGCCTATACGCGTCTATACTCTCGGGCGCATCGTCGGAAACAGGATCACATCCCTGATCGAGTCCTGATTAGTAATGAGCATCACCAATCTGTCAATGCCGATGCCCATGCCTCCTGTAGGCGGCATCCCATGTTCAAGGGCAAGCAAGAAATCCTCATCCATCATGTGGGCTTCTTCATCACCCTTATCGCGGAGCGCCACCTGCGCTTGGAAACGCTTCCGCTGGTCAAGCGGGTCATTCAACTCGCTGAAGGCATTGGCCATTTCACGGCCGCCAATAATCAATTCGAACCTATGTGTGTAACGAGGGTCATCCTTTCTCCTTCTGGCCAAAGGCGACACCTCTATCGGGTAGTCTGTGATAAAGGTAGGCGTTATTAGTTTCGGTTCGACCAATTCATCATAAATCTCTGCCAGGACAGCCCCGCGTGAGGTATCTTCTCCCACTTCAACCCCTAAGGAGTCCGCAGCCAAGAGAGCATCCTTATCAATCTCAATCTTGGTGAAGTCCACACCCAGATACTTCGATACTGCATCAACCATAGTCAGCCTGGGCCAGGGCGGCGTAAGATCTACTTCTTGGTCTCCGCACCTTACCACCGGAGTCCCCAGCACCTTAGTGGCTACATAGTGGATAAGGTTTTCCGCAATATTCATCATATCGGTGTAATCGGCATACGCCTCGTAAAGCTCAAGCATGGTAAACTCGGGATTATGCTTAGTGGATATTCCTTCATTTCTGTACACACGGCCAAGCTCGTAGACTTTCTCGAGCCCGCCCACGATCAAACGCTTCAGATGAAGTTCCAAGGCGATCCGCATATAAAGATCAATATCAAGGGCATTATGGTGCGTAATGAAAGGCCTTGCACTTGCTCCTCCGGGAATGGAATGTAAAGACGAAGTCTCCACTTCAATGTAACCTCGGGAATCAAGGAATTCCCTCGCTGCCTTGATTACAGCCGTACGCTGCAGGAACACCCGGCGCACATCAGGATTGACTATAAGGTCGAGGTAACGGTGCCTATAGCGAAGATCAACATCAACCAGGCCATGCCACTTCTCAGGCAAGGGGCGAAGGGCCTTACAAAGAAGGGTGAATTCGTCTATCTCAATGCTTATTTCTCCTCTTCGGGTTCTAAACACCTTGCCTACGACACCTATGATGTCCCCGATGTCCAGGGACGTAAGGAGCCCGTAGGCATCCTCACCCAGGGAATCAACTCTGGCATAGACCTGGATACGCCCGGAGAGATCCAGGATATCCGCAAAGGTTGCCTTGCCGTGACTGCGCATTGCCATCAATCGGCCTGCTATCTTCACGACACTTCCGTCAAGATTGGAAAAATCATCTATGATTTCCGTGCTAAGATGCGTTCGCTCAAATCTGGCTCCGAAAGGATCCACACCACCGGCCCGGAGGGCTTCCAGTTTCTGCATCCGAACTCGTACATGTTCGCTGTCAAACTGCGATTGACGTAATTCTCCCTCGTCCCCTCCGTTGCTTTCCAAGTTCATCTTATCACCTCGAGATTTCTAGGACTTGAAACTTTAGAGTCCCTACAGGCGCAAAAACATCTACAATACTACCTACCGGCTTGCCCAAAATTGCCTTGCCTACAGGGGACTCATTGGATATCCGGGAATTGGCCGGATTAGCCTCCGCTGAACCGACAATTATATATTCAAAGACCTCTCCTCCGGTCATGTCCTTCAGCTTTACTCTTGACCCCAGGCGGACAGCATCTGTGTCGAGTTCATCTTCATCAATGACTTCAGCGTTCCTCAACATGATCTCGAGTTGCGCGATACGTCCTTCAACAAATGCCTGCTCGTTCTTGGCGTCTTCGTATTCGGAGTTGTCTGTAATGTCGCCAAAAGCCTTAGCATCCTTGATTCTTGCTGCAACTTCGCGCCTCCTGGTAGTCTTAAGGTGCTCCAGTTCCTTTTCAAGCTTCTTGAGCCCTTCCAGGGTCAAAACTACCTTCTGCGCCATCGCCATACCCCTGATTCCTCCTTAATCAATGGATCTTCCTTGTACATCTTGGCATCGCGCGATGTAGCCAAGCTGAACTGCGCTTGCTACTATGCCCATCGCGCGACGCCTCGTCGCATGCCAATATTATGTCTTCTGACCTTTCGATTGTCAAGACTCAACCGTGTAAGACTTCGACCCTGGGACGAAATTCGAGCCTTCCCAAAAGATCCAGATAGTCAGAGGGCGTAAAATCCTCAGGGCTGCGCCCTGTAATAGCTACCAGCACTGCATCAATCACGTTGGTCGCAAAGGATCTCCCGCTGAATTCAGGGGTAGACACAACAAGAGTCTTGACTCCTCGCGATCTAAAAGCCTCAACATCGTCTTTGGTCACAGTATTCGTTATGATAACTTTCCCCGAAAGGTCTTCCGGCATGTGCTTCTTAATGAAATGGCAATCACCTCCGATAACGTCCGCCCACTGGTATACGGAGGTAAACTTTGGGGTGACCTGTTCCTGACTCTTACCGGTCGGATAGAGCACACTGATAGGCATGTGGCTAAGGACCGGCATCAAAACATCAGCAATAATCCGCAGAGTGGCGAGAGTAGTCGGGAAAATCGGAATTCCCAGAGCAAACGCCAGATCTCCGATTTTCAAATTGCACCCGGACTCAACAAGAGCAGAAGCCATGCCGTACCTGTCCAGCGCACAAACGACAAACGCGTTCTTGCCGTCCAGCGGAATTTTCTCCTCATCACGGATATACTCGACCGCTCTGCGCTCGATGACTCCCTTCAGCATGCTCCCATCAGCGACCGGAGTCTTCGTTGCCGTCTTGGCCATCCTCTCAGCTTCCCACAGAGTATAGCGCTTGTTCCCCATAAAAAACCATCGATCGGTTCCACCCAAACCTATGGCATCGACCTTCCCGTCGAGGCTGCGGATAAGTTCTATTGCTTTTTGAACATCACCATTGGTTCCGCGACGCTCGACTGTGATTTCTTCCCCGAGCAATGTTACTTGCGCTTTGTGATCCCGCTTTGCAGAACCAAGGCTCACACCCACTACGTGCTTCAAATGACCCCGCCCCCATTCAAAATACGATTCTACGCTAGCTCGCAACGATTTCCCGAATGATTTTGCGGATGGTCTCCGGATCTATTTCCGCGTCCTTCTTAATTGGTGATGCGCCAATGACAATACTTATCACACGGTTTCCAAGGATTGACTCCACAAGGTTACACCTCATGTCCGAACCGATAAAGATTACTACGTCATAGATTCTCAGTTTACTTATGATTGCCATTATTTCGTTGAGGACTTCAAGTCCGGATCTTTCTCGGACAAATCTCCATCGCTCTTCATCATCCATCAGCAGCACAAAATCCACGCCTTCTTCCCTGGCCACGTTGTAGATATCATTCTTGTTGCCTACAGGAAATCCGACCAGGGCAACTCTTCCACCTTTACGGATCTCGCCGAGACTCTCCAGGCGTGAAACAAAAGTCCTGTCTATACCGACTCTGTCTGCGGTCTCTTGTTGTGATAATCCGTTAGACCTGAGATCAAGGATTCTCTCGACAGTATTCAGAAGGCGACCCTTGTCTATTAACTTCTCTCCTATACGCACGAACTCCAGAGCATTCCACCTCCTGCCTGCTGATTACCGGCTGTTTGCTGACTGCCGGCTACCTNNTACCGATTGCCTGCTGACTACCGGCTACCTGACTTGACCGGATTGGCGTTTACATATTTGTGCACAAACCCATTTTAGCAAAGGGAACCAAGAAATGCAACCTTCAACGCACGGGCCATTTCATCCCTTGTTTTAGACGCGTTAATGCGAATACGAGCCGATGCAGCTCCCGGAATACCCCGGACATACCATGCTGCATGCTTCCGCATCTTGAGGACTGCCGCTTGTTCACCTACAAGCTGAATAAGCATGTCCAGGTGCCTGAGGGCCAGGGCGGCTTTCTCTTCATACGTGGGAGGCGGAAGCTCTGTTCCCGTACTTAGGAATGCGACAATATCCCGAATCAGCCATGGATTGCCCAGAGCGGCTCTGCCGATCATGACTCCGTCACAACTTGTTTGATCAAGCATTCTCCCGGCATCCTGTGGTGAACGGATATCACCGTTACCGATAACCGGAATTGACACGGCTTCTTTTACAGCCTTGATTATGTCCCAGTCAGCGGTACCGGAATAGAACTGATCCCTGGTTCGGCCGTGGACCGTCACGAGAGAAGCTCCGGCTTCTTCCACTGCCTTTCCGAGTTCAACTGCATTTATCAGCTCTCGGCTCCAACCCATCCTCATTTTGACTGTGACCGGGACTTTCACCGCGGAAACAACGGATTCCACAATGTCCCGGGCAAGGGGCACATTCCTCATTAAGGCTGCACCCTCCCCGTTTCTCACAATCTTCAGAGTCGGACAGCCCATATTGATGTCAATAATCTCAGGCGAGGCCATCTCTTCTATGCGCTTGGCCGCGCGGGCCATGATCTCGGGATCGCTCCCGAATAACTGAACTGCAATGGGATGCTCCATATTGGAGATCCTTAGCATGCCCTCGGTCCTTTCATTTCCGTATACGAGGGCCTTGTCTGAAATCATCTCTGTAAAAACCAGTGAACAACCCATCTCTTTCGCAATAAGTCGATACGCCTGATCCGTAACTCCTGCCATAGGCGCCAGCGCCACGGGCACCCGGCCGGCAAAGTTGACGTTTCCGACAGATATTTCTCTCCTGCCTGCATGCGGGTTACCTATCTTATCATCACCGGTATCGGGCGCGCCTGCCTTATCATGCTCATGAGGCTCTTTAGTCAGTGAAATACGAATCCTCTCGCTAAGGTTCTTGGCGACCTCATTATTAGCGACGTCCAGGGTACTTGCCTTACTCTGCTCATAAGACTCATTTGTCATATTTCTAATGCTCCCGAATGCTTTCTCACTGCGGTGTAGGTTGTATTCCTTAAGCAACGCTGCAATAGTAAGCAGAAGCTTATCAAGCCCCTCGCGTGTCTCAGCGGACACCGGGATCGCTCCCGGGTGATCAAGCCGAATACGCTCTCTTTCAAGATTGCCCGTGACAAGATCTATCTTATTGAGGCAGGTAATAATCGGCTTGTCAGCAATACCAAGCGTCTTGAGGACTTCTTCCACTGCTTCACAGTGCTCATCCTTGCCGGGATGACTCGCATCCACCACGTGAAGCAGCAGGTCAGAGTAAGTTGCCTCTTCGAGAGTGGCTCGAAAGGCCGCTATAAGGTCGTGCGGGAGTTTCTTTATGAACCCGACGGTATCCGCGAGCAATATGAAATCGCCGGAAGGCAGGTAGCACCTTCTTATTGTCGGGTCAAGCGTAGCAAAAAGCTTGTCCTCAACAAACACCTCGGAATCTGTCAAAGCATTGAAAAGCGTGGATTTACCTGCATTTGTGTAACCCACAATCGACACAAGAGGCAGGCCTGATTTGCTCCGGTTCGACCTTTGGAGATCTCGCCGTTTTGCTATCTCTTCGAGTTCCTTTCGAAGGGTGGAGATCCGCCTCCTGATGCGCCGCCTGTCAACCTCGAGCTTCGTCTCTCCGGGCCCTCTCGTCCCTATACCGCCTCCGAGTCTGGACAGGGACGTGCCTTTTCCGACAAGCCTCGGAAGCAGGTAGCAGAGTTGCGCCAGCTCCACCTGAATCTTTCCCTCTTTACTTGCAGCTCGTGATGCAAATATGTCCAGTATGAGCCAAGTCCTGTCAACAACTTTGGCTTTGAGAAGGCTTTCAAGGTTGCGCTGTTGAGCCGGAGACAGTTCATCATCAAATATGACAAGGTCAGCATGGGTTGTAATGACAAGGATAGCCAGTTCCTCAGCTTTTCCTTTGCCTATATAATAGGCGGGATCAGGCTTCCCACGCTTCTGGACGAGTCTCACAATAACCTCAGCGCCGGCAGTGGCGGCTAATTCTGACAGTTCATTGATGGAATCGTCAGTCTCCCACCACTGTGTGCCCGGCAATTCAAGTCCGACAGCAATCGCCTTTTCGCGTTGAGTCTCCAGAGAACGTTCACCTCCAAACTTACATCGGAAATCCCCTACCTGTGTTAGTAAAAGGGAGTAGGATTTCTACTTTATTATGATACCTTTGTTTTCCGCCAATGTCACCTACGTCCCACACCCTCGCCGCCACGCCCTACGCCACTCCGCCGCTGGGCCAACATGCTGCTGCACCGCTACGTGCTGCGCTGCTACGTGCTACGCTGATACGCTAGCATACCGTGGCGCCGCTTCGCTGCTGCGCCGCTGCACTGGTACGCCGTTGCGCCGCTACGCTGCTGCGCCACCAGGAGTTCCGTAAGCACCGTAGGCCCCGGATGAGGGTCCTAACCAGACATCTGATTGCGCTCCCAAATCTCACGAAATCCTTTCATGTACGAGCATACAGGGTTCCTTACAAGGGGTATCGATCAAATAGGGCCCACCCTGAGTGAGAGCTATTCAAGCGGATTTGGCACCCCCCTGCCGGTCGAGTGGTCTCAGTCGATGAGTGGCTCTCCCTGAGAGCCACTCAAGCTAATTACAGCACGGATCGATCGCCAAGTGGCTCACCCTGAGAGCCAATCAAGGGGATCTGAAGGTCTTTCGGTAATCGAATGGCCTACCCGGTGAGCCATTCAAGGCAATTCTGGGGTCTGTCGGTAGTCGGGTGGCTCATCTGGTAAGCCATTCACGCTGATCTAATGACTTCTGTGCGATCGATTGGCTNNGAATCACGAAAATAATTCTACCATGACATCACAGGAAGCGCAACACTCACTCGGGACACACCAGGAATTCCGCAAGCGCCATGTTTTCTGGATATGTGTTCCAACGGGCACTCTGGTGCCAGCCGTCGGATTAGATGGGAGTCTTGCCCATCTATGAGAGAGCATATAGTGCCCCCTTTCACGTGTTAGTCCGAACATGGCTCGTCTAGAGAGCAGGAGCCACCCAAGGGGATCTTGAGGCCTTTCGAATCGGGTAGGAGGCTGGCCGTTATTCGGCCAGCCGACCTCCCACAGCACCGTACGTACCGTTCGGTATACGGCGCTTCCAAACTTTACACATGTACAGCAAGATAGGATTCTTCAAGGCTGAGATAGCCGTCTCGTTTGAAGGCTTCATTAGGCAGCGCACAGTTCAATATCCAGCTTCCGGCTACACGCCAGTAGCCTAGTCTTGTGTTCGCCCATTGCCATGCCTGCCAGTCCGGTATCCCTGCCTTCTTCAGATTTACGTACCTCGTCCTCGTTCTCTTCCAACGCTTCCACGTCACCATTCTCAGTCGTCGTCTCAGCCATTGGTCGAGTGTCTTCATGAGTTTCTTCATGTCCGCCAGTTTGAAGTAGTTGACCCAGCCACGTATTATGTAATTCAGTTCCGTTTTGCGACTCTCAACGCTCATCCCGTTACTGCGCCCTGTTACTTCACGGAGTCTGTCTTTTAACCTCTTAGCGCTTTTCGGGTGAACTTTCAACCGTCCTTCTCCCTGGTAGATATAGAATCCGTATCCCAGAAATTTTACGTCTTTTATACCCGCGACCTGTGTCTTCTCCCGGTTCACTTTCAGGAATAGCTTCCCTTCAATGTACCGGATGATATTCTTCAGCGTCCTCTGCGCCGCTTTCCTGCTTTTAGAGAATATCATCAGATCATCCGCGTAGCGTACAAAACGATGTCCTCTTCGTTCCAGCTCATGGTCGCATTCATTCAACATGATGTTTCCAAGAAGTGGACTTAGCGGCCCACCTTGCGGTACTCCTTCCGGGCTTTCTTCAAATACCCCGCCATCCATCGCTCCGGCTCTTAAGAATTTATGGATGAGGGAAATCACTCGCCCGTCCTTTATCGTCTCCGACAGTGCCTGGACAAGCTTACTTTGATTAACTGTGTCAAAGTATTTCTCCAAATCCATATCTACTACGTATTCATAGCCGTCTGTGATGTTTCTTTGGCATTGTCTTAGTGCATCGTGGGCACTACGCCCGGGCCGGAATCCATAGCTGCTTTCTGAGAATTGTTCCTCATAAATAGGACTTAGTACCTGACTGACCGCCTGTTGTATCATGCGGTCTACGACTGTTGGTATTCCAAGCTTGCGGGTCTTGCCGTTTCCCTTAGGTATCTCTACCCGCCTTACCGGCTGGGGACGATAACTCCCGTCTCTAAGGGATTTTAGCAACTCATCCCGGTGTTCCCTCGTCCACGGCCCTAGTTCATCCACCGTCATCCCGTCAACACCGCCCGCTCCCTTGTTCCTCTTGACTTGCTTGTAAGCCCGATTCATGTTCTTCAGGCTTAGGATTTTCTCCAACAGCCCTCCTTCTTGCTTGCTTGTGTTGGTGGTATCCGTTTCAGCCATCCTGGGTGACACGCACACTCCCGCATAGCTTTCCTGTTCCTGAGTATCCTTCTGCAGGTAGTCCCACAAAGTGAGTTGTCTGTACTTTAATTCGCCACTTTTGGTAGCTTTCATTGACCTCCACCTCATCTGGTTCAGCCCTTCCCGTCAGCCTTTCGGCTTCCGGTACTATGGCTTCTGCTGACTTCTCACGGCAAATCTTGTTTCAACCGGGCTTCCTACTCTGTTTCCGCCCGTCCGTGAGACCTCCCGGGGTAAGACGCTTCACCTTCGTTCCATTTACCTGCCACATCTACACTCTCGGGTCCGGGCAACTTTCGGGTTTGGTTTGGCTAGCAACCTCGCCCCCCTTGAAGTGCCTCGTATGTGGTTCGTGTTCCTCAGGCCGGAACTTTGCCTCAGGCTTCCTTCAGATTCCATCTCGCGATGGACACCCTTGCCCTTGGCTTGCACTTGGTCGTTACCTACCCGT